>Ga0182234_10016_pt1 | contig 118848 bp, 107 predicted proteins | sample hydfratesGB_TM_A_FD_145595 | JGI IMG/M metagenome (GOLD analysis project Ga0182234, IMG submission 145595) | Subsurface microbial communities from deep shales in Ohio, USA - hydraulic fracturing test GB_TM_A | ecosystem: Environmental > Aquatic > Deep subsurface > Shale gas/oil reservoir >...
ATAGAAAATAAGGAAGAATTCATAAATTTAAGTCCGCAGCAGATAAAGAATAATCTTTCCCGTTATTTAAGGGAAGAACTAATTTTAGGCAGTTTCGTATCAGACTTCGAAAATACCAAAATTTATGGGAATTTAAAGGATTGTTTGCACAGCTTTATTTCATTCAGGGATGCTGCATGATAAAAAGTTGTAAAGTGGTGTCAACCAGTAAAAGTCATTAAAAATACTTTTGTCCATTTTTATTTTTTGCATAGTTTTGACCTCCAGTTTTAATTCTTATTTCTATATTTAGTCATAAATATAATTTATCCTTGTTAAAATATAACCAACATTAAAGTTGATATAGGTTTTTTTATCCAAGTAAAACATACACAGTTTTTACAAGCAAGAAAGTTTTAGTTAAAATAATGACTATTGTTGAGTATATGGAATTTAATTAAAGCAGAAAGAATCTAATCATAATTAAAGATATTTAAGTTTCTGCAAAGAAATCCCTATACTAATTATGTTCGAATCTGGAAAAAAGTCAATAGTAAAATAAAATGACTTTTAATAAATATGATTAAATCAAACTCATAGAAAAAAGGAGAGTAATTTTAAAAAATGAAATTATTAAAATTCAAGTCGATTAGAGCAAAATTTTTAATACCAACACTTATAGTGTTAATAACAGGAATGGCAGTCATCGGTTATATAGGATATGATACACAGCGTGATTATATAATGAATCAAACCGAAGAAACTGCTAAGTCTAAGATGGAAGAAATAAAGACAATAATAGATGACAGAAAAGAAAATGCTCAGCTTACTGAAAAGGCAATAGATAAATATCTAATTACTATAACCAGAGCTGTAGATCAATATTTAACAGCAACAGATGATTCTATGCTTCAGGATAAAGTAGATTCTTTAATGAAAGAACTTAATGTAGAAGAAATACATGTGACTGATGGAAAAGGAGTTATAAAATGGTCCACAGTTAGAGATTTTGTTGGTTTTGACTTTAATGAATCAGAACAGACAAAACCTTTTCTGGAAGGCCTGAAAAATGAAGAATTTGAACTAGCACAGGCTCCCCAGCAGAGAGGAACAGATGGTGCGTTATTTAAATATATAGGTGTCGGAAGAACCGATAAACCTGGAATTGTACAGATTGGTGTCCAGCCAGAAGAACTTCAGCAAATCCTGGCAAAAATAGATATTACCCGGACAGCGCAGACAACTAAATACGGAAGAAATGGATATGTTTATATAACAAACAAAAGTGGAAATATAATAAGCCATCCGGACAGTGCCTTAATAGGCAGTAATATTGCAGATTACAGCTGGGGGAATGAAATATTAAATCAGCAGCAGGGTAGTAACATTATCACCCTGGATGGCAAAGAACTGCTTCAGCATTATATGCCCTATGATGACTATATAATAGTTACAGCTCTGCCAACTGCTGAGTATCAAACAGCACTGGATGCTTATAGAAATAAGATCTTTATTACAATCTTAATAGCAATTATTATAGCTTCAATTATAGTCTTTATAGTAACCTCCTCTGTAGTAAATCCACTTAAAAATGCAATAGAATTTGCAGAAGAGATAGCAAACGGTAATCTTTCAATAGCAGAATTAAAAGTAAAAACTCAAGATGAAGTAGGCCAACTATCAGATGCTTTAAACAATATGCTTAAAAATCTGAAAGCCCTTGTCGGCCAGGTAATAGATATTTCAGGTAATCTTTCTGCTTCCAGTGAAGAACTTTCAGCCTCTGGTGAAGAAGTGTCAGCCTCTGCCGAACATGTTGGGACAGCAATCCAGGATGTAGCATCTGGAGCAGAGGAACAGTCTGCCCAGGCCCAGGAAACCAGTGCTCTACTTGATGAGCTGACAGGCCAGATTAAAATGGTAAACAGTTCTTCGGAAGCGATGAACAGAAAAGCAGGAGAAGTTACAGATAATATTGAGATAGGTGACAGATCTATAGAAAATTCTGTAACCGAGGTCAATAAACTTAAGAAAAATTCGAATAATGTAGCCAATGCTATAGATTCTCTTGCAGATTCCTCAAAAAGAATCGGTGAAATAGTTCAGCTAATTAAAGATATCTCTGCTCAGACAAATCTTCTCGCCCTAAACGCAGCCATTGAGGCAGCAAGAGCTGGAGAAGCTGGAAGAGGTTTTAGTGTAGTTGCAGATGAAATAAGAGAACTAGCTGAACAGTCTGGTGAGGCAACAGACGAAATTTCAGAACTAATTGGTGGAATCCAGAAAGATGTAGAAGTTTCAGTTAAAAATATGAAAGAGACAGAAGAAGCCGTAGATACAAGTGTAAATTCTATTGAAGAAAGCGGTAAGTCATTTGATGACATTCGCCAGGCAGCCTCTGTTTTAAACAATATAATAGAAAACATAGGCAACCAGAGCGAAAAAATGAAAATTAACAGTAATGAAGTAGAATCTGCAGTAAAACAGATTGCAGCAGTCAGCCAGACAGCAGCAAGCAATGCAGAAGAAGTTGCTGCTGCCAGTGAAGAACAGAGTGCTTCCACAGAAGAAATTGTAAATTCAGCTCAGAACCTTGCAAACATGGCTCAGGAACTTTCAAATGCAGTAAATAAATTCAGGATTTAAATAAAAATAAGTCAATATACAAAAAGAAAGCCAGACTGAGGTGAACCTCAATCTGGCTTTTACTCTTTAATTTCCTCTTCATTACTCTCACTTTAACTTCTGATACTCCTGCCTGACAATAACTAATTTATCGCTTTTTTGATAGACCTAACAAATTCACCAGCATTATCCAACATCTCTTTTTCTTTATCCCCGGCCTGAATTTGCTTAATCAGCGCACTGCCAATAATAATTCCATCTGGATAATCAATTATTTTCTTTACTTTTTTCGGACCATCAATACCAAAACCAAGTCCCAGCGGAAGTTCTCCTGCTGAGTTACGCACCCGTTCCAGATAGTTTTCCAGTTCTGGATAAACACCCTGCTGATCATCACCAGTAGTACCCAGATGAGCCACACAGTAAAGAAAACCTGAACTTTTAGCTGTAATTTTTTTTAAACGCTGTTCTGAGGTATTGGGGGTTACCAGCATAATCTGCGAGACTCCAGACCGCGCCAGATATCGAGAAAGTTCGGCTTTTTCATCTGCTGGCAAATCAGGAATAATTACTCCTGAAATTCCTGCTTCAGCAATATCATAGGCAAATTCTTCCTCTCCATAATTTAAGACTGAATTATAATAACCCATGAGTATCAGCGGCACCTCAACCTGATTCTGAATTTGATCAATCTTTGCAATCAATTTCTTTAGAGTAGTACCACCTCTTAGAGCCCGCTGTGAAGCTTCCTGAATCACAGGTCCATCAGCCAGAGGATCAGAAAAAGGAATTCCCAGCTCAATAATATCTGCCCCTTCAGCCTGAAGCCTGTAAATCAACTTTTCCGTCATCTCCAGACTTGGATCACCACCACTAATATAAGTAACCAGCGGTTTTTTCCCTTTAAATTGTGCTGAAATTTTATTCATTATTTTCTGCCTCCCTGATCTTCTTAAAGTTATTAATATCTTTATCTCCACGCCCAGAAAGGTTAACTACAATGATCTGGTCTTCTGCCAGCTCTGGAGCAAGTTTTTCCAAATAAGAGAGTGCATGTGAGCTCTCCAGCGCAGGTATAATACCTTCTTTTTCACTTAAAAGTTTAAAAGCTGCCACTGCCTCCATATCAGTTGCTGCCTGATAAGCCACTCGATTAATTGACTTTAAATAACTGTGCTCAGGACCCACACCTGGATAATCGAGCCCGGCAGAAATTGAGTAGGCTGGTATTACCTGCCCATCATCATCCTGCAGCAGATAAGATTTGCTGCCGTGTAAAACTCCGACTCTGCCGGCAGACAAAGTTGCTGCATGCTGGCCGCTATCAATTCCTTTTCCGGAAGCTTCAATTCCAATTAAATTAACTTCCTGATCATCAACAAAAGGATAAAATATTCCCATTGCATTACTGCCACCACCAACACAGGCTAAAATATAATCCGGCAGTCTACCTTCTTTTTCCTTGATCTGCTCTCTGCATTCATCTCCAATAATTCGCTGAAAATCCCGAACCATCTCAGGATAGGGATGGGGACCAACTACTGAGCCAATGATATAATGCGTATCTTCAACATTTGTAACCCAGTCTCGAATTGCTTCATTTGTTGCATCTTTTAAAGTCTGAGTACCGCTGGTGACCGGAATAACCTCTGCTCCCAGCATTTCCATCTTGTAGACATTAAGCGCCTGACGCTCGATATCTTCTGCCCCCATATAAATTTCACACTCCAGATTAAATCTGGCTGCCACTGTTGCTGTTGCTACACCATGCTGTCCGGCACCTGTTTCAGCAATAATTCGCTTTTTACCCATTTTTCTGGCCAGCAGTATCTGACCGAGAGTATTATTAATTTTATGTGCTCCAGTATGATTTAAATCTTCACGCTTTAAATAAATCTTTGCTCCTCCATAGTAACTGGTAAGCTGTTCAGCATAATATAAAGAAGTCGGCCGGCCGCTGTAATCAGCCAGCAGTGACTTTAATTCATTAACAAAATCGGGATCATCTTTCATCTCTAAATAAACTTCTTCCAGTTCATCTAAGGCTGGCATTAGAGTTTCCGGGACAAAACGCCCCCCAAATTCTTTAAAATATCCTCTGCTCATCTTCTCTACTCCTTTCAGCTTTATAAGAAAAATATTTAAATAAAAAAACTGTCATTAATCTGTCCTTAACTTTATTTTTGCCTCAAATCTGGGCTTGAAATTCTTAATTTTTTCTACAATCTCTTTCAGCAGCCGATGATTTTTCTTACCCGGTTCATTTTCGACTCTACTGTTAATATCTACTGCAGTTGGATTAAGTTTAGTTAAGGCTTCTTTTATATTTTTAGGTCCCAGTCCACCGGCAAGTATATATGGAATTTTTAGATTACTAATTAAAGACCAGTCAAAACTTTCTCCCGTGCCTCCGGTCTGGCTGCCAATTTTTGTGTCAAAAAGTAAAAAATCAGCGGCTTCTTTATATTTTTCAAGCTCTTTTAAGTCTTCTTCTCCAGCAATAGAAATAGCTTTAATACTTTTTAAGGGAGTATTCTTAATTAATTCGACTTCTTCACTGCCGTGAAACTGAATATAGTCAAACAGGCGGCTATCTGTAATCTCCTTAATCTCATTTTTAGTTGGATTAACAACAACCGCAACCCTGCTGATAAAGGGAGGACAGTCATCTATAAGTTTTCGAACCCTGCTGAGACTGACCTGCCTTGAACTTTCAGCAAGTATAAAGCCTACTGCATCAACTCCAATATTGGCTGCAAATTTAATGTCTTCTCTCCGTGTCATTCCACAAACTTTAATCATTGTTCGATTTTCTAACATTAATTTCTCACCCCAACCCCAATTCGTTGACTTTAGTTTTTGGATCTTCTGCCCTCATCAATGTCTCTCCAATCAGAACTCCATCAACTCCAATATCCTTTAGAAAATCAATATCTTCTCTTTTTTTGATACCACTTTCTGCAATCAGGTAATAATCATCTCTAAGTTTCTTTTTTTCTAGCTCAGCTGTTAGTTCAGCGGTTGTTTTAAGATCAACACTAAAATCATTTAAGTCCCGATTATTGATACCTATAATCTCAGCTTCAGTCGCGCAGACCCTCTGCAGTTCTTCACGATTATGAACTTCAACCAGAGCTTCCATTTTGAGCTCACTGCAGAGAGCCAGAAGTTCTTTCAATCTCCGGTCACTGAGCACAGCAGCTATTAAAAGGACTACATCTGCCCCGATAAAAAAACTCTCATAAAGCTGCAGAGGATCAATAATAAATTCTTTACGCAGAATCGGCAGCTCAGTCAGCTTTCTCATCTCTCTTAAAATCTCATTACTCCCCTGAAAAAACTTTTGATCAGTTAAAATTGAAATTCCATCTGCTCCAGCTTTCTCATAAGCCTTAAGCTGTGCTTCAGGCTTAAAATCAGGCTGAATTATACCTCTGCTGGGAGATGCTTTTTTAATTTCTGCCAGCAGAGAAATTTTGTCCTGAGCCAGCTTTTTTTTAAGAGAATATCTCGGTTTTTTTAAATTATCTACTTCTTTTTTCTTCTCCAAAATTATTTTATCTAATATCATCACTACACCACCACTGAATTGCTGCAGTTAATAAGATCTTCTAACTTCTTTAATGCCTGACCGCTGTCTATTAGTTCTGCCGCCAGTTTAACACCCTCTTTTAAATCATTAACTTTATCTTCAACCAGAAAGGCTGCAGCAGAATTAAGCAGAATTACATCTCTTTTAGGTCCTTTTTTACCTTTTAATATAGCAAGTGTAATTTCTTTATTTTCTTTCGGACTGCCGCCTAAAATTTCATCAATAGCTGCAGTTTTCAGACCAGCTTCTGCCGGACTGAAGTTAAATTCTTTGACTGCTCCATCTTTTAAATAAGCAGTTTTGTTTTCCCCAGCCAGTGAAAGCTCATCCACCCCACCAGCACCGTGAACAACCATTGCTGATTTCAAACCAAGATTTTTAAGTACATGGGCCAGCGGCATTACCAGTTCTTCCTTGTAAACTCCAAGAACCTGATAATCAGCCTGGGCTGGATTGGTGAGGGGTCCCAGAACATTAAAAATTGTTCTCAGGCCCAGTTCTCTCCGGGGACCAACAGCATATTTCATTGCCTGATGAAAATGAGGTGCAAACAGAAATGAAATTCCGACCTGATCCAGACATTTACCAGCTGCTTCTGGTGATAAATCAATTTTTACTCCCAGTGCCTCCAGCAGATCAGCACTGCCGCTTTTTGAAGATACAGAACGATTGCCGTGTTTGGCGACATTTAAGCCTCCAGCTGCCATAACAATTGCTGTGGTCGTGGAAATATTAAAGGTTCCTTTTTCATCTCCTCCAGTTCCACAGCTGTCAATTAAATTTTTGCTTTTAGTTTTCACTGCAGCTGCTTTACTGCGCATTACACTGGCTGCACCAGTTATTTCATCAATAGTTTCACCCTTCATTCTTAACCCAACTAAAAATCCTGCCAGCTGACTATCAGTAGTCTTGCCCTCCATTACCATTGTCATGGCCTCTTCCATCTCTTCTAAACTTAAATTCTCTCTGCTCACTACTTTATCTAAATGTTTGTTAAACATTTTCTCTCCTCCTCTAGTTATACTTATCTTATCTCATCTCAGCTCACTTTACGTTAAGAAAATTTTTTATCAGCTGTCTGCCAGCCTCGGTCAAAATTGATTCCGGATGAAACTGAACACCATAAACAGGATAATTTTTATGCTTTAAAGCCATTATTTCTCCTTCTTCACTTTCTGCCAGCACCTCAAGCTCAGCGCTCAGACCTGCTTTTTTAACTATTAGGGAATGATAGCGGGTAGCCAGAAAGCCATCTTCAATCCCCTTAAATAATCTTTCCTCTCTTATTTTTTTTATTGCTGAAACTTTTCCATGCACAATTTGATCAGCCTTTACTACTTGAGAGCCAAAAACCTCTCCAATACACTGATGGCCAAGACAGACTCCCAAAATATCAATCTTATCTTTAAAATATTCTATTATTTTTTTTGAAATTCCTGCATCATCTGGCCTTCCCGGTCCCGGAGAAATTATAATTTTATCAGGTGCCATAATTTCTATGTCCTCAACAGAAAGTTTATCATTTCTCAACACTTTAACCTCATCAAACTCTTCCAGCAGATGAACCAGATTATAGGTAAAGGAATCATAATTATCAATTACTAAAATCACGGATACCATCCTCTCTTACCACTTTGAGAGCGTCAAACAATGCCCGGCCCTTGTTAAGTGTTTCCTGATATTCTTTTACTGGATCAGAATCAGCAACAATTCCTGCTCCGACCTGTAAGTTAAGTTTTCCGTCTACTAAAGAAAAGGTTCTAATTGTAATACAGCTGTCCAGATTTCCATTAAAACTTAAATAAGCAACTGTACCCGCATATACTCCCCGCGCTTCTTTTTCCAGCTGATCAATCAGTTCAACTGCTTTAATTTTTGGAGCTCCGGAAACTGTACCGGCCGGAAAAACAGCTTTTAAAACATCAAGACTGTCCAGTCCCTCACGCAAATCTGCTTCCACCTGAGAAACAATATGCATCACTTTAGAATAAAATTCTACTTCCATTAATTCTGTAACTTCTACACTTCCCTTTGCCGCAATCCTGCTTAAATCATTACGGCCTAAATCCAAAAGCATCGTGTGTTCTGCTTTTTCTTTTTCATCACTGAGCAAATCCAGCTTTAATTCTTGATCTTCTTTACTGTCTTTACCTCTGCGCCTGGTCCCTGCCAGAGGTCGGGTCAGCACCCTTTGATCTCTAACTCTTACCAGAACTTCAGGTGAGGAACCAATGATTCTTATTTCAGGAAAGTTCAAATAAAAAGAATAGGGGGAAGGGTTTATAGATCTTAAAGCCCGGTAAATTTTAAATGGAGGCAGGTCATTTTCTATAGAAAATTTCTGAGACAGCACAATCTGAAAAATATCTCCGGCTTTAATATGCTCTTTTGCTTTCTCCACCATTTTTTTAAATTCCTCTTTTTCAGTATTTGACTTTAATTTTTTAGAATTATTAAGAACCGATTTTACTGCTGGCTGCTGTAATTTTGATTCAGTATTTTCAATTTCTGTTTTCACTTTTTTAATTTCTTCTTTTGCCTGCCGGTAAATTTTTTCTTTCTGCTTTAAGCTTAAGTTTTGATCAACTTTTAAGTTGTTTATAATTTTAACTGTATTGTGTAGGTGATCATAGGCGATTATTATCCTGGTCATTACCAGCAGACTTAAAGGTGTATTATCTTTTTTCAGCTCTCTATCTGCCTCCAGATGATAAATATCTTCCCATTTCTCTATCATTTCATAATTAAAATAACCAACAAACCCTCCAGAAAAAGGAGGCAGCTTTTCGTCTTCATAAACCCTCAGTTCATTAAGCTGCTTCTGCAGATAAGGTACAATTTCCTGACCACTTAATTTTTCTTTTTTACCATCTCTAATCACTTCTAAATGCTGATCATAGTTTTTTAAGACTGCTGCCGGTTTAAGCCCAATAAAAGAATAGCGATCATTTTCCGAACTCTCCAAGAGATAGCTATAATCCTTATTTAAAGCCAGCTTTTTGTACAGAGAAATTGGTGTCTCAACATCTGCAATAAACTCCTCATAAATTGGAATCAGATTGTATTCTGTAGTTAACTCTAAAAATTCAGCCTTAGTTTTCATCTTACTCCCCCTCTAACTTATTTCAGTTTTCTGCCCCGAAATCAAAAAACGGCCAGAGCTTAATTAAAAGCCTGACCGTAGTTATTAGTAAGAGATATTAAAAGTAAATTTTCTCAAATTTTTAGCATCTTCCACTTTTAAATTTAAGAACAGCTAAGATTCAGTCTTAAAGTTAAAAATTTACTTTTAATTATTCATAGCTAATTTTAATAATTAAACAAAAAAGCCACGTTTATAAATAGCTATAAACCTGGCCCATTAATTACATATTTGCTCTGCTAATCTCATCTCTAACTCTTCTCTACTAATCTGGGCTCTTCTCATCTCGAATTTTTTTCATTATAACTGAATACTTTAAATAAGTCAAGAAAAAATTATCTGCTTAAGCAATTTTCAAATTATTAATAACACAATCGTATTTCAAAATTATCCAAGCGAAACATCTAAAAACATCATCACGGCAAAACCTAACATCAAACCAGTCGTAGCCAGGTGACTGTTGCCTTCTGAGTTAGCTTCTGGTATTAACTCTTCTCCCACTACAAAAATCATTGCACCAGCTGCAAAAGCAAGAGCATAAGGTAAAATTGGTCTCATATAATATACTGCCGCCGCCCCCAGAACTCCCGCTACTGGTTCAACAGCACCAGAAAATTGTCCATACATAAAGCTCTTTTTGGAAGAAAGCCCTTCTCTTTTTAAAGGTATTGATACTGCAGCGCCTTCTGGAAAATTCTGCAGTCCGATTCCAACTGCAAGAGCAACCGCACCGGCCAGAGAAGCAGATGGTATATTAGAAGCTACCGCTCCAAAAGCAACACCTACTGCAAGACCTTCGGGAAAATTATGTAAGGTAACTGCCAGCACCAGCAAAACACTTCGCTGCCATTTAGTTTTAATACCCTCAGGCTCACTATTAGCCAGAGCAGGGTGTAAGTGTGGTAAGACAGCATCAACAAGACGTAAAAATATTCCTCCCAATAAAAATCCAACAACAGCTGGAATCCAGCCAGGTACTCCCTGATTTTCAGCAGTTTCTATTGCAGGAGCAAGCAGTGACCAGAAACTGGCAGCTATCATCACACCTGAGGCAAAACCAAGCATACTATCAAGAATTCTCCGGTCAACATTATTAAAAAAGAAAACTATTCCTGCTCCCAGAGCAGTAACAAACCAGGTAAATAAAGTTGCAAAAAGCGCCTGCATAATAGGCGATTGTCCACTTAAAAAATCAATAATCATTATTAACCCCCCAGTAATTATTATCATTATTATTTATATCATACAATAGATTGGAGAAAATTGAAAGTAAAGAAGCAAATTTGAGGGACAATTAATTCATTTTTCTTTCTTTAAAATCAGGCAGCCAATTAAATTTTTATTAAAAGAACGCTGTATAATTTGGAAGCACTTTCAAAATACTAATCAATCTGATATAATTTAGCTGAAAGGCAGGTGTGAATTATGAGAAAATATTTTGAAGTTGATGAGTGGAAAGTTATTGAAAATGGTTTTGATAAAGATTACAACAGAGTTACAGAAAGTGTAATGAGCCTTGGTAATGGTCATATGGGACTGCGTGGTAATTTTGCTGAAAAATACAGTGGAGATACCCTGCAGGGTACATATATTGCTGGAGTATATTATCCTGACAAAACTATTGTTGGCTGGTGGAAAAACGGTTATCCTGAGTACTTTGCCAAAATTGCAAATGCCACCAACTTTATCGGACTTGACTTAAAAATAGATGGTCAGCAAATTGATTTAAATAAAATTGAATTCAGTGATTTTAAAAGAGTATTAAATATGAAAGAGGCCTATCTAGAACGTTCTTTTACTGTTAATCTGGAAGGTAATAAAGTGGAAATTGTTGAAAGGCGCTTTTTAGATCAGAAAAATAAAGAGCTGGCTGCTCTGAAATACAGAGTACGAGCTCTTGATAGAAAAGTAAAAATAGAATTGACTCCTTATCTTGATGGTGATGTTAAAAATGAAGATGCAAACTATGATGAGTTTTTCTGGGAGGGACTGAAAAAAACAAATAAGAAAGGTAAAGCCAGTCTAACTATGAAAACTAGAAAATCTAATTTTGTAGTTTCAACAGCCATGGATTGGGAATTAAACAAAAACGATAGAGAAGTAAAACTATTAACCGGACCTGGTAATGAGAATTATGTAGGTAATAAAATTACCTTCCGGGCAGAAGCAGGAGAAAATATTGAGCTCAATAAATATATAGCAGTCTGCACCAGTCGCGATTATCAGGCTGATCAGGTAAAAGAGAAAGCAGAAAATAAAGTCTCCGAAGCTGCCATCCGGGGTTATGATGAGTTATTTGCTGAACACAGGGATGCCTGGGCTAAAATCTGGCAGGAAAGTGATATTAAAATTGACGGTGATCCTGAAGCCCAGCAGGGAATTCGTTTTAATATTTTTCACTTAAATCAGACCTATACCGGCCATGATCCTCGCTTAAATATTGGGCCTAAGGGCTTTACTGGCGAAAAATATGGAGGTTTAACTTACTGGGATACTGAGGCTTACTGTCTACCCTTTTACCTCTCTACACACAGTGAGGATGTTGCCCGCAACTTATTATTATACAGATACCGTCATCTGGAAAAAGCTGTTGAAAACGCTGATAAACTAGGGCTGGACGGTGCTCTCTATCCAATGGTTACAATTAATGGTGAGGAATGCCATAATGAATGGGAAATTACTTTTGAGGAAATCCACCGTAATGGAGCAATTGTACATGCCATTAAAGATTATGTAGATTATACAGGTGATGATAAATATATTAAAGAATATGGGATACCTGTTCTGGCACAAATCTCCAGATTCTGGGCCGATCGATCTCACTTTAATCCCCGAAAAGAAAAATACATGATACTGGGAGTGACGGGACCAAATGAGTATGAAAATAATGTAAATAATAACTGGTATACAAATCGAATTGCAGTCTGGACCCTGAAATATACACTTAATGAATTAAAAAAATTAAAGGAAAATGATCCAGACAAGTATCAGCACTGGCTTACCAAACTGGATCTTAAAGCTTCTGAACTGGAATTGTGGCAGGAAATATCTGAGAAAATGTATTATCCCTACCTTGATGAATATGATATTTATGCCCAACAGGATGGATATCTTGATAAAGAACAAAAATTAGTTTCTGATCTTAAAGAAGAAGATATACCGCTTCATAAAAACTGGTCCTGGGATAAAATTCTGCGCTCTCCCTATATAAAACAGGCCGATGTAATGCAGGGCATCTATTACTTTAAGGAGGATTTTGATCAAAACAGTGTTGCTCGCCATTACGATTTTTATGAACCCAGAACAGTCCATGAATCTTCTCTTTCACCCTGTATATACTCTATTCTGGCTGCTGATCTGGAAAGGGAAGAAAAAGCTTATCAGCTTTATTTGCGTACAGCCCGCCTTGACCTGGATAACTATAATACAGATACAGATGATGGTCTGCACATTACCAGTATGGCTGGTACCTGGATGTCAATTATTAAAGGCTTTGCGGGTTTTGAGATTAAAAATGACGAAATTTCTTTTAGGCCATTTTTACCGAAGGCCTGGAATGGATATGACTTTATGATAATGTTCAGAGGCCGGAGAATTAAGGTAGATGTTTGTCAACAGAAAGTAAGCTTTGCGTTAGAAAACGGAAATGAAATAAAAATTAAAGTTTATGATCAAGAATACTACCTAAACACTGAACAGGATTTAACCATTGAAAAATAGTGACCTACTTTACTCTAAAAAATAAAATTCCCCAGCCGGATTTAAACTCTGGCTGGGGTTCTTTATTTATTATAACTTTTCCTCCAGTAAGTTCTTAAACTCCTTTAAACTACCACGCCAGCTAATATCAAAGTCACTACCTTCTCTTTCAATCAATTTATCCTCAATAATTAAAGTATCTATGCCCAGCCTGGAAGCAACAGCATCTTCCTTTAAGTCATTTCCAATCATCAGACATGCTTCTGGCTCAACATCAATTTTATTTAAAATTTCTCGATAATAATCTGGATTTGGTTTTGCATAACTCATATTCTCATAATGGGTTAAAAGTTCAAAATCAGCAGCATCAATTCCAATCCAGCTCAATCTGGCTGCAACTGCTTCTTCTGGAAAAAGTGGATTAGTTGCCAGAACCAGTCTTTTGTTTTTTGCTTTTAAATATTCAATAATCTCAGCCGGAGTTTTACGATCAATTTCAAAATACTGGTCCAGAGCAGCAAATTTTGTCTGATAAAATTTTTCAAAACGAGATTTAATTTTATCAGCTTCAGAGCGATCACTTATTTGCAGCTTTTCTATAAAATCTTCCATAAAAGCTTCCTGATTAGTGCGGCTGCCATCATTACGAATCATCTTATTGGTTGATCCCATTAAAAGCTGAATAAATTCTTCTTTTTCTGCACATAAGTCCTCAAATTCGGAGGAAAGAGCTGCAAAATAATACTTCAAAAAATTCTCAGCTTCAATGCTCAGCAGAGTACCATCCAGATCAAAAAGAAACACTTCTTTATCTTTAAACAAAACTATAATACCTCCTATTGTATTCTGACAAATTTAATCGCCAATGCAAACAACATTTTTTCTAATTAAAATTTCTCCATCAGCGGTAAAAAATTAGTTTCGTCAACTAATATTTCAACAAATTCCTTTAAATATTTGCGATCCAGCTCGTCAAAACGAGCTTTAACAGGACTGTCCAGATCTAGAACTGCAATTACTTCCCCACCCACAATTACAGGCAGCACTATTTCAGAGCGAGAATTAGGATCACAGGCTATATGACCTGGAAATTCGTGAACATCATCGACCAGCATTATCTTCCGCTGAGAATAGGCTGTACCACAAACACCCTTATCTTCATCTATTCTAACACAGGCTGTTTTCCCCTGAAAAGGCCCTAAAACTAATTGATCTTTTTTCCAGATATAATATCCAGCCCAGTTGAGACCATCAAGCATCTCAAATAATAAAGCTGAACTATTGGCTAGATTGGCAAGCCAGTCTCCTTCAGGCTCAATCAATGCTTTCAGAGCTTGATTCATTTCTTTTAATCTTGTCTCCTTTTTAGTCATAAAATTCATCCTTTCTATTGATATATCTTAATCTATATTTATGTTCTACAAAATTTGATGCTTTAAGTAATCTAAATTCTTACTGGCCAAATTACAGCTTAAAAATTTAGAAATAAGGGTACTAAAATAGGTACCAGAGTTGAAAGCACAGCACCACTAACAAAAGCCGGTATTACAACTGCTTCTCCACCAGATTCTTTGACTAGAGGTAAAGTAACATCCATTGTGGTTGCCCCCCCGGGAGCAATTGTTGCCAGACTGCCAAAATATCTGCTGACAAATGGTAAAATGATTACTGTCAGGAGTTCTCGAAAAACATTGCTTAAAAATGCCAGTGAGCCCAGTTCTGCACTGTGAAGTTTAGAAATTAAAACTCCAGAAAGACTGTACCAGCCAAAGCCAGCCCCTACTGCTGCAGACTCGCCAGCACCAAAACCAAAAAAGAGACCACTAAGCAGAGCTCCAAACAGTGAGCCAAAAGCAACTAAGACCGGTATCAGCAGCAATTTCCATCCCAATAATCTAAAATCATTAATAATTTCGCGACTGGCTCCAATATCAATGCCCACTCCAAAAAGCAGTAAAGCTAGCGAATAATTTGTCAGCGAATCCAGCCAAAGCTGTTCATTACCTTTTAACAGAAAATACCCTATTAAAATACCAATTATAACCGAACTAAAAATTAAAACAGTCATTGTCTTACCAGTACCCTGTTCTTCAACTTCGGCCTCTGCTGCAGGATCAGCTCCTAAAAGCAGGTTATTGAGGCCAAAAATTTTAACAAAAACAATAACCGCCAGCAGGCTGAAAATTATACTTCCAGCAGCAAAAATAAAAGCCTGAAACCCAATCTCTCCCAGCTGTAGTACAATCTGATTATTACTGCCAAGACTCGCTCCCATTGCAAGCAGCAGAATTATCAGCCCTCCTTTGGTGATTAAATCAGCAAATTTAACAAAATAATTATCCTGATTCAGCCAGAACCCGAGTAAAATCCCGGTGAATAAGAATAAAACTATTAAATAAAAATCCAAAAATATCCCTCCCGCTTTATTTTATATATTTTTTTGTAACATAGTGAGAAGTCATAGCTCTCAACATAGCACTATAATTAATTTTGAAAGTCAGAATATCTCCAACTTTCAATTTTTTAGATACACCAGTAATATCTGTTATCAGGTGATCGCTGCTGGCCCCGAGCACTTCCACACCTTCCAGTTGAGGATAAAGTCCATGATAATCAATATCCTGTTTGCCAACTGCCAGGATTGCTCTTTTTCTTAAACCCTTATCCTCTATAATCTGACCCCTTCCTGCTCCACCAAAGGCCATTTCCCCCTCAGGATTTGAAGGTTTTTCTTTGAGCTCAACAATTTCTGCCTGCAGACGAAAATTATAATGATTAAGTCCAGCAATCAGCCGCTCATTAATAATATCTGTTCCAAGCAAAATAGCTTCACCGATTCTCAAATTTGTTATTTCAGAGGCCAGACTATTTTGCTCTAATAGCCTCAGAGTTGCTGTATTACCGGCTGATAAAATATCAAGTTTACGATCAAGCTGATTTTCCAAATCTTTTTTTATTGTGATTAATTTTTCAGTATTATTTTTATCAGGTATAATACCGGCAAAACAACCCAAATTGGTGCCAATACCCTTTAAATTAACTGCTTCTAAGGATTCTATCACCCGGGCCAGCTCAATTAATTTTTCAGCCAGAATCCCTTCTCTCCTATCCCCTATGTCTACCATTACAATCAGGTCAATTTCTTTACCAGCAGCAGCCGCTTCTCTGGAAAACAGCTCTGCTGTTCGGGCTTCTGTCACCAGGGAACTATCTATATAGGGAACAATCTCATTAATTTCAGATGGCATTGGTATCCTGAGCATCATAATTTCATCCTGATATCCTGTTTCTCTAAACTTTATTATATTTTCAATTCTTGAGTCAGCTATGCTCTTAATTCCAGCTCTTTGATAAGCTTTAAATATATTTAAGTCACCAGCAAAACCTTTAACTACTGCAGTTAATTTTATTCCTTTCATTGCTAACTCTTTTTGCAGTTTATTAGCATTTTCTTCTATTTGATTTACATAAATATCAAGCCGGGGATAATTCAAAATAATTCCTCCTAGAATTTCATAATTATTACTCTAAAAACCAGTAAATCAGAAATAAAAATCAAATATTTATAAACTATAACTATATTATACTTCACAATTATTAATACTTCAATCAATTAGCTTTTCTTTCAAAAAAAATAAACCCGACCAGCAGGCCGGGTAAATTATCTGATTAAAATTTATTCGATATCGATTGTACGTTTTTTAACAGGAGTTTTTTCTTCTTTTGGCAGATGAACTTTTAAAACACCTTCATCATATTCTGCCTTAATATCATCCTGATTTACATTTTCGAGATAAAAACTGCGGGTATATTTACCCTGTCTTCTCTCACGACGAATATAATTTTCTTTCTTTTCTTCTTTTTCTTCCTGATGCTCAGCAGAAATAGTTAGATAATCATCATTGATTTCAAGCTGAATATCTTCTTTTTTCATACCTGGCATTTCAGCTTCAATGGTATATTCTTCATCACTTTCTTTAATATCAGCTCTAAAACTGCGGCCGGCAAAATCCATCACATCATCAAAGAAACCGGACACCAGGCTGTTGAAAGGATCTTCATCTCTTTCAACAACATCTCTCCGACTGCGGTTTCTAAATGGGACTAAATCAAACATAAAACCACCTCCGAATTAAATTGAGATTAACACTTCATCTTTATTTTCTACTATAATTATAAATCTAAAGTCAGAAAAGGTCAAAAAAGCAAAAAGGGAATTCCTGTTATAAATAGCCGATTAGAATAAATTAAGTTGATAATACTCTTATTTTCTTAAAATTAATGCCCTATCCTTTTTCCAGAAACAAAGGTTTTTTCAACCTTAAAATCTTGATCAAAAAGTACTATATCTGCCTGATAACCAGCTTTTAATCTTCCCAGTTTATGAGCTAAATCAAGCTTGCGAGCAGGATTTAGGGTTACCATTCTGAATATCTCTGGAATTGACAGGTCAGTAATTTCCAGTAAATTTCTGACAGCCTGATCAAGGGTTAAAACACTACCTGCAAGAACACCGGATTCAAGTCGGGCTGCTCCGTCTTTTACAATTACTTTCTGCCCACCTAACTCATATTCGCCCTCTGCCAGTCCAGTTGCTTCCATACCATCGGAAACTAAAATTACTCTGTCGACACCTTTGGCCTGAATGGTAAATCGATCAACAGCCTGATGATGATGAATTAAATCAACTATTAGCTCAACTGTGGCATCAGAATCAAAAGCAGCTCCCACCAGGCCCGGTCGGCGGTGATGCAAACCGGTCATCGCATTATATAAATGGGTAAAGTGGTCCATTCCCTTCTGATAAGCCTGCTGAAATTCTTCATAAGTTGCAGCAGAGTGCCCGGCTGAAGCGGTAATCTTATGCTGATACAGTTCTTCAATTAATTCCAGAGCTCCTTCAACTTCCGGAGCCATAGTTACAACTTTTACTACATCATAATAATCTCTGAGAAGTTTTATTTCAGGTTCAATTAAATTTTCACTGTTTTGAGCTCCAATATATTCAGAGCTGATAAATGGTCCTTCAACATGGGTACCTAAAACTCTTGCCCCCTCTGTTCCTTTTTCTTTAGCCTGACGAATATTCTCCAGAGATGCCTGAATTTCCTCTCTTGCCATTGTCATAGTTGTAGGCAAAAACGAAGTTATTCCATGTTCCGCCAGGACTTTACTGATCTTATTTAAGGCTTCAGCAGAGGCATCCATTGTATCAAAACCTCCACCTCCATGGATATGGATATCAATCATTCCCGGAGCAAGATATCCCCCCCGGGCATCTATAACTTCCATTTTTTCATCCTCTTTGAGGTTATAGGCAGCTACTTTTTCAATCTCTGCATTTTCCTGATTAAAAATTATTGAGCCTTTATTAATTATTCTATCTTCCAAGATTATCTTTGCGTTTTTTATTAGTTTTTTCATTTTTTCCACCTCTAACTATAATCTATCTGATTTTTGTCTGTTTTTAAAGAAAATATTTTACATTCTGCTCCAGATAAATTACAGCATCTATTTTTAATTTCAATTATTGATCCTGGTTATTTTCATTTGATTCATTATTTTTATCTGCTTCCGTTTCTGCTTCGATATCTCCATAATTTTCAGCTTCCAGTTCAGCATATTCTTCTAACTTTTCTTTAACAGCATTGTGGATCTCTTCTGCTTCTTTTGCCAGCATAATCTCCAGTGCCTGATCAATATTTTCTATACTGTAAAGATTAAATTCCCCCTGATCAATGGCCTCAATAACTTCCTGATCCAGCATTAGATTATCTAAATTACGCTGAGGTATTATTACTCCCTGCTCTCCCGTAAGACCTTTGGCCTGACATACTTTAAAGAAACCCTCAATTTTTTCATTAACTCCACCTATTGGCTGAACGACACCTTTTTGATTCATCGAACCCGTAATTGCTATATCCTGGCGGACCGGTATTTCGGCCAGTGATGAAAGCAGGGCAACTACTTCAGCACAGGTTGCACTGTCCCCATCAACACCACCATAACTCTGCTCAAAAGCTATAGAAGCAGTTAAACTTAAGGGAGCCTCCTGAGCATATTTACCACCAAGATAACCTGTTAGGATCATAACACCCTTACTGTGTATTCGGCCACTCATCTTGGCTTCTCGTTCAATATTAATTACCCCTTCTTTACCAAGATAACTGCGGGCGGTAATTCTGGCGGGGCGACCAAAACTATAATTACCAGCCTGATAAACTGAAAGCCCATTAATCTGTCCTACTTCGCTTCCACTGACATCCAGCAAAAGGTGATCTCGATCAATCTGTTCCTGAATCTTTTCTTCCAGCAGATTAGAGCGCATTTCTTTTTCCTCAATCGCCTTTTTAACAGATTCAGAACTAACTATATCCTCTCCAAAACTATCTGACCAGACATCTGCCTCAAATAAGATTTCTATAATTTCATTAAATTTAGTTGAGAGCTTCTCCCGATCTCCTGTGAGGCGAGAACTGAAATCAATCATTGCAGCAACTGCTTCGGCACTAAACTCTTTGAGCTCATCCCTGTTAATTACCGAAGAAATAAAATCAGCAAATTTGGCTATATTTTTTTTGTTTCTTTCCATTTCGGTATCAAAATCAGCTTTTATTTTAAAGAGTTCAGAAAACTCATCATCATAATTATACAGCAAATAATAAATATAGGGAGAACCAATCATAATAATTTTCAAATCCAGCTTCACAGCTTCGGGTTTGAGAGTAATAATCGGAACACTTCTGTACTGCTCTCCTATATTTTCAACTGTTATCTCCTGATTGATTAGAGCTCGTTTGAGAGTATCCCAGCAAAATGGATTTGTCAGCAGATCCTTAGCATGAACAATTAGAAAACCTCCGTTAGCTCGATGCAGTGCTCCACTTTTAATCATCGTAAAATTGGTAGTGATAGTCCCAAACTGACTCTTTCCTTCAATTTTGCCAAAGAGATTATAATAAGTAGGGTTTTTTTCATAAACTACAGGTGCACCTTCAGTTTTACTATTATTAACAAAAATATTGATCTGATAGCGATTAAAGAAACTACCATCATCATCCTGCTGCATAGCAACAAATGGATTCTGCTGTTCTTCGTCATTACTGCGAAAACGATCAATATTATCTACAATATCTTCCTGAACTTCTTCCAAATAATTTACTATTTCCTCACATTCTTCATATTTGTCCTGCAGATGACAGATAATTGGCTGAACCACAGAAATTCCGATCTTTTTTTCCAGAGCTGCCAGCTCATCCTGTGCTTCTTCTTTAATTGAACGAATTTCCCTCATCACCTGCGAAATTTCATTCTGTATTTTTTGACTTTTATTTCGAATTTCTTCTTTTCTATCTTCATCCATCTCCTGAAAATCATCGCGAGAAATAGGTTCTCCATCTTCATCAATTGGTACAGGAACCAGCCCCTGCGAAGTATTCTGCAGCATAAAACCTCTTTCTCTGGCAGAAGCTTCAAACTCCTGCATAACTTTATTGGATTTTGGTTGATATTCATTTAAAATTTCTTTTCTTTCAGCTTCATATTCTTCACCCTCAAAAGCACGGGGGATTTCGTCCTGTAATTCTTCTACAATTTTTTCCATATCAGCCTTTAAATTATTACCCATACCAGCCGGTACTCTCATTACTCTTGGCTTTTCCGGCTCAGAAAAGTTAAAAACATATAAAATATCCTTTGGCTGTTCTAACTCAGAAGATTTTTCTTCTGCCATATTTTCGGCATAAGTTGATTTTCCAGTCCCAGATTCACCGGCCATAAAAATATTATACCCTGTCTTATCAACTCTCATTCCAAAATCAAGTGAATTAGCTGCTCTAGTCTGACCAATTATTTCTTCATCAATTGCAGAAAGCTCTTCGGTTGTCTCAAAGTCAAGTTCTTCTGCCTTAAAATTATAATCTAAATTTGAAATAGGAATTTTATATTTATCCATTTTTTCACTCCTCCTGCTACTAAATGATTAAATTAAAAGCTGTTATTTAAGAAATTTTCAGTTAAAAGCCTTAGTTAATTAATTCGTCAAAAATAAAATATATCCTGCCTGCAGATTCAACTGGTATTTTTATTTAAATATAAGGAAAAATATACTAATCAAAGTTGAAAAAAATTATCAATTAAGATAAAATATAATTAGATTATGTTATTTTTTTAACAATATTAATGGGGGTTAAATTATGGGGAAAGAACTGAATGCTATACCTGATATAATAATCAGTCGTCTACCGGTGTATTATCAACATCTTAAGAATTTACAGAGCTCAAGCAAAGAATATGTTTCATCAGAAGAGCTGGCGGATCTTACCGGTTTTAGCAGCTCCCTAATTCGTAAAGACCTTAGTTATTTTGGCACTTTTGGACGTAAAAGTTATGGTTATGATATCTACTGTCTTTTTCAGCAGATAAATATTATTATGGGGTTTAATTATAAAAAGAAACTTATTATTATTGGAGCTGGGCATCTGGGGCAGGCACTTGCTTATAATAAAGGCTATAACGAGAGAGGATATCAGCTGGTTTCAATTTTTGATAAAAATCCAAAATTAATAGATCTGGTAATTAATGATATTGAAATCCAGAGTGTTAGTAACTTAGAAAGATTTTTAGAAAATAATAAAGTTGATGTAGCAGCTCTAACAGTACCAGGAGCTGCTGCCCAAAAAATAACCGACCGCCTGGTAGCGGCCGGAATTAAAGCAATCTGGGATTTTACTGAGGTCCCTCTAAAGGTACCGGAAGATATTTTCTTAGAAGAACAGTTAATTAACGAAGGTCTCTGCAAGTTATCACTTAAGATGAATCAGAAACGTCTAAATCAGGATGGGACTACAGAAGACTTGAGCTGTGGGCAAAAATAAATTTACCGCTGCCTTTTTCTGCTCTCAGTTTATTATCAAAAATAAGCTGGCCGCGTCTAAAAGTCATCACTGGATAACCCTTAACTGTAAAATCCTGATAGGGACTGTACTCAGCTGCAGAATGCAAATTTTCTGCAGTTAATTTTTTTTCTACATTTGGATCAAACACTGTTAAGTCAGCGTCTGTGCCAATTTCTAAAGAACCCTTTTCTGGATAAAGACCAAATATTTTGGCCGGATTAATCGATAGCAGCTCTACCATTTCCCGGATAGTAATTCTGTTGTTTCTCACTCCAGAACTGTAAATTAAGGGAAGCAAACTTTCAGTTCCCGGTATACCAGGTAAAATTTCAAGACTGGAATTGGACTTCATTTTTTGTTCTCTGTTAAAAGCACAGTGATCAGTTGCCACTACCTGAAATTCATTCTGACTAATTCCCTGCCATAATATTTGATTATCATATTTATCTCTCAGCGGTGGAGTCATCAAAAATAATTGAGCATCTTCACGCTTAAGATAGGAATTATCGAGCATTAAATAATGGGGGGTTGTTTCTGCATAAACTTGAGCTTTTTCTGCTCTTAATTTTCTCACAGCTTCTAAACCCTCAGCTGAAGACAAATGCACAATATAGATTGGAATATCTACTTCATGTGCCACTTCTCCCATATCTTTAACAGCAAGTGCTTCTGCTGCTGCAGGCCTAATTGCGGGATGATATCTGGATTCTATTAAATTTCTCCTGCTGTAAACCTCTTTTAAATCCTGAATTAAAGAATCATCTTCTGCATGAACCTGGGGTAGGATTTTAATTTCTTTTAACCTTTTAAATAAATCCGGCCACATTTTTCTATCTATCATATACCCGACATCTTTATAAGTTGTAAAAAGTTTAATGCTGGCAAGACCCAGCTCTTTTAAATCAGCCAAATTTTCTGAAATTTCCGGGTTGAATTCCTGAACAATCTGATGAAAATTATAATCTATTACCGATTCCTCTGCTTCTTTTTTTCTTGCAGCCACTGAACGTTTAAAATCTCCATCTTCTGGAAAATCGACATAGTCTATCACAGTTGTTACTCCACCTGCTGCAGCGGCAATACTTCCCTGATAAAAATCATCTGCCGTTACAGTTCCTCTGGAACGAAGAAGATAATGGGTATGGGCATCAATAATCCCTGGAAAAATATATTTACCATCAAGATCAATTATTTTAAATTCTCCTTTTTGCTCTCCTTCCTCAAAGAACCCTCTCTTCTCTTCAGCAGCAATTTTTTCATCATCAATCAAAATATCTGACTTTCTAATTCCTTTATCATCAACTACTTTAGCATTTTTTAATAGGATCTTTTTCATTTTCTTCACCTCTATACTATACTAATTCTGCTACCGGAACTGCAATTCCTGCACCAAAGTTTTCAAATTTAAAATTATCAATCTTTTGAGTCAATTCTATTTCTCCAGCTTTAAGTAAAGTTATCTGATCTGCCAGTTCTTTAATCTGTCGCCGGTCGTGGCTGACCATCACTACAGTCATCTCCTCAGTTACCAGATCAGCAAAATGAGAGTTGAAAAAACGAATGCTCTCTTCATCTAAATTTGTAGTTGCCTCATCAACAAAGAGAATCTCTGGATCGGTAATTAGAGCCCTGGCAATTGATGTTTTCTGCTTTTCCCCCCCTGAAAGTGTATGTGCTGACTGTTCCAGCAGATTCTCAATCTCCAGCCTGGAAGCCATTGCTTTTACTTTCCTGACAATTATATTCTGATTAATATCTCTTAATTTTAAAGGTAAAGCTATGTTATAAAAAACACTCCCCCGGTAAAGATAGGGATCCTGCCAGATTACAGAAAATTTTCGCCTCAGTTTTAAATTCTGTTCATCCCGATTAATTTTCTGCCCTCTATAGTAGAGTTCACCCTGGTAATCCTGATCAATCAAACTTAAAATATTTAAAAGAGATGTTTTACCACTGCCATTTCCACCAATAATAAAGTTGAACTTGTTTTTAAAAACAGCAAATTGATTAATATCCAGAATAAGCTTCTCACTGCAGATCTTTTTAATGTTTCTAACTTCAATAATCTTATCGGCTTGCATAATTCTTTCCCTCCTGCAGAAAATAGGTAACAAAATTAATTAAAAATGAAAGTGATAACAAAATAATTCCTAATGCCAGAGCAAAAGCAAAACGTCCTTTATTTGTTTCCAGCGACATGGCTGTAGTTATTGTTCTGGTAACTCCTTTAATATTCCCTCCCAGCATCATGGAAATACCGATTTCGCCTAAAACTCTGCCAAACCCGGCAATAACAGCACCAATAATTCCATATCTGGCCTCTAAAATTAAAAGTTTAAATTTTTGATAGCGGCTGGCTCCTATCGAAGTTGCTGTTTTATATAGTTTTTCATCCATCGAAAAAATAACATTCCTAATTAGAGCTGTAATTAAGGGTACGATCAGTATTACCTGACCAATTATAATTCCAGCTGGCGTAAAAAGTAGTTCGAGCTCTCCCAGCACTCCCCTTCTTGATATCAGAGAATAGACAAAAATTCCAACTACAACTGTTGGCAGGCTGAGCATTGTATTTAAAATAATATTTATAAACTTCTTTGTTTTAAATTTATTGCGAGCAATCAAAATTGCCAGGGGAATAGATATAACAGAAGCAATCAGGGTTGATGAAATAGAAATTTTAAGTGATGTTGTTACAACCTGTATCACTTCCGAATCCAGACTGACAATTAATTGCAGTGCTCTCAAAATTGCATCAGTATAATAGTCCACTTTTTGCCTCCTGAAAATAAAATTTAATTAGCCAGCTGCAGAAATTAAAACTACAGCCGGCTACATTTATTATAATTTTTAAATTGAAATTTATTTCACCAGATTTTCTGTTTCAATTGCTGATGGATAAAATAACTGTTCACCATAGCGCTTATAGCTATTAATTATATTCTGTCCCTGCTGTGAAGTTAGATAACCGGTAAAGGCCATTGCCAACTGATAATTAACATGAGTATGATAGGCTGGATTAATAGGAATAATTCCATAAGGATTAAATAGTTCAGGATCTCCACTATTTACTATCTCCAACTCAACATCTCCACTGTAGGCTAAATATGTTCCTCGATCAGCTAAAATATAAGCCTGACGCTCATTGGCCATATTGATACTGGGACCCATTCCCTGACCACTTTCTAAATACCAACTTCCAGCAGGAGTAATCTCTGCCTTATCCCAGATAGATAATTCCTTTTTATTAGTACCTGAATCATCTCCTCGAGATACAAATTCTGCTCCTTCGGCTTCAATTTTTTGAAAAGCCTCCACTGCAGTTTTAGTTTTTCTGATTCCAGCTGGATCAGATGGTGGGCCTAAAATAACAAAATCATTATACATAACATCTCTTCTATTAATACCGTAACCATTTGCCACAAATTCGTCTTCTGCAGCTCGGGCGTGAACAAAAATTATATCAGCATCCCCATTACGCCCCAGTTCTATAGCTGCTCCAGTTCCAACTGCGACAACATCTACCCGTACATCAAATTTTTCTTCAAAAGGAGGCAGCAGTTTATCCAGCAGACCAGAGTTCTCAGTACTGGTTGTAGTAGCCATTGTTAAAACTTCCTCAGCAGCTGCAGCAGAACTAAAAATAATCACAAAAATTAATAATGATACTAAAATCTTTTTAATTGACATAGTAATCCCCCTGTTTTTAATTTGTTTTTACTAATTCCTGACTTAAATTAACTTCTAAGTCAGGTCAACTAGAAATTTGCCAAAAAAATAACTCCCGGCAGCATAACCGGAAGTTTAAGGTGGATTAAAATTAATGTAATCCAAATCGATCACTCCTTTCCATTCCGGGAGGCCCAAAGATTTCCCTTTAAACCCTGTCGGTGTAATAAGCATGGCTAACTGCTTTAGCTGTAATACACTCGGAGTTGTGCGACTATTCTTACATTAATATTATATTCTTTTTTGTTTAAAGTCAAGCAAAATTAACTTGAGATTCCTTTATTTGCTTATTAGATACTAATAAAGATAAACTCTTGCTTCATAAGGTCGTAAACTGTCCTGAAGCTTGAAATCAGCTTTATTCTGATAGTTATTTAGAATTAGCTCTGCTGACTCCACTTCTAGCTCAGCAGTTAAATTATATTTTGCTTCATTTTCACTGAAATTTAAAAGAACGAGTAGATTATTTTCCTTACCTTGTCGCTGATAGGCATATATATTTTGATCTTTTGCCAGTAAAATATCATATTCACCATAAGCAAAGACCGGATATTTTTTACGCAGAGCAATCATTTTCTTATAATATTCAAAGACTGAATCGGCTGCAGCCAGGTCATTTTTTACATTAACTTCTGGATAGTTTCTATTCATTTTTAGCCAGGGTTTAACCTCTGAAAAACCTGCATATTTGCTGTCATTCCAGTGCATTGGAGTGCGTGCATTATCGCGAGTTCTATAATTTGCAATTTTTAAGATTTCTGCTTCACTCATTTTCTCTTCTTGCTGAAGCTCTTTAATATAACCTCTGGTTTCAATATCATCAAAGTCATCTAAGGATTCAAAGCTGATATTTGTCATTCCAATTTCTTCGCCCTGATAGATAAAAGGAGTTCCTCTTAGTGTGTGCAGCATAGTTCCCAGCATTTTGGCTGATTCTTTACGATACTTACCATCATCACCATAACGAGAAACAATTCTTGGCTGATCGTGATTACAGAAATAAAGGCTGGTCCAGCCATTATTTGCCTGCAGTTTATACTGCCACTCACTCATTAAATTTTTCAGTTCTGTTAGATCCCAGTCAGTGATTTTATTCCAGCCTTCTTTGCGATCGAATTCTAAATGCTCAAAAGGAATAACCATTGAAAATTCCTGTCTTTCTTCTTTTACAAATTTTAACGCTTCATCTTTATCAACAAAAGGTGTTTCTCCCACTGTCATCGCATCATAGTTATTATAAGTTTTTGCGGCCATTTCCTGAATAAACTCATGTACTCGAGGCCCATTGGCAAAATATTTATAACCCTCCTGGCCATTTTTAGCACCATCAGGAAAACGCTGATCCTTGGAAATCAAATTAATAACATCCAGTCTAAAACCATCTACTCCTTTTTCAAGCCACCAGTTAATCATCTTATAAATATCTTCTCGTACTTCAGGATTTTCCCAGTTTAAATCAGGCTGTTTGGGAGAAAATAAATGCAGATAATATTGTCCTGTTTGCTCATCATACTTCCAGGTAGAACCGCCAAAAAATGACTTCCAATTATTTGGTGGCCCATCGTTTTTTCCATCTTTCCAGATATAATAGTCACGATAGGGATTATCTTTGCTTTGACGAGATTCTTTAAACCACTGATGTTCATCTGAACTGTGATTTAAAACCAGATCCATGATTAACTTAATATCTCTCTCATGCAGTAAATCCATTAGTTCTTCTAAATCTTCCATCGTTCCAAACTCATCCATTATCGCCCGGTAATCACTAATATCATAACCATTATCATCATTAGGAGATTGATAGACTGGATTTAACCAGACTGCATCAACACCAAGCTGATCTAAATAATCAATTTTCTCGATAATTCCTCGTAAATCTCCAATTCCATCATTGTTACTGTCTTTAAAACTGCGGGGATAAATCTGATAAACCACTGCTTCTTTCCACCATTTTTTATTCATCTTTAAACCTCCAGTTATAATCATTTAAGCTGCTTTTTCTGCAGCCTGTTCTGTTATTTTTTTAATTAAATTATTAATAGTTAAAAATAAAATAAATAAAACTACGATAAAAATTGGAATAACTTCTAAAGAAATATTTCTAGCCAGAACACCTGCTAATCCAGGTAGCAGAGCACCACCAAGACCGGCAGCTGAAATTTGCATCCCAATTGTATTTGTTGTATGTTCTTTGCCCACCCTATAGGAAGTACTAGAAATTAATGCGGGAAAAATTGGTGCTATTGCCAGCCCGGTAATAGCAATCCCGACAAGTGATAACCATTGTGATAAATTAACAGCGATTAAAGCACTTCCAAAAAGACCAAAAGCAGCTGCATATTTAGCAATTTTACGGCTCAAGAATTTGTAAGCTAAAAAACCGGCTAAGATTCGACCAACTGTAAATGAGCCCCAATAAGCACTAACCCAGAATCCAGCCAGAGCAGTACTAATACCTCTGGATTCAGTAAATAAAGTATAGGTCCAGTGCCCAATCGCCATTTCAATTCCGGTATAAATAAAAAACAGAAGAATGCTCATTAGAGCAGGTAAATAAGTTAAGGTTTGAGTCATTTTAATTTCTTTATTCTTTTTTACAGCTTGCTTAGAGCCGGCAGGCTTCTTATTTTTGGGATCTTTCCAGAGAGAAAGTGTCAGCGCAAAAATCACTGCCAGTCCAATTTGAGCAATTCCAACAATTATATAACCTGTTCGCCAGCTTTCAGAAAATTTAATAGAATTGGACATAATAATAGGACCAATAGTTATTCCAATCCCAAAACTTGCATGTAGCCACTGCATTAATCCTTCATTAAAATGTTTTTCAACATATGTATTTAAACCCGCATCTATTGCTCCTGCTCCCATACCAGCAAAAACCGCCAGCAATGGCAGCAGCCACCAAAAAGGCGCCAGAGTATAGCCGATCAGAGCCAGACCAGTTGCCAGACAGCTTAAAGCAAGTAATACAGCTACCCCAATTTTTTTAATAAAAAATCCATTAAAAAAACTGGAGAGTAAATAACCTGAAGTAGATCCAATTAAAATAATACCTAGAGCATCAAGAGGAAGTGAAAAACTGGCCCTCATCTCAGGCCAGGCAACACCAAGTAAACCATCCGGAAGCCCCAACGAAATAAAGGCAATATAAATTAAAGCAATCAATAGGTACTTTTTATTTTCTTTGTTCATATTTACACCTTTTCTTTATGTTTATATTAGTTAAAATTAAATAATAAAGAGCAAAAAACCATGATTAAGCAGTTTCCCTTTTAACAAGCTTTAATTCTAATTCTTTATGATAGGTTTCCTTCAATTGACCATTAATCGCTTTTAATAAAATTTCTATTGTCAGATGTCCGAGTTGATACATGGGCTGCCAGATAGTTGTGATTTTTAAATATTTAGCAAGTTCAATATTATCATAGCCGATTACTGCTATATCTGCTGGTGCTTTTAATCCTTTTTCCTCCATTGCCTGCAGAACTCCAATCGCCTGGTTATCAGAAGCTGCAAAAACTGCTGTCGGCCATTTATCTTTTGGAAGACTAAGAATTTCCTGCATTGATTGATAGCCGTCTTCAGTATGAAAGTCTCCAAATTTCAAAAGTTCTGTTGCTAGTTTTAACCCTCTGGATTTAAGAGTATCATTTACTCCTTTTAATCTTTTACTTCCGTGTTGACTTTCCTTTAAACCATTTATAAATGCTATTTTTTTATGACCAAGATCTAATAAGTAATTAATTGCCATTTCAGCACCTTTTATATCATCTAGATATATTGAATGAAAATCAGAGATTTTTTCATCAGCAAGAACTACAGGAATCTCTTCTTTTAGCAAAACCTGATAATCATGTTCTGAAATGTCCATTGTCACAGCTGCAATACCATCCACTTTTTTGCTGTGGACTATATCAAGGATTTTATCCATCATATTTTTGTCTTTATCTATTTTATATAATACCAAATCTATTTTCTCTTCTTCCAGGACACCCTGAATCCCTTTTAATACTTCTACAAAGTAGTGATCAATAAACGTTGGTACAACTACCGCAATTGCATTAGCAGTTTGGCTTGCCAAATTTTGTGCTAACTTATTTGGTCGATAGTTTAATTTCTTCATTACAGTAAGAACTTTATCTCTTGTTTCTTCCTTAACTTTTTGACTATTATTTAAAACTCTTGAGACAGTTCCAATCCCAACTCCTGCCTCCTCTGCTACATCATAAATATTAACTTTATCTTTTGCCATAATATTAATTATCCTTTCACTGAGCCCCTCATAACTCCACTAATAATTTTCTTTTGGGCGATAATATAGACTACTAACATCGGAAGTAATGCAAGTATATAAGAAGCAAAAGCTAAACTATAATTAGTACTAAACTGTGATTGAAAAACATGTTGAACTAAGGGTAATGTCATACTGGACCGGTCACTAATCATCAATAATGGTAATAAAAAGTCATTCCAGGCTTTTAAAGCAGTTAAGATTGCTACTGTTGCATTAATAGGTTTTAAAACAGGAAAAATTATTCTCCAAAAAATTTGCCAGACGTTTGCTCCATCAATTATAGCTGCCTCTTCTATACTTTTTGGTAAAGTTTTTATATACCCTACATAAATAAATACATTTAAGGGAAGAGCATATACTATATATAATAATATAAGTCCAGTAAGATTATCAAGACTAAACATTGCCATTTCTTTAACTAAAGGAAGCATAATTAAAGGAAACGGTATAAACATTGCACTGATAAAGTAAAAATACAGAAATTTAAAATATTTTTTATCCATATTTCTTGCTATAGCATAAGAAACCATCGAATTAACAACCAATACAATCGCTACAGTAGGTAAAGTAACATAGGCACTATTTTTTAGACTTTGAAAATAGTTTGTTAATTTTACTGCTTCCAGATAATTTTTAAATTGAAAAGAGTCAGGTACAGCAAGTATAGACTCTGCCAGCTGCTGTGGGTTTTTTAATGAAACTATTAGGGCCATATACAATGGTATTATTATAATAAATGATCCTAAAAAAAGTAAGCCTGTCGCCCACCAATTTGTTTTCTCTTTCATTAGTAATCCACCTCACGTTTCTGCAGTACTTTGATCTGGAATAAAGAAATAGTTAAAACCACAATTAAAAAGACAACTGCATTTGCAGTTTGATAGGCAAATTCTCCACCCATAAAACCGCCATTATAAATAAGTAAAGTTATCGACTCTGTTGCTCGTCCAGGTCCTCCCTGAGTCAAAGCCATAATATGATCAAAAACCATTAAAAAGCCGCGCATAGAAATAACAATATTAATAGTGAAGAAAGGAGCAATCAATGGAAATGTAATATGTTTAAACTGATCCCACTTACCTGCACCATCTATTTTAGCTACCTCATATAACTCGTCTGGTACAGTTTGTAAGCCAGATAGATATAAAAGCGTATTAAAACCACTGGAATTCCAGACAGCAAGAATAACTACTCCAATCCAGGCTAAATCCATATTACCTAAAATGTTTTTGCTTAAAATATCTATACCAAGGCTGCGGCCTATTTCTGGAATTATAAATGTAAAAATATGATTAAAAATATAACCGACAACTAGTATACTCAACATATAAGGTACAAAGTAAATTGCTCTAAAAGTATCTTTAAATTTAATTTTTGCATTTAAGCCTAAAGCAATTAATAAGCTCAATATATTTACGATAATTGTTGATACTATAGCAAACTTAAATGTAAAAATATATGCATCAAAGGCTCTTCCGTCATTCAACAGGTTTATAAAATTTCTAAAACCAACAAAACCATAGTCTCCAAATCCTATGTAATCTGTAAAACTATAAAATATCCCCTGCAGAGCTGGAAGAGTATGAAAAACAAAAAATAGGATAAATGCCGGTATTGTCATCCAGTAAAATACGGATGAAGTTTTTTTCATTACTTTCTCCTCCTTCTATAATTAAGGAGTCCTCCTCATTTTGAGAAGAACTCCTATATTAAAGACTTTAACTTCTTATCTGGACTGTACCTTATTCCATTCTGAATCAAGAGTATTTAAGAATTCTTCCACATCACCTTCGTGTAGGAAACCTTGAATTAAGTTAGGAACCTGCATTCCAGATGGATAGTAATGATCAGGGAAAGGCGCAATATTTCCACTTTCAAAATATGTCTTTAAATCAACAACTGTGGGGTCTTCCTGAAATACATTTTCTACTGCAGAGAAAGTCATCTGTTCATCAATATAGAATTGAGCATTTTCTTCTTCCAATAAGAATTTAATAAACTTTTCTGCTGCTTCTGGATGGTCAGTGTTTTTGTTCATAGTTAATACTGTATCTACACCAGAGACCAGCATATTTTCATCTGCTTCATTAACTGCTGGTAAAGCAAATGCTCCCAGATTTAAATCAGGATTTGATTCCAATATCGGATTAATTGCCCAAACACCCTGGATATACATAAATGATTCTCCATTGGCAAATGCCTGATTCCCCTGGCTGTAACCATAACCAAAAATATCATTCTGACCATAATCTAAAAGCTTATAAATTCTTTCAGCCACCTTTTGATACCTGTCTTCAAAAGTAGTTTCATTTTCTAAGCGCTGTTCAATAAAGTTTTCTCCATGTAAATTGGCAGCTAAAGAATTCCAGGGAACCATAATAGTCCAGGCATCTTTAAATGTTAAATAAAAAGGAGTTCCACCATTTTCCTGAATAGTTTCTGCTGTCTGGATAAATTCGTCCCATGTCTGTGGAATATCTAAACCAAGTTCTTCAAACTTATCTTTATTATATAAAACAGTATTTGCATTTGCTGTATAAGGAACACCGTAGTTAGTGCTTCCTTCATGTAAATCCTGAAGCATTTCCTGATAGGCTGTTTGAGTATTACTTAAATATGAAGCCTGATCAAAATTCTTTAGTATTCCGGCGTCAGCGATTTGACCATAAGTAAAATTACCTCCCAGGCCCATAATATCGGGTATATTATTTTTAGCCAATCTTGATTTTAAAACTGTTTCTGCTTCTGGCACATGATTTTGTTTAATATCAATATTTGGATTCTCTGCTTCAAATTTTTCAATTAATTTGTCAAAAGTTTCAACAGCTTCTCTCTTATTCTGAAAAAACTCTAATTCCACTTCCTGAGCAAAACCAACTGCACTAAGACCTAAAATCATAAATAAAGCTAAACAAACTGAAACAATTGAACGAAAAGATTTCATTTAATAAATCCCCCTTAAAATTTTGTTTTATTGGAACCACTTCCAAAACCATAAAAAAATAAATTTGGAACCGCTTCCAAAATAATTATAACAGGAGTATTTTTAAAAGTCAAACAATTAACTCAATTATTTCAAAAATTGTATGAAATTTTTTTCTGACTAAAACACATAAAAACCGGGGCAAAAAGCCCCGGGTCTTAATTCTTTCTTTTTGATTTTAATAGCCACCCATCATGTAGTAATCCATCAAGGCGCTATCTTTTAGTTTAACATGTGCCTCTGTGTCAGACTTAGTGTTAACATTGATTTGTTCCTTGTGATCCTTGTGAGCGCGCTTGTGCTTAAAAATAGTTCTCATTAGTAATGCCCCCCTTAATAATTTTGTTGAGGGAACATACTCGCTGCACATCTACTTTGTTCCAAGTAATATAAACCACCGACCTAATAGTAAACTCAGCTACTCACTCTCTGTCGGTTCAAGTTCATTATACTACTTTAAAATTATTTTGCAAGGGCTTTGTGTAAATTTTTTCAATATTTTTTCTTTTGTTCTTTAGCATGATAATGTACTGATATGATTATAACTTTGCAGGACTTAATAAAGTTAAAAAGAAATATAAAATATAGATGTTATTGGCAACAGAATATAGAATCCCAACTGTCATCCAATATTAAAATCTAAATTAAAAATCTGAACAAAAATTTAAAGGGGTGAGTTAATGGCGAAAAATAAGATCGGTCTTAAAATAGTTAATTTAGTATTCTTACTGCTGACTATATTTGTTAACTTTCTGGCAAATTATTTGCCAATTAATGGGGTTACAAGTGGTGAAGTTTCTGCCTTATATCAAAATCCATTTACACCAGCGGGATTTACATTTTCTATCTGGGGGGTAATTTACACTCTGCTAATTATTTTTATTATTTATCAATTTCTGGGCCAGAGTGAAATAAACAAAAATTTTTCAACAGGTCCTTACTTTATTATCGCATCACTGGCCAATATGAGCTGGCTTTATCTCTGGCATCACAAACAGATTCCACTATCAATGATTATAATTTTACTTCTTCCATTTTCTCTGTTTAAAATATTTAAAAGACTGCATCAGCATCAGCAATATCAAAGGGCTGAATATCTTGGTTTAAAACTGCCTTTCAGTATCTATACTGCCTGGGTAACTATTGCTTCCATAGCTAATTTTATGGCTTTATTAGTCTATTTTAATGATAACTGGCCAGCTAATTTTTTAAGCATTGCAGCAATTATAGGAATCCTGATCGGATTATTTATCGCAGTCAAAATTCTAGATAAATATAAAAATATTCCTTTTGCTCTAGTTTTTATCTGGGCCTTAACTGGAATTATTGGAGCCCAGCTTGGTTATGAGAACTCCAATATGGCAGTAGTGATTACTGCAGGAGTTTCAATAATAATTATATTATTTAAAATGATTAATGCCTTCGGGACAAAAACAGAAAGCTAAATCAATTTTCCATTCCCTCAATTTTAGTTACAGTTAATTTACCGTGTTTAACACCCTTTAAGGCAATTAACTTAGAACTTATTTTCCTTAACTTACTTTGCAGACCCTCAACAACTATAACTTCCAGGCAGTAATTTCTATCTAGATGCAGATGCAGATTTGTCTTAAAAAGACAGTGATAATCATGCTGAAGTTGATTCATCCTGTCGGTCAAACCGGTTTGATGATGATCATAAATCAGAGTGATTGTACCTACAACATCTGCATCTTTTTTTGTATTTTCCTCTGCAATTATTTTATTCCTAATTAAATCTCTAATTGCTTCAGAGCGATTATTATATATACCTTCATTTAACTGATCAAATTTCTGGAGCAAATTTTCTTCTATTGAAACTCCAAATCTCTTTAATTCTGACATTCAAAATCACCTTTCATAAACCAATATTTTATTTAGTGCTATCATTATCTTTCTTGATAATTATAATAATTCCTGCTTTAAAAGAAGAACCTGCAGAATATCTGCAGGCAAAACAGCTTAATCTTTTATTTTATTAATTTTCTTCTTTAACATAGGGAACCCCTAAATATTCGGGAACACTAAAACTCTTTCTGGCTACTGTTGCAGCAATAGTTAAAATATATGGAAGAGCAATTATAAACTCGTTAGGAATTATTTTTACACTGGCTGTCTGAAAAAATACTGATAAACCATCTGCCAGACCAAAGGCTAAAGCCCCAAGAAGTGCGCCTACTGGATGCCAGTTACCTAAAAAACAAATAGCAAAAGCAATCCAGCCTCTACCGCCAATTATATCCTGTGAAAACATACCTAAAAAAGCAAGTGTGTAGAATGATCCGGCTAAAGCAGCGAAACCACTGCTTACAATAATTGTTAAATATCTAACTTTTTCTACTTTTATTCCGGCCGCATCTACTGCTTCTGGATTTGCTCCTGTGGAACGAATAATTAGACCTATTCTTGTCTTATATAAAACATAATAGGCAAGCGGGACAAAGAGCAGAACAATATAAGTCATAACATTTTGATTAAATAAAATCTCTCCTACAACCGGAATATCCGAAAGTAAAGGCAGAGCCAGCCGGCTTAAAGGCTTAATTTTTAAAGGAGTCACTCTTACTCCAAAAATTACCCGATATAAATAAACGGCCAGAGCTGCCAGCAGGATATTTAAGGCCACACCGGTAACAATCTGGTGCTGCTTTAAAATAATTGTAATAAAACCATAGACTAAACCCACTATCATTCCTGCCAGAAGAGCAGTAAGAAAACCTATCACAATATTTTCTGTAGTAAAAGCTCCTACAAAACCAGCCCAGGCGCCGATCAAAAACACCCCTTCAATTGCAATATTCATAACACCGGTTTTTTCAGAATAAACCTCTGCTATAGATCCTAAAATCAGGGGAGTACTCATCTGTAATGCTCTTGATAATAATAATATTATTGCCATCTTAATCCTCATCCCCTTTCATAAGTTTTTTCTTTGCTCTAAACACTTTAAACTTATGATTAATAAAATAAGAAATCACAACAAAAATTACTACCAGCCCCTGAGTGATTCCTATTATACTTGAGGGTAGAGTACTGGTTTGAGTAAGCATTAAACCGCCAACTTCCATAGTCGAAAAGAGCAGAGCTGCCAGTACAATACCAAAGGGATTTGCATTACCAAGAATAGCAACTCCAATACCTGTAGCCCCAATATTGGGTTCAAAACCCTGAATTACCATATGATTAATTCCATTTACCTGCATAAATCCAGCTAATCCAGCTAAAGCGCCACAAATCATAAATACAATAACAAAAATTTTCTTTTCACTAAAACCGGCATATTTGGCAGCATCTCTATTTTGACCAACCGCTCTAATTTGAAAACCAAGTCGGGTATGCCATAATAAAATATAGATCACGAAGACCACAAAAATAGAAATAAAAAAACCATAATGAAATTGAGTCCGGGAAATCACTGCCGGAATTTTTGCAGAATCAGCTATCACATTAGTCTGAGGATATTCTCCTTTACTCTCCTGCAGCGGACCTCTAACCAGAAAATCCATTACTGCAATAGCAACATATGTTGACATCATACTGACCAAAAACTCATTCGCATTAAATTTCGCTTTAAAATATCCAATAACTGAGGCCCATAATCCTCCTGCCAGCAGGCTTAAAAGTAGACTGAAGCTTATAACAAAAAAGGAGGGCAACCACCCAAACTTTAAAGAAATAAATACTGCTGCAATACTGCCAATATAAAACTGTCCCTGAGCACCAATATTAAATAATTTTGCCTGAAAAGCAAAGCCAAAAGCAAGAGCGGTTAGAATTAAAGGAGTTGCCTTAGCGAAAATATTTGCGATATTATAAGAATCAATAAAAGCAAACTCAATTATCTGTTTATAGGCTGTAATCGGATTATGATCCATTAGTAACATCAATAAACCGCTGACCACAAGCCCTAAAAATATAGAAAAAAAAGTACTAATTATTAAAAATACATTTTCATTTAAATTAATTATTATTTTATCTTTTAGATTTTGTGATTTAGTCTCCACTTTTTTCACCTCTTACTCCAGTCATCAAGAGCCCAATTTTATCAATTTGGGCATCTTCTCTGGCAAAAGTTTCCATGATTTTCCCTTCGTAAATTACTCCAATTCGATCAGAAAGTTCCATGATTTCGGATAATTCGTTAGAAAAAAGCAGAATTGCTTTGCCATTTCTTTTTTCCGATTCTAGTGTTTTTTTTACATAATCAGCTGCCCCAAAATCAAGACCACGGGTTGGTTGGGAGGCAATTAATAATTTTTTGCCAACAGAAACTTCCCGGGCAATGATTGCCTTCTGCTGATTACCCCCAGACAGTGATCTAACTGAAGATTTTGTAGAAGCTGTTTTTATATCGAAATCTTTTATTTTGCTTTCAGCATTTTCTGCCAATCTTTCTTTGTTAAAAAGTAAATACTTATAATAATCTCTGTTATAGGTGCTTTTAAGTATTAAGTTTTCCTCCAGATCCATATCAAGTACAAGACCAACTCGATGCCGGTCTGCAGGAATATAACCAACTCCCCTATTAATTATTTGCTGAACCGAACAATTTTTAATTGATTTTCCATCTAATAGTATATCTCCCTGATCAATTTTTTTTAACCCTGCTACAGCTTCAGCCAGTTCTTCCTGACCATTACCACTTACTCCAGCAACACCAAATATCTCACCAGCTTTAATAGTCAGAGAAAGTCCATTTAAGATTTGTCCTCTTTTTTCACTGCTTAGGAAAATATTTTCTATTTCTAATATTTTCTCTCCCGTTTGAGATTTTATTTTTTCAATACCAAAATCAAAATCTCTTCCGATCATCATTTTAGTTAATCTTTTTTTATCTGCCTCATTTTTAGAAATGCTTCCTATCTTTTTCCCATCTCGTAAAACAACTATTCTATCCGAAATTTCCATTACTTCATTTAATTTATGAGTTATAAAGATAACTGAATTACCTTCGGACTTATATTCCCTAATAAAATCAAATAGTCTTTCTGTTTCCTGTGGTGTTAAAACAGCTGTTGGTTCATCCATAATCAGTAACTTAGAATTCCCAATTAAAGCCTTAATAATTTCAACCCGCTGCTGAAAACCAACAGGCAAATCACTAATTAAAGCTTCAGGGTCAACATTCAAGCCATATTTTTTACCTATATTATTAATCTGCTTCTTCATATTTTCAGGCTGATATTTCCCTTTTAGGGGAAGCATAATATTTTCTACTACCGTATTAACAGGTACTAAAGTAAAATGCTGATGAATCATTCCAATGCCCAATTCTCTTGCCCTGTGAGGAGAATTTATTTTAACTTCTCTATCTTCTACAATGATAGTACCTGCATCCGCCTGATGCATTCCATACAAAATTTTCATCAGTGTAGTTTTTCCTGCCCCATTTTCGCCGAGTAGAGAAACAACTTCACCATTATTTATTTTTAGAGATATATTATCATTTGCAATTACTCCTGGAAAGACCTTTTTAATATTTTTCATTTCGACAAATGCTTTTTTTCTTTTCTGCATAAAAAATCCTCCATTTTTGAATTTTTTACTATAACAAGATTTAGGAGGCCTAATAGACCCCCTAAACCGATCCAGATTAATATCTCTAATTGAAATTTAAATTATTTATCAAGCGCTTCTGGTGATAGTGAGAAGTAATCTAAAACATCACCATTTCTTATTGCCTCAGTTGCCTTCTCTACATCTGCTTTAACTTCTTCACCAATCTGATCACTATAAACAACTTCTACAATTCCCTGATTAACACCAACTTCGTTTACGATCGGCTCCAGTTCTCCTGACATAAAGTTTTCAACTATCCAGACATAAAGGCCTTCAAAGTTGAGATAGACACTGGCCTGTACCGTACCGGGGGCTACATCGTTCTGATTAGAAGCAAAACCAATAAACTTAGCTCCTCTTTCATCTGCAGCCTGAATTGCACCCAGACCCACTTCGTTGGCATAGAAGAATAAAACATCTGCCTGATCATCTATCATTGAATTAGCCATCTGATTTCCTAAAGAAACATCACTCCAGCTATTAGCATAGGATCTAATACTTTCTACATCTTCATTAACAGTTCTTGCTCCCCAAACATAGGTATTTAAAAGTTTGATCATCTGTCTATTTGGAAAACCACCAACTAAACCTAGCTTATTAGTTTCTGTAACATGACCTGCTATTATACCGGCCAGAAAACTTGCTTCATACTCTTTCGGCATTACCGGCTTTAAATTGGGTTCTTGAGCAATTACTCCATTCACAACTGTAAAAGTTGTCTCTGGATAGCTCTCAGAAATTCTCTGAGCAGCTTCATCAAATTGAGTACCGGCAGCTAAAATAAGGTCATAACCTCGCTGTGCGTAATTTCTCATTGTTGACTCAAAATCACTTGCCTGAACGTTTTCTACATACTCAATATTAGTTCCTAATTCTTCATTTGCAGCAACAAGACCACTGTAGTTTGTAGCATTCCAACTCTGATCATCGATTGAACCAGGCAATAACAATACCATCTTATAATCTTCAGCAGACTGAGCAAAAGTTGGCATTGATACTGCTAACAATAAAGCCAGAACCAGGATACCTGCCAGAACAAAACTTTTAAATTTCATAAATACTCCTCCTTATTTTGTTTGATAAATACAGCCAAAGAATGCTAAATTTGATTATTGAATAAAGATTCGAAATTTTTAATTAAATCTATATATAAAATTATCTATTTTTGTCGAAATTCCTGCTTAATTTGAAAAATAAATATAAAAAAGAGTGAGCAATTAGACATCACTCACTCTCATTTAATCTAGTTATTCAATTTCTAAAACAATTTTTCCGCTGCCTCTCTTTTAAGCAGATCATAAACTTCCTGTAATCTTATCCCTTTTTTTCGGGCAATTTTTTGACACTCTTCGTATTCAGGTGCAAACTTAACTAAATCCCCTTCATAATAAGCGGCTTTAATTGTTACTTCTCCTAATGATGAATCCAACTTTAAATATTTACGTTCCAGACAGCTTCTCTCAACTTGCCTGCGCCTGATCCCTAGAGTTGTTGTTTCTTTAAAAATAATTTCCTCTATTTTTTTACGGCAGGAGGCAGGTGTCAGAACAGTAAGTTTTTGGGCCGGTCGATTCTTTTTCATCATAATATTAGTTAGATAAACATCTCTGGCGCCGGCAGCCAGTAATTCGGGAAAGAGATAGGAATAAATTTCTCCGCTCATATCATCAATGTTTGTTTCCAGAATTAATAGTTTTTCTTCATTTTTTTTTTGGCCTGATATACTCTTAATAAATTAGTAATTTCAAAATCCTTCTTACCAGCACCATAGGCTATTTTAGTAATTTTAAGCTCAGGTACAGGCAGAAACTCTTCGGCCAGTGTTTTAATAATAGCTGCCCCTGTTGGAGTAACAAGCTCCCCTCTAACTCCAGTCGAATAAACAGGTACATCCTGCAGAATTTCTATTGTTGCTGGCGCTGGAACTGGAATCTGGCCGTGAGCAGCATCTACAAAACCGGTTCCTAATGATACTGGAGAAGCATAAATATGATCAGGATTAATCATCTCGATTAAAATTGCAGTTCCTACAATATCAACTATAGAATCTACCGCACCTACTTCATGAAAGTGAACCTGATTAATTTCTTTATTATGAACTTTTGCTTCGGCTCTGGCAACTTTCTCAAAAATATTAATTGCCAGTTCCTGTACATTTTCATTTAACTCACTTTCTTTAATTAATTCTTTAATATCATTGAAATTACGATGAATATGATCATGATTACCACATCCCTGGCAGCCACCTTTATGATGATGTTCAGAATCATTATCTTGATGATCATTATGATGATGACTGTGCCCATGACTATGCTCATGACTATGTTCATGATGATCAGGATGACTCTCGTCTTCCAGAATAACTTTAAAATCGGTAGCTGTAATTCCATTTTTCTGAACAGTAGAAATCTTAATTTCATAACCTGCAAGGTTTAACTTCTTTAACTCTTTTAAAAATTTATCCTGTTCCAATCCTAAATCTAGTAAAGATGCAATTGTCATATCTCCACTGATTCCTGAATTTATATCAAAATATAATATATCTTCCATCTTATCCTTCCTTCCTGGCTTTTTCTATCTGTAAGTTAATTGTACTGGCTAAATAAGCGGCACCAAAGCCATTATCGATGTTGACAACACCTATCCCGCTGGCACAACTATTGAGCATTGTTAAAAGTGCTGAAACTCCACCAAAATTAGCACCATATCCGACACTTGTTGGTACGGCAATTACTGGTTTATCAACAAGACCCCCAACTACACTCGCCAGAGCACCTTCCATACCAGCAACTGTGATAATAACTTCAGCTGCATTTAACTTCTCTAAATTACCTAAAAGACGGTGAACTCCGGCTACACCGACATCGTATAAACGTTCAACAGAATTACCAAGTGCTTCAGCAGTTATTACTGCTTCTTCAGCCACTGGAATATCGGAAGTTCCACCACTAACTACTAAGATTTTACTTTTAGTTTTTTCTAATGGCTGTTTTTCTATAAATATCATCTGTGGCCGCTCATGATAGACTGCCTCTGGTGCAATTTTTCTGATTCTTTGATAAACCTCTTTGCCAGCTCTACTTGCTAAAATATTATTATCATGTTTGAGCATTTCCCGAACTATACCTTCAATCTCATCCAGAGATTTTCCCTCACAGTAAATAACTTCAGGAAATCCGTTGCGTAAACTACGGTGATTGTCTACCTTGGCAAAACCAAGATCTTTAAAAGGAAGATCTTTTAATGAAGCTGCTGCCTGATCAACCTCTATTTCCCCTTCTTTAACTTTCTCTAATAATAATTTTATGTCCTCTTTATTCATCTTTTGCCTCCAAAATTTCCTTATTCATGCTCCCACTTTTATATGCTGATAGATCTAAGGTAACATATTGAAAGCCTAATTTCTGTAATTTATCAGACAATTTATCCATTAATTTTAAATCCAAGATTTTTTCTCTATCAGCTTCTGACAATTCTATCCGGGCCAGATTGCTGTGGTCTCGAACTCTAAACTGTTCAAAACCCATTCTATGCATTAATTCCTCAGCAATTTCTATTTTTTCCAGCTTATCTGCACTGATCCTATCATCATAGGAAACTCTGGTCGCCAGACAAGACATACTGGGTTTATTCCAGGTTGAGAGGCCAAGTTTTTTTGAAAGCTCTCTAATTTCATTTTTGGTTAATCCAGCCTCTAACATTGGACTTTTAACTCCCAGCTCTTTGAGAGCTTTCCGACCAGGACGATAATCTCCCTGATCATCTACATTTGAACCTTCAATTACAGTTTTCCCAGCCGCATAATCTATAATTTTATTGAAAATAACTTTTTTACAGTGATAACAGCGATCAGAATTATTTTCAACAGCTTTTTCTAATTCTCTGAGTTCTATTTCCAGCTGCTGATGTTTTAAATCTAATTTTTCTACCAATTCTGCTACTTCTTTAATTTCTCTTTCCGGAACAAAGGGAGTATTGACTGTGACAGCTTCAAAATCCACTCCTGCTTTTGTTGCCGCAGCAGCCAAAAAAGTACTGTCAACTCCACCGGAAAAGGCAATTATAAGTGGTTCTAATTCAGTTAAACTCTCCAGTAGTAAATTATATTTATCTGTTGTTGTTACTGTAGACATTAAAACTCCTCCTTATTAGTGCGTTGGTGGCACAAGTGCTTTTTTATGATAGCCAATTAAATCCCTGCGGCCTGCCATTTTTAAAGCTTTACGCACTATTTGATGATTTCTTTTTTTATGATACTGCAGCAGAGCTCTCTGCATTTTTTTTGCTTCTTTTGAACGGGCCACATAAACTTCCTCCATTGTTCTCGGGTCATAGCCACTGTAGTACATTGCTGTAGCCATCGTTCCTGGAGTAGGGTAAAAATCCTGAACCTGGTCTGGATGGTGATTTATATCTCTTAAATACTCTGCCAGTTCAACCGCATCTTCCAGACGACTTCCTGGATGACTGGAAATAAAATACGGGATTAAATACTGCTCCAGACCAATTTCGTTATTAACCTGATAAAAAGCTTCTCTAAATTTATCAAAAACTTCAATACCCGGCTTTCCCATATAACTTAATACACTGTCTGAAACATGCTCAGGAGCAACTTTAAGTTGGCCGCTGACATGATGTTCTGCCAGTTCTTTTAAGTATTTGCGACTCTCTTCATCCTGTAGTAAATAATCAAAACGAATACCTGAGCGAATAAATACTTTTTTAATACCAGGAATATTTCTCAGCTCTCTTAAAATTTCAAAGTACTCTTTATGATCAACTTCCAGCTTACTGCAGGGAGCAGGAAACATACATTCTTTGCCCCGGCACATACCTTGAGAAAGTTGAGATGTACAGGAAGGCCTGCGAAAATTAGCAGTTGGACCTCCAAGATCATGAATATAACCTTTAAAATCTTCCATTTCAGTAATTTTTTTAGCCTCTTGAATTAGTGATTCTTTACTGCGAGCTGTCATCATTTTGCCCTGATGAAAGGAAATTGCACAAAATGAACAGGCTCCAAAACAACCACGAGAACTAACAAGACTAAATTTAACTTCTTTTATTGCCGGTACTCCACCGTCTTTTTCGTAAACAGGGTGATAATCTCGCTGGTAGGGAAGACTATAAATATGGTCCAATTCTTCCTGATTTAAAGGTTCAACCGGTGGATTCTGCACTAGATAGCGATTACCATGCTGCTGTACCAGCTGCTGGCCCCTAATTGGATCCTGTTCTAAGTATTCTATTTTGTAAGCATAGGCATACTGTTTTTTACTATTTTTCACTTCTTCATAGGAAGGTAAAATTTCAAAATCATATAATGAATCGAGCCCATCAGCAATAAATGCTGTTCCTGGAAGATAATTTATATACTTTATCTCCAGCCCTGCTTCTAAATTTTCAGCTATTTTTAAAATCTGTTTTTCTCCCATTCCATAAACTAAAAGATCAGCTCGGCTGTCAAATAGTATTGAGCGCCGCACACTTTCATCCCAGTAATCATAATAAGCAAACCGCCTCAGGCTGGCCTCAATTCCACCAATAATAATTGGAATATCAGCATAAGCTTCCCGCAGACGATTGCTGTAAACAATAGTTGCCCGATCAGGACGATAACCACTTTCTCCTCCCGGAGAATAATTATCATAATTCCTGCGATGTTTAGAAACTGAAAAATGATTAACCATTGAATCCATATTACCTGCAGTTACTAAAAATCCATATCTGGGTTCTCCCAGCTGCTTAAAATCTTTAGTCGAGCGCCAGTCTGGCTGAGCTATTATACCAACCTTAAAACCAGCATCTTCCAGTACTCTGGCAATAATGGCTGTGCCAAAAGATGGATGATCAATATAAGCATCACCACTAATAATAATAAAATCTAGCTGTTTCCAGCCTCTTTTTTTCATATCTCTCTTTGAAATAACCATAAACTGATCTCTAGGATTTTCTAATTCTTTCGCTTTTTTTCTTTTATTTAAAGCCTCATTCTGTTTTTTCATTTTAACTTATCAGTAACTCCTTTATCTTTCCTGCTTAATTTAAACTGAGCAATCTACTCATTATTATAGCAGAAAAACCAATCTATATCGAATCTTAATCCAAATGATTATTTTCACATATCTTAAGATAAAAAACCTTCTGCTATCTAAAAAATCAGCAGAAGGTTTTTTTAATTTATTCAACTTTTTCAACGAATATCGATTAATTCCGGTGACGACCGATTTTATTCAGCCACTATTCTGCCTTCTGTTACAGGAGCTACAGGAGAGTTAGCTTCAATATATTCCATTACTATTTCTTCTAAGCCTCCAGCTTCTTTTACGATTGGAGCATCAGTAAACATTGTATAACCATCTCCACCCGCTTTCATAAAATCGTTAGTAGCAACTGTATACATCTTATCCTGTTCCAATTCTTCTCCCTCAACCCAGACCTGCTGGACTCTATTACCTGGCTCCGCATCACCATTAAATGTAAATTTAATCCCGGATACCTGGGGGAAAAGTCCTTCAGTAGCAGGATACTCAGATACTGCATGTTCCAGGGCGGCTCTTAGTTTAGCTCCACTAATTTCAATCGCCATAGCTGTGTTACCAAAGGGCAGAACGGTTATAACTTCTCCCTGAGTAATTTCACCTCTGTCAATAGAGGCTCTAATTCCACCACCATTGGTGATTGCTACATCAGTATCTAATTTTGCTCTCATAGCATCAGTAATTAAATTACCAAGATTGGTTTCACCTGTCCGAACATTTCCTCGTTCACCATTAAGTTCAACCCTGGTAACTCCTACTGTTTGAGAAGTTATAGCAGCATTGGCTCTATTAATACGGTCAACAACTGTAGAAATAATAAAGTCTTTTTCTACATCTGCAGTCTCTTCTCTAGTAATTAAATTGGCTTTAATATCTGTGAGTTCTCCATTATCTACAGTTAAATCTACATAACCTAAGAATTTAGAATATTCTCCAGCCATAACAATCATTGTATCATTAACCATCATACCTTCTTTTAAAACATTATGACTGTGGCCGTCAACTATTAAATCAATCCCTGGTACTTCTTCTGCTACCATCTTACTGGTATATTTACTTCCTTCACTAATTCCCAGGTGAGTTAATCCAACAATAACATCAACTTTACCTCTTAACTCATTTACCACAGCATTAGCAGTAGTAATTGGGTTTTCAAATACAAGTCCTTCAACATTTTTGGGGTGTGTTTTATAAGCAGTCTCTGGAGTTACCAGACCAAAAACTCCTACTTTTACCCCATCATATTCTTTTATAATATAATCTTTTTTATAGGGAATCTCTTCTCCATCTTCTCGAACCAGATTAGCAGCTAAAAAAGGAAAGTTGCTCATATTAGCCAATTCTTCTAATCGGGCCTGACCATAGTTAAAATCATGATTACCCAGAGTTAGAGCATCTACATTCATCAAATCAAGGATATTGCTAATAGCTTCTCCATCATTTATGTTGGCAATAGTTTGACCATGGAAACTATCACCAGCATCTAGAAACATCACATTTCCCATCTCTCGTCTGGCTTTCTTAATCAAGGTTGCCATTTTAGCATAACCTATACTGCCAGCATAATCATCATCTTCTACTCTGGAGTGAACATCATTTACATGATAAATCCTTATGTCTACCTCTTCCGCCAGAATAGTAAAAGATAGAGTCATAACTAAAATCAGAGTCAAAAAGGTAATAGATAGTTTTTTGAACTTCACAAATTCCACCTCCATATTTTTTTGAAAATTATTACTTCTATTTATAATATTTGATATAAGAATTAATTTTCCTGCCAAACTAAAAAAAATCATCTAAAAATGTTATAATTTTTTTAAGAAAAGATTTTTGACATAACGAAACATCACAGGGAGGGCGAAAAATGAATAATGACTTAACAGCTATTGAGGGTATAAAAATTGGTCATGCTGATAATCAAAAGGCGGGAACTGGCTGCAGCGTAATCCTGGCTGAAGGAGATTTTACTATTGGAGCGGAAGTTCGTGGGGGTGCACCAGGAAGCAGGGAAATTGCTTTAACTGACAGCCGGGCTGCAGTTGATAAAGCTAATGCTGTTTTTTTAAGTGGTGGCAGTGCCTATGGTCTTGATGCAGCTGGTGGAGTTATGAAATATTTAAGAGAAAAAAATACTGGTTTCCAGACAGGCGGTGGAGTTGTGCCTATAGTTCCTGCAGCAGTAATTTATGATTTGGAATATAAAAGCAATAAATATCCAGATTCAGAAATGGCTTATCAGGCCTGTCTTAGTGCTGATAGTTCCAGACAGAAAAATGAAAGTATAGGGGCAGCAACTGGAGCAACCTGTGGTAAAATAAATGGAATGAATAACGCCAGCAAAACAGCACTGGGGCATGCAGCTAAAAAGACCGGAGATCTTGTTGTAGCTGCAATGTCAGTTGTCAACGCTTTTGGTGATATCAAAAACCCCGAAATTTCAAAAATAATTGCTGGAGCCAGGGATAATGAGGGAAATTATATCGATACCGAAAAAATGATTATTAACCAACCAGAAATTAATCTTGGATTTTTACGAGAAAATACAACACTGGTAGTAGTAGCAACTAATGCTATTTTAAACAAAGCGGAAGCAAACCGGATTTCAATGATGGCACAGAGTGGTTTAAGCCGTACTATTTATCCTGTTCACACTCTTTTGGATGGAGACAGCATTTTTACTCTGGCTTCTAATCAAATAAAAGCAGATACCAATCAAATTGGAATAATAGCTGCTGAAGTTGTTAAAGAGGCTATTTTAAATTCTGCCCGATAAAATTAAACCTTTATGTTTAACCTCTATTTAGAAAAAACGGCCTGTAAAAACAGGCCGTTTTAGTTTATTCAATTTATACAAGCAATTTTGTTCTAATCCTCTATACTAAACTATACTTCAATATAATAAATAATATATTTAATACTTAACTCTTTTACCTGTAACAATAAAGATAGTCTCCTCACCAATATTAGTTGCATGATCACCTACACGCTCCAGCGACTTAGCTAAATTGATGTGTTGAACTATCTGTTTGATTTCATCTTTATCTTCTTTTTGACTTATCATTTTAATAGCTTTATGATAAATATCTTCATAAAGATTATCTGCTTTTTCGTCCATTCTGCAGGCCGCCTCTGCCAGGTCAGAATTCCTGGTAGAAAATGATTCTAAAACTACATCCAGCATATCAGTTACAATATCAGCCAGTTCCGGAATCATAACAAGTGGTTTCATAATTCCATCATGTTTTAATTCAAGTAAGATTTCTGCTATATTAGTTGCCTGATCCCCAATTCTTTCTAAATCATTTGCAATTTTAATCATAGCAATACTAAACCAGGTATCGGAAGCCAGGGGTTGATCCAGAGTCAACAAGCGCGAAACTTCTTCTTCTATTGTGATTAGGTAGTTATCTAAAACATCATCTCGTTCAATTATTTCGTGAGCTTTTTCTACATTCAAATCGTCCATTGCTTTAATAACATTCTGCAGCATTTCCTCTGCAACTTCACTCATATCACTGAGATCATCAAGAAGTTGTTCACGCTTTTTTTCATACACCTGTTCCATTGGACTCACTCTCCTCTTTTAAATTTAATAAAGTTAAGTTTATCGATATAATTAATTAAGTCATATTAAATTATTCTTGACAGAAATCTAAAATCCTGCCTTTTTTAAAATTTAATTTAAACAAAAACTTCTCTGGCTGTTTTTTCAATATGTTTTACTGCATAGCGAATATCTTCTAAACTTAAATCTAAGTGAGTTACAGCACGTAATTTGCCCTCAAGCCTGCTAACTCTAATTCCTTTTTTAAGTAGTTCGTCTGCAAATAAATCTGCTTTACCTTCAGCAGCAGAAAAAAGAACAATATTAGTTTCAACTGTTTTTGGATCAATATCCAGACCTTTTTGATCTGCAATTGTTTCTGCCAGCATTTTAGCATGTTTATGATCTTCTTTTAATCTAGCAACATTATGCTCTAAAGCAAAAATTCCACCTGCTGCTATAATTCCTGCCTGCCTCATTGCTCCTCCCAGCCTCTGCTTCCAGTAACGAGCCTGTTCAATAAATTCTGCCGAACCAGCAAGTACTGAGCCAACTGGAGCTCCAAGTCCTTTACTTAAGTCAATCCAGATTGAATCAAAATATTGACCATATTCAGCAGGATCTACTTCTGCTTCAACAGCAGCATTTAGCATTCTAGCTCCATCCATATGCATCTTTAAATTTCTTTCCCCAGCGACTTCTGCTATTTCCTTGATTCTTGCTAAAGGCCAGATACGTCCACCACCAAGATTGGTGGTCTGTTCAATTGATATTACTTTTGTCTGCGGACTGTGATAGTCTTTTTCTCTAATTGCTTCTTTAACCTGTTGGGCAGTAAAAATTCCACCTTCTCCAGCCAGCGGCTTAATTGAAGCCCCCGAAATGACAGCAAGAGCCGCACTCTCATAATGAATCGGATGCGCGGTTTGATCCATTATTATTTCATCACCCTGACTGGTATGAACAGCAAAAGAAATCTGATTTGCCATCAGCCCGGAAGGTAAATATACTGCATCATCCTTACCCAGCATTTCTGCTGTCATTCGGCAGAGACGATTAACGCTCGGGTCTTCGCCTAACTGCTCATCACCCACTTCAGCCTCAGCCATAAATCTCCTCATATCCTGAGATGGTCTGGTTCCAGTATCACTAAATAAGTCAACTTTAATTTCCATTTTAAATCCCCCAATTCAAATTTTTTGAAAAATATCAGACAGTAAAAATAATCGAAACCTACTTTATAATCTTCATTAAAGCTCTTAAAAAATAAGCATTAAGATGAAATAAAAAATCAAACCTCCACTGACTGTATAAAATATATTTTTAGTTCTATATGCCACAAATAAAGTTGGAAAAAAAGCAATTAAAGCCGTGTTGTCCAAACTTAGATAAATGCTTCCATTTTTGAGCAGGATAGAGGGCGCCAGAAGTGCAGACAGTACAGCCGCAGGGATAAAGCTTAACCAGAGTACTACTCGTTCGGGAAGTTCCTTATTTCCAAGTATTGAAAGCGGCAGTACTCTCGGTAAAAAAGTTACAATAACCATTCCGGCCACCATAATTATAAATTTAACTGTTTCCACTGATATACACCCCTAAAAAAGCTGCCAGTACAGTAGCTAAAATAATATTCCAACTTCCATCAATAACCAGCGCAAAAAACAGTGATAAAAGACCAGAAAAAACCGCAACAATAATTTCACTGCTGGAACTGATCTGCATTACCAAAAGAACCACAAACATTGCCGGAAGAACAAAATCCAGGGCACCTCCGCTACCAAAATTAATAAACTCAGTTAAAAAAGCTCCTGCCGCGGAACTAAAGACCCAGCCCAGATAGGCTGTAAAACCAAGTCCAACAAAATATCTCTGTTTATTCTTCTGGTTCTCCAGTTTACTCATTGAAACTGCAAACGACTCATCAGTTACCAAAAATCCTAAAAAAGGATAATAATAAAAAGGTAAATTTCGCAAATGAAGACTTAAAGAAGCAGATAACAAAAGATGACGTAAATTAACAAGAAAAGTCATTGCAACTATAGCTGCCACAGCGGCCCCCGCAGCAATCATTTCTATTGCAACCAGCTGAGACGATCCTGCAAAAACAAAAAGGGACATAGCTGTAGTTTGCAGTGGTGTTAAACCTTTATTAACAGCCAGCATTCCATAAGCGAGGCCAATTGGAAGGTAACCCAAAATTATTGGAAAAGCATCTTTTATTCCAGCTTTTAAACTTGAATCATTTAATTTTGCCAGAAGATAGTCCTGATCATCTATCTTTTTCTCCTGTTGTGACATAGTAATTTTTACCTCTTTTCAAAATCTTATTTAAAAATATTATTAAAAATCAAAGCTGCACTTTAATCCAGCTGACGTGGATCAAGTGCATCTCTTAAGGCATCACCAAGCAAGTTAAAACTTAGAACTGTAATAATTATTGCCAGTCCCGGAAAAACTGACATCCAGGGAGCCTGGATCAAATATTCCTGTCCTCTATTTAACATTGTTCCCCAGGCAGCAGTTGGAGGCTGAATACCAAGCCCCAGAAAACTTAAACCCGCCACAACCAGAATTGAAATACCAATTCTTAAAGTAGAAAGTACTATTAAAGAAGAAATCGAATTGGGCAAAATATGGTTATATAAAATTCGCAGGTCACTTGCTCCCAGTGCCTTAGCAGCAGAAACATATTCTTTTTCTTTAATTTGGAAAACTACAGAGCGAGTTAGTCTTGAAAAATTAATTAAACCAGTAACACCAACAGCAATTATAATATTAAAAATTCCTGTTCCCAGTGCGGAAATTATAGCCAGAGCCAGCAAAATAAATGGAATCGAATTCCAAATCTCTACCAGTCGCATAATTATCATATCCACTTTACCACCATAATAACCAGCAAGCAGACCAAGACTAACACCCAGGCTGGCATTAACTAAAACAGCAGCAAATCCTACCCCCAGAGCAATTCTTGCTCCATAAAGAACTCTGGAAAACATATCTCTTCCAAAATCATCAGTACCAAACCAGTGCTCTAAAGAAGGTGCTGAATAAGTCATATTACTGTAATCAATTTCCGTTGGTGAATAAGGAGCAATAAAAGGTGCCATAAAAGCAGCATAGAATATAAGTGCCAGGATAATTACTGCAATCTTACCCCCATAACCTTTATTAAATTCTTTAAACATTTTTGCATAAAGTGCATTTTCTCGTAACTTAATGAATATACTCTTTTTAACTAACAGTAATAACAAAACAAAAATTAGAATTATCGAAAAAACAGTAGCAAATTTATATTCAAGACTACTCCAAATTTTACTCTCTATAAACCAGTTTTTATAATTTATATAAAGTTGAATCAATAATAGTATAAATAAAATAAATTTCTTTTTCAAATTTCAACACCTCATTCCACTGCTATTTATAACTAATCCGGGGATTAATAAATACATAAATGACATCTACCAGTAAATTTACCAGAACAAAAAGTATCGATAAAATTAAAATGGACCCAAAAACTAAAGGCTGGTCTCTGGACTCCACAGCTTTGACAGCCAGTCTTCCTACACCAGGCCAGGCAAAAACTGATTCAATTAGAATTGCTCCTCCAAACATCATAGCCAGCTGGTTCCCAATATTAGTTATAATTGGGATCAAAGCATTACGAAAAGCATGTTTCAAAATAATAATTTTTTCAGCAACACCCTTAGAACGAGCTGTTACCAGATAATCTTCTTTCATTGTGTCCAGCATTGAAGATCTGGTTATTCGACTGGTAGAAGCAATCATTACTGTACTTAAGGCAAAAGCTGGTAAAATTAAATGCCTTAACCCACTTAAAGTCCAAATTCGGCCCCCATACCCGGATGAAGGTAAAATAGGAAAATAAACTGAAAATATATAAATAAAAATAATACCTGTAAAAAAGGCTGGAACAGAAATACCGATCGTTGCAATAAACATACTCATCAGATCAAATAAAGAATTCTTTTTAACCGCGGCAATCACTCCAGTCGGTATTGCTACCAGAACAGCAATAATTAGAGAGAGTAAACCTAATTCAATAGTAGCTGTTAAGCGACGACCAATTATATTAATAACTTGATCACCATAATAGATTGAATCCAGCTCTCCAGTCAGAAAATTCTTCAGCATTAAAAAATAACGGATGTGAAAGGGCTCATTGAAACCAAATTTTTCATTTAAAGCTGCTATAGCCTCAGGTGTTACATTAGTTCCCAGCATAATAGCCGCTGGATTGCCCGGAACAAGCTGCATAATTCCAAATAAAATTAAGGAAACACCAATTACAACAGGTATTAACCAGAGCAGTCTTTTAATTATATAAGCAAACAAATTATTCACCTCTTTCTAAAAAGACTATGCAGATAGATTCAACTATCTGCATAGTAATTTAAATAATTTATCTTTTTATTTACAAAATCACTTTCTTTTAATTCTCTGCTTTATTTAAAATCTTACTCTTTATATACATTTGCTGTGGGAGTAACTAACGGAATTAAAAGTGAATTTCCTGGTTCAAGTTCTTTTACGTTATCCTGCATAACATATATCTGAGTTGAATGAGCAAGCGGGTGGAACACAAGATCTTCAATTAGAACTTTTCTTAAAACCTTATTATAAAGTTCCTCTCGCTCTGCCTGATCAGAAGTTGCTCTGGCCTCTTCCAACCACTGATCTACCTGCTCGTTCTCATAAAAGGCTCTGTTTAATGAACCATCAGATTTAAAGAATCTATATAACCAGTAATCAGGATCTGGATCGGAAACAAACCTTAAGAAAAACATTCCAATTTCTCCCCGTCCCAGCATATCCCACATTGTTCCAAATTCCATAGCATTAACTTCAGCATTTAGTCCTGCCTGTCTTAAAGCAGTAACCATTGCTTCGGCAGTTTTAACCTGGTTTGGCCTGCTGTTTGATACATAAACCTGAGCCACATAATCTGCAGGAATTACACCATCAGCTTTTAGTTCTTCAAACTTTTGAGCTGCTGCTTCTGGATCAAAACCAACAGCATTTTCTTTTAAGAACTCCCTGTCTTCTGGCCAGAGTGTGGGCGGCAGCATTGAATAAGCTCTCTCACCTAAAACACCGAAAATCTGAGGTATTATCTGGTCAAAAGGAACCGCCTGTAATACAGCTTCTCTAAACTTACGTTCCTGAGTTGGCTGCATATCAAAGTTAAAGCCCAGGAAGTTAATACCTGCACCTGCAGCCGACTTAACCTGATAATCAGGATTATCTATAAAAGATTCCAGCTGTCCTACATCCAGATTTACACCAAAGTCAATTCCGCCGCTACGGAGTTCCATTGCCTGAGTTGCAGATTCTGGGATGGATCTAATTACTAATTTTTTGATATTTGGTACCTTATTCCAGTAATCTTCAAAGGCAGATAAAACTATCTGATTACCTGCATCCCATTCTTCCATCTTAAAAGGTCCAGCTCCAATTGGATTACGGCCGAGCTCTTCGTCCCCTACTTCTTCGGCATATTCTTTTGGTACAATACCAAAGGTCATCCCCAGAATAAAGGGAGAATATGGTTCACTTAAAGTAAATTTAATCGTATAATTATCAATTACTTCTATTGATTCAATTGACTCTACTTTAGCTCTCAAACCAGAACCATAATCAGGATCAAGAATTCTCTGGTAGGTATACTCGACATCTTCAGCTGTTAATTCCTGACCATTATGAAATTTTACACCCTGGCGTAACTCAAATGTATATTCAAGACCATCTTCCGAAACTGTCCAATCTTTAGCAATTCCAGGAACAATTTTATTTGCCTTTCCATATTCTACTAAACCATCAAAAATTAAGGATGCTACTCTTTCATTAACAGAGATAGTTGTTTCTCCAGGATCAAGATTACTTACCTCATCCTCGATTCCCATCACAAATTCTTCGGTCACCTTTTCCTGAGCCTGTACAGCAGTAAAGAACGAAAAGATAAATAAAGAAACTAATAATAAGACTAAAAACTTATTTTTCATTATACTTCCTCCTTAAAGTACTCGTTTGATTATTTACTTATTTTCTTTTCTAGCCTGATTAACAAATTCAACAAAATCTTTAAATAAATTTAACTGAACCGGGTCATTGGCAGCCATCATTTCTGGATGCCACTGCACTCCAACTAAGTAAGGATAATTAGGATCCTCAATCCCCTCCACAAAACCATCAGGAGCTACAGCTGAAACTTTTAGGCCATCACCAACCTTATCTACAGCCTGATGATGATAGGAATTTACTGCAACTTCTTCTCCAGCAAAAACTCGAGCCAGTCTTGTATTTTCTTTAATTTCTAGTTTGTGAGTTTTATAATATTTAGGAACCATTAAAGCCATATGTGGTATTTTACTGTCAGCATTATTACCACAAACATCAACCTTTAAGGAACCTCCATAGAGGATATTTAACAGTTGAAAGCCCCGGCAAATTCCTAAAATTGGTTTTTTCATTTCCATAGCCATTTGTAAAATTTTCAACTCCCAGCGATCACGCTCAGGGGAAATATTGCCCAAATATTTCTGAGGATATGAATTATATAAAGCCGGATCTATATCGCTACCACCAGGTAAGACTACTCCATCAACCTCATCCAGAAATTCTCTAATATACTGCTCATCTTCACTTCTCGATTCAATATAGGGCATAATCATAGGTAAAGCACCTGCCATACTTAAAGCTTCAGAGTAATCCTGAGTTACCAGAGAAAACTCAACTCCCTCCAGTTTATACTGCTCCCCCATTTTTTCTGTTGGAATTTTAAATGATGTGATTAAAATTTTTGGGTACATATTGTTCCTCCATCCAGATCAATATTTTCTTTAAAAACCACTTTTTTGAAATTTAAGCTGGAGATTTATATAAAAATTATACCAATCTTTAGTAAATGTGTCAACTTTGAATATCTGTTCATAATCCAGGGGATTAAGAAATAACCTGAATAAAAATGTCCACCTGTCCCCCACAGACCCAGCCAATTTCAGCAGCTTCTTTACGAGTTAATGTTAATTTCAATTTTTCAGACCTGCCTGTTTTCATTAAGTCCAGAGATTTTTCAATTACAGTCTTTTCATCTTTACCTCCACCAATACTACCAAAAGTGTCACCATTTTCGGTAATTATCATTTCAGTTCCTGTATTGCGGGGGGAAGAACTTTTTGCCTGGACAATAAATGCTCTGGCCAGCCTAACATTATCTTCTTTTAAATTAATAATTTTTTCTAGGATCCCCTTTTTCACTACCTATCCCTCCTGACAGCAACTATCTCTGCTGCAATTGCCACTGCGATTTCTGCAGGTGTCTCACTGCCAATATCAAGTCCTATTGGGGCATGTACTCTCGCCAGTTTTTCTTCATTTATTCCATCTTTTATAAGTTGATCGTAAACTGTTTTTATTTTACGAGAACTGCCAATCATTCCAATATAGCTTGCTTGAGAATCAATAACTTCTTTTAAAACCTGATAATCATGCTGATGACCTCGAGTAACAATTACCAGATAATCATTCTCCCTAATCCTGGCACTGGTAAAATAATCCTTATAAGGTAAACGCAGCAGCTGATCTGCTGTTGGAAATCTATCAAAGTTTAAAAATTCCTCCCGATCATCAACAACTGTAATGCTAAAATCTAAAAGACTACAGATTTTTACAAGCGGCTCTGCAATATGACCTGCCCCAAAAACTGTTAAATGAGGCTGATTAACAACTGGTTCCAGAAAAAATTCAAGTTTATTATTTGAATCCAAATTAAACTCTTTTAACTGTGAATCAGCATTTTTGGCTTCCCCAACAGCAAGAATCTGATTTTTAATATCTTCATTTAGAAAAAACTTTTCCAGTTCATTTTCAAGCTTTTCAGATGAAAATTCAATAAAGCCCTCTTCATCAAATAAAAACATTTCACCAAGTAAATTCTGAGATATTTCTTCGCTCTCAATATCTGTTAATACTGCAGTAAGGATCTTTTTGCTACCCTGTAATTCTTTATAAATTTTTTTAAAGAAATCTTCCATTTATTCCACATCCCTTCAGCCTAAATTTTAACTTAAAATTATTATTCAAATAATTTAAATCTGCTTCAATGAAGTTCAGGCCTTCTGTTTAAATAATCTATCCTGTTGAAAAGCCAGTAAAAATCCTGAATTCTCTCGAACAATTTCAATTTCGTAAGCCCGGCTCAAATTTTGAGCTGTCATTACTTCTTCCACCTGACCGGAAGCAATAATTTTTCCAGCTTTTAAAATAATTACCCTATCAGAATACTGGTAGGCAAGATTTGGGTCATGAAGAGCTGTAATCAAAGTTTTTCCTTTAGCAGTAAGATCTCTCATAATTTTTAAACTAAGATGAGTATTTTTAAAATCAAGATGAGAATTTGGTTCATCTAAAAATAAATAACTGCTTTTCTGCATCAATGCCCTTGCTATCAATACAAGCTGTCTTTCTCCACCAGAAATTTTATTAAAACTCTTATTTTTTAAGTCTAATATCTCCAGTTCAGCCATGATTGCTTCTGCTTCCTGCAGTTCTATAGCCCCGGGAGATTCTGCAAATGAAAGCCAGGGGTTACTTCCCATTAAAATAATATCCAGAACCTGATAATCAAAAACGTTCTGACTCTCCTGTGGCACTACAGCTATTTTTTGAGCAATTTCTTTTTTGCTCATCTTTTTTATATTTTCTCCATCCAGCAGTATTTTTCCTGCATCAGGAACCAATAATCCCTGCATACACCGAAAAAATGTGGTTTTTCCGGATCCGTTTGCCCCCAGTATTGAAATGAATTCTCCTTTCTCTGCCTTAAAATTAATATTTTTTAATACTCTATGATCTGTGTAAGAAAAACTAAGTCCTGTGCCAGTTATCATTACCTCCACCCGCTCTCTTTTTTTGTAATCAGTAAATAGGCAAAAAATGGAGCTCCTATTAAAGCAGTAATAATACTAATCGGAATTTCTGCCCCGCTTACGGTTCTAGCCAGATTATCCATTAAAAGAAGGCTTAAACTTCCCATAAGTGCTGAAGCAGGCAAATAATATTTATATTTGCTGCCCACCATAAATCTTGCTATATGAGGAATAACTAGGCCTATCCAGCTAACCTGGCCTGCAGCAGCAGTAGCTGCTGCCACCATAATTGTTGAAAAAACAATTACAATTAACCTAATTTTATCTGTATTGACTCCGAGAGCTGCTGCTTCTTTTTCTCCTAAAGAAAAAATATTGATCTGCCAGCGTAAAAATAAAATTACTGTCAGCGATATAATAACCACCGGCAATAAGAGATAAAATTCCTGCCAGCCACTGCGAGCAAAACCTCCCATTAAATAAAACACTATTCCTGGTAGATTCTGCATAGGATCTGCCAGGTACTTTAACAGAGAGATTAGAGCATTGGCCAGAGAAGAAACAACTATTCCAGCAAGAACCATAAACATTGTATTCTCACCACCAGCAAGTCGGCTTAACCAGTAAGTTAGGCCGACTGCTGCTATACCGGTAATAAAAGCTATTAGATAAACATAAAAAATTGAACCACTACTGTAAAGAAGACCCAGAGCTACTCCCAGACCTGCCCCCGCCGAAACTCCTAATATATCGGGTGATACAAGTGGATTACGAAAGATATTCTGATAGGCAGCTCCACTAACTGAAAGAGCTGATCCTACAAGTACCACTGTTAAAATCCTGGGCAAACGGATATAATAAAGAACAGACCAGTCAGGATTATTAAACAGAAGTCTAAAATCTGCTCCCAGTAAATCTCTACCAATAGCAATCAGTTTAGTTAAACCGAGATTATAATTACCAATCAATAGAGAAGCACCCACAAGTATTATCAAAAACAGTCCCATAATTAATAATTTTTGAGCAGCAGTTATTTTACCAGTCAACTAAAACTCTCCTCCCAATTCGGTAAATGTTTTCCCATATAAATCCTGATAAAAATCATTAAGCTCCTTCTGGAAATTTAAATCTTTATATTCCAGCGGATAAGTTTTTTGGGCCAGCCAGAGTTGAGCAATAAAACTAGAAGGAGAAGGGAAATCCCAGGGTTCTAACTGAGATGGAATTCGATATAATTTATTATTTTTAAAGGCACTGACATTCTGATACTTCTTCTCCTGAGACAATTTATTTAACTTACCATTAAAATATTGAGATACAATTACAACCTCAGGATCCCATTCTAAAATTTTTTCTGATGACACTGTAATAAAACCAGATTTCAGTTCAGCTGCCGGATTTATACCGCCAGCATTTTCTATCATAGCAGTCTGCATCATTTCTGCTCCAACAGAATCGGTAAACTCTGAATTGGCAAAATATATCTTTTTCTTTCTCGCCTCTGGTAAATTGGCTGTTTCTGCTGTTAAACTAGCAATCCTGTTATAGGCAGACAGAACTTTTGCTGCCTGTTTTTCTCTATCTAACACTTTTCCTAAAAGTTCAGTAGTTTCTTTAATCAACTGCAGACTCTCCGGATTAATAATCATTGCTGTTACTCCCTGTCTTTCAAGTTTAGCAGCTGTTTCCAGTGCATCGCGATGAGGATATAAAATAACTAGATCCGGATCCAGACTCAGGGTAGTCTCCAGGTTAATTCCATTTCTTTTTGAACCAACCTGTGGCAGCTCTGCCAGTTCCGGCTGAAGTTTAATAAACAGAGGCTGCTTATCTGTTTTAGCCGAAACTCCGACCAATTTTTCTCCTGCATCCAGTGCCAGCACAAACTGAGTGGCAGATTTATATGTAGTTACAACCCTGTTAATCCTGGCGGGAACTGTTATTTGTCTGCCCACCATATCAGTAAAATTGCGAGCAGCTCCCACCCTAAAGACCAGACTTAAGATAATCATTATGCTTAAACTAAAAATTAACAAGTTTCTTTTCCAGCTAACTTTTAAATTTTCTTTTTTTAACATCAAACCACTCTCCTTTCATTATGTGCGACCTCATATAACGATTATATTATAACATAAAAATTCAATTAATTCAGACAGTATTGTAAAAGACTATTTGGCAGCCTGTCAGCAATCTGCCAGTTACAATGATTCTAAAAAATTATTATTATTTTAATTTATCTTTAAATTCCTGATTAAAATACTTTTTTTCCAGTCCGGAAAGACAGCCTGCTGCTTCTTTTCTAAACTCAGAAAAACTTTCAGTTAAAATTCTTCCCTTCTCTGTCAACTCAGAACCACCACCACTGCTGCCACCAACTTTTTTATTAAGCAGTTTAAAACCCAGCCTTTTTTCGAGTTTTTTTATTAATTTCCAGGCCTGACTGTACGACATATTGATTTCAGCAGCTGCCTGACGTAATGAGCCCAGCTGATCAACCAGTTCGAGAATCTGACAGGGGCCATCACCAAAAAGCCGCTCATCTTCTTCCAGCCATAATTTATAATTTAAACGCATTATTTCTCCCTTCTCTACAATAAAATTAAATTTAAATTGCTTCTATTAATCTGTAAATTTATGATCATTATTTCTGTACTTCCAGTAGTCCTGTTTGAGATCTATATCAATTGTAATCTCCTGATAATTAGATAAATGATAATGAATCCTGTCAGGCATCACAGCAAAAAGATTGCGCAGTCCACCTTCTCCTTCCAATTTTAAAGCTATATTTTTTAAGCTGTTTTTAATTATAACAGGATGTCCTTTTTGACCATGATATTCTGGTACAAATATATCTGCTTTAAGCTCAAGGTACTTCTGATAAAACTCCCTGTATATACCTGGTCCAATAAAAGGCTTGTCTGCCAGCGTAAAAAGCAAATGCTGATTACTCTCCAAAAGACTATTAAGAGATTTTTTAACTGAAGACATCATTCCCTTTTGATAATTATCATTTTCAATAATTCTGATAATTCCACTGTTTAACTCAGATCTGTACTTTTTCTGCAGATAATTTACCACTCTCAACTTTTGAGCACCAACAACAATTTGTAGCTCTTCATCCACAATTTCTGCTGCCAGCAGATTGTCAACTGTTTTTCCCAGAATAGTATTCTTATTCTCCCATTCCAGAAGCTGCTTTAATTCTCCCATCCTACTGGCTTCTCCGGCCGCCAGAATTACTGCTGTTAGCATAATTATGATTCCACCGGAACCCAGACAGAATAACCTTCCTCAGCATTACCCTTAACTTTAAAAAGTCCATTAGCATCTTCATCAGTTTCGACTTCTGCTTCTATATGACCTGTATAATCATAATAAACTGTTTCTGCCCGCCCGGTATTAACAGTTTTTTCTATAATTTCTTCATTTTCATGCTGAGTAATCATCATGACCATTCCACTGCCGGGATGCTCATCATCTCCAGTTCGAATATATGAATAGGTGTTTTTATCATTAGATTCACTTTCGTAAGCATCTCCATAAGCAAATTTTTTCCGGGCAGCAATCAGTTTGTCCAGTCTTTCTTTTAGTCCATGACTGTGATAATCTTTCCAGAAAACTGTCGGCACTCCATCTCTTCGCATTAAAATATAACAATATGCCTGCATTTTTCTCTGGACAATTGCTTCAGTCCCATATTCATTTGTCCCATCACGTTCAGTATCATGATTTTCAACAAAAGTGATCGCCCTATCTCTAAAATCATCCTGATTGACCAGTCCTTTTTCTCCTAGCCAGCGCATATCGAGATTGCCCTGCATCAGTTCCACAAAACTTTCTCGCAGAGGAAAATCAAAAACATGTAATTTTTCCTGCCCAACAGTATTTAGATAATCTGCAAGAGTTTCAGCATTATTAACCCAGGCTTCACCAATAAAAAAAAGGTTTTTTTCTGTGCTCAAGTTAACTTCTTCAATAAAATCATGGATCATCCCATTATCCACATGTTTGCTTGCATCAAAACGAAAACCATCAAAATTAATCTCATTTACTATCCATTTACCCCAGTTAATTACATCTTCTTTAATCTCCGGATTTTCATAATCTATGTCCGCCCCCATCAAATAATCTTCTTCGTAAGAGTCATCCCATTCTTTAGATTTAAAGAGAAATTCTCCTGCACGCTGAGTTCTCTCATCCCAGTCTACACCATCAAAAACACGCCAGTCCAGTTTCATATCGCTGTATTTATTTTCTCTACCTTTAAAATTAAAAACTGTCCAGACTTCTGCCTTACTGTCATCTTTAAGTTTAACTTCTTCCTTAGCATCTGCTCCTAAACGATGGTTTAATACAGCATCATAAAGAAGTTTTAAATTATTCTGATGCAGTTTTTTTACTGCTTTTTCTAACTGTTTTTTAGTTCCATATTTAGTTCTTTTTGTCCCTTTCTGTTTAAATTCCCCCAGATCCCAAAGATCATAGGTTCCATATCCCACATCTTCAACTCCAGCAGCTCCTTTATTTGCCGGGGGAAGCCAGAGAAAGTTAAAACCTACTTCTGCAATCTCAGCTGCTTTTTCAGATAAAAGCTGCCATAAATTCGCCTCTTCTGGATATTCTTCTGCATATTGACCTGTATTCATCTCCCAGTAAAAAGTCTGTAAAATAACAGGATTCTCCACTATTATCCCTCCAGATAACTAGTTCAGTGTTCGAGCTTTTATTTGAATTATCTAAAAATTTAATAAAATTAGCTTCTACTTACTAATTATCTTATCATAAATTTAATCTTATTTACATTAAATTCTATTTGCCGGAGAAAATTTTTATCCGCTATAAACATTTAGACATTTTTCTACATAATTCGGGTGGTACACGGCACCTTTACACCTGTAAACTATTAAAACCCCGCCCAGATCCCTGGACGGGGTAAGTTGTTGCAGTTTATACAGTTTTAAACTCTATAACTTAACAACGTTTTCAGCTTGTGGACCGCGGTCGCCTTCAACGATTTCGAATTCTACTTCTTGTTCGTCTTCAAGTGTCTTGAAACCTTCGTCCTGAATAGCTGAGAAGTGTACAAATACATCGTCGCCATCTTCTCTTTCAATAAAACCATAACCTTTTTTCGCGTCAAACCATTTTACTTTACCTGTGTAAATCATATTAATTCATTCCCCCTAGGAATAATTCTATATTTGGGGTTCGTTCAGTTAAAACTTCACCCATCGATGACTATTATAGCATAAGAAAAAATCCATTTCAAGGGTTTATTACTGCCAGTTTCTCAACAAATTGCCAGCTGATTTATGCAAGATTTCTATAAAACTTGACCATATCTCTACCTGCACCCTTAGCAATATAAAGAGCTGTATCTGCCTGCTTGATTAATTTTTCGGGAGAATATTTGCCGTCACAATTAACAGCAACCCCAATTGAAACTGTAATTTTAAGTATCTCACCATCAAAGTTAACTTCAAGTTTCCTTATTTTTTGCATCAGCCGATTAATTACTCTTGAGAGGGTATTTTGATCAACCAGATTAAAGTAGATTACAAATTCTTCTCCACCATAACGCGCAACAATGTCATCTTCCCTAATTTCAGATTTTAAAACTTCAGATAATTTTCGCAGTACCTGATCTCCAGCCTGATGTCCATATTGATCATTAAAATCCTTAAAATTATCAATATCCATAATTGCCACAGAAAATTTTTCTCCCTCTTTCTGCTGCAGCTGCTTATGAAAATAAGAATGATTATAGAGGTTTGTCAGCCCATCAGTAACGGACAGTCTTTTTACTTTATGATGGTTTAAGGCATTGCGAATACTGACTCTGATTTGATTGGCCAGAGTTCTGATAAACTTTTTCTGATTTTCATTTATTAACTGCTGATATTTAGACTGCATTGCATATAAAATACCCTGATAATCATTTAAATTTATTGGAATCGCAACTAATGTTTCGATATTTTCAAAAAGATCAACTTCATTTTCTATCAGAATCTGATCAGAGGCTGCAATATCTCTATAATGACCTTTCAAATAAAAATATAATTCACTGTTTTCTCTTACATTTATATTTTTCATCATCTTTAATTTGTTTTCGTCTTTTTTGAAAATGACTGCAGCAGACATTCCCATAGTTCCAACGATTATGTCCAGAATTCTTTCGTAGAGCAAATCCAGATCCAGTGTTGAGTATAAAAAGTCAGACGTTTGTTCCAGTGTTGAAAGACTGGCCAGGTTTCTTTCCAGACTCTCATATAAAATTGCCTTTTTTAAATAATTTGGAATCTGTTCAATAAAAAGATGATTTTTTTTGATATCATACAGGTCAACTTCATTACTTAAAATAATCATCAGTGCTTCAACTTCTTTAGTTAGGGGGATTAAAAAAGCATTTTCAAATCCCAAAATATTCTCTTTTCGACTTATTTTCTCTGGTCTCTGCTGCCAAAAACTTTTAAAAATATCATAAGCAGCAGCTCCCAGGCTCTCATCAAGATAAATTTTGGTCAAATTTTCTGCTTCTTTTATAACTATGCCGCCCGTATAATTACGCTCCTCAAAAATCATTTTAAAGAGGCTGGCAGCTGTTTCTTCTACCTTATGGTTTCCAGTAGCCTGATTGGCTTTTCGCATTTTATCATTAATCATTTCCAGTTCAGAAACTACTTTCTTGGAAAGATGAAATAAATGTTCTGTTTTCACAGTTGGTTTTTCGGTATCAAATTCAATTTTTTTATGTACAACTTCTTTTTTTTCACTTAAGTAAAGCACAGTGGTCGTAATATTTAAGAATTCATAGCTATTATCTATTATTCCATATTCTCCCTTGGTACTAAATCCCGCTTTAGGAGATGGAACAACCTTAATTTCCTCACTCAAATTTGAGTTAAGAGATTTTAAATACTGACTTCTTCCAGAACAGGAATAAACAAAGGAAAACTCCGGATGAAAATCTAGATTTTTCTGCAGCCGCATTGAATTTGCTAAAATTTTATTTAAACTACCATATGAAATCTTAACTCGATCTCCAACTTTTAGTTCTCCTGAAAATCTAATGCCATCCCCTACTGCTTCAATTGCAGAACGAGCATTTTTAAAACCACGGTTAAATACCAGGGGGAATTTTGTAACAGCTATAGAAGGTAGTTTGCTTTTTATATCCTCGCCCAGAAATTCAGAATAAACTTGAAAAATATTTCTACCATCAAGCTCATAAACCACCTGATCTTCTGCTCTTGTAATTTCCATTTCTCGACTGATACTATCCCAGCCCATACTGTAACTCCACTTTGCCTTCAGCTGACTTCCATTAAGAATAAGAGCCAGGCTTCCCTTTTTAATTATCCCAGATCTGTCAAAAACATAACCTGACTCATTTTCAAAACCAGGTGCAGCCTGTCCGCCGGCAATTATAAGCTCCGAACTGCATTTATTCAACTCTTCCACAAGCTGATCACCATTATTAAACTGGTCATCAGAGAAAATTATTATTGCTTTAGTATCAGCCTCAATTGACTTCATAATTTTTCTGGCATTTTCTACACTGTCTGATTCTGTTCTTAACAACCTAAAACTGCTTTTTTCAAAACGCAGTGCCACAGCATTCAAATGATTTAACTGCACCTGATTTTCAGAGATCACTTCTTCTGCAGTTACCCCCATTAAAGTGGAAAGAGGTAAATAGCGATTAAAAGCAGTTATTATTTTTTTGTTAATTTTCTCAGATCTGGATGAAAAAAGTTGAATTATCTGAGCCGGCGAATCCTTCAGTGATTTAAAAAATTCTATTAATTCTTCGGCATCCTGACATTTTTTTCTCTCTACCTGCAATCTCTACACCCTTCCACTAAAAACTAAAGACCTCTAAGTTGTTCTATTATTACAAAAATTACTTCCACTTAGTTCTTTTCTCGCTAAATATGTAAATTCCTGCAAATAAGACCAAAAATAAAAGGACTATCACTATGATAGTCCTTAAATTATGTTTCATAATTATATTTTCTTTTTATCAACAGCTAAACCGGATTATTTACTTTCGCTGTACTTAAAAGTCTTCCGATCTTTAAATTCCTCTTTTTTACCTTTATTCCATTCTGATACAGGAGAAAGATAACCAACAACTCGCGAATAAACCTCACATTTTTGTTTTTTAGCCATTTTTTATACCTCCATCTATAAATTAATAATTATATGCTGTCTGCTGACAGCCGCAAAAATAATAAGCACCAGCGGTTTAAGAACTGAACTAAAATTAGTCTCTTATATGAACTTCTCTCAAATATGCCTCTGCAGTCTTTTTGAATTCCTGGAGTTTAGAAGGAGCAAAACTCCTTCTCTCCCTTAAGTCTGGTGACAGAGTATTAACAGGTCGAAAATTTTGAATAAAGTATTTATCGGCTCCTTTAATCTGGGCTGCAATTTTTTGGATTTGACTCTGATTGTGAAGGCCCGGAACTACAGTAGTTCTAAATTCATAATTCAAATCAGAATTAATAATTAACTCTACTGATTTTTTAATATCCTCTATCACAGTTAAAGGAGCAAGCTCCTGATATCTAGCCCAGTCAAACTTAATATCAACTGCCAGATAATCAATGATTCCTGCTTCGATTATTTCCTGGAGTTTCTTAAAACTGGATGCATTAGTATCCAGCTTAAGCAGCAGATTATAATCATTTTTTATTTTCAGCATAAATTCTTTTAAATCCTGCTGCAGTAAGGGTTCTCCACCTGTAATAGTTACTCCATCCAGTAGTTTTTTTCTATTTTCTAAAAAATTAAAGAAATATTTTTCTGGCATTAGTTCCTGTTCAGGAGGAAGTTCCCTTTTAATGAGCTGACTGTTGTGACAGTAAGGACAGTGAAAATTACAACCCTGAGTAAAAACAACAGCTGAAATTTGATCGGGAAAATCAATCACCGAGGTCTTCTGCAAACCCGCTAATCTCATTTAATTCACAGCACTTTCTGCCATCTCTATTTCCTCAGCAGCAGATTCTGCCTCACACTTAGGACAGTATTCGTGTTCTCCCGGTAAATAACCGTGGACCGGGCAGATGCTGAATGATGGAGTCAGAGTATAATAGGGCAGTTTAAAGTTTTCTGCAATTCTTTTAACCAGTTTTTTGGTGGCCTCAATAGAATCTATCTTTTCTCCCAGAAATCCATGGAGAACTGTCCCACCAGTATAAAGTGACTGCAGTTCATCCTGCAGCTCTAAAGCTGTAAAAATATCGTCTGTCAAACCTACAGGCAGCTGAGTAGAGTTGGTGTAGTAGGGGTCTGAATTTTCTTTAATAACGCGCTCCTGATTGGCAGCAACTATTCTGTCTCCAAACTGCTTTCTATCCAGTCGAGCAAAACGGTAAGCTGTACCTTCAGCTGGAGTTGCTTCCAGATTAAATAGATTATCTGTTTCTTCCTGATACTGCTGCAGTTTCTCCCTCATTTTTTCCATTACTTCCTGTGATAATTTCTGACCTTCGGGAGTTGAAATATCTTTGCCGATAAAATTCAGTAAAGCCTCATTCATTCCATTTAAACCAATTGTATTAAAGTGATTTTTCCAGTACTGATCAAAGCGTTTTTTGATATCTCTTAAATAAAATTTAGCATATGGATATAGACCCTGATCAGTTAGAGTTTCTAAGACCTTGCGCTTGACTTCTAAGCTCTCTTTTGCCTGATCCATCAAATAATATACTCTGTCCATAAACTCTTCCTTATTTTGAGACTGATAACCGATCCGGGCCATATTTAAGGTCACTACACCTATTGAACCCGTCATTGGGTTAGCACCAAATAAGCCTCCACCTCTTTTACGCAGCTCCTTATTATCCAGACGTAATCTGCAGCACATGCTTCTTGCATCTTCTGGATCCATATCAGAATTAACAAAATTAGAAAAGTAGGGTATACCAAACTTAGCTGTCATTTTCCAGACTGGATCAAGCTTTTCGTTGTCCCACTCAAAATCTTCTGTTATATTATAAGTAGGTATTGGAAAAGAAAACATTCTGCCTTTTGCATCACCTTCCATCATCAGCTCAGCAAAAGCCTGATTAAACATATCCATTTCTGGCTGGAATTCACCATAAGTCTTATCCTGATATTCTCCCCCAATAATTACTGACTGGTCTTTTAAATAAGAGGGAACTTCAAGATCCATAGTAATATTAGTAAAGGGAGTCTGAAATCCAACCCGAGTTGGTACATTAATATTAAATAGAAATTCCTGCATAGACTGCTTAACTTCTTCATAATTAAGGTCATCATAGGCGATAAAGGGTGCCAGATAGGTATCAAAATTGGAAAAGGCCTGAGCTCCCGCACTCTCACCCTGAAGTGTATAGAAAAAATTTACAATTTGCCCAAGTGCAGTCTTTAAATGTCTGGGGGGAGCACTTTCAATTTTAGTGGGAACTCCCCTAAAACCTGTTCTTAAAAGCTCCTCTAAATCCCAGCCACAGCAATAAACACTTAAATTACCCAGATCATGAATATGCAGATCACCACTACTGTGCAGCTCCGCAGTTTCTTTGGGATAAATCTCCTGCAGCCAGTACTGACCGGTTACTTCTGAGGCAATAAAATTATTTAGTCCCTGGAGTGAATAACTCATATTCGAATTCTCATTGACCTTCCAGTCACTGCGGTCTAAATAGTCATCCATAATATTAACTGCATCTGCAAAAAGCTTTTTGCTGTCTCTAAGCTTGCTGTGCTGTTCCCGATAAAGAATATACGCCTTTGCAATCTCGGCATAGCCCTTTTCGATTAAAACTTTTTCCACCAGATCCTGAATCTGTTCTACCTCAACTGTACCTCCGTTTTTGAAAAATATCTTTAAATAAGATATTACCTCAGCTGTTATCTCTGAAGCAATTTGAGGATCAGCCTGATCTACTGCTGCAGCTGCTTTTGTCACTGCATTTTCAATCTTCTCCGATTTAAATTCTACCTTTTTCCCATCACGTTTTTTTACATAATCTAAATTCATAATTCCTCCCTTTACGAACTTATATTTGTGCTATATTTTATTATTTTAATCTAAAAAACTATATAAATAAAAAATCCCTCCACACAGGCTCTGTACGAAAGGGATTAATACTTTAAGTTAGCTGTCAGAATTTATTTAAATCAGATACTCACTTTTAAACTGGATAAACTGCAATTGTCAGATAATAAACTAAAGAATTTACATTTCAGCTTTAACTGGCAGCAGTTTAATCAATCCAACTTAAATAAATTTCTGCTCTAACACCCCCTCATGACCCGTGAGATTATGGTGTTTACAAATAAAGGCAGGTCTTCCGGCTCAGTTTAGTTAATAATTAGCCTTCCCGGTTTTCCCAGTGGCAGTTTTGATTATCTTTAAACCTTACGGCGGCGGGACCGCAGAGGTTTTTCACCTCTTTCCCATTTTAATCCAGCCATTTATTTCCGCTGTAACACCAAAATAATGACTGAAACCCTTATTTAAAACTATTCAATTTTTAATTAACTATTTTTATCTTAATACATCTGAGCACAAATCACAAATATTTAAATTCTAATCTCCAGACAAATTTAAAGCTAAGCCCCAATTAAAGATGCAATTTCTTTAAAATACTAACTTTTTGTTTTTGAGAAATATTTTATTCATTACTTCCTCTTACTACTACAGAACCAAAATAAAATAAGGCAGCTGTAATAATAATAACTGCCCCTGAAGGCAGATCATAATAATAGGAGAAAGTTAGACCGCTGAAAGAAAAAATAAGTCCAAAAACAACTGCAAGCCCCATTATCTTTTTTAAATCCTCTGTATATAATCTGGCTGCTGCCGGAGGAGCTGTTAAAAGAGCAATGACCAGTACTATCCCCACAACTCTAATTAAAATTACTATTGCGAGCGCAATCATAATAAAGAGAAAATTTTCGAGCAGAGTTGATTTAACTCCCAATACTCGCAAGAACTCTTCATCAAATAAATAAGCTTTCCAATAATTGAATAAACTAATAATTGCCAGCAGCATAAAGACTGTCAGCGCTCCCATCATCCAGACATCTACTCTTCTAACTGTAAGTATATCTCCAAATAAATAAGAAGAAATATCCGGTGGATATCCAGGAGTAAAGCCAATAAATAAAACCCCCAGCGCCATCCCCAGTGACCAGAACATTCCAATCAAAGTATCAGATCCGGTTCCTATTTTACGGCGAATAGAAGCAATGGCCAGAGAAGCTCCTACCGCAAAAGCAAAAGCTCCATAAATAGGCTCTATATTTAAAAGATAACCAAGACCAATCCCACCAAATGACGTATGCGCAATGCCTCCACTCAACATTACGAGCTTCTTTTCGACAATGATTGTTCCAATCAGACCACAGGCAATACTTGCAAGTACAGCTGCAGCAAAGGCATTTTGCATAAAATTAAAATCAAAAATTGCTTCAATCATTTTTGGCCTCCTCTCCGTGTGGTGCAAATACATGATGAGGATGACCATGAGCAATTAGATCAACCGGGCAGCCGAAAACCTGTTCTGTAGTTTCCGGGTCCAGATGTTTATCTCCATGGTGATATAATTTTTCATTTAAACAGGCAAGACTGTCAAAATAAGAGGAAACTGCTGCCATATCATGAGTAACTACTATAATAGTCTTTTCTTTATTTAATTCCTTTAATAATTCATAAATCTGAGAGGTAGAGCTTGCATCCACACTGGCTGTAGGCTCATCTAAAAGCAATATTTTAGGCTCCACTGCCAGTCCTCTGGCTATTAATACCCGCTGCAGCTGGCCACCTGAAAGCTTTCCGATCTGCCTTTTTTTTAGGTGCAGTAGATTAAGCTGATCCAGAACAGCCTCTGCTTTCTTAACATCTTCTTTATGATATTGATGAAAAAATCTAACTCGACCACCCAACCTTGCCATTAAAACAACATCCAAAACACTAATTGGAAAGTTACGATCAAAATTAGAGATCTGAGGAACATAGCCGATCTGATCAATTGTTTCATTTAAAGGATAGCCGAGCACTTTTACAGTTCCCTTTTGCGGCTCAATAAGTCCCAAAATAACTTTAAGCAGTGTAGTCTTACCACCTCCATTAGGGCCAATAATCCCCAAAAAGGCTCCTTCCTCAACTTTGAGATTAATATTTTTTAGTGCTTCCAGTTCTCCATAATTTACAGAAATATCTTCTAATTCTACTGCATAAGTCACTACTTATCATCTCTTTCTGCAAGCTCTGCTGCCATTTTTTGAGCCATAACTTTTAAGTTTTGAATATAGTTCTCAGCTAAAGGGTTTAGCTCTACAATATCCCCACTTAACTCTTCAGCAACGGCTCTTGTTTTTCTACTGTCAATTTCCGCTTGATAAAAAACATTTTTAATTCCCTTTTCAGCTGCCATTTTTATAATATCCTGTAAATGACGGGGACCAGGATCTTTGCCTTCCTCTTCAATAGCCATCATTTCCAAGCCATAATGTTCAGTAAAATAGCCAAATGAAGGATGATAAACCAAAATTGACTCTCCCTGATAGGGGGCGAGCAATTTGCTGTTTTCCTGGTCAGCGGCAGCCAGTTCGCTCAGATACTGAGCTGCATTTTCTTTAAATTCATTTTCATACTGAGGTAAAATTTTAATTAATTCATCACGCATAATCTGCACCATATATTTTACCCGGTCCGGAGATAACCAGATATGAGGGTCACGACCTCCCTGGTGACTGTGTTCATTAGCAGCCTCATCCTCAGGCTGCTCCTTTCTCTCTCCAAAATAGCGGTTAGGATACTCAGCTTCAATTTCTTCAAATAACTTTATAACTTTGAGTCCTGACACTGCTTCCGCCCGAGGTAAAATGTTCTGTATATCCGCTGGTACTCCCATTGAAAAGTAAATACCTGCTTTATTAAAAGCCCTCATCTCCGCAGGAGAGGGTGCATAATTAGAAGGGCTAAACCCTTTTGGAATCATTTCTACTACTTCCACTTTATCTCCAACAATCGCCTCAACCATCTCTATTTGAGGTACAATTGTAACTGCCACAGTCGCCTCAGCTGCTGCTGCAGTAAAAGGTACTAAAAGTAATATGAGCAAAAATAGAGAAAGCGAAACTAATCTTATTTGCTGTTTCAAATTTATCACCTCTTTTTGCTTTTTTAAACTATACTTCTAATTAAAAGCTGCAGCAGACCAAAAATACCACCAAACCAGCCATACTGTTTAAGATGAGTAAAATATCTGCCGGCAAAACTATCAAAAACTTCCTCAATCTCTGCCGGATTCATTTTTCTTACTTCTTCGGCTGTTAGTTTCTTCAGCTCCAAACTTCTGAGCAAAGATTCGGAATTAGCCTTAAAGCTATCAACACCACTTTCTATAAATAATTCCAGTAGGTATTTCAAGCTTTCTCTGTCCAGCTTTTCTTCCAGAATAACTGCTCCCTCACTAATATCTGACGCTGTCTGAGTTAAAATCACCTGCTTTAACTCCGGATTATTAATTAATTCTGAAAGCTTATTTAATATTTCTTTTAACTGCTGATCATTTTCTAAGTCTAAAGAAATCAAATCTAAGCTATTAATTAGTTCTCTGAGTTCTTTATTAACTTCCTGAAGATCAGTCTCAGCTAAAAGCTGAGCTATCTCGTCTTCAATTACTTCTGCTGTAAGCAGACTTTTTAAATTCAACAGCAGCTGTAATTTTTGCTCCAGCTTTAAGTTCTGATTAACTAAATATTCAAGATTAGCTGCCTTTATTTCCAGCTTAAAGTTCATTAACCCCTCTTGTTCAGCCTTCAAACATTTTTCGAGCAGCTCATTAATTTCGGCTTCACTCAGATAAAGAACCTCTGTTATTAGCTGGGATCCCCGAGGGGAGGCAGATAAATTGGTTAAGAGCTGACTTAATGCTATTTTTTCATTACTTAAAAGCTCACTCTCATCTATTATTTGCAGTAATTTGAAATAAAGTTCTTTTAACCTGGATCTTTTTTCTACAAAATATTCCTCTCTTAATCGCTTAAAAACCCTTGCTGTTACAGAATCGACAAATTCATCCAGATCCGCCATATAAATAGCTCCCGAAATCAGAGTGTTTTTTAAAAGTCCACCTTTTTTCTCTTTTTCTGCCTCAATAATCTCATCTTTTTTGAAATTAATCAGCTGAGCTATTTTTTGCTGCTGGCTGTCGATTAAATCAATCCCCTGGTCCAGAAAATATTCAGAATTAGTTTCCAAAATCTGTCGCAATCTGGCCTGAAAATCATAATTGAGATCTGTATTTAGAAGTTCGGGAATAATAAATTTCATAAAAGGATACAATTCCTTATTCTGCAGCAGATTTTTTAATTGAGCAGAATTAAGCTCAAAGTCAAATTTGCCGCCTGCAGCTTTAATTATCTTACTTAAATCAAGCTTTGAAATAAGCCTGTCCTGCAGCCCGCTAAAATCTAATTCGTTATCTGCAAAATAATCTTTACTCATTTCTACAAAATTAATTTGAGAGAGCTTTTTATCCAAAAATTGGTTTAGTTTTTGATTAAAAGGACCCTTAAGTCTTGTTAAATCATCTGAATCAAGATTTAAAATTATCTCATCAATTTTGGCAAATACTTCAGCTGCCAGAAACTCATTATTATCTTTAATTAAATCGAAAAAATGCTGATAATCATTCTGCTCAAAATATCCAAGTATAGTTTCTTTAATCTGACTGCGATTATTTTCAATTATCTCTGCTGCCGAATCGGCTTTAAGCAGTTCTTTTTCCACAAATTTTCCCATAGAATCAGCAAAGCGACTCCGGTTTTTAGCCACAACTCCAGGGGTAAATGGAAGCTGAATAGTGCCAATTCGCTTTTCCTCATAAGGATGAAAAATCATCCAGATAGCAAGTACATTTGTCAACCAGCCCACACCACCATACAAAACTGCAGCAGTCAAGTAATTAAGCCAGATGGGAGCAGAATTAAAAATCGCCGCCTCCGCCCCACTAAAAGAAAATAGCAAGCCGGCTCCAGCACCTAAAAGTGCACCTAAATAAGTAATTGGCTTTAGTTCTTTCCCCATAAAATCTTCAATCGCCTGCTGAACTTCCTGATCAGATAGCTGATGTAGATTCGCTGCTGCTGCCTGAGCTACTCGACCTTCTATCAGCTCAGGTAAATTATTATAAAAGAAAGTTGTAATTGAATCAGTTAACTTAACAACAGTATCCTCTCCCTTAAATAATTGATAAAGATCTTTTAATTCTCTGTCGGCAAAATTTTTCTCCACCTCTTTAAAGTAATTTGCCGCTTCCTGTTTAAACCCATCCTGGCCAAGATTTAATTCCGAATTAAGCAGAGCAAAAAATTCATCATTTAGATACTTACTTAACTCCTTAGTTACAAAATCATTCTGCCGTAACTGCTGATAAATTAGTCCCGAGTTAGCTTCCACTTTTTTAATTAAATTCTCTTCGCTAATCAAATCCTGCATTTCAAATCCAGCCAAATAGTCAAGCAGCATATCAACTGAATCCGGAGAACTTCCCAGTTTTTTGATTAAAGAAAAAATAAGATCAGTTAATTTGTCTTCAATCACCTGCTGCTGAAAAAGTTCTTCTGAAAAAAGATCAATAACTTTTTTATCCTGATTCACCTGATAAAAATCCCAGATAATATTTTCTAATTTTAGCGAAATATCCTTAAATTCAATTCCTCTAAGCAGCTGCTTTAATTTATAGTCTTTAATTTTCGCGAGAGCTGTTTCTGCCAGCTGTCGGTTATCAGAATTAATCTTTTCTGAAATATAACTCTTTAAATGTGCAATAGGAAAACCATAATCTTCTATGTTCTCCTGATACTTACTGTAAATACCCTGGCGACTCATAGCTTTAAACCCGCTGCTTGCCTCAATTTCTGCTTCTACAGCCTCTAAAATGAGACTATTTAGCTCTTCTTCCTCAGCAGTCAGCAGTGCTAAAATCTCATCTTCTGATTTACTAATAACCGCAGCCAGGTCTGTGAGCAGAGAGTCTTCCAGTTCTTCAGTTAATAAATCTGCAATCTTTAAATCAGAATTATCAATTTCAATTTTAAAATTCAAGAGGATCTCATTCAGAGTCTGCTGCAGAAGTTTGTTCTGCCTCAACTTCTCCAGTTCTTCTTTTTTCTTAAATATATCACCAACTTTAATTTCTTTTAATTCTGTCATTAAGTCCCTGACCAGAGACTCCAGATTAAAAAGGTCAAATATTTTTTCTTTAAATTCAGCTTTATTTTCCTGATCCAGACTCTGATAATTTTCAGCAAAATAACTAATTATTTCTTTGATAAAATCTTTTAACTTAAGCTGAATTTCTTTACTTAAAAGCTGATCTATTCTTTTATTTTTAAGTTCCTGATAGAGCCCGGAACTAATATTTTTTAGACTGTTTTTATTCTCTGCCTCATTTATAATCTTAAGATATATTTGCTTCAGTAAAGCCTGCAGCTCAGGTTGAGCAATTATTTTTTCCAGTTTCTCCTCAGTTAATTTCTCAGTACTCTTCTGCATAATCTCAACTGAACTACTGCCAAGCAGTGAAGCAAAAAGTTCGTAGTTTTCTTTCCAGGCTGGAATATCACTTAACAGACTGGATTCAGTTCTCTGATCTAGATAGATATTTAGAAAATCACTTAAACTTCGAGCAAAATTTTCTTTAAATTCCGGACGCGAAAATTCTTCCTCAAGAGTATGATGATTAATCAGATCTCTCTCTACAAGCTCGGAGATACTGTCAATAAACTCATCCTTAGTCTTAATTACCACTCCCCCAAGTGGGCCATACTCTTTGAAAATCATTTTTAAAGCCAGATTGTTTGTTAAATAGCCGGTTACTGCCCCTGTTCCTGCCGCGGAAATAATTGCTAGTAGATCTAAAGCCATTTTTTCCTCTTAAAATAAATTAACTGCACCACTGCAATAATTAACATTAAGAACATTACCGCAGGATAGGCAATTTTGTAATCAAGCTCCGGCATAAATTTAAAATTCATTCCATAAACTCCGGCAATAAACGTTAGGGGAATAAAAATTGTTGAAATTACGGTTAAAAACTGCATGACCTCATTCATTTTGTTACTTTTATTAGAAAGATAAATATCCAGCATACTGGAAAGCATATCACGCGCCACATCAATTTCATCCATCAACTGACCAATATGATCATACACATCACGCAAATAATAGTCGGTTTCTTTAGACAATAAAGGTGATTCAACCCGGTAAAGATTACCAAAAATCGTGTTTAAAGGCCAGATAGTTTTACGGAGAAAAACAATTTCCTGTTTTAAGTTCTGAATTATCTCTAAAGTATCAGGGCCAGTTTTAGCTGCAACTACCAGGTCATCTAAATCTTCCAATACCTCTTCATTTCTTTCTAAAATATTAAAATAATTATCTACTATTGCATCAAGTAAAGCATAATATAAATAGTCTGCACCTTTTTTTCTAATCTGGCCTTTATTTTCTTCTATTCTAACTCGCACAGGATTAAAATCATCACCATGAGCTTCCTGAAAAGTGATAATTGTATTTTCCAGCAAAATTAAACTTACCTGTTCTGACTGGATATATTCTCCCTGATAGCTTAACATATCGAGAATTGTAATAATATAATTATCAAATTCTTCCTTTTTTGGACGCTGTCTGGTGTTTGTAATATCCTCTAATGTTAGTGGATGCAGATCAATCGCTTCTCCTACTTCTTTAACAAGTTCAACATCATGAATTCCAGTAATATTGATCCAGTTTATAAAACCTGACTCAATTAAAGAAAGTGTAAATTTTTCAGTAGCTTTTCTTTTTACTGTTTCTTCATTAAACTGAATTATTTCTATTTCGGCATTGATTTCTTCTTCAATTCCATGCAAAGTTCCAGGAGTATGACCAATCTCACTCGATTTAATTCGCGAAAATTTTCTCATTTTAACCTCCTTATAAATTTTATATTTTAAATCTGATTTGCTTCTGAATAAAATTTATTTAAGCTTATTATAAATAATAATCATTTTTAATATCCACAATTTGTGGATAAGTTGTTGGTAACTGCGGTATTTAATCCACAATTTTTGTTGATTAATTGTTAACAACTGTGGATAAAACACCTGTTTTGTGGGTAGTTTGTGGATAACTGTCGTCTGAGCTGTAATTATCCACTCAATCCAGGTCTTTAAGGAATAAAATAAATTTATCCACAATTTGGGGATCAAAAAGTTTTCCCTGGTAATATTTTAACTCTTTTATAATTTCTCTGTCTTCTAAAGCTCCAAAATAATACTTATTTTGAAGTAAAGGGAAATATAGATTTGAATTTAAATTGCTATAAAAATTAATTACTGCAAACAGCCTGCTTAAATAAGGTATTTCTTCCCCTTTTAAACCTTTAGGCCAGCCTGTACCATCAAAATGTTCATGATGGGCTAATACTAAATTTGTTATTTCAGCCAGATCATGATAGTAACTAACAAAATTTGCAGAAATCAGAACGTGCTTTTGATACTCATGCCATTCTTTAGCCGTAAATTTTTCACCTTTTTTAAGAATATTCTTGTCCAGAGCCAGTTTGCCAAGATCATGATGGCCGGCTAAAAGCATCATTTTTTTCTTTTCCTGTTTACTTAATTCAAAAAAATCTGCAGTTTCTCGAGTTAATTCTATGAGTTGATTATTCTGTCTCAGTTTTTTATAATTATCCTTCTTTATATAATTTACTAAAGAACAGTAAAAATTACTTTCCTTACTTGTTTTATATCTCTTTAAATTAATTTTTGCAACTCCATCATTAAAAAAATCTCGGGCACTAATTTTATCATTTGTTTTTTCAAGAAATACTGCATCAACATCAATATAAATCCCTTTAATATTAAGTTTTGCCACTTCTTTTTTGATAAAATTAAGAGTTTCTTCTATTTCAAGCAAACTCTGATTTTTCAAAATGACTGCAAAATGATCTGCACATAGATGAGCTGCTATTTTATTATTATCCGAGATTTGAGCCAGGATGGAAGCAATTTCTTTTAGAATCTGATCTCCCTTTTGACAGCTAAAAATCTTATTTATTAAATGAAAGTTCTCAACATTGAGCATGATTAAGGCTAAATCATCTTTTTCATTTTTATTTAATTCTTCAAATAACTGATTAAAATATTCTTTGTTATAAAGACCGGTCAGCCTGTCATGTCTTTTCATATAATCCAATCTCTGCTGTTTGGCTTCCATATCAGTAATATCATAAGAAGCACCCACTATTTCTTCTACTCTTCCGTTTCTTACAACTGGATATAAAGTGGTTTGCCAGAATTTTTTGCCGGCCGGAAACTTGATTTTCTCTGTATAATTTATCCGGCTTTTTTTGCGCAAACATCGCCGGTAATTTGCTTCCAGTTTCTGAGCTACCTCTTCCTTAAAAATTTCTTCCGCTTTTTTCCCTTTAATTTCTTCATTACTCATAGCGGTTAAGCGCTGATGAGTACCATTAATTCTTTTATAATAGATATTTTCATCACAGTCAACTTCAAGTAAAAAAATAGCATCATGTGTATGATCAATAATTGTTCGGTAATCATTTAATCTTTCTTTTGCTTTCCTCTGCTCTTTATTTTTTAGACGCTGTTTTAAAAGAGCCAGCAGTAGATTTTCTTTAAAAATCCTGTAATCTTCTCTTTTTTTGATTATGGAATGCAAATTATTAACACTACACTGCTCTAAATTTAGTTCTTCACCGGGTCCAGTTAAAAGAATTACGCCAGTATTTGGAAATTCACTCTCTGCAAGAGTGATTAAATCAATTCCAGAAAAAATTTCTCCTATTGCATTTTCAATAATCAAAATATCAATATCAGGATTCTGATAAAGAAAATTTACAGCCTGACGGTTATCATCAAACTCCTTTACCAGTTCAAATTCTATCCCGGTGAACTTTCTTTTAGCACGATTAAGATGTGATTTGACTTTATTTTTTTCTATTACATCATTTATAACTATAACTATTTTTAACAAAATTTTATTCTCCCCTGTATTAATTCAAATCTGTTGCTCAATTTTAATGGATAGAAGCTGGATCGACATGAACCATTACATCTTTAATATTATCACTATTATCGATAATTTCATTCTCCACCTGACAGGCTATATTGTGTCCCTCAACTACAGAGAGCTGATCCTTGACAACAATCTTTAAATCTACAATATAACTGGGGCCATAACTGCGCAATTTAATATCATAAATTCCCATTACCCCTTCAATCGAGTCTGCCAGTTCTCTAATTTCCTCAATTTTATCTTTAGCAGGCCTGCCATCCATTAATTCATAGGATGTGTCCCGCATTATCTCATAACCAACTTTTAAAATTAAAAATGCCACTACCAGACCAGCAAGAGGATCAAGAAATCTAAAACCCAGTTTGGCGCCACCAATACCGATCAGAGCTGCAATAGATGAAAAAGCATCAGAACGGTGATGATGAGCATCTGCAATCAGACCTTTACTTTTTATTTCCCTACCTATTTTAATTGTATAACGGTAAAGAACTTCTTTCACAACTATAGAAATAAATGCTGCAACCAGTGCCCAACTTCCCGGTTCAGCTATGTTTCCACTTAATATTGTCAAAAATGCATCCCGGCCAAGGAAAACAGCCGTTAAGATTAAAATAACAGCCAGAATATTTGTCCCAAGAGCTTCAGCCTTTTCGTGTCCATAGGGATGATTTTTATCAGCCGGAGTCTCCGAAAATTTTATACTGATCATTACAATAATTGTAGAAGCCATATCCGAAACAGAATGAAAACCATCTGCAATCAAAGCTGTACTGCTGGCAAAAAAACCAATCAATATCTTTAACAAAGCAAGTAAACTATTACTGATTAGACTTATTATAGAAATCCTTCTACCTGACTCATAACGAGTCTTTTCTTCACTCATTCTTATCCCTCCAGAATATATAAAACTAAATTTTATCAATTATTTACTTTAAATTTAATTATATCAAGTCAGTTGCTTAATAGCAATCGCTTATAATTTCAGGCATTTAAAAGCTGCTTATAGTCAAATTTAGTTACAAACCTTTATCAAAAACCAGCAATTTTTTCCACTATTTGAATAAGTAAATTTATTGTAGTATTATTTACTTAGATAATTATTAATTTATTTATAAAAATATCAGTCTTTTTAAAGGAGTGCAGTATGTATAACAACAGAATCCTGGAATTATTATTTACTTTATTTAAAAGTATGAGTGTAATAGTAACTTTTGCCTATATTTTAAGCCGTCTCAGCAGTGTTAAACACGTTTTTTCAGAGAATTTTAATCGTTATGAAAAAATATTTTTAACTATCTTTTTTGCCGTGCTTTCCATTTTGGGTACCTTTCTTGGTATTATTATTATGGATGCTTATGCAAATATTAGAGCCATCGGTGCTTTAATGGCCGGTCTTCTAGGTGGACCATTAGTAGGAATGAGCGCCGGTTTAATAGCAGGACTGCACCGATTTTCTCTGGGAGGGTTTACTGCTCTCGCCTGTGCAATTGGTACTACCACTACTGGCTTAATTGGAGGGCTATTTCACAAAAAATATAAAAAAAATGAAATAAATTTTAAAAATGGTTTTTTAATTGGTGCTGCTGCTCTAACTATTGAGATGATAATTGTTATAATTTTCAGCCGCCCCTTAAATCTGGCTCTGGAACTGGTAGGTATTATTGCTATTCCCATGATTTTAAGCAACAGTCTGGGAATCTCAATTTTTATTAGTATTTTAAACAAAGTTAAAGAAGATAACCAAAAAATAAGAGCTTTACAGGCAGAAAAAGTTCTCTCTATTGCTGACCGTTCACTGCCTTTACTGCAGAATGGTCTTGACTCAGACTCTGCAGCCAAGATAATTTCTATGATTAAAAAGGAAAGTCAGGTAGATGCAGTTGCAATTACAGACACCGAAAAAATTCTGGCTTTCTCCGGCCTCGGTGCAGACCATCACCGTAGGGGAGAAAAAATAAAAACTGAAGCCAGCCACAGAGCAATGCAGGAAAAAAAGACAATTCTTGTCGATCATAAAAAAGATATTAATTGTAATCATAATAACTGTCAGCTAACAGATGCTGTTATAACCCCTCTCAAAATAAAGGATAGTGTTTACGGTCTGCTTAAACTGTACCGCAGCAAAGAAAAAATTACTGTTTTAGATATTAAACTGGCTGAAGGAATCGCCGATCTGCTGGCAACACAGATTAAACTGGCCAAACTTTCCAAACAGGCAGAATTAAAAAGTGAAGCAGAATTAAAAGCCCTGCAGGCTCAGATCAACCCGCATTTTCTTTTTAATTCTCTAAATGCAATTGCTGCTTCCTGTAGAACAAAACCTGACCAGGCCCGAGAACTTTTAATCAAACTGGCCGGTATTTTTAGAAGAACTTTAAAAAGAGATGTTCACCAGATAACTCTGGCAGAAGAAATTGAATTCTGCCGTGACTATTTGAGTATCGAAAAAGCCAGACTTGATAAAAGACTTGCAGTTGAATGGAAAATCAGTGCTGAATTAATGGACACTGTAATTCCTCCTTTTATCATTCAGCCTCTAATTGAAAACTCTATTAAACACGGAATCCATCCCCAAGAAAAAGGTGGGAAAATAATTATTTCGGCTGTGGAAAATGATCAAAATTTAATTATCACAGTATCTGACAGTGGAAGTGGAATCGAAAAAGAAAAGATAAAAGCTATTTTTGCAGGCCAGAATGACCGAATTGGCCTGAACAATGTCATAGAAAGACTGAACTCCATTTACGGCAGCAGAGCTAATTTTAAAATCGAATCAGACTCCAAATCAGGTACAAAAAATATAATTAAAATCCCAAAAGAATTTCTTTTTGAGAGGAGAAAAGCCAATTGATGATCAAAACAATGATTGTAGAAGATGAAAAACCAGCTAGAGAAGAAATAAAATACTTAATAAATCAAGAAAAAGATTTTAAGGTCCTATTTGAAGCAGGGGATGGTAAAAAGGCTCTAGAAATTTTAAATAAAAATCAGGTAGATCTGCTTTTTTTAGATATCAAAATTCCGGGTATCAGTGGTATGGAAATAGCCAGAATACTAAAAGAGAAAAAGAATTCTCCTTATATTGTTTTTACCACCGCTTATGATGAATATGCCGTAGAAGCCTTTCAGCTGGCAGCAGTCGATTATCTTTTAAAACCAATCAGTGATCAGCGTTTTAAAGAAAGCCTGATAAAAATAAAAAAAGAAATTAAACAAAATAATAACATAAATCAACAGCTGGAAAACTTATTTGCCAGCATAAGACCCGACAAAAGAGACAAATCTTTAAACAAAATTGCTGTTATGGAAAAAGATTATTATTTAATGCTTGATTTTAAAGATATCTATTATTTTTCTACCAGAGAGAAAAAAGTTTGGGCTCACTGCCACAAAAATTCTTATATGACTGGCTTTCAACTAAAGGAGTTAGAGCGGATGCTGCCTGAGCAATTTTTTCGAATTCACAAAAGCTATATTGTTAATTTAAAACACATTAAGGCTGTTATTCCCTGGTTTAAAGGTAAATATCAGGTCTTAATGGAAGATTACTCAGAACACAAAATACCGGTTAGCCGCTCCAAAGTTGATCAAATTAATAAACTCTTAAATCTTAAATAATGTAATTGAGTATAATATTTTTGCAATTCAGTTAAAAAAGCTTTTATAATCCCCGGATCCAGATATAATTAGAATGTATTAAAAAAACTTATAGGGGGTTATATTTTTATGGCATCTTTTCTTATTTCTTTAGCTGTTTTAATTATTGGGTATTTTACATACGGGAAAATTGTTGACAGAATTTTTGGTTCCGAAGAAAAACGGGAGACACCTGCTGTGACAATGGAAGATGGTGTGGACTACATGGCAATGGACTGGAAAAAGGCATTTTTAATTCAGTTTTTAAACATAGCCGGCCTGGGACCAATTTTTGGAGCAATTGCCGGTGCCTTATGGGGACCAACTGCTTTTCTCTGGATAGTATTTGGTACGATTTTTGCTGGTGGTGTCCACGATTATCTTTCTGGAATGCTTTCTATTCGCTCGGGAGGAGCTTCAATTTCTGAGATTATCGGGGAAAATCTTGGGGGCACAATCAGACAGATCATGAGAGTCTTTAGTATTGTACTTCTGGTTTTAGTTGGAACAGTTTTCATGACCGGACCAGCTTTACTTTTATCAAATCTAACACCGGGTTTTATGGGAGTTAATGTCTGGTTGATAATCATTCTTGGCTACTACTTTATTGCAACTTTCCTACCGGTAGACAAGATTATTGGTAAATTATATCCTATCTTTGGACTGGCACTTTTAATTATGGCTCTGGGAGTCGGGGGAGGTTTGATCTTTGGAGATTACAACATTCCAAATATTGCTTTAAATAATCTGCATCCGGGTGAATTACCTATGTGGCCCTTATTATTTGTAACCATTGCCTGTGGTGCAATCAGTGGCTTCCATTCAACCCAGTCACCAATTATGGCTCGCTGTACTACAAATGAAAAAGAAGGTCGTAAAATTTTCTATGGTGCTATGGTTGCTGAGGGTATTGTTGCTTTAATCTGGGCAGCTGCAGCTATGACTTTCTTCCAGGGAACTGGCGGCTTAAATGAAGCTCTGGCTTCTCTTGGTGGCCCGGCTGGAGTTGTTCACGAAATTACAGGTACAATGATGGGAGTTGTCGGTGGAGTATTGGCAATGCTTGGGGTAATTGCAGCTCCAATTACTTCTGGAGATACTGCTTTTAGAAGTGTGCGATTAACACTATCTGATATTTTTGGACTGGAACAGAAATCTGTTAAAAATAGATTGATTCTTGCTATCCCAATTTTTATTGTCGGGGGAGCCTTATCTCAGATCAACTTTGATGCTTTATGGCGCTATTTTGCCTGGTCAAATCAGACAGTAGCTATGGTTGTATTATGGGCCGGAGCAATGTGGCTTGCCAAACATGGTAAAAACCACTGGATTGCTTCTATTCCAGCTTTCTTTATGACCGGTGTTTCTTCAACCTATATTCTCTATGCACCAGAGGGATTCCAGCTGCCTTACAGTTTCTCAGTTACAGCCGGAATTATAATTGCAGTTGTAACTATGGGTATTTATATCAAAAAGATTAACAGCACTCAATTTGAAGAAGAAATAATGGTTCAAAAACAGGCGGTATAACAATAACTGCTGCTTAGAAATTACTGAGAATACTATAAACGCAGACCCTGAAGCTAAAGTTCGGGTCTGCGTTTCTTGATTAAAGTACTCAGATTTAAAGCTAAAAAAATTAATCATCAATCACAATATCATCGAAGTTATATTCTTTACCACCTGCTACCGGACAGCTCTGATCACTACAGCCAGCACAGGGGCTATCTGTTCCTTTAATTCCACCATAAATTTTCTTTCCTATATAATAAAGACTACCAACACCTAAAACTCCTAAAAATAAATACTCCATAATGACCTCCTTAAGCTAAATTGCTTAAATTCAGTTTAATTTATTTAAGCTCCTAAACCAATTAGCATTCCACCCTGATAAACTACAAAGGCTACTATCCAGGCTAAAACAAAAAGATAAGAAGCTGTAACCAGTGTCCATTTCCAGCTCTGAGTTTCTGATTTAATTGCTCCCAGGGTTGCTATACAGGGAGTATATAAAAGTACCATGGTTAAGAATGAATATGCTGCCAGCGGGCTGAAATTAGTTGTTAAAGCTGCTCTCAAACCCCCTTCTCCGGCTGCGTAAACTACACCAAGTGTACCAACAACTACCTCCTTAGCTAAGATACCAAAAACCAGTGAAGATGCCGCCTGCCAGCTGCCAAATCCTAATGGTTTGAAAAGTGGAGCTATCAGCTGACCAAACTGACCAATTAGACTTTCTGCAGAAGCATATTCTACTCCAAGTGGTAAATTAGCAAGGACCCAGATTAAAACTACAACTGAGAAAATAATTGTTCCTGCTTTTTTGATAAAAGCACCTACTTTTTCCCACATATGAATAAATACACCTTTTAAAGTCGGAATTCTATAAGGCGGTAATTCCATAACAAAATGTGATCTCTCACCTTTAAATAATATTTTATTAAATACTCCCGCCATTATTACAGCCATTACAATCCCCAGTGCATAAAGGGAAAAAACAACTGTGCCTGCATGATTGGGGAACAAAGCGCCGGCAAAGACTACATAAACAGGTAATCTGGCTGAACAGGACATCAGAGGATTAATCAAAATAGAAATAATCCGATCTCGCTTGCTGTCTAAGGTTCTGGTTGCCATTACCCCGGGTACATTACAGCCGAAACCAACAATCATCGGGATAAATGACTTTCCATGCAGACCTAGTTTGCTCATTACCTTATCCATAACATAAGCAGCTCTTGACATATAACCGCTGTCCTCTAAAATACCTATTGCCAGGAATAAAAGAAAAATATTTGGTATAAAAACCAGTACAGAACCTACACCACCGATAATTCCATCAGTAATAAAAGAAGAAATTAGTGGAGAAACTCCTGCACCTGCCAGCAGACTACCAATCCAGCCACCTGCAGCTTCAAAAAAAGTTTCAATATAACCAATAAGTGGATCACCCAGAGTAAAAGTGAATTTGAAAATGCTCCACATCACTACCATGAAAATTGGTATACCAAGATATTTATTTGTTATAACTTTATCAATTTTATCAGAAATATTCTCTGGTTCCTGATCAAATGCAGGTCTGCTAACACTCTCAGCAATTACTTGATTTATGAATTCATATTTTTTATCAATTATAATATTATCAAAATCATCTTCAGCTTTAAGTTCTCTCCCTGCAATTAAGCTCTTAATCTTTTTGGCTTTAGAAGCTCCTACTTCTCTCTCCAATAGTTTTACAGCTTCTGGATCATGTTCAATTAATTTAACTGCCGCCCAGCGCTGATTAATCTGATCGGTAAAATTAAATTCTCTAAGCATTGAAAGAACCTCAGCAATTAAATCCTCTATCTCACTGCCGTAATCAATTTTTAAAGCTGCCTCAGATAAATCTCGATTTTGAACAGTTTCTTTTAGAAGCTTATCAATCCCTCTACCTCTACTGGCAACTGTTTCTACAACCGGTGTGCCAAGCATCTTAGCAAGTTTATTTTTGTTGATTTTAATTCCCTTCTTCTCAGCTTCGTCAGCCATATTTAAAACGGCAATTAAATCTACTCCCATTTCTAAAAGCTGAACCGTAAAATATAAATTTCGATCCAGATTAGAGGAGTTAATAATATTCAAAACGACATCATAATCTCCTGTAGTCAAAAAATCTCTTGCCACTACCTCATCATCCGAATATGCTCCCAGAGAATATGTACCCGGTAGATCAATAACCTCCAGTGAGTAATTCTGATAGGAAGCTCTACCCATTTTCTTTTCAACTGTTACCCCTGGCCAGTTACCAACATGCTGTCTGGACCCTGTCAATTCGTTAAACATAGTGGTCTTTCCAGAATTGGGGTTGCCAGCCAGAGCAATTTTAACTTCATTATTTTTTCTCTTACTTTTATTTAAAGCCATTAATTTTCACACCCTTCTTTATCTACTATTACTTTATGAGCCATTCCCCGTCCCAGTGCAACACGATTATCACCAATAGCAACAATCAGTGGTCCACCTGAACTCCTATGAATCTTAATTTTTTTACCACTTACAAATCCTAAATCCGTTAATTTACCCTTTACAGTTCTACCGCCAACTATTTCTTTAATACAGGCTGTCTCACCCACTCTTAACATTGCTAAAGGCATCAACCTTAAACCTCCTTAACCAGAATCTCTGCCGCTTCATTCTGGCGTAAACTTAAACTGTAACCTCTGACCCTGATTTCAATTGGATCACCCATTGGTGCTTTACCCTTCACTTCAACCAGAGCTCCTCTATTTAAACCCATATCCATTAATTTTCTTTTTAAACGACCTTTAGACTGAACCTTTAAGATCTTTGCTTTAGAACCGACACTTATCTTATCTAACATAATCTGTTCTGCTGTCATTTTTTTCTCCTCCTTATTCTCCTTCAGTTTAAAAGCACAATTTTGTTCCGCTAAATAATTATTTTTGATTAAATAATCAACCATTTTTTCAAAACTTTCTTCACTTAAAGCATGCTCTATACCACAGGCATCATTGTCAGCTTTTTTTTCACTTACTCCGAGTGTTCGGTTTAAAAATAAGTAAATTATTTGATGTTTACAACGAATTTTTTCTGCAGCACGATAACCAGCATTAGTTAATTCTATAGGGCCATACTTTTCCTGACTTACTAAACCTTCCTGATTCAGCTTTTTTAAACCCTGATTAACAGAAGATGCTGCTATGTGCAGTCTGTTTGCAATATCTGTCACTCTAGCTGAGCCATTTTCTTTAATTAAATCGAAAATAGCTTCTAAATAATCTTCCAGTGATTCTGATAGATTCAACTTTACTTCCAATTTTTTCTCCCCCGTTTTTAGGTTAACCTAAAAATATACTAAAAAAATTATGAAACTGGATATACTTTATTATTTTTAAATGAAAACGATTCTCAACTTCAAGTAAAATTATATATAAACAAATTACTTTTGTCAAGAATATATTATAAAAAAATATCTATCAGGCCTGTTATTGCAGCTATCAGTAATTATTACTGATAGCTGCAAATGTTTTAAATCTCCTGTTACAATTTGATGCTGAAGCGCAAAAAAGTTTTAAAATATGTTTTTAATCTTTTTCTAATCTTTATTTAAAGTTTTTTTAATAATCCACTGGTATTATATAATTGTAGCAAAGAAATAAACTTTGTTATCCCCTTTTTGAAGCTGTTGCAGAGGACAGCTTTAAGCATAGATAAAAGTAATAGATACTTTTCTCCTTGTTTTACCCACCTTTTTCCCGAGGTGGGTTTTTTCATTTTAAAAAAAATTCTCTATCTTTATATTTATTAAATAAAAGATAGAGAACTAATTTAAATATTTTACTGTATATTTAATTTATTAATTGTTTCTTCGATTTTTCCTTTTTTAAATGGTTTAACTATAAAATCTTTAGCTCCAGATTTTATTGCTTCCAGTACAATCTTTTTTTGCCCCATTGCACTGCAAATTACAACTTGAACATCAGAATCAATTTTTTTTAGCGTTTTGACCGCTTCAATACCATCCATTTCGGGCATCGTGATGTCCATAAAAACTATATCGGGATCCAGTGATTTATATTTATCAACTGCTATTTTCCCATTTTCTGCTTCACCAACAATTTCATGTCCAAATTCCTTTAGAATTTGTTTGAGCTTTAAACGCATAAATGCTGTATCATCTACCACCATTACCTTTGCCAAATTAATCACTCCTATTCTTATTGTTATATAGTTATAGATTAAATAATTTCTCCAATTTAATCTATTTCTAATCTTACTTTAAAGGTTTTTTAATAAATAATTGTTACTATAAATATAGAAAAGATAAATACTTTATTTATCCCCTTTTTAAGCTGTTGCAGAGGACAGCTTTAAGCATAGATAAAAGTAATAGATACTTTTCTCCTTGTTTTACTCGCCTTTTTCCCGAGGCGAGTTTTTTCATTTTACATAAAATTTCTTTACTGATATCAGGATTATATAAAACTTTCGATATAAGTGGGGGATGATTTCAATTAAATTTATTTCTTTTTTGATTTGTTTTTTGCTTTATTAGCATACATTCTTTTATCTGCTTTTCTAAAAACTTCTTCTAAAGATATCTCTTCACTTTTCTTTACTGCATATCCAATCGAAATAGAAAAAATTTCTATTAGATTTTTTTGCTTTAAATAATCGCTTTCTTTTTCTTTAATTCGATTACATATTTTTTCAGCTTCATCGGAGTCGGTCTCCGGTAAAATAAGAGCAAACTCATCTCCTCCAATTCTTGCAGCGATATCAATCCCTCTAATTGATTCTTTAATCATCTGAGCTGCAGTTATTATATAATTATCACCCTGCTGATGGCCAAAATTATCATTAACATATTTTAAATTGTCAAGATCAGCTATTAAAATTGCTACCGGTAACTTTCTGCTCGAATCCAGGCGCTCCATTTCATTTTCAAAATACCTTCTATTATAAAGTTCAGTCATTTCATCATGTAAAGAAAGATATTTAATTTCTCTTTCCTTTTTTTTATTCTCTGTAATATCTAGTGAAGAACCTACAATTTTTTCTACCTCTCCCTTATTAATTACTGGCGTTAGTTTAGTTAACCATACTCTTTTACCCGCTGGTAGAGTAAGCTCTTCTTCATAACTAATACTGCTTTTTTTATCCAAACAGCGTCTATATTTTTTTTCTAATTCAGGTCCTACCTTTTCCCCAAAAATTTCGATCGGTGTTTTACCAGCAACTTCTTTAGTTTTTAACCCTGTTGCTTTTTCATGAAAGCTGTTTAAACGCTGATATCTAAATTTACCACTCTCAACATTAATTAGAAAAATTGCATTCTCAACATTAGATAAAATAGTTTCGTATTCCCTGGATAATTTTTTTAATTTTAAACTATTCTCTTTACGCTCAGAAATATCTCTCACACTTACTATTATTCGCTTCAGGCTATCTCGGTTACGCCTGAGTTCATTCTCTAAAATATTGTGATTTGTAATATCTTTTGCCTGACAAAAAATATTTTCTACATCACCAGGATCTTTTCCCAGAAATTTTGCATAACTCAAATTTGCCATTTTATAAGTATATGGGTCTTTATAATAACAGATTTTCTGTTCAAGATTATTAACAATATTTTCATTAACCTTTTTTTCGATCAAATTATCTACTGCTCTTTTACTCATTAAAAAAATGGACCTCCTTCAATATCCACTCAACTTAAAACAATAAGTTCAGTAAAAAAATTAAATTTTTATTATTTAATCAAAAATAGCCAGCAATAAAAATCACTGGCTATTAATTCCCGAGGCAGATCTGACAATCATAGATAATATTAACATCCTTAGACTCAGATTTTTGCGTCACAGCCTTTCGACTATTTTGCCTTTAAATAAATTATTAGATTTTAAAGTAATTACTACTATTATATAAATATTCAAGATTAAAATAAAAATCCCTTTTTAAAAGTCAATTTTTTCTAAAGATGAATATTTATATCATTATAAAGCATTATTTTTAATAACTTTTAAACAAAAATAAAAATTCCCCATTCTTATCTTAATGGCTGAGTAGGGACCATTAAAAAGAATGGAGAATTGATTAGGGAAATTTATATTAACCCAGCATAAACTGGGTTTTTCTAATAATTATCTTTTCCAAATAACTACTTATAACAACAAAATAAATTTAATCTAAAATAAAGTGAATTTAGTGTCTAAAATGCCTTTTGCCAGTAAAGACCATTGCAATTCCCAATTTGTTACAGGCTGCAATTACCTTCTCATCTCTGATTGAACCCCCCGGCTGAATTATTGCTTTAATGCCAAGTTCGGCAGCTTTTTCTACTGCATCAGGGAATGGGAAAAACGCATCAGAAGCAACAACTCCACCTTCCTGGCGGCCTTCAGCTTTACGGCCGGCAATAATCATTGAGTCAACTCTGCTCATCTGACCGGCACCAACACCAACTACCATCTCATCTTTAGCCATTACAATTGCATTTGATTTAACATGTTTAACTACCTTCCAGGAAAATAATAGGTCTTTTATCTGCTCTTCAGTTGGAGCTTTTTCGGTCACTACTTTAAGATCCTCAGCAGCAGTCTGAGCTAAATCTCTATCCTGAACTAAAAGACCCCCTGTTACCTTTTTCATACTGTAGCCAGGTTTTTCTCTATTAATAGAAAGCTCACCGGTTTTTAAAATCCTCATTTTTTCAGATCTAGCTTTAAGAATTTCTAATGCCTCTTCTTCATAATCGGGAGCTATAACAACTTCTATAAACTTATCCTGATCAGCAATTTCTTTAGCTGTTTCAGTATCAATTTTTCTATTTACTGCCACAATTGAACCAAAAGCAGATAATGGATCTCCTGCATGGGCATTAACAAAAGCATCTTTAAGCGTATTAGCTGTTGCCATACCACAGGGATTAGCATGTTTAATTACGGCAGCTGCTGGCTTAGCTTCAAATTCTTTTACAAGTTCTAAAGCACCATCTGTATCATTAATATTATTATAGGACATTCCTTTGCCGTGCAGTTTTTCTGCTGTCGAAATTGAAGGTTCATTCTGCTCTGCTTCTAAGTAAAATGCAGCTTTTTGATGAGGGTTTTCTCCATAGCGAAGATCTTCTCTCTTATCATAACGGTCAAGAAGTGTCTCAGGTAATTGCTGTTTTTCTTCTTCGTCCATTACAATTTCACCTAAATACTTCTGTATTCTCTGATCATACTCTGCTGTATGATGAAAAGCCTTATAGGCCAGCTTTAATTTTTTAGTTTTTGTTAAAGCACCACTGCCAACCTTCATCTCTGCTAAAAGTTCATCATAATCAGCCGGGTCTACCACAACAGCTACATCATTATTATTTTTGGCAGCAGAACGGATCATCGTTGGTCCACCAATATCAATATTTTCTATTGCTTCTTCTAAAGTAACATCATCTTTAGCAATTGTTTCTGCAAAAGGATAGAGGTTACAGACAACTAAATCTATGGGTTCAATGTTTTGAGCAGCGATTTCTTTTAAATGCTCATCATTATCTCTGACTGCTAAAATCCCACCATGAACTGCTGGATGGAGAGTCTTAACTCTTCCGTTCATCATCTCTGGAAAATCAGTAACCTGATCAATATCAGTTACCTCAATATCATTTTCTTTTAAGAGTTTACCAGTTCCACCTGTTGAAATAATCTCTACTCCAAATTCTTTTAGACCTGCTGCAAAATCTACAATACCTTTTTTATCTGATACACTTAACAATGCTCTTTTAATTTTAGACAAAGTTATTTTTCCTCCTTTAAGATTCTAACTTTTCGTCCTTCAATTTTTACTCTGCCCTCTGCAATTAACTTAACTGCTTCAGGGTAGATCTTATGTTCTTTTTTTAAAATCCTTGCTGCCAGATCATCAGCACTATCATTTTCTTTTACTTCCACTACTTCCTGCAAAATAATAGGACCTGTATCCATCCCCTGATCAACAAAATGAACTGTACAGCCGCTGTATTTGACCCCATAATCAACTGCCTGTTTCTGGGCATTCAGACCTTTAAATGCAGGTAAGAGTGAAGGATGAATATTAATGATCTGATTTTTAAATTCTTTAACAAATAATGGTGATAAAATTCGCATATAACCAGCAAGAACTATTAAATCTGCACTGGTTTCTTTTAAAAGATCCATCAGCTCTTTTTCGTAATCAGCCTTAGTTTCAAAGTGGGAAGGATTTATAAAAACATTCTCCACTCCTTCATGTTCAGCCCTCTTTAAGGCTCCAGAATCCTGGCGGTCACTAATTAAAATCTTTATTTCAGCTTCAATGTCTCCACTTTTTATATTATCAATTATTGATTGAAAATTTGAGCCTCTACCTGAGGCAAAAACAGCTATTTTAAGCATTTTTGCACCTTCTTTATTTTATTTCGAGAGATGTGTCTTGAGCTCCTGCTTTAATTTCACCAATCAGGTAGGCTTCTTCTCCCATTTCTGTGAGTTCTTTCAGTATTTTTTCTTTATCATTTTTATCAATAACAAGGGTCATTCCAATTCCCATATTAAATGTTCGATACATTTCTCTTTCTTCAATCTCTCCTGCCTGCTGAATAAGCTTAAAAATCTGCTGTGGCTCCCATCTGTCTTTTTTAATTTCAGCTTTTAAACCGTCTGGCAGAATTCGGGGTAAGTTCTCAATTAAGCCACCACCTGTAATATGAGCAATTCCCTTTAACTTAAATTCCTCCAGCAGAGCCATTACAGTTTTAACATAAATTTTAGTGGGAATAAGCAATTCTTCCCCTAAATTATTTTTTAAACCTTCAACTTCTGCAGTATAGTCATAGCCCGCCTTATCAAATAGAGCGGCTCGAGCAAGAGTAAAACCATTGCTGTGCAGGCCATCTGAGCGAAGGCCAATCACTAAATCTCCTTCTTTAATTTCACTTCCGGTAATTATCTGATCCTGATCAACTATTCCCACTGCAAAACCTGCAAGATCATATTCGCCGGGCCGGTAAAAACCTGCCATCTCTGCAGTTTCTCCACCAATTAAAGCTGCACCTGACTCTTTACAGCCAGCAGCAATTCCTTTAACAATCTCTGCAGTTTTTTCCGGCTCCAGTTTTCCTGTTGCCAGATAGTCAAGAAAAAACAAAGGCTGAGCACCCTGAGCCAGAATATCATTAACTGACATTGCAACTAGATCTATACCAATTGTGTGATGAATATCAAGTTTAAAGGCCAGTTTTAGTTTAGTACCCACACCATCAGTTCCAGAAACCAAAACTGGATTTTTATACTTACTTAAATCAGGTTTAAAAAGTCCACCAAATCCCCCCAATCCGGTCATAACTTCCGGACCAAAGGTGGACTGTACATCTTTTTTTATTAATTCTACAGCTTTATTGCCGGCATCTATATCAACTCCGGCCTTTTTATAATTTAAGCCCAAAATTATTCCTCCTCACTTAAGTACCTGCTGTCAACTGGATAATCTCCATCAAAACAGGCAGTACAGAAACCAAGTTCTACATCAGTTTTGATTGATTTAAGCATTCCCGCCTGTGATAAATAATGCAGGCTGTCTGCACCAATACTTTCGCCAATCTCTTCTTCAGTATTTCTACTGGCAATTAATTCCTGTCTGCGAGAGGTATCGAGCCCAAAATAGCAGGGATGCTCTACTGGAGGAGATGAAATAGCCATATGAACTTCTCTAGCCCCCGCCTCTTTTATTCGTCCAATAATCTGTTTGCTGGTTGTTCCTCTGACAATAGAATCATCAATCAAAATTACTTTTTTATCTTTTATAATTTCTTTAATCGGCGATAATTTTAATCTAACTTTTAAATCTCTAATTTCTTGAGTTGGCTGAATAAATGTTCTGCCCATATAGCGATTCCGCAAAATCCCCTGAGCATAGGGAATACCTGATTCTTCAGCAAAACCAAGAGCTGCTGCAATACCGGAATCTGGAACCGGAACAACAATATCTGCTTCTACATCCATCTCCCGGGCCAGCTGTTTTCCCATTTCTTTTCTGGCCAAAAGTACATTCTGACCAGCAATATTGCTGTCAGGTCGAGCAAAATATATATATTCGAAAACACAGAGACTGGTCCCATTCTCTCCGGTATAGCGCCTGCTTTTAATTCCATCCTGATCAATTACAATTACTTCTCCCGGGGCTACATCCCGAATAAATTCTGCCCCAATCACATCAAAGGCACAGCTTTCGGAAGCAACCACATAAGTGTTATCTACTTTTCCTAAAGAAAGTGGCCTAAAGCCACGAGGATCACGAATTGCAATCAACTTATCTTCTGTCATTGCCACCAGAGAAAAAGCTCCTTTTAACTGGTGCAGACTCTGAACCAGAGCCTCAACAATATTATCTTCAAACGAACGAGCCACAAGATGGGCTATTACTTCTGTATCTAAAGTAGAGTGAAAAATGGATCCATTCTGCTCCAGATTATTTCTGAGTTCTGCTCCATTGGCTAAATTACCATTGTGGGCCAGTGCCAGATCCCCTTTAATACTATTAATTAAAATTGGTTGAGCATTTGAAAGCTTACTGGAGCCACTGGTTGAATAGCGGACATGGCCAATTGCCATTTCCCCTTTTAAACTTTCCATATCTTTTTCCTCAAAAACACTTTCAACAAGACCCATGCCCTTATGAAGATTAAAATCTCCGTTGTGATTTGAACAGATACCGGCACTCTCCTGGCCGCGATGCTGAAGAGCAATTAGACCAAGATAACTAAGTTCAGCCGCACTGCTTTCTCCATCAGCATTAAAAACGCCAAAAACCCCACATTCTTCGCTCATTTTATCTTCATTAAATTCAGCTTGAGTTAAATTCAAATCCGCTGAACCCTGCTTATCTTGATTAATATTTTTACTAGAGAAATTACAACTTTCTCTCATCAATTTTCCTCCCTTTGCTTATTTCCAGTCCTGGCCGGTAATCCGCTTATACATTTCATGATAGGCCTCTTCCACATCACCAAGATCACGACGGAAACGATCTTTATCCAGCTTTTCCTTAGTCTCACTGTCCCAAAAGCGGCAGGTATCAGGAGTAATTTCATCAGCCAAAATTATTTCTCCCTCAGCAGTTTTTCCAAACTCAAGTTTAAAGTCAACTAGATCTACATTTCGCTCTTTTAAAAACTTAACTAAAATATCATTAATTTTGTGCCCAAGTGCGATTAAACGCTCCAGCTCTTCCCTACCAGCCAGACCAAGAAGTTCAATATGCGAAACATTGATTAAAGGATCTCCCAGATCATCATCTTTATAATAAAACTCGATTACCGGCTGCTTAAGTGGAGTCCCTTCCTCAAGACCAATTCTTTTTGCCAGACTTCCGGCTGCCACATTGCGCATTACAACTTCCAGAGGAATAATATCAACCTTCTTAACCAGTGAATCGCGCTCATTGAGTTCTTCAATCAAATGAGTCTTAATGCCTTTTTCTTCTAAAAGCTTAAAAAAGAAATTACTAATCTTATTATTAATCATTCCCTTTTCTGCAATCTGACCTTTTTTCTGACCGTCAAAAGCTGTTGCATCATCCTTAAAGTGGACAATCACCTGATCATTTTTGTCAGTCTTAAAAATCTGCTTTGCCTTTCCTTCATAGATCATTTCCTTTTTTTTCATCTTAATTAAACCTCCGTTTTGAGATCATAATTGAATTTGCGCTGCCAGTTCTTAACTATCTTTTCTGTTTTCTGAGCCGCAATTCCGGTGTACTTTTCAGGTTCTAAAATTAATTCTTTCTGATTTTCAGTGAATTTACCCCAGTATCCCTTGAGTTCCTCACTCTGATCAACTAATTCTCTTAAAGAAAGGTCTGTCTTTTGAGCTTTTAAAGTTAGTTTCCGTACTGCCTCATGGGCATCAGGATGACCGGCTGCTGCTAAAAGTATATATAAAGGTTCTGCTACAATCATCTTTTTGTTCTGTTCAAAGTTTTTCTTTATATTTTCCTGATCTACTGCCATCTTAGAGCTTACCCTGGTTAATCTGGCAGCTGCAGAAAGCAGAGCGGCTATTAATTCCGGTATAAAACGGGATGAAGCTGAATTTGTTAAATCCCGCTGGTGTTCAGATAACTGATCCATGTAAACTGTTGTCATCTGGGGCATAAAAGCCTTCCACAAACTTTTTACGTTCTCATAATTTATTGGATTCCTTTTGTGAGGCATAGTCGAAGATCCAACCTGGTCTTTGCCAAAATGCTCACCAATTTCTGCAATTTCTGAGCGCTGCAGATGGCGCATATCATCAGCAAAAGCCGCCAGCACACTAAAAGTTGAAACAAGAGCGTGGACAAAATCTGTCATAGGTTCAGCCTGGACAATCTGAGTTGAATGCTCTCCCGGCTTTAAACCCAGTTCAGCTAATACCTCTTTTTCAAACTCTTCCGGATCTTCAAAAAAGATACCGCTGGCATTATAGGCTCCCACAGCTCCGGCAAATTTACCAACCAATTTTTCCGATTTAGCTTCAATCTCTGCTATTCTTTCTCCCAGACGGGCCACATATTCAGCTATTGTAAAACCAAAGGTTACCGGCACTGCATGCTGGCCGTGAGTTCTTCCGATCTGAACTCTATCTTTTTCCCGTAAGGCAATTTCTGCCCAGCTCTTATGTAATTCTTTTAGTTTAGGTAGAATTAATTCTTTAGCTGCCTTCTGATAGCGGAGGGAATTTGCTGTATCAACAATATCATAAGAAGTAGCTGTAAAATGAATATAGGGGCGGGTTTCCTCACTTACCTTTTTTTGAATACAGTTAACTAAGGCCCGAATATTATGTTTAGTCTTAGCCTCTTCTGCATAAACTTCTTCGGTAGTCAACTCTTTGATCGCTTTTTCTACTTCAGCCGGTGCTTTTTTCGGGGCCATTCCCCTGGCAGCAAGCACTTTAACCAGTGCGAGCTCTACTTCAGCCTGAAATTCAATAGTTGCATTTTCCGAAAGGTATTTTCTTAGCTCTTCAAAATTTTCTTTCCTTCTTGAATAGCGGTGATCAAGAGGACTTATATTGGCAAAAATATCTCTAGTCTGCAAATTTTTCGCTCCTCTCAAGGTATTCTGCATATCCCTGTTCTTCTAATTTCTCTGCTGTATCTAAAACACTTTCTTTCATGTCTTTTCTGTATTCTTTCTGCTTTTTATTCAATTCTTCATCACTGCGGGCCAGAATCTGTACTGCCAGTAAAGCAGCATTTTTAGCTCCATTAATTGCAACAGTTGCAACTGGAACTCCCGGCGGCATCTGGACTATAGAATAAAGTGAATCAAGTCCGCTTAACTTTGAGGTTTTTACCGGTACCCCAATTACAGGTACTGTTGTTACAGCTGCTACCATTCCAGGTAGGTGAGCTGCTCCCCCAGCTCCAGCAATAATTACATCCAGACCTTTTTCTTCTGCGGTCTCGGCGTAATTATAAAGTCTATCCGGTGTCCGATGAGCGGAAACAACTGTCAGCTCATATTCTACTTCAAATTGATCTAAAATTTCTGCCGCCTCTTTCATTACCGGCAGATCTGAATCACTGCCCATAATCACTCCTACTTTAGGCTTCATAAAATTTTACCTCCCAAATTTTTAACAAATTCACTCCAAATATATTCTAAACTTCTCCTTTTATCTCAACCAGCTGACTTGCTTTGAGAGCTCTTTTAGCTGCCAGCTCTAAGTTTTCTGCAGTCACTGTAAGATGTCCCATTTTTCGTCCTGGCCTGGAAATTTTCTTCTGATAAACATGAACTTTAACTCCCTCTACTGCCAGTGCTGGCTCAAGACCAACTACTTCTGCCTTACCCTGCTCACCAGTACCCAGTATATTGCGCATTACTGAAGGCCTAACTAAAGCTGTGTCTCCGAGTGGAAGACCTGTAATTGCCCTGACATGCTGTTCAAACTGAGAGGTCACACACCCTTCAATTGTGTAATGGCCGGAGTTATGCGGCCTTGGTGCTATCTCATTAATCAACAGTTCATCAGCTTCAGTTACAAACATTTCTACACAGAAAATTCCTATCCCTTTGAAAACCTCCAGTACTTCTTGAGCAAATTTATCTGCTTCTTCTTCAAGTTCAGCTGAAATTTCTGCTGGAACTTTTGTTTCATAAAGTATATTATCCTGATGATCATTTTCGCCAGCCGGATAAACCTCCATCTCACCAGTTAAACCCCGGGCTGCAATTATAGAAATCTCTTTTTTAAATGGAATAAATTTTTCTACCATTAACGGTGTACTACCTGCTCCAAGTTCTTTAAATGAACTCTCTACTTCCTCTTCATTGTTAACAACTGCATTACCTTTGCCGTCATAGCCACCTGTGCAGCTTTTTAGCATTAATGGATAGGTAAATTTTTTAGCTGCTTCTTTAATATCTGCTGGACTTTCTACTTTAATAAAATCCGGTACAGCAATTTTATTATTTTTAAGAATATTTTTTTGGTCATATTTATTTTGAATAATCTCAAGACTGCTGGCAGTAGGATAAATCTTATATCCTTCAGCTTCCAGCTCTTTTAGAACATCCACACCTATATGTTCGAATTCATAGGTTATTAAATCAGATTTCTGGGCCAGTTCTCTAATTGCCTGCTGATCATCAAAATCAGCAATAAGATGCTCATCAGCAATACTATCAGCAGGACAGGCTTCTGTGGGATCTAAAATGCTAACATAAAAGCCCATTTTTTTCGCTTCCAGAATCATCATCTTACCCAGTTGCCCACCACCGATAATTCCAATTTTCTGTCTGGTTTTATCATTAAATTTCAAATTATAACCTCCCAGTTACAACTTTGATTCTCTTAGCTCTTAATTAAATTGTATCTTAACTTTCAAAATTCTTCATCCTAATAAAAGATTGAATTATAATTACTTAGCCAGTGCCTTATAGCCTATATCATTTCGGATATGAAAATCTTTAAAATGAATTTTTGCTACTCCAGCATAAGCTTTGTCAATTACCTCTTTAAAACTATCCCCCAGAGCAGTCACAGCAATTACTCTGCCGCCATCTGTTAGCAGTTTACCAGCTTCCATCTTTGTTCCTGCCTGAAAGACAATTATATCTTCACCAGTTTCTGCTTCTTTAATTCCTGTAATTTCCTTACCTTTTTCATATTCAACCGGATAACCGCCAGAAGCCATAACCACACATAGTGCTTTTTGGTTTTTCCACTTAATTTCCACCTGATCCAGCTCTTCTTTTAATACAGCTTCCATTATAGCTACCAGATCTGTTTCTAAAAGAGGCAGTACAACCTGTGCTTCTGGATCACCAAAACGAACATTATATTCTAAAACCTTTGCTTTTTGATTCTTAATCATCAGACCAAAGTATATTATACCTTTAAAATCAAGTCCCTCACTCTGCAGGGCTTCTAAGGTCGGTTTCATAATTTCTCTTTTAAATTCTTCCATAATTCCATCTGTGACTACAGGTGCTGGAGCATAAGCTCCCATTCCACCAGTATTCGGACCCTTACCACCATCATAAGCAGGCTTGTGATCCTGAGAAGGTATCATCGGAACTACTGTTTTTCCATCACAGAAAGCAAGTATTGTTGCTTCTTCACCTTCTAAAAATTCTTCTATAACAACCTTTTCGCCAGCTTCTCCAAATTTATCATTGAGCATTATTGTCTCAACTGCTTCTTCTGCTTCTTCTGCTGTTTGAGCGACAATAACACCTTTTCCTGCTGCCAGGCCAGAAGCTTTAACTACAATTGGTGCTCCTTTTTCCTCAATATAAGCTTTTGCCTCTGCTGCCTCAGTAAAACTTCTGTATTCTGCAGTTGGAATCCCATATTTGTACATTAGTTCTTTAGAAAATGCTTTTGAGCTTTCCAGCCGGGCAGCTGCTTTTTTAGGTCCAAAAACTTTTAAGCCATGTTCTTCAAATAAATCGACTATTCCTGCTGCCAGTGGTGCTTCAGGCCCAACTACTGTAATATCAATCTTTTCTTTTAAGGCAAATTCTAATAGTGCTTCCTGATTACTTTCATCAAATTCAAGGTTTTCACCATATTCTGCAGTACCTGGATTACCTGCTGCTATATATAATTCTTTTACTCTACTGCTCTGTGCTAACTTCCAGGCGAGTGCATTTTCTCTTCCACCACTTCCGATGAGAAGAATGTTCATTCTATCCACTCCCATTTTTATATTTCCAGCCTTAAACTGGATTATCGTATACTCAAAGATTCAATCTATTAACCTCATTTTGAGCTCTGGTTTTAAAAAATTAAACAAATAAAAATAGCCCAGGTAGGAAGACTCTACATTCAATGAGTAGAACCTCCCCGCCTGGGCTTTTATCCCTTCGGTGTGATATATCCATACCTGTACCGCTCGGACCAGCCAGTATATTTAGAATAAATCCTAACCAGAATAAATTAGACTATAAATTATCCCTCTAATACTGCGGAAACCTAGGTACACTTCCCTCATAGTCGAACAATTTACGGTGTCCGGTAGAGACTTGTGGGCCATATTCCCACTATTATATGAGGTACAAATTTAATTTTTGACTTTACAACTCAATCTTAACAGATGGAATTTTTAAAGTCAAGCGGGATTAAAATGTCTTATTATTCAGAAAGAACATTAACTTATTGTATTTTTACGCTCTCATTAACAATATCTCCATCTTCGATCTTCCAGATACCGATTGCTCCCATACTATCTCCAACGTCATTAAAGATAACCGGACCAGATGCTCCTTCATAGCGTATTTTCTCTCCAGCTGCAATTAGATCTTTAGCCTTGTTCCATTCATTAATGTTGACTACCATTCCATCTTCCGCCAAGACTTCATTAATCGCATCCCTAATGGCTGGACCTTCTGTACTGCCGGCCTTTTCAATAGCTAAAGCCAGAACAAAGGTAGCATCAAAACTGGTATCAATATAGGGTTTAGGTGGAATTTCACCAAACTCTTCTTCGTAAAGTTCAGTAAATAATTCCGGCCCGTTTCCACCAGGCATAGAAGTTGGTGCGGTACCATACATTCCTTCTAAATACTGTTCCACACCTTCAGTAATTTCGGGAGCTTTAAGTCCATCAGTAAAAATAAATTTATTAAAATAACCATTTTCTAGAGCCTGTCTGATAATTGTAATTCCACCATCATCAGTATAAGCAATTAGTAATAATGCATCAGGATTTTCGGAAGCAGCGTCCATCAGTTCACTTCTATATGATACTTTGTTTGGTTCAAAAGCAATAGAGGCAGTTACTTCTCCTCCTCTTTTTTCAAACTGTTCGATTACTGCATCATTTAAACCCTGACCATAATCATTATTAACATAGATTATCGCCAGCTTATCATTGTTTAAATCTGCTGCCAGGTTTCCTGCAACTACTCCCTGTAAACTATCTGAAGGTACTGTTCTAAATACATAGCCTTTATCCTCTAAAGTAGTTAGTACCGGGGAAGTAGAAGATGGTGAAATCAAAACTGCCTCACCAGGAACTGCAACACTTTCAGCAACTGGTATTGTAACACCACTTGATAAAGCTCCTACAATTGCATTAATTCCATTTACAGACACCAATTTCTGGGCTCCATCAACACCAGCCTGAGGATTAGTTTGAGTGTCAACATTGACAAGTTCCAGCTCTTTTCCACCCAGCAGACCTCCCTGCTCATTAATGATTTTTTGGGCCAGCAGAGTCCCGTTCCGGGTAAACTGACCATAGGAAGCAAGTCCACCTGTAAGCGGCATTAAAGTACCAATTTTAACAGTCTCCTGAGCAAAAACACCACTAACAGTCAGTGACAGAAACAACATAACCAGCATTGTGATAAATATTTTCTTTTTAAACATTATTTTTCCTCCTCATTTTCTCGCTACTCATATTTAAAATACTCAATTAAGAGTAAAATTATTAACTACTTTATTTAGTATTGGCAGTTGATTGACTGCTATATTTCTTTTCACCAAATAACCCCTGTGGTCGACTCAAAAGTATAACTTCTAAAAAGATACCAATCAAAATTACTCTAACAGCAGCGGCCTGAGTTGTATAAGCAGCTGGAAGCATTCCAGTTAAAAATTCAGTTCCGGTCCAGATTCCCCAGGTTAAAAAAGCTCCAATAATAGAACCAAAGTTGTTGGCACTGCCACCAATGATCAGCATTATCCAGACTAAAAATGTAGCCTGCATCGGTCTAAAGGCCTCCGGTGAAATAAAGGAAGTAAAGTGAGCATAAAGTGCGCCTCCAACTCCCATCATAAAAGCACCTAAAATAAAAGCTTCCATTCGATAACGAACCACATTCTTCCCGGCAGCTTTAACTACTTCTTCGTCTTCTCTAATTGCTCGTAAAACTCTGCCCCAGGGAGAATTGATTCCCTTTTCACTTAAATAATAAAAAATAGCAATGACTATAATCACAATCAAAAGAAAAAACAAATTGTAATTTGAACCAAAAACACCGGCCAGCGGTTTAGGAATAGCCGAAATACCTCTAACACCATTAGTCAACCAGGCTTCATTTTTAATTACCAGTCTGATTATCTCAGCAATACCAATTGTTGCAATTCCAAGATAATCTTCCCGCAGACGAATCGTTGGGATCCCTACCAGAAAAGCCAGCAGTGAGGATATTATACCTGCTGCCAGCAGGCCTATTATAAAAGGCATTCCAAATCCACCTAGATGATCAGGAGAAGGCCCCTTGGTCATAATTGCTGATGTATAAGCACCAACCGCCCAGAATCCTGCAATTCCTATATTAAAAAGTCCTGCAAAACCCCGCTGCATATTTAAAGCCAGAGTCATAACTGCATAAATACCGCCGAAAATCAAAAAGAAAACCAGATAAGAAAAAACACCTGCAAAAGTCATCTATTTACACCTTCTTTCCCATTAAACCAGAAGGTTTAATAATTAACATTAGAATCATAATCGTAAAGGCAACTGCAGGTTTGTAAGCTGCAGAAATAATTAGAGTTGACATCTCCTGTGAGATACCAATTACCAGTCCTCCAAACATTGCACCATAAGGACTGCCAATTCCTCCCAGAATAACCGCTGCAAATAGGGGTAATAGTAAATTCCAGCCCATTACCGGTGTCAGGTGGGTATCAAAAGCAAGCAGAATACCTGCAGCTGCTGTAAGCACCCCACTCATTGCCCAGGTCCAGATGATTACTCTTTCGGTATTAATCCCTGTTATCTGAGCCAGATCAATGTTATCAGACATTGCCCGCATTGCCTTGCCTAATTTTGTTTTGCTCAAAAATAGATGAACAGCAATTACCAGTGTCAAAGCCAGCACTAAAATTATGATCTGATTTTCTTTAATTCGTAATAATCCGTCACCCAAAACAATCGGCATCTGGATAGCTTTCTCATAAAATTGATTCTGCGGTCCCCAGAATAATAAGACTAAATTTCTGATTATCAAGGCGGCTCCAACAGAAGAAATCATTACAATTACCGAATCTCTTTTCTTTAAATGTCTGTATAATATAAGATTTAAAAGTATTGCCGCACCTGCAGTTAAAGCTGCTGCTAAAACAAAAGCCAGCCAGAAAGGCAGGCCCAGCTGTACTTTAAATAAAAAAGCAAAATAAGCACCGAGTGTCATTAAATCACCATGAGCAAAATGTCCAAACTTCAAAATTCCATAAATCAGTGATAATCCAATTGCACCCAGCGCTATAATTGATCCGAGTATTACTCCGTTCAAAAATAACTGTAAGGCCATAGACTTATCCTCCCAAAAAGAGCTGCGCTACTTCTTTATTCTCAAGTAAGCCTCTCCCACTATCTTCGTATTTTTTTTCTCCTGCTGCCAGAACATATCCTCTGTCTGACATAGCTAAAGCTTTTTTTGCATTTTGTTCTACCATTAAAATTGAAACTCCTGTTTTGTTTATTTCTTCTACTTTCTCTAAGATTAAATCAATAAACATTGGTGCCAGCCCGGCTGTTGGTTCATCTAACAGCAGCAGTTTGGGCTCCATTACCAGGGCCCTGCCAAAGGCCACCATCTGCCGTTGGCCACCACTTAAAGTACCTGCTTTTTTCTTTCTTTTCTCTACTAATGGTGGAAACAGACTATAAATTAAGTCAAATCTATCACTGAGTTTCTGCTTTGAAACATAGGCTCCCAGTTCCAGATTTTCTGCCACAGTTAAAGTCGGGAAGATATTATCAGTTTGCGGGACAAAGGAAAGTCCTTTTTTTATCATCTGATCAGTTGCAGCTTTTGTTAAATCACTGCCCAGATAATTAATTTCTCCTCCCATAATATCAACAAGAGAAAAAATTGATTTTAAAAGAGTGGACTTTCCGGAACCGTTGGGCCCAACAATGGAAACTATTTCTCCCTGCTCAACATTAAGAGTAATCCCATGGATTATTTCTATTTCACCATAGCCGGAATATATATCATTAATTCTTAACAATCGAACCACCCCTTAAGCTGTTTTTTCTCCCAGATAAGCTTCTAAGACCCGGGGATTCCTCTTGATTTCAGCCGGAGTTCCTTCAACTAAATGCTTACCATCATTCATTACAATAACCCGGTCACAGATATTCATAATTAAATCCATGTTATGCTCGATTAAAAGTATAGTCTTTCCTCTTTCTTTTAATTTAATAATATTTTCTGCTATTTTATTCAATAAAGTTGGGTTAACACCAGCTCCAGGTTCATCCAGCATAATTAATTCTGGATCTGCCATTAATGCTCTACCAAGTTCAAGCAGTTTTTTCTGCCCACCTGATAGGTTAACAGCCATCTCGTCAGCCAGATGAGTCAGCTCCAGAAACTCTAAAGTTTCATAAGCTTTTGCTTCAACTATCTCTTCTTCTTTACTTACTTTGGCCGAATTAAACCAGCTGTTCCAGAGATTTTCTCCACTCTGACCTGAAGGAACAAGCATTAAGTTTTCCATTACTGTCATCTTTTTTAAAGTTTTAGGAATCTGAAAAGTTCTGGCCAGACCAAGACGTGCAATCTGATGAGGAGCAAAGTTGTTTACTTTTTGCTCTGAAAAATAAACCTCTCCCTGATCGAGATCTAAAGAACCGGCAATTAAATTAAACATAGTTGTTTTTCCGGCTCCATTTGGACCAATCAGTCCAGTTATCGTATTTTCTTCTACCTCAAAAGAACATTCATCTACTGCCCTAAATCCACTAAATTCCTTGACTGCACTTTTTACTTTTAACATAAAACATCTCTCCTTTCTACTCAGCTACTCAATTTGTTAGCTTTATGTTAATTTGTTTTAATATTAATCCTTTTTATGGCAGGTGTCAAGTAGTCCAGTTACAATTAAGTTTTTAATCCCATTATCCAGGCATACATCGCCTATGAATATCCAATTTATTCTAATAGAATTAATTATTGGGCCTAGTTAGCTGTTTTCAATTGACTTGTCTGTCAGCATTATTATATAATTTAGGCAGTAGAAAGGCGGGGAAAGAAAATGAAAATAAGTAAATTATTAGAGGAAAACTTAATTAATCTTGATCTCAATACCAGTAATAAAGAAGAAACTTTAAGAGAAATGGTCAATTTATTAAAAACAGAAGGTAAAATTAAGGCAAAAGATAAATTTCTAGCAAAAATAATTGGACGTGAAAAAGAAGGCAGCACAGGGTTTGGGAGAAGAATTGCGGTCCCCCATGGTAAAAGCGAAACAGTTAATGAATTATCCCTGGCCATTGGCAGATCAAAAGCAGGAATTGAATATCACAGTCTGGATGGAAAAAAAGTTAAGCTGATATTCATGGTAGCTGATTATCCAGATTATTCACCTGAATACCTAAAATTAGTTTCAACTCTGGTCAGCTGGTTGAGAGAGGATGATTTTAGAAATGAGCTGCTTAATGCCAAAGAAAAAACAGAGTTTATAGAGCTTTTTAGAGAAAAAGAGAGATCTACTGAATAACAGTAGATCTTTAAAAAAATAAATATCATATCTATTCCTTTATACCCTGAGTAGCAATTCCTTTAACAAAAAACTTTTGGGCCAGTAAAAATACAATTAGAGTTGGAATTACGACCATAATAGTCCCTGCCATAATAATACCCCAGTCTCGTTCTGAAGAACTGGCAAAAAGCATTTTCACTCCCTGCTGAGCTAGCTTTTTCTGATCATCATTAATAATGATCAGAGGCCAGAGATAAGCATTCCACATCACTAAAAAGTTAACTACAGCCAGTCCGGCAAGATTAGCTCCCGATAAAGGTAACAGAATCTGAAATAAAAATCGAAAGGGTCCACAGCCGTCTATTTGGGCAGATTCCATAATAGACTTAGGAATAGTCAAAAAGTGCTGTCTCATCAAAAAGGTTGTAGTGGCACTTGCCAGAAATGGTAAAACAAGGCCTGAAAAGGAATTTCCCAGTCCCAGTCGAATTATAAACTCAAACAGAGGAACTACCCGCACCTGCATTGGTAACATTAAAGTAAATAAGACTGCAAAAAACAAAAACTTTTTATATTTGAACTCAAAGTGAGAGAATGCATAACCACTCAAAACCCCCAACCCTAATTTCCCTAACATCACAACAGAAGAAGCAATAATACTGTTAATTAAAATTTTATCAAGACTGACTAAATGCCAGGCCTTAATATAATTTTCAAAATATAATTTATCAGGTAAAAATGATGGCGGGTAAGAAAATATCTGTGCTCTGGGCTGCATACTTACACTGATGCCGAAAATAATAGGCATCAAAACAATGAAGGAAATGATAATTAAAATTAGATGCAGTACTATTTTTTTATAAATACTATAGGGACCTCTATTTAAATCAAACATATTTATCACCTTTCTCTTATTGATAATGTACACTATTTGCTCCATATTTGAAATGAAAAATAGTCACTATGATCACCAGAACTAATAAAATTACAGATTGGGCTGCTGCAGCCCCAGGTCGAAAATTAATAAACATTTCTCGATAAAGTTTATAGATCACAATATTCGTAGAATTAGCGGGTCCCCCCTGGGTCATAATATCTACAATCCCGAAGCTTTCAAAAACACTAAAAATTATATTCATAATGATTAGATAAAAAGTTGTAGGAGATAATAAGGGAATTGTAATATCTTTAAATATAGTTATAGCTCCTGCTCCATCAATCTCTGCAGACTCATAAACACTATCCGGTATCGCCTGCAGACCTGCCAGAAAAAATATTATGTTAAAGCCCATATTCTTCCAGACAGTTGCTATAATAATCGCTAAAAAGGCAAAAAAACTGTTAGTTAACCAATTAACCTGAATATTGAATGCAATATCCAATAAATAATTAACCTGGCCTGCTACCGGATTCAGCAAAAAAACCCAGAGTGAACCAGCCACAGTTGGAGAAATTGCATAAGGAATAAAAAATATAACCCTGTAAAATTTTATACCTTTTAGATTCTGGTTCAAAATAACCGCCAGCAGCAGAGAAAATACCAGCCCAATAGTAATGGTGAAAATAATAAAAAATGTAGATCTCAATAAACTGTTGAGATAAGCTGGATCCTGAAATAAATTTATATAATTCTGGATTCCTACAAAAATTCTTTTACGTCCAAAAGGTGCCTGTTTAAATAAGCTTAAAAACACTGAATTAATACTGGGCCAGTATAAAAACAATAACAAAACAATAAAAGTGGGGGAAAGAAGTAAATAGGGAACAAGTGAATGGGATCGATAATTTAATTTTTGCAAAAATACACCTCCAATAATAATGTCCCTTCCTGATTTTCAGGAAGGGACAGCTGTCAATAATCAACTATATAACTTCTTATTTATTAAGTTGATTATATTCTTTAAGTGATTTATTTACTCTCTCTGCTGCCTCATCCATTGCTTTTTGAGGAGTCAGGTTTCCCTCTAATGTTTTTTCAACTGATTCTTCCACGATCTGTCTAACTTCAGGGAAAGTACCGATTAGTGCTCCCTGAGTCGAAACTGCTTTTTTACTCAATAGTAACTGTAAAAATGCTGTTAAATAATTTGGATTCTCAGCAAAAAACTTATTATTCATTTCTCTTTCAACTGCTGCTTTGGTTACCGGGAAGTAGCCTGTATTTTCAAACCAGTAAACCTGCTGTTCTTCTTCTGATAGCCACTTTAGAAACTCCCAGGTAGCTTTCAATTCTTCTTCTGGGTGGTCAGCAATTGTCCAGAGACTTGCACCACCAATAATAACTCCACCACGCTTAGCTGCTGCTGGTCTTGGCAAAAATCCGGTTCCCAGTTCAAATCCTGCTGCCTCAGCATTTTCTGTAAACCCGGCCACTGAAGAAGTAGATTCTATCAACATTGCTGCTCTTCCGGAAGAAAATGCCTGATTTGCTCCATCCCAGCCTCGACCCGGATTAAGCATAATACCTTCATCAACCATTTCTTTCCAGAGTTTAACAAACCGAACTGCTGCTTCTTCGTTTAGATTAGCCTCTGTTGCTCTAGCACTACGCCCATTATCATTGTTAACCAGAGTTGCATCCTGATTTGCAACCATCTGTTCTACAAACCAGCCGACAATTCCCAGGGTGAATCCATAGCGTTCAACTGTACCATCATCATTTTTAATTGTTAATTTTCGAGCATAATCTTTTAGTTCGGCAAAAGTCTGAGGTGGTCTATTAGGATCTAAACCCGCTTCTTTAAAAGCATCTCTATCATAATATAAAATTGGTGTAGATGAGTTAAAAGGCATAGAATTCAATTTGCCGTCAATTGTATAATAATTTGAAACCGGAACTAAAAATTTGTCCCAGTCAAAACTATTATCTCCCGCTACCTCTTTGCCCAGATCCTCTATCGGCATAATTATGCCGCTGTCCAGCATCATCTGAGTTCCAATTTCGTAAATCTGAATAATATGTGGTGCAGTTCCGGTCTGAACTGCTGACTGAGTTTTAGTCAAAGTATCATTATAAGAACCTGTATACTGAGCTTTAACCTCAACTTGATCCTGACTACTATTAAATTCTTCGACTAAAGTGTTTACTACTTCTAGATTATGCCCACCCATTGCGTGCCAGAAATCAATTGTAACTTCTTCTGCTGCTGCTGAAAAACTAACCATAAAGCAAAGGCCTACCAAAACTAACAAAACAGTTTTTTTCATAGAAATTTTCCACTCCTTTTTCAATTTGATGAGATTAGAGAACTACTAAACAGATTGTCTCTATTAGTAATATTAGCATTGTAAAGTTAAATCTAGATTTCCAAAAGGTTAAGTTTAAGTAAATTAAAAAATATCCCTGTATACTATTATAATAGGTTTTAAAACTATTCACATTTAACTCTTTTTGAATTATAATTAAATTATAGAAAAATTCTTAATATTAACTAAAGGAGGGGTTGAAATGAAAAAAATTGAAACTTTTATTAGATCAGATAAGTTAAATAAACTAGTTAAAAAATTAAATTCTATGGGGCTGAAGGAATTAAATATTCTGGAAGCAAAAAACTTTAACCAGGATTCAATTAAGTTAGCAGATAGTGATTTGAAAATTAAATTTACCCCTATGGTTAAGATAGAATTCGTTGTTGACTATACTGAAGTAGATAAATATGTAGATGTAATTAAAAACACTGTTCAAACAGGCGAAACTGGTGATGGGAAAATTAATGTCAGTGATATCGAAAATTCTGTTAAAATTAGTACAGGGGAAGAGGGACAAAGATCAATAGCTTAAAACAAATTAAACCCCTGCCAACTAAGGCAGGGGTTTTCTATGATATATTCTAATTTCTAAGATTTATAATATATAATTTTATTCTGAAACTACAACCGGATTAGTCCAGCCGCGAGCTTTTTCTTCATTTTCTTCAACCCATTTTTGCGCAGCTTCCTCTGCTTCCATTCCATCTTCAATCCAGGCCATAACCTGACCTACTTCATCGGTGGTCATTCTAAAGTCATGGAAAAAGCTTACCACTTCCGGATGTTCCTGAGCTAACTGTGGATTATGGAATGTATAAACATTTTCTTTAGAACCATAAACATTATTTGGATCTTCTAAAAACTTTAAGTCAAACTTTGCAAATTTATAGTGTGGACGCCAGCCTGTTACAACAATCCATTCTTCGTTCTGAATTGCACTTTCTAAAGAACCGGTCATTGCCGGGCCACTGCTTGTTAAGAGATCAAAATCCAAATTGTATTCCTCAATACCAGTCCGAGTTGCCTCCATTACTCCAGCACCGGGTTCAATTCCTGTAATCTGTCCATCAAATTTATCTCTATGTTCATTCAATTCTTCTATAGAATCAATATCAACATATTCCGGGACCACAAGTCCTATTCTCGCTCCTGTATAGTTCGGACCGGTTTTAATAATGTCATCTTTATATCTTTCAATATAACTTTCGTGTGTCTGGGGCAGCCAAACTCCCATAAAGGCATCAATATCACCTTCAGCCAGAGCTGCGTAAATCGGACCGACTCCAACCATTGTTGTCTCTACATTATAATCCATCATTTCTTCCAGTACTACCACAGCAACCTGTGTCTCAGCAACTGTACCCGCCCAGTTTACATAACCGAGCTCAATTGTATTATCCTGAGCCTGTGTTTCTGTTGGCAGCAAAGCCATTCCTGTCATCAGCAGTGTTATAATCATCAGTGAAGCAAAAATCGTTCTAATTCTTTCCATAAGTAAAAACCCTCCTTAAAAGTTTATAATCCTTTTTGAGCATTTTTGACCTTGTATAAGATTGTGCTTTGATTAGAAGCGATTTGTTCTTTTAGAGAATAATTTGCTCCTGTTTTCTCTTTCAACCACTTTTTATTATAACAAAGCTAAGAATAATATCAAGTTTATTAATAAATAGGTAAATAAATAGGTACCAGGTACCAGAAATCGTTTTCGGTACCTGGTACCTATTGTTCAAAAACCAGGACTAAGGCCGGAAGAATCACCAGTGCTCCAATTAAGCAGGTGGCAATAGAAACTGTTACTAAAAAAGCAAAGAATTTAACTGGTAAAAATCCAGAAACAAAAAGAACTGAAAATCCAACTATTACAGACAGGGCATTAAAGGTTATTCCCCGGCCTGAAGTTGTAAGTGTTTCGATCAGAGCCTCTTCTTTAGCTAAATCTTTCCTTTCTTCGCGATAGCGCCAGAGAAAATGAATGGTATAATCAACTCCAACACCGATCATTATCGAAGAAAGCATAGTGGTAATCATATCGAGTTTTATATTTAAAAAGCCCATCAGCGAAAATAAAGAGACTAAAGCAGTTATCAAAGGAACTGATGTATAAACACCGGCTGTAAAAGATTTAAATAAAAGCATAACTACAGCTGCAACCAGAATTATTGATAGAAAAAGACTGGCTACCTGGCCCCGAACAACCGCATTAACCAGCTCAGACAGCAGATCTCCAAAACCACCTATTAAAGGAAAGGTTCCTGCTCCATAATTTTGAGTTTCATTTTTAATTTTATTGAGAATCTCTCTAATTTCTTCAGTACTATTTGTTTTAATTCGGGCAGTTATAAGTGCATTTTCTTCTTTAAAATCAATCATTTTATCAAGGTCACCAGACATCGAAAATAACAGTAAATACTGTGATAAAGCAGAATCAACAGCCGGGATCTTTTCGAATTCTGGCTGACCATTGTGGAGTTCTTTATTGATAGTCCTAATGATTGTGGAAACTGCGCTTACTTCTCCTACATTTTCAAATTCTTTAATTGCCAGCTCAAAATCACTAATTTTCTGCATCATTTCAGACTGAGTAATATTACCTCTGGCAACTACAGAAATAGAATTTGCACCTCCGAAATGCTGATTAACTATTTCTGTAGCCTGCACAATATCAGACTCTTCGTCATAGAAATTAATTGGGTTAGTGTCAACTTTAAGCATAAAAATTCCTGCAGAAATAACCAGAACAATTAAAAAGTTGACAATTAAAATCAGTTTAGCTTTTCTACCAACCAGCCTGGCAATTTTAAAAAGTACAGTGGTTATAATTCCTTTTTTTCCACTTTCTTTACAATTTTCAGCCCCAGTCTGATAATCTTGCAGTGGAGTCTTAACTTTAAGCAACGACAAAACAGCCGGAATAAATAAAAGACTGGCAAAAAGAGCAAAGGTGATTCCGGCCCCTGCCAGCACCCCCAGCTCTCTGGCCGGTACTATCAGGTGAGTGGAAAGTGAGAGCAGACCAACAACTGTTGTAACCCCAGCAGCTATTACTGGCGCACCAAGCTTTAAAACCGAATTTTTACTGACCTGCACTGAATCTTTCTCTTCAACTGCCAGCTCCTGATAGGCTGCAATAATATGAATCCCATAATCATTGGTCACAGCAATTAAGATTACCGGCAAAATAACTGTCAGCAGCTGGAACTTCCAACCTATAATTGGAATCAGAGATAGAGAAAATATTATTGACATCACAACAACTAGAAAAGGTAAAAATACACCCCGCAACTGTTTAAAGCAGAGAAAGAGAAAAATTAGCATAATCACTAATCCCAGAGGCATTAAAAGCCTCATATCGTGCTGCATAATTTCTGCATTTAAGGCTCTTATGATTGGCAGACCGGACTTTAATATACTTTCTTCAGCCGAAAATTTTTCGTCTGCCTCTGCCAAAATAGCGTTGATTTTTTTCTTGACCTCTGCATCATCAAAGTCTTCAGCCAGTATAACAGCGATATTAACCGCCTTAAAGTTTCTGGAAAAAACTGATCCCATTACCAGTTCGCTATTTGCAAGCCGCTCTCGCAGACTTTCTTTTTCAGTTTCATCTGTTGGAATAGTGCTGACTGCACTCTCTATCAGCAGTTCATCTTTTCTCCCCTCAATAATATTTACTGTAAACGGACTGTTTACCTGATCAACTTCTCTTAATTTACCCAATTCATCTGAAATAAACCTGAGTTTCCTCAGCAGCTCTGCCTCCAGCACATCTTCTGCCTCCACTGTCAGCATAATCATTTCTGTTCCACCAAAAATATTTTCAATCTCTTCTATTCTAGTCCGGGAAGGCATAGACTCCGGAATCTGGCTTTTAATTGCCGTATCAACCTCTATTGCCTGTAAATTATAAAGTGAAAAAAGTGTTATTAAAATAAAGATCAAAATTACTGGAAGCGGATGTTTAACTGCCAGAGAAGAAACTTTTTCTATTATTTTTTGCAGCATTCAGATCAGCTCCTCTGCTAAAAGTATTTACTTAAAGAAAGATAGATAAGTTCCTGATTTAAGTAGTTTAAACTGCTTTCTTTTTTCTGATTGAGCTTGATAACTGCTCCAGTTTCTAAATCAAGACCTTCCTTTAAAGAAAAAATAACTCTGGGTCGAACTAGAGACATTCCTTTTTTGAGGTCAGTAATCAAATTAAGCTCCCAGTTATGAAAATATGCGAAAGGTCTTTCAGCCCTCAAAATTAACAATTGATTTGTTTCAGATTGAGCAGAAGGTAATTCTTGATAGTAATACTGTCCCAGAAGATAAAGATTATTCTCAAATTTATAATCCAGACCAATGATTAACTCATTGGTATTTTCCAGCCGGGCGTTCTGATAATCACTGGAGACAAATTCGGAAAAGAGCCCTATATTTTTGCTGCTGAAATCTCCCTTAAAATCAAATCCAATTTTGTTAACTTCGGGATAAAAATTACCTGCCCCTGGCACTGCCTGCAGGCTGTTGCCGCTAAAAACAGAGGCAGCAAGATCATAACCCCGCCAGCGCCTGCGGATTAACTGAACTGCAGACTGCAGTTCATCAATTTCTGCATGCTCAGTTAAAACCCCTGTCAGCTGCCAATTAAAATTAGGATAGTAGGCTGCTCTGATTCCATCAACAGCCTTTCTACTTTGAAAAGGATCAACTGCACCCTGATCAATTGGATTAAAATAATTGAGAGGATTAATATTATAGGAACTGCCCCAACTAAAATTCTGTCTCCCCAGCCTCCAGTCAATCTTAGCTGTATAATAATTTAGATAAGCTTCTTTGAATTCAAACTCAAATTCTCTCTCTTTTTGATCCTGCTGATAATAGCTTTCTAAAGTTAAAGCACCTTTTAAATAATAGTTTAAATCAGAACTTAAATCCTGCTGAAAGTCGAATTCCAGCAGGCTCTGATCCTGCCACTGTTCTGATCCCTGTTCATAGATTACGGAAGTGCTCAATTTTCCGCTGTAGGAAGCTGCACTCAGATTAAATGTAAGGATAAGACTTAAAATTAAAGTCAAAGCTAAAATGGAAAGCAAATTATTTAGTTTGTTTTTTTGCCTGATATTTGTCATTACTGCTTACCTCCTCTAAATTCTGCAGACTAATTGACTCACTGACGCTGCAGATAGCGGGTTGTAAAGATACTGGGGTCAAGTTCTGGATCAAAATCTACTTCCACCAGCTTTAAAATTGTTCTGCTTTCTCTCTGAACATTTTCCACCTCTATCTTACGGGCCAGTCGATTACCATCAATTTCGTCAAAGTCACTTAGAGTGATAACCTTTAATAACTTCTCCTGGTGATCATAATACTCTATTTTTTCTGCCAGCCAGAGATCTTTTTTAACCCACATTTTACCATAGCTGTAGTCAATATCCGGATCTGTAATTTCCAGATGCAGCTCAATTATCCCATTATCTTCCGATATCATTTCTGCCTGATAATTATCTCTAAAATTTGCTCCGCTAAAAATGCTGAGATCATTATAGGTTAAATCTGAGCCAACAAAATTACCATTTTTTTGACTTCCCGATATTTTCCTGACTGAGCCCAGTGCTGGTAAATATAGATACATATCTTCCTGATTATTGGCCTGATCATCTAATAGTAAAAACGAGGTGCCGCTGATGTCTGCAGGTTCAGTAAACTGCATCAGAGATCGTTCAATTTCTCCTTCAAGTCGATAGTTGTTAAGGGTTCTGCTCCTCATATCACCGGAGCTGCTGTATAATTCCATTTCCATTTTCATCTGATGACTTTCAGCCTGCCTGGATGTTTCTAAATTTTTTAAAACCTGTTCCCCATCTAATTCCTGAGCCAGACTGAACTGTGCACTAAAAAAGAATAATATCAAAAAGAAAATCGTAATTTTTTTAATCATTTTCTCCTCCTTAATTGACCCTGACATTCTCCCAGAAAAAACTGATATGCTTTTTTGTAGCTGCCTTCAATTCTTCAAAACTGTCGAGTTCAAAAAGTAAATACCGCATTCTGTAATAAATCAAATCCCCGACAAATTCGTTTGCTGTAAATTCTGGATCTAAATTGCTTTTGATTTTCCCCTCCTGCTTAAGGCGAAGAAAAAAAGCGGTGATTCTTTCTATATTATTTTCCATTCTGAGCTGCAGCCTTTTTTTAACCACAGGATTATTATTTTCCCTAAGCATCATCTTCAGAAGTTTAACTTTTTTTGGGTTCTTCATTTCTTCAATTACAATGCTGCCAAAATAATTAAGAGTTTCGAGTGGATCAGCTTCTGCTGCCTGAAATTTAGTCCTGAATTTTTCGGATTTCAAATCCAGAGGTGCCAGATAATTAAATAATTCTGAAAAAATTTCCTCTTTGCCGCTGAAGTGATTATAAATTGAGCTGCCCTTAATTCCAACTGCTTTAGCTATCTCTCGCATTGAAGTCCCATGGTATCCATTTTCTGCAAATAAATCTAGGGACTCATTTAAAATTTTTTCTCTAGTAGAAGCCACTCTTTCACCTCCAGTTGAAAATCTTATCTAATAATTAATTTGCTTCGCTCATATATCATATTTTAATTATAACTAACGATTGTTAGTTTGTCAATATTAAAAAACAGTTCCATCTGAAAATAGAAACTGTCTTAAGATTATAACTTATTTAGTTTTTAAGTGAATTAGTTGAAATTAAATCAATAAATATTTTTACTAAAAGTGGATCAAACTGAATGCCGGAACTTACCGTTAACTCTTCGATAATTTCCTGATCACTCATTGCCTTTTTGTAATTTCGTCCATATTTCATTACATCATAGGCATCAACTAAGGCAATTATCCTGGCTGCCAGAGGTATTTCTTCCCCTTTTAAACCCAGAGGATAACCACTTCCATCCCACCACTCATGATGAGTTAATATTCCTTCCGCTACATCGACCATATCTAAAGAAGTATAGGCAATTTGAAAACCTGTCACCGGATGTTCTTTGATCTGCTGCCACTCACTTTCATTTAAAGGACCATCACTAAATAAAATATCATTCGAAATAACTATTTTTCCCAGATCATGAAGCTCAGCCAGCAGCATCAAATTCTCCAGCTCATCTTTCTCAAGCTCTAGTTCTTCCCCCAGTAGCAAAGCGGGCATTTTTAAACGCTGACTGTGTAAATATGTATTATAATCAGCTTCCTTAATCATCTTTTTCAAGAGACTGGAATAACTGTAATCAAAATTTATATTTTTAGCATAACTCAAACTCTCCATTCGTCTTTTCCATCCTCCTGTCTTTAATAAAATTACTTCCCGGTATTTCTTTTACTTTTTTCTTTAATTCTGCAGCTCGGTCACTAATTTCTAGATGATTTTTTAACTTTCCATCACAATTTGAAACTATTGCAATCGAAATTGAAGTCAGAGGAGTATTAACTATCTGATGCTGCCGATCAAAACAAACTATATAACCCCTTAGTAAATCTTTGTTTTTAAAAAAATTACGAATCCCCCTGTCAAATTCTTCTATAATCAACTCTGCCAGATATTCATCATCTGCTGCAGCAGTGATAATTACAAAATCATCTCCACCAATATGGCCAACAAAGGTGTCTGTCACCATTTTTTGAGCACAATTATTAAGTACTTTTGCTGTATAATTAATTACCTGATCACCTTTCTGATAACCATAACTGTCATTATAGGCTTTAAAATTATCAAGATCCAGATAAAGAACAGAAAACTTTTCTTCGATTTTTATTCTTTCTTTAATTTCAGATTCAATGGTTAAGTTACCCGGCAAACCAGTTAAGGGATTAGCATTTCTGGCAGTTTTTATCTTTAATTCTGAAACTTCTATTAACAGGTCTTTAATCGACAGAATGCCGTAGTATTTATTATTTTTAGTAATTATTATTGAATCATAAATTTTTTCCTGTGGGCGCTTCATCGCTATTTTTGAAACTTTTAAAATAGACTCTTCAAAATCTATAATAAGTGGCTCTGAATCCATTACTACCTCCACATTTTTCTGCATATAAAGGTTATAGCCAAATCTGCTGCCCAGACGATAAAAAAGTTTGTCTTGCATCACCAGACCGACTGCCCGCTCTTCTTTAAGTACAACAATACTCTGGATATTATTGAGATTAAAAATGTCTACCAGATTTTTGGTCCTGGCAGAAACTGACACTGTCACTCCTCTGTTTTCCCTAAAGACAGCTCCTACTTTTATTGATTTCATTTCCTCACCTACTTTAAGCAAAATCCACTTCTCCTTTCCTAAATTATTCCTTAACTCAATCATATCACCCTATTATTACGATAGTGTAAATTAGAAATTAACAGTCTGTAAATAATCTTCTGAAAATGTTAAATGCTTTTTAGAAATCAATTCCTATAAATAATACAATTAAGACAGAAGAAAAGTTTGATTTTTAATCCCTAAATGTGGAGGTAATAGATATGAAAAAGAAAGTGTTTTTGCTCGGACTAATCTTGATTTTTGCTTTATCACTTTCAGTTCAGGCGCAAATTAGAGTCGGTCAGTTTCCACAGAATGTAGAAGATGAATATGTACTGAATCCGGATACTATTGAAATTGAAGCCTGGCAGCAGAATCTTGATGTCCCCTGGGAGTTAGTTTTTCTGCCAGAAAGTAATCGAGCTTTAATTAGCGAAAGAGATGGCAGAGTACTGCAGGTTGAAAACGGAAATCTAAAAAGTGAAACTTATTTAGAATTAGATATTGATTCTCGAGGAGAAGGTGGCTTAATGGGAATGGTCCATCATCCAGATTTTCCAGAAACACCATATATTTATCTGATGTATACTTACACCAGCAGTAACAGCCAGTTATATAATAGAGTTTCTAGATTTACCGATCAGGGGAACCAGGCAGTTGAAGAAGAAATTATCATTGATCAGATTCCTGCCGGGAACAACCATAATGGAGGACGTATTGCCTTTGGACCGGATGGAATGCTCTATATTACAACTGGAGAAACTTTTAACCGCGAAATTGCACAGGATTTAGACAATCTGGGAGGAAAAATTCTGCGCCTTACTCCAGAGGGTACAATTCCTGATGATAATCCATTTGGAAACTCTCCTGTCTACAGTTTAGGTCACCGCAACCCACAGGGAATTGCCTGGCATCCAGAAACAGGAGATCTCTTTATTTCTGACCACGGTCCGTCTGGTGAAGATGGTCTAAGAGCAAAGGATCGAATCAAAGTTGTTGAAGCAGGAAGCAATTTCGGCTGGCCGGATAAAATTGGTTATTTTGAAGATGGAGAATATGCAAATCCACTCATTATGTGGGAAGATACTGTTCCACCTTCCGGAATGACTTTTTATCGCGGAGATTTATATGTAGGAACTTTAGGCAGCCAATCTCTGGTTCGAATAGGACTGAATCGAGACAAGGATGAATATAATGTAGAAAGTATTGAACATCTCTTTAATGATGGGGCTGGAAGTGCAACTTACGGTCGGATTAGAAAAGCAGTTGTGGGCCCTGATGGTTATCTTTACTTTTTAACCAATAATCGTGATGGCCGAGGTAGACCGCGAGAAAATGATGATCAGATTTTGAGATTTAGGCTAGAAGAATAACTACAAATTACAATTAGATGTAAATTTTAATGACAGCTAAAGAGATGTTGCTTAGAGAGTTGGGAATTTTATCTCTGTATTAGATATGATAGAATATAAGTATAAAGTCAAAAACTAATTATCAGAAGGAGTAAACAAACAATGGATTCCCAACTCAAAAAAGCGATAATTAATCACAACCAGAAGGAGATTAAAGAATACCTCAAAGAATTAGAAACCGACAACAGTTTTTCGCTGGCCTCATTGATTGAAGATTTAATACCATTAATGCTGATGGAATGCAGCCTGCGCTATGGGTCTTTTCATTTTGTCAAAATGAGTCTTTTTTTGAGAGAACTTTCGCAAAAGAATTATTTTAGCAGAGAATCAGAACTGGAAATTGCAAGAGTTGTAGTGCTTGGATTATCTGAAAGACATTTTATTAATCTAGAAGCAGACAGCAGTGGCTATAAAGAAAAATCGGTTAATCAAAGAACCTATACAAAACTGGGCGAAGAAATTAATAATGGGAATTCTCATAACGCCTTTTATTATGCTCTTGGAATTCTGGAAAAGCAGCTTCTGGTAGTGGAATAGTTAATCTGCACCATATGATCACTTATTATACCTTTTTTATGCTGGAAGACAGCTCATTTTATCAGAAAATTCCTCCCTACCGTATCCTGGAAAATTACTTTAGCAGTAAAAACATTGATCAAAAACGCCTGAAACTTGTTGATTCAAATAATAAAGAAAAAACTCAAATCGCAGAAAGTTATCAGCAGTTTAAAGATAATTTTTCTCCAGCAAATTATAAGGATAAGCTAGATTTTCTTTTTTATAACTTGGATCAGAATTATAAGGAAACTGTCAA
>Ga0182234_10017_pt1 | contig 112993 bp, 107 predicted proteins | sample hydfratesGB_TM_A_FD_145595 | JGI IMG/M metagenome (GOLD analysis project Ga0182234, IMG submission 145595) | Subsurface microbial communities from deep shales in Ohio, USA - hydraulic fracturing test GB_TM_A | ecosystem: Environmental > Aquatic > Deep subsurface > Shale gas/oil reservoir >...
CCATTTAAATCAATTAGTATATCTATATTATACCATAGATTGAGCTAAATACGGGATTTGTGTTAAGTTTTCAAGGTGCAAATTTAAATATATTTATATCCTTTTGGCTTTTGACACCTATATCATACTATCTTTTAAAAATACTACTGATAATTTAAGATTAAGATCCGGTCCATCTTTAAATCACGAAATAATTACCGTAATGCCTAAAAATACAGAAGTTAGAGTTATAGAACTAGAAGGTGAGTGGAATAAGATAGTAACATGGGATGGTTACGTTGGTTTCTGTCATGATGATTATTTAGAAGAAACATTACCTTTATCAGGAAAAACTATTGTTTTAAACCCTGGACACGGCGGCAAGGATCCTGGAGCTATCAGCTCTTCCGGGCGATTTGAAAAAGATGTCAACCTTTCAGTATCTTTTATGGTTAGAGATGTATTGGAAGATTTCGGTGCAAATGTCGTTATGACTAGAGATAAAGACACCTATATTTCTAGAGTAGCTAGAGCTAAAATGGCAGATGACTTGAATGCTGATATAATGTTTAGTATACATCATAATGCTCTAAATAATTCCAACTACTACGGTATGAGTACTTACTATGATACTAAAGGAAACAAAAGTGGAGCTGAAAGCAGTAGGTTAGCTGAATCAATTTACGATAGTGTCGTTGGAATAAACAGTATTTATAGGGACGGTATCTACGATAGAAATTTTGAAGTTTTAAGATCTACTAATACACCTGCTGCATTAATAGAAATAGGTTTTATGACTAATGCATGGGAAGAAAAAAATATACAAAATTATTCATTTCAACAGGAAGTAAGCAGGCAAATAGCTTTTGGAATATTAGATTATTTTAAAACAAAATAAAATTTAGGTTCAGGCAATATTGCCTGAACCTAAATTATTAATCAACAATTTCTATATTATCTAATTGATTTCTGAGGGATTTCTTTGCATTTTCAATATATTCTTTTCTCAAAAGTTTCTGTTCTTTCTTTTCTTCTTCAGTAAGACCCTCTCCTTTTGATTTTTTTGCTAAAAGATTAATTCTTCCTATTTTTTCTTTACTTAACAATCTATCACCTCTATTATTTAATATTTCTAATACTATCTCTTTTAGTCAAAGTAAATGGAAGATCTATTTTATTTTCCACTTCTTCTTCACCTTCTATTTCCTTTATTAAGTTTCTTATAGCCACTGCACCGATATCGTAGTATGGCTCGCTTACTGTAGTTAAACTTGGTCTAATTATTTTGCTTTCCTTGTATCCGCCATATCCAACAACTGAGACGTCTTCCGGTACTTTTATTCCATTATCAAATAGAGCATTCATTATTCCGTAAGCTATTTCATCATTTGTACAAACTATAGCTGTATAGTCAAACCCTTTGTTTGATAATTTCTCACCAAATTTATAACCTTCTCTATATTTACGACCTTGTACTTCCAAAATTTCGTATACATCTATATTATTGTCCCCAACTGCATCTTTAAATCCCTGAATTTTTTCTGCTTCATAAGTGCTTTTTTCATCATAATCTGATACATATAAAATATTTTTATGGCCATTTTTAATTACATAATTTGTCATTTCATACATTGCTGATTTAGAGTCTATTTTTACATATTTTAATGAGTCGTCTATCAAATCTCTAGTAAAAAATATTGTAGGCTTGTTAAGTTCTTTTACTTTATCGATTATTTCTTTATCGTACTTGTACCCTATCATTATAAGCCCTTCAGCCTGTTTTCTATCCAATAGCCTCAGGTACTTCAATTGAGCTTCTGTGTCGTAATAGCTGCTGCATAAAAGTATATCGAAATTATACATTTTCCCTACTTCTTCAACACCTTTTACCATTTCTGCTACATAGGAACTGGAAAGATCATTTACTATTACTCCTATTAAATAGGACCTTCTAGTAACTAAGCTCCTTGCTACGTCATTAGGTCTGTATCCAGTTTCCTTAATAACCTCTAAAACTTTTTCTCTAACTTCCTTTGATACCGGCTTACTATCATTAATTACCCTTGATACAGTTGATATAGATACTCCGGCTAATCTTGCAACGTCTTTTATTGTAACCATAACTCCACCTCTTAAATTTATTTTCCTGTTTTCCTCTTAATTAATTATATACTTTACAGTTTATTTTGCAAGATATAATGTTATAATATAAAATATAATAGCATAAAAGGGAGGACCTAATGAAAGAAAAACAACTATCATTATTTAAATTATTAAAGTTTAACAAGAATCCTGATAAAGAGATTCCTGAAAACATCCATCTTGAAAAAAATCAACTCTGGTGTCCTTACTGTTCAAATATAGTAGTATTTGTAAGAGACAAAAGATTAGGAGTAAAAAAATGTCCAATCTGCAGTATTACAATTAATGATTATTGGGTTAAAAAAGTAAATCATTTAGTATAAATTATTTTAATCTATCCTCAATTATTTTTACTAAATGAGATGCTTTTTCTTCAATTTTTACCTGTTCCTTACCTTCTATCATTACTCTTACTAAAGGTTCTGTCCCACTCGGTCTTATATAAACTCTACCTTCTCCTGAAAATTCTTTTTCTATAATTTTTATTTCTTTATTTATTATTTCATCTTTCATATAATCATGTTTTTTACTTTCCTGGACCTTAGCATTTTTTATAGTTTGAGGTAGATTTGTTAAATTTTCTGCCAATTGAGATGCCTTAATCGATTTCTTCTTGAGTACTTCTAAAAGTTTAACTCCAGTAAGCATCCCATCTCCAGTAGTATTGTATTCTTTAAGAATTATATGTCCAGATTGTTCTCCACCTATTATGTAATCATTTCTTCTCATTTCTTCAAGAACATTTCTATCCCCTACCGTTGTTTTAACAATATTAATATTATTTTCTTTTAGATATAAATCTAAACCTAAATTACTCATTAGAGTAGCTACTAAGGTATCCTTATTAAGCTTGCCTTCTTCTTTAAACTCTACTGCTAGAGAAGCCATAATTTTATCTCCGTCTATTATTTTCCCTTTTTCATCAACGGCTATTACTCTGTCTGCATCTCCATCAAAAGCCAAGCCTATGTCTGCCTTTGTTTCTTTTACAAAAGTCATTATCTCTTTAGGATAAGTCGAACCACAGTTTACATTTATGTTTAATCCATTAGGGTTAGAATTTAATACATATACTTCTCCCCCTAGTTTATTAAAAATCTCCGGTGCAGCCTTATATGCAGCTCCATTACCTAAATCCAGGGCAATTTTAAGTCCTTGAAAATTTACATCTGCAGAATTTATTATAAAATCCACATATTTTTTATAAGCTTCAGGCATTTCTAATTTTTTACCAATATTTTCTTTAACAGGACTATCTTGTACTTTATCAATTAGTTCTTCTATTTCATCTTCTTCTTCTGGAGTTAATTTATATCCATTTTTGTTGAAAAATTTTATACCATTATATTCCACAGGATTATGAGAAGCTGAAATTACAATGCCTCCATCTGCCTCTAATTTTCTAGTAAGATATGCTACTCCCGGCGTTGGTATGATACCTACTGATATGACATCTACACCAATTGAATTTAAGCCTGCTGTTAATGCTCCTTCAAGCATATCCTTAGATATTCTAGTATCTGCTCCAATAATTATTTTACCTTTACCCTTTTTAATATTTTTGGATAAAAAATATCCTCCTGCTCTAGCAACTTTATATGCTAATTCTGGAGTAAGTTCTTTATTTGCAATTCCTCTAATACCATCTGTCCCAAAATATTTTCTCATTTATTTCTCCTTTTCAACTGTTTTTAAATATATACTTACCTTTGTACCTTTGTTTAGCTCACTATTTATATTAATTTTACCTTTGTGTTTTTCGATAATAAGTTTTGCAATACTTAATCCTAAACCAGTACCACCCTCTTGTCTACTTCTACCTTTGTCCCCTCTGTAAAATCTATCAAATACTTTCTGTAAATCTTCTTTGTCTATACCTATTCCATTATCTTCAATTGTCACCACTAAAAACTTTTTATCTTTTTTTAAATTAATATTTATTTTCCCATCATTTTTACTATATTTAATCGAATTATCTAAAAGAATATTTACTACCTGTCGGATCTTATTTTTGTCACCATATGTAAATATACTCTCTGCAATATTCTTGTGAACTTCAATGTTTTTTTCTTGAAATCTTACATCGTATAAGTCAAGAATTTTATTTAATAGTCTAGACATATTAAAAGCTTCCATGTTCATGTTGAAGTCAACAGAATCACTCTTGGCAAGGAGAAGAAGTTCTTCTATTAAAATATTTAAATTAGTGATTTCATCATTTATATATTCAAACCAAATTTCATTGTCTTTTATTTTCGATTCTTTATCATAGGTAGCGGCATCTAAATTTGTTTTAATAACTGTTAAAGGTGTTCTGAGTTCATGAGAAGCATCTGCAGTAAAAGTTTTTTGTTTTTCCCAAGCTTCTTTAACGGGTTTAATATACCTACCAGCAAGAAAAAAGCTTATCCCGGAAAGGATTAATAACCCAACTAAACCACTATAGATCAATATCTTAAAAAGGTTATTTAGCAAAATTTCCTGCATTTCAATGCTTCGGTATACCTGTACTACACCAATCCTGTTAAAGCTCTTAAAAAAAGAAGAATAAACTCTATAATTTATTCCATCAATAGAAAGAGTATCGTATATTTCACTCTTGTTTTTTAAAGCATCAATAGCTTGAGACTTCATTTTATTCATTATACTAACGTCGTCGCTTTTAATATATTCAATATCTAGTTCTTCATTGTAGACAAAATAATTTATTTTAATTCTATTATCAAATTTATTTTCTATTGAAAATCTATTATTAAAAGGGGAACTATAGTAATATTCTCTCTCAAAATCTCCTGAAAAAATTACATTATAAGCACTTTCCTTTAACATAATATCTATTGACTTATCAAATTCATGTTTTGCAAATTGATAAATTCCTATAGACAAGGCTCCTAAAAGAATTATTAAAATTAAAAGTGTTGATAATGTAATTCTCAACCTTAATTTTTTAAACATATTATTTTTCTCCCAATGAATATCCTATTCCCCTAACAGTTTTTATTTCTACATTGCTGGATTTTAGTTTTTTTCTAAGATGATGTATATATATTTCTATATTATTTTCAGAAACCTCACTATCTAAACCCCATAATCTATCAATTATCTGATCTCTAGTGAAAATTTGGCCAGGTCTTTTTATCAGCATTTCCATGAGCTCTCCCTCTTTTTTAGTAAGGTCATGTTTTTCTTTGTTCGTTTTTAATGTAAAGTTTTTTCTGTCGTATTTTACATCTTTAAATTCAAACTCATTTCCTGTAAAATCTTTATCTTTTCTTCTACTTAAAGATCTTACTCTAGCTAAAAGCTCTTCAATTGCAAAAGGTTTTACCAAATAATCATCTGCTCCAAGATCTAATCCTTTAACCTTGTCTTCAACGGTATCCTTTGCTGTAAGCATAAGTACCGGTGTACCGTTACCTTTCTTTCTTATGCTTTTTAAAATTTCTAATCCACTTAATTTAGGCAGCATTATATCTAAAATAATAACATCATAAATCTCTTTCTCAGAATAAATCAGTCCCTCTTCCCCATCCTGAGCAATATCTATATTTATATTGTTTTTTTCAAATAAAAACTTTAAAGCTTTTATAAGCTTAATTTCATCTTCTACAATTAAAACCTTCATAACTACTCCATGTTCTTATTATATCTATCAAAACTTAATTTTTTCTTAAATTATTTCTTCCATAACCTTGGTTATTTCATTATAATCTTCGTTGTTTAGAAAATTTTCTCCAAAAGAGTCTAATTTCTGCATGAACTCTACCTTGCCATCTACCTTAACTCTTAGAATTTCCTGTATTTCTTCAATAGTTAGCAGGTTGCCTTTTTTTTCTTCCTTATCTATAGTTTTATTTACTATGAGGTTAACACTTTTTACATCATTGTTGATAATATTAAGCGAAGAAAAAATACATTTAACATTTTCTATCTTATTGTAAGTAAGCATGATCACCTGGTCTAGAATTTCATAAGATGCTGTTTTTATATCGTCTACCACTGTTGTCCCATCTATAATAATATAATCGTATTTTCCGTTACTTTCCATAAAAATCTTTTTCAAATGTCCTAAATCCAGTTCTTTATATTTTTCTTTGATTCTAGGAGCAGGCAAAAAGTCAAAGGTATAGTTTTCTTCTTTTATTTTGATTACCGCCTGTTCTAGGCTGCATGTGTCTTTAATTAAATCTACAACGTCGTATATTACCATATCTTTTACATCTAAAAAGTAGGAGCTATCCTTTTCACTATTAGATAAATCAACTAATAGAACTTTTTTTTCATTAGATAATTCCTTTGCCGTTATTAGAGAAAAAACTGTCTTCCCCTGCTTTTCTTCACATGAAGTTATCATTACAAATTTACTCATTTTTATTCCTCCTCTTCTTCCGGTTCAAGTTCAAAATATTCTCCAATTATTTCTCTAACCATTGGAGAAGGATATCTACCAGAACCACCTTGAAATATAACTGAAGCAACGGCTATTTTAGGATCTTCTGCCGGTGCGAAAGCAACATACCAACCAAAATCATTGTATCCTGTTCCTGTTTCAGGATTTATCCCATCTTTTTCAGCTGTACCAGTTTTAGCTGCTACAGTTATAGGAAAATCATTGTATATTCTACTATCTTCTGCAACTAGAATCATTCCTTCTGTAACATCATCTATGTATCCATAATCATTTAAGTTGATTCTTGTTTCTTCTCTTATAGGTTGGTAAAGTAATTCTCTTTCCAGATAATCCGTGCCTTTTTTTACGACACTTAGGTTTTTTCTGTAGCCTCCATTTGCTATTGTTGCTGTATATCTAGCCATTTGTAAAGGAGTATAGGAGTTGTCACCCTGACCAATGCTTATATTCATGGTGTCACCATAGTTCCAAATTGCAGAATTTAAATAAGTATATTTAATTATATCTGTGATTGGTATTCCGTAGTTGTTAGTTTTGTCAGGATTTATCCCTATGCTATCCAAAGCTTCATAAACTTCCTGTCTAGTAAGAGGTTCATCAGTTCTTACCCAAGATACTATTTCATTAATCAACTGTTCTTTTTCATCACTATTAAAAGTTCTTTCTTCCTTGTAAAATTTATCTATATTATCTTCTAGATATATCTCGAGATAATATCTTGCATTTGAAGCCTTAACGCTTGGATTTGGTAGTCCACCGGAAGCTTCATTTGGAAGATCAATTTCTATACCAGTTTTTTCTCCTAATCCTAATTCCTTAGCCATAGTAAGAATTTCATCTAGCGTTACTCTTTGAGATACTCTTTCTTTAGTTACTTGATTTTCACCTAATACCAAAGTGTAAAAATAAAAATTGCAGGAATCTCTTATTGCTTCGTACATATTTTCATAACCGTGTTGACCTTTATACAAATTCCATATCCAGCACCCGAAACTTTGGTTTCCAATTTCCATATGTCCAGCACAGTAAATTTCTTCATAAGGGGAAATCCCTTTTTGCAGTGCAGCTAAAGAGGTTACCATTTTAAAAGTTGAGCCAGGTTGTATAGCTGTTAGCATGGAGATGTTGTATAATGGTCGTGGTGCTAAAGGATTTTCCGATTCATTAACCAAACCCTCCCAGTTTTCCTTAGATATTCCTGTAGAGAATAAATTAGGATCGTAGGAAGGATAATTAACCATTGATAGTATTTCACCAGTCTCTACATCAACAACAACTAATGCCCCAGAATTAGCTTGGTTGTAACTGTCTTCAAAATTAAAATCTCCCCACTTACTTTCAAAGGTTCCGCCCTTTCTAATTTCTTCTAAACCATATTTGAAAATTTCTTCTGCTTTTTTCTGTAGTTCAATATCTAGTGTTAGATGCAAATTACCTCCCGGTACTGGTTCTTCAACTTCTGATACTTTAGTTCTATTACCATATGCATCTACTTCTAAAGTTTGAGAGCCTTTTTTCCCGCTTAACAAATCTTCAAATTTTTCTTCTACTCCTGTTTTTCCTATAAGATCATCTCTACTGTAATTTCCCTCATTAATGTATTTTTCGATTTCATAATCTTGAGATATTTTCCCCATATAACCAAGGATGTGGGCTGCAGATTCTTTATAGGGATAGTATCTCACAGATTCAGTAATAACATCCACCCCATTTAATTTATCTGCATTTTCCGATATTAAAGCAACAGTTTTTTTCGATGCATCATAGCATATATCAATTGGGTAATATGCCCTATAACCCTGATTAAGATATCTTTCTCGCAAAACAAAGATATACCTAGCTTCATAGTTTGAAACTTCATCTTTTAATCCAGACTTTTCTTTTAATAGGTAAAATATCTCTTTAGGAGATTTATCAACACTACTGGGGTCTAAATTAGCTTCTACCCAGTTGTTTTTCTGTAAGACTGCAGTATATTCCCAACTTGAAACTGATATCTCCGGATTAATATATTTAAGGAGCTCTGTTTGAGCATGGTATTTTACTTGGTCCATTGTTATTACATCATAATCAAACTTATTGTTTTGACCGATTTCTAAAACTATATTAAAAGCCGTTGTTTCAAGAGGCAAATTATTTTCAGTTAAAAACTTTACCTTTTCTTCTTCATTTAAAAAATTAAAATATAAAGTGTTCCCTTCTTCTACGTATTCAACAGGCAGTTCTGGATTGGATTGTTTTATTTTATTGTATAGTAATATTCCGGGAATAACATTTTCTTCCCCGGCATAAATAGTACTAAACAATTCTTTACTAGCATACTTACGAATAAGTGCAACAAAATCATCCTTCGGATCGGAGTTCATGTTTATAACTTCAGGAACTTCATCTGATAATCTGTTTTTTAATTGACTGTAGTCTTCATCGTATATAAAAGTAAAATCTTTCATTTCAATATTATCAACTAAATTTCTTGAGTCTAAAAATCTGTAGATAAATCTTCTGCCTTCCGAATTACCTAATAATCTTCTTAAATATTTACCTTCTCTATTAAAAAGTTCTATTAGTAACTGTTCTTCGCTTATATTTGTATCTAATCCGTTATTTTCTAACCAGACAGTATATCCTTTTTCATATTTTAATGCACCTTCATCATAAAATATAGGTATATTTAAACTTTCCTTGTAAAGTGATAGAAACATTCTTTTTCTCATATTTATGTTACCTATATAAGCCCCTGAAGCATTATATAGTTCTTCAATTAATCCACTTCCTCTTAAAATATCAATCATTTTTTCTTCTGGAGAAGTATATATTTCCTCACTTTTTATATCGATAAAACGAAAAGTATTTAATTCAATAGGGAAATCATCTATTAGTGATTCTCCATTTTCATCTAGAATTTCAGTAAGAATCTGAGATGTATGTAAAAATTCATTGTAGTTTAATTCATCTTTTAATATTTGGACAGTAAAACTTGGTATATTTTCTGCTAATAATATACCATTTCTATCGTAAATATTTCCCCTAGGAGCTTTAATTGGGATATCCCTTATTCTCTTTATATCAGATTCCAGCCTATATTCATCCCCTTGTATTATAGTCAAGGTAGATAATCTAAATGCTAATAATGCAAAGAGAATTATTACTATATAAAAAAATATTATATATCTATTTTTAAAATTAAAAACATTAATATGAACCACCTCTAATTCTAATAATCCTTAATCTTAATTCCTAATTTATCTACAAGTAGAAATTCAAATTTTAATAAAGGGTATAACAATATTAAATTTAATATTGTTTCAATTATTATCGGTCTAAGTATGCTTGTAAAACTACCAGCATTAATTTTCAAGAAAAATATTATCAAATAAAATAATATATTATAGGCTACAGATAATATTCCTACAGCTGTAAAATAGGTTAATGGATCTTCTTTATATACGTTATCTTTGAATGTCCCAAGGAAATAACCTATTAAAAAATATATTAATGTATTTACTCCAAAAAAACCAATGTATAGTACATCAGTAATTATTCCTAAAAAAAGACCTAACAGTCCTCCATAATATTCACCTAACTGTATAGAGAAAATAATTAAAAAAATCAATGATACATTTGGAACTATATCTACAATTTTAATGAACTGGAGAATCGTTGATTGAAGAATCAAGCTTAAAAATAAAATAACAAATGGAATAATCCTTTTCATAGTATCACCTATCAATCTTTAGAACATATACACTATGAATTTCTTCAAAATTCACAACAGGTTCTACCTCAATATTTATGGTTAAACCTTCATCTCTCTGTAAAGCAGAAACTCTGCCTATATAAAGATTTTGAGTATATATTTCACCTAATCCTGAGGTTACTAGAGCATCTCCTACTCTAATATCATCATCTTTAGAAAAGGTGTATCCATTTATTGTATTATCTATCTGTCCATTTAAAATTCCGCTGGAGTTATTTTTTATATTCCTGAAACTTAGGCTACTGTTGATATCAACTATAGTAATAACCTTAGCCCAGTTGCTTCCTACATCAATAACTTTCCCTACCAGACCGATTACAACTAAATCTTCTTCTATCTCTGCAGCATGAACTATTATATCATCAATCTTCACGCCGTTTTTTGTTCCTTTATCTATTGTGAATTTATAAAACCAGTTATTTGGATCCCTACTTATTATTTGAGCTTTTTCGTAATCGTGTTCTATCATTTGTCTCATTTTGTATTCATTTTTTAAGTATTCTTGATTCTCAACAATATCTTGAAGGATTCTGTTTTCATTAGTTAATTCATAGACACGATTTTTAAGCTGTTCATTTTCTTCTCTTACCTTGTAAATTTCTAAAATGGACTCGTAAGAATTAGAAAAAATCCTACCTATGTTGTAAAATATCTTTTGTACAGGAGATGTTATCGTTCCAATAATATTTTCTCCTGTATTTGTTCCAACATTGTAGACTGAAGTATATCCAATAGCAATAATTAAAATCACACTTATACTTATTACTATTATTCTTTTTAATGCTTTCTTGTTTTTCACATAATCACCACTTAACTCAAGTTTCTAAACCTCTCTAAATTTTCACATACTATTCCGGTACCTATTACAACACAGTTTAAGGGATCCTCTGAGATCTTTGTTACAATCCCCGTCTCTTTTTCTATAAGTTTATCCAAGCCTTTCAATAAGGCTCCTCCTCCTGCTAAATATATACCCTTTTCAGAAATATCAGAAGCCAGCTCCGGAGGTGTTTTTTCAATTACTCTTTTTAAGGAAGCTACAATAGCATCTAAAGAGTCTTTTATTGCTCCTCTGATTTCTTCATCCTTTAAAATAATCTTTTTAGGAAGCCCTGTTACCAGGTCTCTACCTACTACTTCCATTTCTTTTAACTTATCTTCCTCTTCATAATCATTATCATAACCTTTTACAGCATTACCTATGTTTTTCTTTATTCTTTCTGCTGATTTGAGTCCTATTTCAACCCTATAATTTTTCTTTAAATGTTCTCTGATATCTTCGTCTAAATTGTCCCCTGCTATTTTTATTGATTCGCTTTCAACTATTCCACCTAGAGACATTACTGCTGTGTCTGTAGTTCCTCCACCGATATCTACAATTATATTACCTTCAGCTTTGTGTATAGGTAAATTCGATCCAATTGCTGCTGCCATTGGTTCTTCTATCAAAATTGCTTTTTTACCTCCTGCACTTTGTGCAGCCTCTTCTACGGCTCTTCTTTCTACTGAGGTAACTCCCGTAGGTATACCTATAACAATAATTGGCTTAAATAAATGAAATCCTTTAAGAGTTTTTTTAATAAAGTATTTAAGCATCATTTGGGTTATTTCAAAATCAGCAATCACTCCATTTTTTAAAGGTCTTATGGTTATTATGTTTTTAGGTGTACGTTCCAGCATTTCGCTTGCTTCCTCGCCTATTGCTATAACTTTGTCGTTTTTTTTGTCAACTGCTACTATAGAGGGTTCATTTATAACTATTCCTTTTCCTTTAATATAGGCTAATGTGTTAGCCGTTCCTAAATCTATTCCTAAATTTTTTGAAAACCCGTCTAAAAAAGACATTAAAAACCTCCTTAAATAATATTTTCTTCTTTAAAACTTAGATAAGTTCCGTCTCCAATTATTATGTGATCTAGTACTTTAATACCCATAATGTCTCCTGCTTCAATTAATCTCTGTGTTATGTTGATATCTTCTCTGCTAGGTTGAACTTCACCGCTTGGGTGATTGTGTAAAAGTATTATTGAAGCACTTGATTTTTTTACTGCTTCTAAAAAAACTTCTCTTGGATGTACAATTGAAGAGTTTAAACTTCCTATGGATATAGTAATAATATCTATTACCTTATTTTTTGTATCTAATAATATAATTCTAAAATATTCCTTTTTATAATACCTCATATCCTCCATTACAAGAGCAGAAACATCTTGGGGAGAGGTTATTTTAAAACTTTCACTGGCCTTTGTAGACGAAATTCTTTTTCCTAATTCTACTGCTGCCAATATTGTAGCTGCTTTAGCGTTACTTACGCCGTGAAATTTATTTAAACTACCTGGGGTAGCATTTACTAAATTTAACAAGCCTTTTTCATTTTCTTTTAAAATTTTCTGACCTAAGGTTATTGCTGTATCCTTATTGCTGCCTACTCTTAGTAATATGCCTATTAACTCTGAATTAGTCAAGGACTTTGCTCCGTATTTGAGAAGTTTTTCTCTAGGTCTTTCATCCTTAGGAATTTCCATGATTGTATATTTTTCTTTCATCCGTCCTCCTAGTCCATAAGATCTATATTAAAGTCGTTTTTTAAATGCTGAGATATAGAATATATAGGGAACCCAACTATATTCATGTAGTCTCCTGTTATTTTTTTTACTAATAACTTGCCATAACCTTGTATCGCATAAGCTCCTGCTTTATCAATGTATTCATTTTTATCTAAGTATTTATCAATAAAAGAATTATCGTAATTTCCAAATTCTACTTTTGTTTCCTCAAAATCCGTTATTTTTTTTAAATTTTTTTGATTCAAAATAGTATATCCAGTTATAACCTTGTGAACTCTGCCTTTTAATTTTTGTAAAAAACAAAAGGCCTCTTCCCTGCTCTTAGGTTTTTCTAATATTTCATCAAGTACAACTATAGTATCAGCTGATATTATAATGGCATTTTTTTCTTTAATTCTTTCTTCTACATCTAGAGCTTTAATCAATGAAAGATACATAGCTATTTCTCTTGGTTTTAATCTTTTGCTGTATTTTTCTTCTACTAAGGAAGGTATACTTTCAAATTCTGCAAACTTACTCAAAATCTCAATTCTTCTAGGAGATTTTGATGCTAAAACTATTCTCATAAACACTCCTAATAAAATATTTTAAATATAACTAAAACAACTATTATTCCTAAAACTCCTGCAAGACTTAAAGAAAAAGTAAAGCCAAAAGTTAAGGACAAAAAATTTAAATCTAAAGTTGCTGGACCAAAATAAATGCTTTCTGAAAGATTTAATACTGGAAAAACATCCGCAAAAAATCCGCCTATAATGTTTCCCATAATTGATCCCGCTACAATAAGGAAGAATATCATTAAATAATTTCTACTTTTCTTCATAGTTATCTCCATTCTGTCTTATATAGTACTTTGTTTAATTGTTTTACAATAAAATTCGATGAGTATCCAACAAAGAAGCCTGTAAATAAACTAATTAAATACATAACAGGTAGATAGGATAGTATGTTTAGGTTTTCTAGTATTACGCTGGCTGTTGCTACTTGAGCTGTATTATGAGCCAAAGCCCCAAAAATACTTACTCCAATCAAACTAAAATAATTAGAAAAATATCTATGCACAATGTACATAGCCATAATACTAAATACTGCTCCAAAAAAACTGTATATAAAACTTATAGGATTTCCAATGATAATTAATACTAAAAAAGTTCTAACTATATTTATAGTTAAACTTTTTTTGAATCCAAATACAACTAAAGAAGATAAGATAATCATATTTGGCAATCCTAGTTTTGCTCCGGGAGCAGCTATAGGAAGTGGTATAATATTTTCAAATAAGCTCAAAAGAACAGCAAAAGCTGTTAGTAAAGCTAAAAATGTAAAGTTTCTAGTTTTATTCATTTAATCACCGCTAATAACTTATTGAGTCTAAATCTTCTGAAGAACCTGTAATTTGTACTACTACTTTATGTGGAAGGCATACGATAATTTCACCCGGCTCTTCAATTACACCTTTTCTTACACAAAGTTGATTGTTGCAGTCGCTTTCTTCAACTAATACCTGTCCATTTTTTATATGTATAATATTATATCCTTTATCTGTAACAACTTCAATTTCTTTATCTATTGTATTATCTAATATATATTTTGAATGTTCTGTGCCATCTATAATTATTTCAACATATTTTTTATTATAATTAGAAGCTCTTTCTCTTACTAAATACATGCCAAATAAACTTACTAAGACAACCAGAATTATTAATATTTTATCGTATTTTGTCACTCTTATCACCTTGTTTAGTTTACCATTTATGGTTTTTTTTTACAAGATTATGAATCTCTTTTTCATATATTTTTTATTATTTGACATTAACAGCAGTTAGTGATATTATTTTTCTTGGCAAATGCCATAAACTAAGGAGGTAGTAAATATGTCAGAATGTAATAGCTGCCCTTCCCAAGGGACCTGCAGCACAGAAAAACAAAACACTTGCGAAATAACAAATAACCCATTGAATAAAGTTAAAAATATTATTGGAGTAATGAGCGGTAAAGGCGGAGTAGGAAAATCTACTGTTGCAACAATGCTTGCATATGAATTATTAAGAAATGGTTACGAAGTTGGCCTGATGGATGCTGATATTACTGGACCTAGTATTCCAAGATTAGTAAAGCTCCAGGATAAGAGAATAACTACAACTTCAGAAAAAGGTATGACACCTCTTATAGCTCCTGGAGGACTGAAGGTTATGTCTACAAACTTTTTAGTAGATACAGAAGATTCACCTGTTTTATGGAGAGGTCCTATTATAGGAAATCTTGTAAAACAATTTTGGACCGATGTAGTTTGGGGTGAATTAGATTATTTAATTGTAGATATGCCACCAGGAACTGCTGATGTAGCTATAACAGCCATGCAGTCAATGCCAATTACTGGAATTGTTATGGTAACAGTACCTCAAGACATGGTTTCAATGATTGTGTCTAAAGCTGTACACATGGCCGACAAAATGAAAGTTCCAGTTTTAGGTGTAGTGGAAAACATGAGTTACATTACCTGCCCTAAGTGTGGAGAAAGAATTGAAATGTTCGAATATGATGATAACAACTTTATGGAAGAAAACAATATTCCTATTCTATGTAAACTTCCTATGAATAAGGATATTACAAGTATTTCGAAAAAAGGAGTCTTAGGCCTAAATAAGGATATAACTGATGAATTTTCTAAAGTTGTAGATACAGTTGTAAATTACAAAAAATAGAGCCTAAGGCTCTATTTTTTTATCCTCCCCCTCGGGAAAATTTGATTCTAAATTTATGCATGAAATCTTTCTCTATGTCTTTGGAAATATTTATTTCTAAAAGTATTGATTTTAATGATATTTTACCGAATTTTACTTTTTTTTCTTCTAGTATAGTAACTTTCCATCCTTGGGAAACAATAGTATCTTCTTTAACTATACCTCCCAATTCAACTAATTTATCTTCAATTTCTTTTCTAGAAAATGATCTCATTTCTTTTATAAACTTTATAAAACCACCTACTCCATATGTTCCAACATATTTAGTATAAGATCTCTATTCATTTTACTTTCAGCAGAAAAAGGCAAAATTAAACCTTCTTCTTCTATTCCTAATTTATTTTTTATTATTTTTACATGTTTTGGGATTTTACCCTTGGATATCTTATCAGCTTTAGTTGCTATTACTAAACCACTAAATCCAAATTCTTTAATCCAATTATACATAGTAACATCGTTGTCTCCAGGTTCATGCCTTATATCAACTAAAAGGATTACTTCCCTTAATTGATCTCTTCTATGGAGGTATGTTTCTATCATTTTCTGCCATTTAGCTTTTTCTTTTTTTGAAACTCTTGCGAACCCATATCCTGGAAGATCTACTATTACTAACTCTTCGTTGTTTACAGAATAGAAGTTAACAGTCCGGGTCTTTCCAGGAGAGCCACTAGTACGAGCCAAATTTTTTCTATTTAACAGGGCATTGATCATTGAAGATTTACCTACATTTGACTTCCCAGCAAAAGCAACTTCCTTACATTCAGTATTTGGATACTGATCTGGTCTCCCCGCTGTTATAATAAGATCTGAAGTCTTAATCTTCATTTTTCTTTTCTCCCAGTAGAGCATGTTTAATTACTTCGTCCATATTATCAACTAAAACTATTTCTAAATCTTTTTTTACTTTTTTAGGAATTTTATTCATATCCTTTTCATTTCTTTTTGGTAAAAGTACTTTTTTGATGCCAGCTCTATTTGCGGCTAAAACTTTTTCTTTTACTCCACCTATAGGAAGTACTCTTCCTCTTAGAGTTATTTCTCCCGTCATTGCTACCTGTTTATTAACAGGTCTATTGGTTAGGGCTGAAAGGAGAGCTGTTGCCATAGTTATTCCTGCTGATGGTCCGTCCTTAGGTATTGCTCCCTCTGGAACATGCACGTGTATATCTTTTTTCTTGTAAAACTTTTCATCAATATTATACTTATCTAAATGAGCTCTCACATAACTTAAGCTTGCTTTAGCAGATTCCTTCATTACATCTCCAAGTTGTCCTGTTAATTCTAATTTACCTTCACCATTCATTAGATTAACTTCAATAAAGAGAGTTTCTCCACCTACTCTTGTCCAAGCAAGGCCCGTAGCTATACCAATTTGATCTTTTTCATAAGCTCTTTCATATTCATATTTAGGTATGCCTAGATATTTTTCCAGACTATTTACATTAACTACTACCTTACCTTTGTTTTTCTCTACTATTTTTACTGCAGCTTTTCTTATTATGTTGCCTATATTTCGCTCTAACTCTCTTACACCAGATTCTCTAGTATATTTCTCGATAACTTCTTTTAGAGCATTATCTGAAATTATTATGTCCTTTTCTGTAAGTCCATGTTCTTTATACTGTTTTGGTATAAGGTATTTTTTACCTATATTAAACTTTTCTTCAGCAGTATAACCAGATATCTCTATAACTTCCATCCTATCCAGCAGCGGCCTTGGAATAGTACTTGTTGTGTTAGCTGTAGTAATAAACATGACCTTTGATAGGTCAAAACTTGTTTCTAAATAGTGATCTGTAAAGGTGCTGTTTTGCTCTGGATCTAGTACTTCAAGTAATGCAGATGCAGGATCACCTCTAAAATCATTAGCAATTTTATCTACTTCGTCAAACAAAAATACAGGATTATTGTATTTAACTTTAGAAATATTAGATATTATTCTGCCTGGTATTGCTCCTATATAAGTTCTCCTATGTCCTCTTATTTCTGCTTCGTCTCTTACTCCACCTAAGGAAAATCTAATAAATTTCCTATTTAATGCTCTAGCTATAGACTTTGCAATAGATGTTTTTCCTACTCCCGGAGGCCCAACTAAACAAATTATAGGACTTTTCATGTTTTGATTTAATTGTCTTACTGCTAGAAATTCTAAAATTCTTTCCTTAACATCTTCCAATCCATAGTGGTCATCTTCTAGTACTTTTCTAGCCTTCTTTATATCTTTATTATCCTTTGTGGCTTTATTCCAAGGAAGACCTATCAACCAGTCTAAGTAGGTTCTTATAACTCCTGCTTCAGGAGAAGCTTGATTAATTTTCAATAATCTTTTGGCTTCTTTTTCCGCTTTTTCCTTGGCTTCTTTAGGCATTTTTGCTTTTTTTATCTGTTTTAAATATTCTTCTACTTCGTCGCCTAGATCCTCATCTTCTCCAAGTTCTTTTTGAATAGCTTTCATTTGTTCTTTTAGATAGTACTCTTTTTGAAGTTCGTTAATCTGTTTTTTTACCCTTTTATTTATAGTCTCTTCAAGTTTAATAACTTCAATTTCCTGTTTTAAGAGCACTTGAAGTTTTTCTAATCTTTCATAGGGATCTAAAGTTTCCAGTAATGTTTGTTTATCACTGGATTTTAAAAATATGTAAGATACAATAACATCTGAAAGTCTATGTGGTTCTTCAACTTCATTTACAGATATTATAGCATCATCGGGTATTTTAGTATTTATTGTAGTATAGCTTTCAAAGGATTCTTTTACCATCCTCATTATAGCTTCCATTTTTTCACTTGCTTCATCCATATCTTTTTCTATATAACTTTCTATTTCTACTTCTATATAATCTTCATCAGATATGATATTATTGATTTTACCTCTATTCAATCCTTCTACCAGTACCCTAATATTATCTCCAGGCATTTTAAGCATTTGCTTTATTTTGCACACTACTCCATATTCAAAGTAATCTTCTTCAGTTGGTATTTCTGTACTCGCATCTTTTTGAGTGGTTAAAAATATTATTGAATCATTAACCATTGACTCTTCTAAAGCATTTATTGACTTTTCTCTACCAACATCAAAATGAATTACCATTCCAGGAAATATATGCATGCCTCTTAAAGGTATCATGGGAAGGGTTTTTATTTCTATCTCATAATTTTTATTCATTTATCTACTCCATTTTCCTTATATATATTAAATTTAATAAAAAATGCCTGTGTACAGGCATTTTTTAAGCAGTTTCTGAATTCTCTTCTTGATCAGCATTATTGTTAAGTACTAATGTCGGTCCTTTATCATTAAGTATTGTATCCTTAGTAATGATGCATTTTTCAATATCGTATCTCGACGGAATGTCATACATTATGTCAGTCATTACTTTTTCTAAGATACCCCTAAGTCCTCTCGCACCTGTCTTAATTTCTAAAGCTTTTTCTGCAATAAGTTTTAGGGCATCTTTTTCTATCTCAAGTTCAACTCCATCTATCTTAAAGAGTTCTTTGTACTGATCTACTAAACTGTTCTTCGTATCCATCATTATTCTTATTAGAGCTTCTTCGTCTAATTCTTCTAAAGGAACAATAACAGGAATTCTACCAACAAACTCCGGAATCAATCCAAATCTAAGTAAATCCTGAGCTTGTATATTTTTAATAATTTTACTATAATCCTGCTTTACATTGTCTCCGATTTCAGCTCCAAATCCTATGGATTTTTTACCTATTCTTTTTTGAATTATTTTTTCAATACCATCAAAGGCTCCACCTATAACAAAAAGTATGTTGGATGTATCTACTTGTAGAAATTCTTGATGAGGGTGCTTTCTACCACCTTGTGGTGGAACATTAGCTACAGTACCTTCTAGAATTTTCAATAAGGCTTGCTGTACTCCTTCACAGCTTACATCTCTTGTTATGGATGGATTGTCTCCTTTTCTAGCTATCTTGTCGATTTCGTCTATATATATAATCCCTTTTTCAGCTTTCTCTATATCGTAATCGGCGGCCTGTACTAGTCTAAGAATTATATTTTCTACATCCTCACCTACATAACCTGCTTCTGTTAAAGATGTAGCATCAGCAATTGCAAAAGGCACCTTAAGCATTCTTGCTAAAGTTTGTGCAAGATAAGTCTTCCCGCTTCCGGTAGGCCCTATTAGAAGTATATTGCTCTTTTGAATTTCAATATCTCCCGTTTTTTTATAGCTGTTAATTCTTTTGTAGTGGTTATAAACAGCTACTGCCATTGATTTTTTTGCTTGTTCTTGTTTGATTACATATTTATCTAAAAACTCAAAGATTTCCTTTGGTTTTGGTAATTTTTTTAATTCAGACTCTTCTAAAAAGTCTGTTTCTTCGTCGATTATCTCCTTACACAAATCTACACATTCATTACAAATGTAGACATTTGGACCGGCGATTAATCTTCTCACTTGATCCTGGGATTTACCGCAGAACGAACATCTCAAGTGTTTTTCATCTTTAGCCATATAAACACTCCTTTATTTTCTATAGCTAATCACTTCATCTATTAAACCATACTCCTGTGCTTGGTTGGCAGTCATAAAATGATCTCTATCAGTATCTTTTCTTATTACTTCAATCGGTTGCCCGGTTCTTTCGCTAAGAATTTTGTTTATGTCTTCTCTCATTTTAATAATTCTATCAGCTTGTATTCTAATATCCTCAGCTTGTCCTTGGGCTCCACCTAAAGGTTGGTGAATCATTACTTCTGCATTTGGTAATGCAAATCTTTTACCTTTAGCTCCTGCAGCAAGTAAAAATGCTCCCATACTTGCAGCCATTCCTATACAGATTGTTGAAACATCTGGTTTAATATACTGCATAGTATCGTAAATTGCAAATCCAGCGGTTATAGAACCACCTGGACTATTAATATATATCTGTATATCTTTATCTGGATCTTCAGCTTCTAAAAAAAGCATCTGTGCAACAAGTAAACTTGCTGTAGCATCATTAACTTGTTCTCCTAAAAAGATAATTCTTTCTTTTAATAATCTTGAATATATATCGTACGATCTTTCTCCTCTTCCTGTGTTTTCAATTACATATGGTACTAATGGCATAATTACACCTCCGATAAATTTTGATTATTTTTCTTCAGCTGAATTATTTTCATCTTCTTTTTCTTCAGCTTCTTCTTTTTTCTCTACCATTTTAACATTATCTGTTATATATTCTACAGCTTTTCTTCTTTTAACTGAGTCTTCTATATATTCTCTACTGTCTTCTTTCATTTTTTCTATGAAATCATCTAATTTATCTTCGCCGATTCCATAGGAATTTGCTAATTTTTTAAGTTCTTCATTTAATTCTTCTTCTGTTATTTCAAAATCATGCTTGTTTGCTACAGCTTCTATTACTAGTTCAGTCTTTACACTTGTTTCGGCTTGAGGTCTAAGATTCTCTTTTAATTCGTCCATTTCCTGACCTATCATCTGAGTGTAGTCTTCTAGTTTTATACCTTGCTGAGCCAACTGCTGTCTAAACCCATTTAGTTGGTTTTCGATTTCTCTGTCAATTAACACTTCTGGTACTACCGTATCACACTTACTTACGAATTCAGTAATAGCATTATTTTGATTTGTAATTTTTTCATTATCTTTTGCTTTTTTAATTAAATTTTCTTTTGTATCTTTTCTTAATTCATCTATAGTATCAAATTCGCTAACATCTTTAGCAAATTCATCATCTAATTTTGGAAGTTCTTTTTCTTTTATTTCATGAATCTTCACATTAAAGGTAGCTTCTTTTCCAGCAAGTTCTTCGGCGCTGTACTCTTCAGGGAAAGTAACCTTTACTTCTACGTCTTCTCCTGAGTTCTTACCTACTAATTGTTCTTCAAATCCAGGTATAAAAGATTTTGAACCAATTTCTAAAGATTGATTTTCTGCTGATCCACCTTCAAATTCTTCTTCACCTATAAACCCTTTATAATCTATAGTAACAGTGTCTCCTTCTTTAACTGGTCTGTCTTCTACATTAATTATTCTAGCATTTTTTTCCTGCATTTCTTTTAAGGAATTTTCTACCTGTTCATCATCTACTTCTGAAATTACCTTTACTACTTCTACTTCTTCAGGTATAGCTAATTCAACTTCAGGCTTAACTTCTACATCAGCTGTTATAACTATATTTTTTCCTTCTTCAAATTCTTTTATATCAAGTTTAGGTTGATCTATCGGATCTAGTTTGGTTTCTTCTAAAGCTTCTTCATAAGCCGGTGGTATTACGATATCTAAAGCATCTTCATAAAATACACCTTTTCCATATCTAGATTCAATTAATTTTCTAGGAGCTCTACCTTTTCTAAAGCCAGGAATATTTATGTTTTTTCTATTCTTTAAATAAGCTTTTTGTACTCCCTCTTCAAATTTCTCCGGTGTTATCTCAAACTCTATTGTTACAACATTTTTTTCTTTGTTAACTATTTTTGCCATTACTTCCTCCTTGATTATTATATATTATTATTAAATATTAAAATTTAATAGTTTAGTCAAAGTCATCTAATCATTATATCACAATTTTTATATATATCAACTTTAAAATTAATCAACAAATATTTTTTTGAACTCTTCATTGATTTTGTTTTTAAAATCATCTTTATATTCTAATATACCCTGATTATCTTCAAATGGATATGCGAAAAGAATTGAATCTTTATAAATGTTTTTTAATCTTTTAAAATAATCCCTATTGATTCTGAAAAAGTCAAAATTTATATCATCTAAATCATCGATATTTATTTCTTTCTTTAAGTATTCAAACATCTCTCGATATATATTTACCCCATTTTGTACCCTTAATACAGGTTCTATGAATATTCTTACCTTCCATCCTCTTTTTATAGCTTCCTTAATATTATCTATCCTACTATCTAAATCAGGGGTGTGCTTTTCGTACATATCTATTATGGTTTGCGGGGACAAAGACCATGACAAAATATAATTATCAATGGGATTTATGTCCCTAATGTCTTTAAAGTTAGAGCTTTTAGTTCTAGATTCAAAGTATATACTTGGATTATCCCTAGCAAAATTAATCCACTTACGGTTAAGGCCGTGTAGATTTTCTAATGCAAGCAAATCTCCTTCATAAGAAAGACTTATGTATGCTTTTTTTTCGACCTTTTCTTTTACTTCCTTTATAATGTTTTCATAATCAACAAATATTACTATATAGCTGCTTGGATACATTCCTTTTAAAAAACAGTACTGACAATCGTATATACAGTTCATCGAACTAACAGTGTAGTAAAAGTTATCAAAACCAAAATTATTACAAATCTCTGACCCTTCATAGAGCTTTTTTTCGTTACTTTTTGCTAATATGATTTTCAAATTATCTTTTTGGTATAGGTGAGATTGGTTTTTTCTATTAAAAATATCTTTATAATGTTTGACTTTTATTATTTTATGATTTTTAAGTTTTTTTAAAATCTCCTTAGTATATTCTTCGTTAATAACATCCTCTTCCACATAAACTATGTTATTTTTTGAATATTTCAAGTTTTTTACATAATTCATCATACTTAGTCCTTCTATTTTTTTTATCAAAAACCTTAACATCAGAAAAATCTTCTAGTAACTTTACCAAATCATTCTCCCTAATTTTATAATCCAAAGCTTTCTTTTTAAAATCAATTTTCAAATAATTTGAAAGCATAAAATTACCAACAATTTTATCTATTAATTTTATCTCTTTTTCAGTAAAATCCGGTCTATGATTACATTTAATATTATCCAAAACTTTAATATATTCTATTACTTCCTCTGATGTATCTTTGAGTATGTTTTTAATTTTCTCAATATTAAGATGTCTAGTATCATTATAATCCGATAATATCTTTATTATATGAATGTTATTTTGATATACATAATTTTGTGCTACATTATAATATCCTTCCCCTTCTAAATCCAGTAGCCCTTCTTTAGTTTCAATTTTATTTATATCTTTTCTCAAAATTGTTCTTAAAGAGGATTCTTTAAAAGGGTGTCCAGATATGTCTGGATAATATTCATCATAGTTTATACCCATTATTTTATTTATTATAAATACTTCTCCTATTTTATTCTCTTTACTACCTCCGGCTAAACCTATGTTAATAAATATATCATCTTTATTCTCATAGTAGCTTGCAAACAAACCACTCAATCCCGCCGCAGCATTAATTACGCCAGTTCCAGTGATGACTGCAGCAATATTTTCATTTTTATAAATTCTAATATTGTTAATGTTGTGTACTTTTTTTAGATTAAATTTTGTTATATATGGCTGTGCTTCAATATGTAAAGCAAAAGCTAAAAAGATCATCTAACTACCCCACTCATTAACTATTTCATAATTCCTATTTATTATATAATATACAATGTAAATATCATTATTAAATTTTTCTACTATAAATTTCCCATAGGTATGAAATCTTTTAAAACTTTTAGTCCTAAGATTATCTGGGTTTCCATACTGAATATAGTTAATTTTAAAATCACTATATGAATGACCTAGGCCATTCATATCTATTTCAACCATGAAGGTGTCTTTTTTATCTATAATATTTTTGTTAATTATCTCAAAATCAACATCTAATTCCCCACTATATCCTAGTGGCCGTAAAACTAAATATTCATAATCGTAAATCATTATCTCTTTTACGTCTTTTATAATCAATTTACCGGATTTATCATATATATAATCATCAAAAGAATTATTTTTAACTATATAACATCCATAAAAGCTGGAATAAGTTGGCGATGATTCTCTAAATATATCTGAATATTTATTTTCAAAATTTCCATAAGTATAGTATATAAAAAGATCTACATCTTTATTAATATATCTTTTAAAATTTTCTGCATTAAATTTATTCATCAATGGATACCAATTCAAGTTTTCTTCTTTTGGTATATCAACCTTTAAATTCTCATCATCAATAAAAGACTTTTGGAAATTATAAAAATTATAAGGAACCATTACGATTAAACTCCTTATAAAGTAAAAATTTAATATAAGTACTGAAATTACTATCATTAAAGTTATTATGATAATATATTTTTTCATTTTATTCTATCTTAAGTTCAGGATTTTTTCCACCCGTTGATTTAACATATATGTATAATCCTGAAAGGACTGATATTCCTCCTATTAAAGTTAATATGCCCGGCACTTCATTAAAGAATATTAAAGCTAAAACACTAGCAAATATAGGTTCCCCTAATGTTGATACTGAGATAAAGGTTGAAGATACATATTCAAGCATCCAGTTGTATACACTGTGTCCCAGCATTGAACAGAAAAATGCCAAAGCAAAAAATATAAGCATCTCTTCAACTGGATAAGGGTAAATAGGTGTTTTGCTGATTATTGCTATTAAAAATAATACTACTGCCGATATAGAGTAAACTATTAGTACATATACCCTAACCCCTAGTCTTAACCTTATTCTTCCTCCAATTAATAGATAGCCTCCTACAAAAAAAGCTCCAGCCAAGGCAAGCATATCACCTTTTAAAGCATGTCCTCCTCCTTGAGAATCACCTAAAGCTATAAGAACCGAACCAAGTATTGCTACTGCAATTCCTACTGCAGACCTAATTTTTATATTTTCTTTAAGTATAAAATAACTAAATGCAGCAACAAAAACAGGACTTAAGGATACCAAAACTGTTGAACTAGCTACTGAAGTCATACTTAAAGATGCTATCCAAGTTGCAAAATGAAGTGCTAAAAAAATTCCACTTAATGTACACCAAATCATATCAGAAAGAGTTACTCTCTTCAATTCTTCACGATCCTTCAACATTACAGGTATTACCCATAATAATGCAGCAAATAACATTCTATAAGCTGATATAATTATTGAGGGGGAATCGGACAATTTTACAAATATAGATGATAGTGAAGTGAAAAATAAGCCTATAAAAACAAAATTTTTTGATGGTGTTTTATCCATTGTCATCTCCTTCAAAATGTACTAGTTTTAATTTACACTATAAAAATAAATAAATCAAATCATAAAAATATGATTTGATTTATTTTTAATTTTTAAAACTGTGAACAGGAGCAGGAATTCTACCGCCTCTATCAATAAATTTATCACTGGAATATCTATTTACATCCATAATTGGAGCATATCCTAACAAGCCTCCAAACTCAGCCACATCACCTACATCTTTACCATAAACAGGTATAACTCTCACTGCTGTTGATTTGTTGTTTATAACACCAATAGCACATTCATCGGCTATCATTGCTGATATTGTTTTTGCTGTAGTATTTCCAGGGATGGCTATCATATCTAAACCTACAGAACAAACACATGTCATAGCTTCTAATTTTTCAATATTTATAGATCCTCTCTTTACAGCATCTATCATACCCTGGTCTTCGCTTACTGGAATAAATGCTCCGCTTAAGCCACCTACATGAGATGAGGCCATAATTCCGCCTTTTTTTACAGCATCGTTCAACATAGCAAGGGCTGCTGTAGTACCATGAGTACCGCAGCTTTCTAAACCCATTTCTTCAAGAATCAAAGCTACACTATCTCCTACTGCAGGAGTAGGTGCTAGGGATAAATCCATAACTCCAAAGGGTATATTCATTCTTTTTGATACTTCTTTAGCTATTAATTCTCCCGCTCTTGTAATTTTGAAAGCAGTTTTTTTAATTGTATCTGAAACTACATCGAAGCTTTCCCCCTTAACTTTTTCCAAGGCATGTTTTACAACTCCAGGTCCACTTACTCCAACACTTATAGATGCTTCTTTTTCTCCTACCCCATGGAAAGCTCCTGCCATAAAAGGATTATCTTCTACCGCATTTGCAAATGCAACAAATTTTGCACATCCAATACTGTCTTGGTCTCTAGTTAAATAAGCTGTTTCTTTTATTATTTCTCCTATTCTTTTTACACCATCCATGTTAATACCGGTTTTAGTACTTGCTAAATTAACTGAAGAACATACCTTTTTAGTTTCTTTCAAACTTTCAGGAATAGAATCAATAAGAATATTATCCCCCCTAGTATTTCCTTTATGTATTAAAGCTGAAAAACCACCTATAAAATCAATTCCTACTTCACCGGCTATTTGGTCTAAGGTTCTTGCATACTCAATGTAATTTTTATCTGAAGATGCACCTGCTACCAGAGATATGGGAGTGACAGAAATTCTTTTGTTTATTACCGGTATCCCATATTCTTTTTCAACAATTTCAACCGTTGGAACTAAATTTTCTGCATAGTTCATTATCTTATCGTAGATTTTCATACGGGAATTTTTACCACTACTATCTATACAATCCATTAAGGAAATGCCCAGGGTTATAGTTCTGATGTCAAAATTTTGCTTATCTATCATTTTAAGAGTTTCTAAAATATTTCCTCTATTTATCACTTGTATCCCCCTCTAAATTTCATGCATTTTATTAAAAATGTCTTCTCTTTGAAGTCTAACAGATAATCCCATTTCTTTACCAATTTTTTCTAATTTGTGTTTCAAATCTACTAAATCAATGGAAATTTCGCTAACATCTACGAGCATTATCATTGTAAAATACTCCTGCATTACCGTTTGATTTATGTCTAATATATTCGCATTGTTTTCTGCTAGTACCCCTGCAACATTAGCGATGATACCTACTTTATCCTTACCAATTATTGTTACTACTGATCTCATAACAACCTCCTTATAAAAAAATAAAGACCTCAAAGGTCTTCTTAGTTTTTATTATCTTTGTCCTTTTACCTGAGAGTTTCGTTTTTCAACTTACCCCTTCGGTGCTCTTTCGAGTCTCTCCAAAGTCTTGTCCATATGCGGTCGACCTGTCTTCCTCATACTTCATCCAAATATTTAATTTATATTAGTATATGTTAAAACAATAACAAATACAAGTGTTTTTAAAAAAGATGTACTATGATTCCCTGTACTATGCCTATAAAAAAACCAAGAACAGCTCCTAAAATTTCTATATGGCGAAGTTCTTTCTTTGCAATGTCAAAGACTATTTCTTCTACTTTTGTTAAATCAAAAGAATTAATTTTCGATTCTACCATTTTACTTATGCTTATATCTTCTTCTGCCTTTTTGCTTATGTCTTTTATTATTTCATGTACATATTCAGAACCTTCTTCATCCATCATGTTATTTATATATTTTATTATAGGTCTTTTTAGTCCAAGTATCAAAGGGTATTCAGCTATTTTTACTTCTACTGCTCTTTGAATTTTTAGCTTAATCTTATCTAATAATTTTTCAACTTTATCTTCTGTAACAAAGGACTCAATTATTTCCTCTAGACTTAGTAGTTCGTTTTCAACTGTTTCTCCTATGCTTTTCGATAGTTCTTTTTGTCTTTTAGGAATTACGCCTTGAATTTCAAATCCGATTATATTTATAGGATCAACCGGTCTAAAAAGAAGTTTTATAGCGATTACATTTGTTACATACCCTATACTAGCTCCTATAATAGATAAAATGAATATCTTAAGTAAAATATTAATCATAATTTATCCTTCTATATTTTAATTTTTTGCATTCCTCTTTTTCTATAAACTGAAATATTTTCAAATCCTAATTTTTTTATATAATTAATGGCATTTTTACAATTAAAGCCTACATGATCAGGATAGTGAGCATCAGAACCTACTATTATATTTTTGCCACCAAGTTTTTTATACAGAGTTAAAATTTCCTTTTTTGGATACTGTCTTGCTACTCTATGACTAAATCCCGAAGTACTTACTTCTAGACTCTTGCCATCTTTTATTAATATCTTTAAAATATCTGCAACTATATCTTTGTAATAAGCAAATTTAATATCCGGTCCAAACCTATCTATATAATCAAGGTGTCCCAAGACGTCATAATCTTTATATTTTTTTATTACTTCTAAAATTTGAAAATAGTATTCTCTATATATGTTTTTATCTATACTGATTTCGTTGTAATCTATCTCATTTAAAAAAATATTATTTATTCTATGAAAAGATAATATCACCAGGTCAAAGTTTTTTAAATCAATAACATTTTCGACTCTTACAATAGAACTTAAGTCTATGTTCATTTCTATTCCTGATAGTACTTCTACATCATCATATTTTTTGTTTACTCTTTTTATTTCTTTCCAGTACTCTTCTACGTTAAAAATTAAATCTTTGTGGGGTTCACTATGAACATCAAAATGGTCGCAGCAGTATACTATCTTTAGTTTTTTAGCCACAGCACTTTTTATCATTTCTTCTAATTCATATTTACAATCATTTGAATATATAGAATGTATATGAAAGTCGTACATTACATCCTCCTTGAAAAATTAAAACCCACAGTGCCGTAATCCTTCTAATTCACGCCCGCTGGTTTGCAGGTGGGTGTTCTGTTCTCCAGTTTTGAAGTCCTGTTAAACAGGCATTCCATCCCTAGAGAAACTCCGAACTCCCTTACTCAAAATGTCGGTTGAATTACTTGGATCTCGAACACCGCAGGTATTCTTAAACTAATTATACATTGATTTTATCCATATTTCAAACTATAAATTTTATATTTATTCTACATTTATCAACTTATCGGCAGATAACAGGTAAATATAACTTTCTTTGACCTTTTTCTCAGTTAATGTTTCTAAAGCTAACCTATACTCCTTAATTTGATCCTTATATATATTTAATATGTCCTCAGTTTTTTTATTATACAAGCTATCAGTCTTATAGTCTATTAAAACAATTTCATCATCTTCTTGAAAATAACAATCTATAACTCCCTGCACAAGGACGCTCTGTTTAGAACCTGTAAACTTCTTGCTTATTTCTGAAGATTCTTTTTTTATAATAAATGGTTCTTCTCTAAAAACTTTTTTAGAAGATAACATCCTTTTTCCTATTTCAGAATTATAAAATCTTGTAATTTTTTTTACATCCACTACCTCTGCTTCTTCTTCTGTTAATTGTTTTTTAATAACCATCCTACTTAATTCATCTTCAACATACACATCATCAATTTCTTTTTTTAGCCTGATCATCTGCATTACGAAGTGAGTTATTGTACCAATTTCCTGACCGGTAAAATCAGAACTTTTTTCTTTAAATGTAGGTAAATTTGATATGTTTGGTATACTATATTTACTATCTTCATAGTTTTGTGTGCGTAATTTATTCAACTCTGTTACGGATACTTTTGGAGGTACTTCCTTTATATCCTTATAAGGATACTCCCATTTCATTAATTTATCTAACTTATCTAATTTAATTTCCTTATTATTTTTTAAGCTAATAATATCTTTTAAAATTTGTTCTCTTCTTGACGGATTATCTTCTTTTTCTTGGAAATAATCATACTCAAGTATTTTTATTTTCCAGCTTGAATTAAACTCATCTTCAATATTTTCAAAAATATCTTCATCTCTTAAAATTTCTCCGTCTTTATGTCCGTAAAGTGCTTTCCCAATCCAATCTAAATAACTAATTGATGAATATAAACTATAGTAATCAAGGCCGCTTTTCCACTTTTCTTTCTTGTTTTCAATATTTTTAACCGTGCCTATCAGCACTAATTTATCTATAGCTCTCGTCATACCTACATAAAGAACTCTCATTTCTTCCGATAGGTCTTCTTTTTTTAGTATCGACTTAGCTGCTAGTCTTGGTAGGGTCTCCTTTGTTATCTTCTTCTCTATATTGAAGTACTTTGGGGCTAATCTGCATTTACCATGAATTATTATATTTTTACTGCTGTTGCTTAGATTAAACCTTCTATTAAGTCCTGGTATTATTACTATTGGAAACTCCAATCCTTTACTTTTATGAATGCTCATAAGTCTTACTACATTGTCATTTTCTCCTAAAACTCTAGCACTTCCCATATCTTTAGAGGATGATTTTACTTTGTCGATATACTGTAAAAACTTAACTAATCCACTTAACTTTGTTCTTTCAAAATTATAGGCCTTATCAACTAATAATTTTAAATTCCCCTGTCTTATTTTACCTTTTGGAAGCATCCCAGAGAAGTAATAGTAATTTGTTTCAATTAATATATTCCATATTAACTTATTTAAAGATGTGTGCCTACTCTCATCTCTCCATTTATCTACCTTAGATATTAGTTCATTTATTTTATTTGACAGGCTGTTTTCATTTTCTCTACAGTATTTTTTTACACTTTCATTGTAAGGGATTTTTTTATAGGTCCTTCTTATTTCTATCATTTCCTCTATTGAAAATCCACCTATCATTGATCTCATAACGCTCATGAGAGGTATATCTTGTTTAAAATTGTCTATAAGTTTCAATAGATTTATTATTATTTTTATTTCTACTGTATCAAAATAACCTTCGTTACTATCTGAATATAAGGGGATATTTTCTTTAGTGAAAATTTCATCATATACTTCCTGAGCTCCTTTCGTAGCTCTTAAAAGTATCACTATGTCCTTATAAGTAACTTCTCTCCAACCTTCTTCTCTTGAATATGTTTTGCTTCCTATTAATTCTTTTATTCTTTCAGCTGTTATTTTCGCCTCTAATTCTATGTCTCGTAAATCTAAGAGCTCTTCCTCTATATCTTCTTCATCATCTACTTTTTTATTAAAAATATTTAATTCTACATTACTGGACAATTCATTTCTTTCAAACTCTATACCTTCGTATAGATAATTTGAACCTTCATAGTCTATTTCACCTAGATCTTTAGACATTATATTTTTAAATAAATAATTTATACAGTTTAGTATTTCTAACCTACTCCTAAAGTTTTTATTCAAATTAACTATCATATTATTATCTGATTCTTTACTTTTATAACTTTCTAACCTATTCATAAAAATAGTAGGATCTGCCTGTCTAAATCTATATATACTTTGTTTTACATCTCCAACCATAAATAAGTTGTTTATTCTTTTTATTCTCTGTATAATAGTTTCTTGAACTTCATTGCTATCCTGATATTCATCAATATATATGTATTTATACTTACTTTTATAATAATTTGATACTTCTTCATAATCCAGCAATTCTAAAGCATAGTGTTCTAAATCATTAAAATCTAGTAATCCTCTATCATTTTTTAATTCTTTAAATCGAATATCTACTTTCTGTATTACTTCTAATAATCCCTTCATTGGAATAGAAGACTCTTTAGTTAATTTCATAGCAGTATCTAGATCATCCTTAGGAATAATCTTCTCTATTTCTGATACTAATTTTTTAAATAGGTCTCTTTTTTCTTTATAAATACTACATATTTCATCCTGTTTCTTTTTTGGAATTCTAGGCAATCCTTTATAGCTTATATTATTGAAATAATTTATAAATTTGTTCATATCTTCATATAGGAACTTTTTTAGATTTTGAATTATATCTTTATCGCTTTTTAAGTTATCTATGTAGTCTGAAGCAGGACCTTCGTAATCGAGAATTCTTTCCATATCGTTGATTATATTCTCTCCGTCTTTTAAAAGCTTGTAGATATCTTCTTTTATTATTTTAAGCCAAAGATTTTCAGAATCATCATCTCTCAGTAAATCTACTGATTCTTCCAGCCATTTTAAGGGGTAGGAAAAACTCTGTATGCTTGAATAAGTATCCTTTATTAATTTTTCTAACATGCTATCGCCACGAGTTTCACTATAATTGTCAACTAAAGTTTGAAACTCTATAGAGTTATCTTCATAACTTTTTTCTAGTACTTCTTCCAATGCTTCGTTGAAAAGTATTTCATTTTCTTCAATGCTACTTATAGAAAAGTTGGGATCTATATCTAAAAAATAATAATACTTCCTTATTATTTTTGTGCAAAAAGCATGGATGGTAGATATGCTGCTGATATTTAGCAAATATATCTGCTTTCTTATGTTGTATTTTCCTGATATATCAGTATCCAATCTTCTTATTAGACTTTCTTGTATTTTCTTTTTCATATCCCTCGCTGCAGCATTAGTAAAAGTAACTATTAAAAACTCATCGATATTTATTTTTTTTCCTATTAAAGTATCTATTATTCTCTCAACTAATACTGCCGTCTTTCCTGAACCAGCAGCTGCAGAAACTAGAAGGTTTTTATCTTTATTTATGATTGCAGTTTTTTGTTCATCAGTCCAGTTTATCATGTTCTTCACCTATCTTTTCAAGAATATTTTCAAAATCTTTTTTATCAACTTTTTTTATAATTTTGTATTTATTATCAGGCATAGTTTTATCAAATTGACATATATCTATATAGGAGCACCATTTACACGGAATGTTTTGGTTTCTCTTGAAGGGTTCTATTAGTATCTTTCCAGATATAATTTCTTTTCCTATTTCTAATACTTTGTCATTTACGTATTTTAATAAACCTTTGTAAGCTTCTCTAGTCAATGTTTGAGAGCTTTTACTTATTGATCCATTTTTATTTATTTTTATTTTTGCTACAGTGGATTCTCTTTCTTCTTCTATCTTTTTATCAAGTTTTTTAATTAATTCTTTATCCTCTAAGAAATATCCTTCCATTTTATACTCTTTAAGAAGTTCTTTTTCTATTGAATCTTTGTCTTTGTGCTTATCTCCATCTATCCATGGAAGTAAAATGCTAAAATAAAACACTCCACCTATATCAGATGGTTTTCCTGTTATTTCTTCAGAATTGTCTATTAAGGCATTTAAATAGATAAAAAGCTGCAGCTCCATGCCACTAGCCAAGGCTGTGATATCAATTGATTGGTCTTTTGATTTATAGTCTATTATGTTTACATAATTATTATTATTGAAATTAAGTATATCGACCCTATCAATTCTTCCATTTATCTTTAATATCCTGTTGTCTTTTAAAATCATTTCAATAGGTTTTAATGCTGATTCTTCACTAAAACTAATCTCTTGATACTTAGGTTTAAAGTCGCTTCTATTTAATTGCTCTACTATACCTTTAGCTGTCTCTATTCCAACTCTTTTAATCTTTTTCTTTATGTATTTATTTCTATAATTATAGTCAATTGGACTGCTATTTACCTTCTCTTCTTCAAGGGCCTCATCTAAAGATTTTTCCATTATTTGAATACCCTTATCTAATTCTAGAAACTCTTCTTTATTATTAATAATTTCTTTTGTAAATTTTTCCATTGACCTATGATATATTTTCCCTATATCTCTACTATCTACTTCGTATTCTCTTCTTTCTTCAGGTGCTAAACCATACTCAACAAAAAATTTGAACGGACATTGAGCAAAACTTTCAAGTCTGTAAGGACTTAAATTTAAAGGGTTATCATAAAGTTTATCTATATAATCTTCTTCTATATATTCTTTATTGTTTGTATAAAGAAATCCCTCTTCTAAATAATTCTCGAAATTGTCGTAATTAATCAGAAACCACTTAAGACCTTCTTTATAAATTTTATCTAGATTTTCAATGTTTTCATCTTTTGTAATCTTGTTTATTATTTGATTTAATGCAGGTTTCTTTCTTCCATGAATTTTGTCATCTTCTAAAGTATTTATACTACTTATTATTTCTAAATTTGGAAATATTTCTTTTATTTTATCTATATAAGAAGACCTAACTAAACTAGACCCATCATAATCCCCTAAAGAATAACTGAAGTAAATTTTTTCTTTTCCTCTACTTAAAACATTATAAAAATTATGTTTTTCTGAATCTACCATGTAGTCTGAATTTTTTAATTCAAGTCCTTTTTTCTTTAAGATATCTTTTTCTTCATCTACTAATATCCCGTTATATTCATAAGTCTTAGGTATATATCCATCGTTTACACCTACCAAATACAGGGAACTTTTGCTTCCAAATTTTGTCCTTTCTAAATTACCAACTGTTATAGAATCGAGTTTTGTTGGGAGTACCCCTACTTCATATTCTAATAGACCTGATTCTATTATATTTTTTAATTCATTAATTTTAATTTTACTTCCACCGGATATAGTTATAATTTGATCAAATAAATCCATAACTGAATTCCATACCTGATTATTTATATATGCTGCTTCATACAACTTTTCTTCTCTAAATCTTTCAGTATCTTTTTGAATTTTTTCCTTCAGTTTTAATTTTTCAATTTCTTTTATTATCTTTAATACAAAATTTTCAATTGTATCTTCTTTGTTAAAAGAATCCTTTGATGGAATAATACTTATAACTTTTTTTCTTATTTCATTTAAGTAGTCTAGGTTTGAATATTCATCTTCCTTGTTGAATTCTGAAAACCATCTGTTCCTATCGATTCCCCATCTAATACAATAATTTTCTAAATCTTCTATTTCTTCGTAATCAAGATCCCAATATCCTATTTTTAAAAGTCTAAAAACATCTTCACGTTTGTAATTATAAGTAATACAATCCAAATAAGACATCAATAAAATTATGAAACTATTATCCATTAAATCTTTTTTGAAATCAGAAAAGAAGGGTATATCGTATTCCTTAAATACCTTTTCTATTACCGGCAAATAAACAGCCTCATCCCCTAATAAAATCCCGATGTCTTTATATCTTATATTATAATTTTTTAAATCCTTAATTATTCTATCAGCTACCATTTCTACTTCTTCATAAGGGTTTTGACCGTAAAAAACTTCTATATTCTCAGGATTTTTTTTATACTTATCAGGAAAGTAACTAAAAAAATTTCTTTCTAAATGATTAATATCATCTTTTAAAATATTTTCTCTTTTTAAATACTGATAATTGATTGTTGGATTTAGATTTTCTACTTCTTTATTTAGATAATTAAGAGTATCTACACTGATTTTAAACTCTTCCCTTTCTAATCCTTCTTCATCTTCTACAGGTAGTGTAATAAACATATTCTGTGATGTTTCAAAAAGCTCTCTTATCAACTTTATCTGTAGCTTTGAAAATTTATTGAATTCATCAATGTATATATAACTATTTTTTATATAATTTGAATCTTTTATTTTTCTTATAAACAATAATTTTTTATCTTCATTATCCAAATATGTATGTTCTAATTTTTCTTCTAGATTCTTATATATTATTTTTATATCATTTAACTTTCTATCAAAGGCGTAATGGTCGTCATCAGATTTTATTTTTTCAAGTACATTTAATTGAAGTCCATTTTCTTTGAATTCTTTTATTAATCCGTTAAAATTCTTGAGAAATCCTTCTTTTTTATATGACCTGCCAAAAACCTTAAGGTCTTTTTTGTTTTTTTCGAAAATTTCTCTAAGAAGCATAATTTTACCATAATCGTCTATTTCTTTTTCTTTAATCCCGCCGACTTCTTCTAGGACTTTATATTCAAGTCTTGTAAAACTTAAAATTTGAACCTTCATAATACCATTAACCTCAAGAAAGTCTATTAATTCCCTTTCTTTTTCATAAGTTATCTGTTCAGGAACTATTAATATTAGATTTCTATCCTTATTACTTAAATCTTTTTTTATTTGATTATAAATCCACCTGCTCTTACCACTTCTTGATTCACCCAATATATAGTTAAGATTCATTTATTTACAACCCCTTGTCTATTATTCTTCTGTTTCTATATCCTTCTTATCAAATTCTCTATTGTATATGCTTATATTGTCCAGGGTCCAAATCCTATCTGAAAACTCTCCATTCTCTACATTTTTAAGACCATCTTGAAAATCATATACTCTTGCATCTATAATATCTATGTAGTGAAGAAGTTCAGCTTCTAATATCATAGGCTTTTTTGGTGAACCAAATTCTGGAAAATAGTGATGACTTAGTATCATATGCTGAAGTACAACTTTAACTTCATCATTAATATTGTGTTTATCTGCCGCTTTTTCTACTTCTATAACACCCATGGTTATGTGACCTAGTAATTTTCCATCTCTCGTATAGTCGCTAACTATACCCATTTCATTAGAATCCATTTCTTCTGTTTTGCAAATATCGTGTAGTAGTATGCCGGCATAAATTAAATCTGTATTTACATTCTCATAAATTTGTGAAATTTTCTCCCCTAACCTGAGCATCCTAACCAGATGATATAAAAGTCCACCTTTAATTGAATGATGATTCGATTTGGCTGCGGGATAAAAACTCATCTTATCTTTGTATTTGGTAATTACCTCTACTACTATTTTTTTTATGTCTTCATTTTTTATTTTAGAAATATATGCCTTTACTTCATCAAACATATCATCAATATCTAAAGGTGCTGCTTCTACAAAATCTCTTATATCTATTTCGTCCTGAGAATTTATTTCTCTAATCCTTTCAATTTTTAGCTGTTTTACCCCTTTCCATTCACTGGCTGTTCCCCTTATTTTCATCACCTTATAATCTTCTATTCTATTTTCAATATCTTTGTTTAAATTCCATATTTTTCCGTTTATTTCTTCTTCACCATCACCTAAAATTAGGTCCATATATAGCTTTCCATTCTTATCACTTTTTACTTCTTTTGCCTTGACTAGAAAAAAACTATCAAATCTTTCATTTACTTTTAAATCTTTAATCTTTTTGTAATTCACTTATGCCTCCTTTAATTTATTTAATCTAATTTTAAGCCCATATGATATGAACTGTAAAAAACTCCATCAATTTGAATATCCCTGCTCAACAATCCTTCTTTTATAAAACCATATTTTTCATATAATTTTATAGCTCTTTCATTTTCTTCATTTACTAGAAGATCTATTTTTCTGAAGTTATCTTTTCTGCACAATGATATAATAAACTCCATCATACTGCTACCCACACCCATATTCCAAAATTCTTTCAGTACACTTATACCAATATCTGACTTATGACTCAATCTATCTTTCTGTGAGCTAGCTATATTAACTACAGATACAAGGTGGTCATCTATAAACCCTCCTATCATGTAGTTTCTTTTAGTTTCTTGAGTATTTCTTAAAAATATTTTCTCCTGATCTATAGTATATGAAACTCCTTCGGAACCAAAGGTTAAAAAATCAGTTTCGCTACCAACATTACTAGTATATTTTAGAACTTCTACTGCATCATCAGGATTTAACTCTCTTATTATTAACATCTTATTGTTTTTCAAAATAACTTCTTTCATTTCAAATCCTCCAAATAAATTAAAATCGAATCATATGTTCTATAAAATTATATCATATATCAATTTTATTTAAAGAAATAAAAAAACCGCCTTAGCGGTTTTTTATATGCTTTTTAAAATTCTTTCCAGGTCTTTCTTGTTAAAGAAATACTTTTTATTACAAAATTGACAACTTACTTCTGCTTTCCCATCTTCTCTGATTATTTTTTCTAAATCTTCTTTTCCCACAGATATCAAAACTTCTTCAGTTTTTTCTTTACTACAGTCGCACTTGTACTGTACAGGTATTTTTTCAGTTATTTCAATTTTAAAATCACTCAGTATCTCCTGTGCAATATCTTCTAAGCTTTTTCCTTCTTTAAAATACTGGGAAACATTTTTCAGTTTTGAGATTTGCTTTTCTATCTTTTCAATTTCCTCTTCTTTTAGGTCCGGCATAGTCTGTATCATAAACCCACCGGCAGACTTTACAGAAGTATCTTTATCCACTAAAACACCCAGTCCTATTACTGTTGGTTGCTGTTCTGAATTGAAATAATAAGAGGCAATGTCCTCACCTATCTCACCTGTTACTAGTTGAGATTGACCCACATAGGGCTCTTTCATTCCTATATCTTTTATTACCTTAAGGGTACCCTTGGTTCCTACCGCCTTACCAACATTAAGTTTTCCATTGCTTTTATCTTCTACAAAAAATTTAGGATTTTGTATATATCCCTTTACATTACCTATGCTATCAGATGTTACTAATAATGTTCCAGCAGGTCCTCCTCCGTTTATTCTAAGGGTAAGCTTATCTTTTTCATTTTTCATTGTATAGCCCATCATCAACCCAGCTGTAAGCAATCTTCCTAAGGCTGCAGTTGCTGTAGGTGTTGTGTCATGAAAATCTCTAGCTTTTTCTACTACATCAGTAGAGTTAACAATCATAAATCTAAAGGAAATTTTTTCGTCTATTCCTCTTATCATATATCCCATTTTTACCTCCTAATTCCTGTAAACACAATTCTTTCAGACTCGTCATCTATATTTTTATCTTTATAATCATCATATATTTTTACATCTTTAAATCCTTTTTCTTCCAGGACTTCTTTAACTTTTTCTACTTTAAAGGCTCTCTGACTTTGAACCTCTGTTATCCTTTTATAACTATCTCCATCTTTAATAAAAAAGTTTAGAGTCATTTCCGATATATCTTTTTCTTCAACAAAATTATTTTCCCACACATAAAAGATACCCTCTTCTTCTGAGACAAAGGTATTATTTCCAAGAATATTTTTCAATTTATTATAGCTGCTTATATCAAATATAATCATTCCGCCTTCTTTTAACAAATTCCAGGAATTAACTATAAAATCTTCCAAGTCTTTGTCTTTTAACATATAATTCACTACGTCGCATGCACTTACAACTGCATCAAACTTTTTATCCATCTGTATGCTTCTACCGTCGCCCTTCATAATTCTAATATTGGGTATTTTTCTTAGTTTCTCATAAGCTTTAACCAGCATATTTTCTGAAGGTTCTACAGCAGTTATTTTATAGTTTTTTTCACCCAGTCTTTTTGTAATTTCACCCGTACCGCATCCAATTTCTAAAATATCCTTTTTCCCATCTAACCTTTTATGTATAAACTCCGACCATTTGTTGTATGATACTTCCTTCATTAAAATATCATAAATTTCTGAAAACTCGTAGTTGTTCAAATTAATCCTCCTGATAATTAATCTTTGTTTTTCTTATATCTTACTATGTTTTTTAACTCTTTGATTTCTTTTAATATAAGATTTAGAGTATACTGAATACTAACTAGTATAACAAAAAATATTATTATTGCAATTAATCTAATATCTAAATTATTCATTTTCTAACATCTCCCTGTTATATATATGAATTTTTTTTCCTTTTATCTTATCTTGATCCAACTGTTCTTTCATGTCTTCCGGCACGGTTATGATATCTTTTACTCCATCGCTTATGTACCTGTAATCATAATTATCTTCGAAGTATTTGTACCATTCTTCCGATTCTTGATTCTCCTCAGTACTACTTACCCTAATCCTTGGAATTTCTTTGAAATCAAACCTCTTATCTGCCCAAGAATAACTAGGATGGGAACCAACATTCAGTACTGCAGTATGATTGTATTCGAATCCATCATAACTTCCATTTATAACATACTTTTCTAAATCTCCTTCAGGCCTAAGTCCGTAAGGTAGTGATAAAGTGGTCATATCGTAATCAGGGATATAATACTTTATTACCTCCACCTGTCTTCCCAATTGAAATTTGATGCCTTCTTCTTCTAATTCATTTAAAAAAGCATGGTTATAGGTATGGTTTCCTACATCATACCCATTTTCTATTAAGAAATTCAATTTGAATTCTATATGGTCGTTTTGTCTAAATGGATTTGTTCCAAACAAATAGAAAGTTGCTGTAGAATTAAAATCGGGGTTTTCCTTCTTAAAATCCTCCATTATTCCCACTGCACTATCCGGGTCAATAGTTATTTCGCCATTCTCTTCTATTACATTAAAATTGTTTTTTAATCCATCATCAAAAGTAAGTACCACCGGGGTTTTACCGGCCGGTACATCCATATCTCCCGTCACAAAATCTTTTAGGGCTACTAGATAGTAGTCATTATTATAAAGGTATTCCAAATCTTCCCTAAAAGCTTCTTTTGATATTTCCCACACCCCATCTTCATCTTCTACAGAATGAAGCATTAAAACCATAACCTTACCCATTTCATTTGGTTTAAGGCTTAAATCTATATCTTCTATTGCGATTTCTTCCTTCGGATTATCTATATTATCGCTGGGTTCTAAATACCCAGTATTGCCTGCTAATGCTATAAGAAAAATGTTTATAAAGATTAATAATCTATTCATCTGTATCGTCTCCTTCTTCTAAGTTAATATAATTCTACCAGAGATATCTATAAAAATATACAATTAAATAAAATTTAACAATTTTTATTATATTTTCTCCTTATTATGTTATAATACATAAAGGTGGTGGTAGTTTGTTTGATAGCGGTTCAATTTTAGCGAAAAATAAATTGAAAATATTATATATATTCTATACTATAAATATACCCATAAATAACACAGATATAACCAAATTTGTCCTTGAGAAAGATTACATGGACTATTTTACCTTGCAAAAAATACTGACAGAGCTAAATGAAGATGGCTTTCTTACGATAGACAAAGTAGATAGCAAAGATCTTTTTTATTTGACTGAAACAGGGAAAAAAACTGTAGATATGTTTATAGATAAAATACCAAAATTATATAGAAAAAGCATAGAAAACAATTTTAAATCTTTAAAGAAAGAAATTGAAAAGAATCGTCAGCTAATTGGACATTATTTCCAAAGAAAGGATAAGGATTTTACAGTTATCCTCCAAGCCTTTGAAGATGATATTACTGTTTTTAACTTATCTATTAATGTTCCCGATGAAGATTCTGCAAAAAACATAATGAAAAAATGGAAAGAAAATCCTGATAAAATATATTCAGAGTTTATAAATATACTATTTAAGTAGGTGTAAATATGACAGATAATAAAATCATAATATATACAGATGGTGCTTGTTCAAATAACCAGAAAGACAATAATTTAGGTGGGTATGGTGCTGTTATGCTTTATAAAGGCCATAGGAAAGAAATTTACGGTGGCGAAAAAAATACCACCAACAACATCATGGAAATGAAGGCCATAATAGAAGCTTTAAAGCTCCTTAAAACATATGAAATCCCTGTAGAAATATATACTGATTCAGCTTACATATCAAACTGTATGAATCAAAAATGGTATGAAAACTGGATTAAAAATGGCTGGAAAACAGCCAATAAAAAACCAGTTAAAAATAAAGAGCTATGGATGGAGATTTTAAAATATGTAGATAAAATCGACACCATAACCTTCCATAAAGTTCCTGGTCATTCTGGGGTGGAGCTTAACGAAAAAGCAGATGAATTAGCCAATAAAGGTATCGATAGCATTAGATAGAATTCTTTTACCATCGGAGTATCCTTTATCAATGTTTTTCAAAATATTCTCTCTATTAAAATCTAGTGTACCTCCTAAAAATTCATCGGGACTTATATCAATTATATCAATATTATTAAATTCTGAGTAATCAAATTCCTCAGGTCTCAATCTTACGGATATTATCTTTTTATAACCTTTTTCAACAAGCATATTAATAGGGAGATTATTAAAAAAACCTCCATCTATATAATAATCACCGTCAATTTTTTCGGCTTTGAAAACAGGTAAGTAAGATGAAGCAATGATATATTTATACAGACTTCCTACTTCAATATCTTCTAAGAATAGCTCTTCCAACCTTCTTTTACTTAAATTATAGGTAACTAGACCTAGGTCTATATTTTTACTTCTTATAAGTTCTTCATCAATTTTAGTCTTTATCATTTCTTTCATTGGTTCTATATCTAGAGGTTCTTTATTGTTTAGAAAAAATTCTTGAAGTTTGTCGATATCCTTAGCTAAGTCTGAGCTAAATTCTTTAGGAAAATTTTTCTCCTTACCATCATCTTTGACTACATCTTCAACAGATAATTCTGTCCACATTTTAAGAGCAAAGTCAATATCTCCCATTGCAAATGCTGCGGAGTTGATTGCTCCAACTGAAGTACCTACTACTCCATCTATCTTTATATTTTTTTCCTGTATATATTTCCATACTCCAATTTGATATGCACCTTTAGCTCCTCCACCTTCAAAAGCTATACCTATCATTTCCATCATCCCCTATTATTTTGTGTTGTAAATCTCTATAGAATTTTCTATAGTTTCTTCAACTAGTTTTTCTACATCTAAGTTTTTCTCATCTTCTAAAATATTATCTAAATTAGGTCTAGTAACAGGATTGTCTGGTGAGAATATTGAACAGCAGTCATCATAAGGTTGTATAGAAATTTCATAAGTCTCAATATCTCTTGCCGTATCTATAATCTCTGTTTTATCATTCCCAATTAAAGGTCTTAGTATAGGAATATCTACACTGTTTTCTATAACTCTAAGAGAGTTGATAGTCTGACTTGCTACCTGTCCTAGGCTCTCTCCTGTTACAAGGCAGTCGTATTCTTCTCTTTGGGCAATTTTTTCACTAATTTTCATCATAAATCTTCTAGCAATAATTGTGGTGTTCTTTTCCTGGCATTTTTCTTTAATTTGTCTGTAAATTTCTAAAATATTTACAAAATAAACTTTCATAGGACCGGTGTAAACAGACATAATATCACTTAATTCTTTTATTTTTTCATTCGATCTTATACTTGTATAGGGATAAGAGTGAAAAGATATACAGTCTACCTTTACTCCTCTCCTTCCCATTAGATATCCAGCTACAGGACTATCAATTCCTCCAGATAATAATACTAATCCCCTGCCGTTTGAACCAATAGGTAAGCCTCCTCCTCCTTGGTATTTTTCAGAATAGATATAGGTTTTACTTCTTATATCTACATTTACAATTAAATCAGGATTGTGAACATCAACTTTTATATCCTCAACATTTTTTAATACTTCCCCACCTAAAATATTGTTTAAATCCATTGATTTCACCGGAAAAGTTTTGTCAGCTCTTTTTGCTTTTATTTTAAAAGTCTTTATATTTCTACTTTCTTTTTTAAAATTAACATATTCTACTACAGTATTTTTTATATCTTCAAGGTCACTTTCTATTTTTAAACATGGAGATACTACTACGATGCCAAAAACTTTACTTATTTTTCTAACCATTTTATCTATGTTATCATCAATATCCAAAAAAACTTTACCTCTGTCTCTATATATCTTTATTTCCTTATCGTCTATTACTCGTTTTAGAGACTGATTTAATTTATTCTCAAAGTAACCTCTGTTTCTACCCTTTAATACAATTTCTCCTAAGCTCATACTTATATTATTATACATATTATCTCCTAACCATTTTTCTTATTTCATTTGTATGTTTTGCAATTTTTTCTACTACATATTTTACATCTTTTTCATTACTGTATCTTCCAAAACTGATTCTTACTGTTCCGTCTAAAAAATTTTGAGGAATATTTAAAGCCTGGTAAGTTTCGCTTATTCCCTTATAGTTTGAAGAACATGCTGATCCGGAAGATATATAAATGTCATCCATTTCTAAAAAATGTATTAAAACTTCACTCTTAATATCCTTAATCGATAAGTTTAAAATATATGGGGAAGTTTTTTCTAAATTTCCATTAAAAATTACCTCTTCAATATAATTAGGTAACAACTCTCGATACATTTTATTAATCCTTTTAACTTTCTCATAATTTTCATCCATTGTCTTGCTAGCTATCTCACAAGTTTTTCCAAAGGATGCTATAGATGGAATATCTTCAGTGCCTGACCTTAAATTTTTCTGCTGTCCTCCACCGTAAAGCAGGGGTACAAATTTGTCAGGTTCTTTAATGTAAAGTCCCCCTATACCTTTTGGACCGTGTATTTTATGAGAAGAAAAGGACATAGTGTCTATTTTTAATTTACTAACATCTATTTTTAATTTACCAAATCCTTGGACTCCATCTACATGTATTAATACTTCCTTACTAATTCCCTTAATTTTTTGAGTCATTTCTTCTATATTCTGCAAGAAACCTATCTCACTATTTACAAAAGGAATTGTTACTAGTCCTGTACTGTCATCGATCTTTTCATATAAATCATCCACCCTATATTCACCATTATTATAGTAACCGTAGTGCTGAACTTTTATACCTTTTTCTTCCTTTAAAAACTCCCAGTATTTAGTTACTGATGGATGTTCTATTTTAGTTGTCAGTATTTTTTTCTTTTTATTCTTAAACCTTATTATCTGCCATAATCCTGTATTATTTCCCTCAGTTCCTCCAGATGTAATGATTATATTTGAAGGTTTAGCATTAATCATATTTGAAATATATTCTAAGTTTAACTTATATATTTTTTCTGAATTTACTCCCATTTTATGAAGGGAAGAAGGATTACCGTAGTTGTTTTTGTGAGTCTCTATAAGCTTATTAAGAGCTTCACTATCTATCTTTGTTGTTGCAGCATTATCAAGGTATACAGCCATTTTATCAGCTCCTTATTTCCTTAATATTCGTTTTTATTTCTTAATAAATATACCTATTGATTTAATTTTTCCAGTGTGCTATAATGAAAGTGGTTATCCCCCCGATAGCCAAATATATTCCCAATACCCCTTTTAAGCATTTATGCTTAAGATAAGGCGACCTACCCAGGTCGCTTTATCTTTTTGTATTAAGCTCTTTTATAATTTTTTAAATATTCTAACTTGTCTTTGTTGTACAATCCTGTCAATTTTTTTACAACTTTGTTGTTAGTGCTAAATCGTATGGTATCTATTCTATTTATAGGCATAATATCTATAGAAGTCCCCGTAACAAAAGCTGCATCAAAAAAGTTTAACTCGTCAAGCATAATTTCACGCCTTAATACTGATATATTATTTTTTTCGCATATTTCTAAAATTTTTTGTCTTGTAGTTCCTAGTAAAACTCTCTCATCTGGAGAAGTTATGATTTTTTCACCTTTAACAAAAAATAAGTTTGACCTGCTACCTTCTAAAACCACCTTATTTTCTGTAAGAAAAATCGCTTCATCAGCTCCTACATCTTTTAATATTTCATTAACTATTTTTCTTCTTTCTTCGTTTAAAACCTTAGCATTAGGATTTTCTCTTTCTTCATACATTAAAATAGTCTTATATCCTTCACTATATTTATCTTCCTTAGGATATGTGCTTTTAACCATATATAATACTTTAATAGGTTGATCTTCTTCGAAATATGTAGTTTTAATATTATTATTAGTTCTGCCGGATTTAACTACCAATTTTTCTATATCTTTTTTAAAATCATTTTCATAATATCTGTCTTCATAACCTATCAATTCTATACTTCTATTTAACCTGTCCAGGTGGTTCTCAAAATATAAGGGCTTACTGTTAACTAGTCTTAAAACATCGTATACCTTGACCTTGTTAGTTTTTAAAACTTCTTCAATTTTATCACTATCAACCACTTCTCCATTTAATATACCTATTTTTAAAATATTTTCATTTCTCATACTATACCTCTTTTATTATGTATTTACTAATATCCAACATTACTATTATAATACATCTACTGTTTAATATAAAGCATAAAAAAAACCAGCTTTCCAGCTGGATTTAAACTATTTCTTATTCTAAATCTTCATCCTCCATAAATTTTTGAATTTCTACCTTATATCCACTTGGGTCTTCAACGAAAAAGTGGTATATTTGAAATTCTTCATTTTCTTCTGGTAAAGGTGGTATTTTATATCCTGAACTAGCTATATGTGCATATATTTTATCCACATCTTTAGCTACCAAAGTAATGATAGGTCCATTTTCTCCTCCACAATTTTCTAAATGCTCGCAGAAGCCAATTTTACCTCCGTTTGGTACCTCATAAATCCTGCATTTGCCCTGATCCTTAAATAATTTAAGTTCCAACAAATCGGAATAAAACTTGTGAGTTTTTTCTAAATTTTCAGTACCATAAAATGCTATTAAACCATCCCATACATCTTTCATATATTATCACTCCTAATTTATGCTTTTTAGTACGGTTATAGTATTACCTTTTATTTGAAATTTATCCGACAATCCTTTAACAAGAACAAGACCTCTTCCATTTTCATCCATTATATTACTCTTACATTGGAAAATATTAAAGCCCTTTCCTTCGTCGGATACTTTTATTTTTATTTTATTTCTATTCAAAGAGAAAAACAGATTAACCTGCTTATTTTCATCTTTTTTATTTCCATGTATCACACAGTTTGAAATTAATTCGTTGAGTATTAGTCTCACATCAAATATATGATTTTCATCTAATCTTTTATCAATATTCGATAGTATTTCATTAATTACAAGCTGGGCAGTCTGTAGATCGCTTTGAAATTGTCTTTCGCAAATATAGTTCATATCATCAACCTCATCTCTACAAAGAATATACCCAGCTTGAATATTATTTATTCAATTAATTGTGATTTTTTTATTATTTTCTATTTCTTATGGCTGATTGTGCTGCTGCTAGTCTAGCTATTGGTACTCTATATGGGGAACAGGATACATAGTCCAAACCAACTCTATGGAAAAAGTCTATAGAATCCGGATCTCCACCATGTTCTCCACAAACACCTATTTTTAAATCAGGTCTTGTTCTTCTTCCTAGTTCTACACCCATTTCAACCAGTTTGCCTATTCCTTTTTGATCTATACTTTGGAAAGGGTCTTTAGGAAGAATTTCTTTGTCTAAATATTCTCCTATGAATTTACCAGCATCATCTCTGGAAAATCCAAAGCCCATTTGAGTAAGATCATTAGTTCCAAAGGAAAAGAACTCAGCTTCTTTAGCTATATCATCTGCTATCAAAGATGCTCTAGGAATTTCTATCATTGTACCTATTAAGTATTCTAATATAACATTTTTTTCTTCCAATACTTCTTCAACGGTTTTCTTGACTATATTTTTTACAAAATTCATTTCTTCTTCCATCCCTACTAATGGAATCATTATTTCAGGCTTTACACTTATACCTTCTTCAGAAACCTCTACAGCCGCCTCCATTATAGCTCTAGTTTGCATTTCTGCTATCTCAGGGTATGTTACTGCCAATCTACATCCTCTATGGCCTAACATAGGATTAAATTCCTCTAGATCGTTTATGATTTCTTTCAACTTAGAGACAGATACTTCCATTGTTTCAGCCAATTTTTTAATATCTTCCTCTTCATGAGGTAGAAATTCATGTAAAGGAGGATCGAGAAGTCTTATAGTAACAGGTTTACCTTTCATTTCTTTATATATACCTATAAAATCCTCTTTCTGCATAGGCAAAATTATTTCTAAAGCTTTTTCTCTTTCTTCTTTAGTATCGGCAAGTATCATTCTTCTTACTGCTGGTACTCTTTCTTCATCAAAAAACATATGCTCAGTTCTACAAAGACCTATACCTTCAGCTCCAAATTTTAATGCTGTATTTGAATCCTTAGGAGTATCTGCATTTGTCCTTACGCCTAAGGTTCTCGTTTGGTCAGCCCATTCCATAAGTTTAGCAAAGTCTCCGGACAAACTCGGTTCCACAGTTTTAATTTTTCCTTCGTAAACTTTTCCAGTAGTACCATCTAAGGATATCATATCCCCTTCGTTAAACTTCATGCCATCTACAGAGAAAGTTTTAAGTTCTTCGTTTACTTTTATAGATTCACATCCTGCAACACAACATTTTCCCATTCCTCTGGCAACAACTGCAGCATGAGATGTCATTCCTCCTCTAGAAGTAAGTATTCCTTTTGCCGCATGCATACCTTCTATATCTTCTGGAGATGTCTCTTTTCTTACTAATATTACATCTTCTCCGTTTTTAGCTGCAGTAACGGCTTTTTCAGCTGTGAAATACACCTTACCTGAAGCAGCTCCTGGAGAAGCCGGAAGTCCCTTTGCAATAGGGTTTGCTTTTTCCATAGTTTCACTATCAAAAGTCGGATGGAGCAGCTGGTCTAAAGATTTAGGTTCAATTCTCATTAAAGCTTCTTCAACTGAAATAACTTCTTCTATTTCCATATCAACAGCAACTTTTAATGCTGCTTGAGCTGTTCTTTTTCCAGTTCTTGTTTGAAGAAAATATAGTTTACCTTTTTCTATAGTAAATTCTATATCCTGCATATCTTTATAGTGGTATTCCAACTTTTCGCAAGTTTCTTTAAACTGGTTAAAAACATCGGGCATTATGTCTTTTAGCTCTTGAATATCTTTCGGAGTTCTAATTCCTGCAACAACATCTTCTCCCTGGGCATTTATTAGAAACTCACCAAAAAGTTTTTTCTCTCCTGTTGCAGGATTTCTAGTAAAAGCAACCCCGGTTCCTGAAGTATCACCCATATTTCCAAAAACCATAGACTGAACATTTACAGCAGTTCCCATTTTATGGTCTAATTCATGAATATTTCTATAGGAAATAGCTCTAGGATTGTTCCAAGATTTAAATACAGCTTCAATGGCCATTAAAAGCTGTTCTTTAGGATCTTGTGGGAAATCTTTGCCTGTTTCTTCTCTATATATGTTTTTAAATTCATTTACTATATCTTTTAAATTTTCAGGAGTTAATTCAGTGTCGTTTTCATAATTGTTGTTTTCTTTGAAATCATCCATTACATTTTCAAATAAATATTTAGGTATCTCTAAAACAACATCACTAAACATCTGAATAAATCTTCTATAGCTGTCGTATGCAAATCTTTCATTCTCCGTACTTTTACTAAGCCCAATAACAGAGTCGTCATTTAAACCTAGGTTTAGTATTGTATCCATCATACCAGGCATAGATATAGCAGCTCCCGACCTTACAGAAACTAATAGTGGACTTTCTAAATCCCCAAATTTTTTACCTGTTTGATTTTCTATATCTTTCATTCCCCTATATATTTCTTCAATCATCTCATCGGATAGTTTTTCACCTACATTATAGAATTCTGTACATGCTTCAGTTGTCACTGTGAATCCTGGAGGGACTGGTAAGCCTATATTAGACATTTCAGCTAAATTAGCTCCTTTACCCCCTAGTAGCGGTTTCTTCGATGCTTCTCCTTCTTTAAACAAATATACCCATTTCTTATCCATTGCTAGCCTCCTTTAGTTATTTTTGGAAAGAATATGTATTATTATACTGGCTGTTTCTTCTATAGCTCTGTTAGATACATTAATTACCGGACATTTTAACCTGTTAAATATTTTATCGGCATAATCCAATTCTTCAATAATTCTACTTAAATCTGCATAGTTAGAGTTATCTTTAATTCCCATGTCTTTTAATCTTTCCCGTCTTATCTCATTTAGTTTCCTTGGATCGTTTGTTAAGCCTACAATTTTCTTTTTACTCACTTCAAATAACTCCTTCGGTGGTTCAACTTCAGGCACTAAGGGAAGATTTGCTACTCTATAATTTTTATAAGCAAAATACATGCTTAAAGGAGTCTTAGACGTTCTAGATATTCCTACTAAAACTATATCTGCTTTCTTAAATCCTCTAGGATCTTTTCCGTCATCGTATTTTACAGCAAATTCGATAGCTTCTACCTTCTCAAAATAGTAGGATGTTAACTGCCTATTTAGTCCTGCTTCACGCTTCGGTTTTAATCCAGTTAATTCTGTTAAAGGATTAATAAGGGGTCCTAATACATCAACTATTTTTATATTGTTCTCTTTAGCCTTTTTATTGATGTAATCCTTCATCTCTTTGATTACTATGGTATAAACAATTAAGCACTTCTTACCCTTACAGTAATCTATTACCTCGTCAATTTGGTCAAAGTCTAAAATAAAGGAAAATTTTTTTATTCTTTCAATTCCTTCATTAAATTGAATTTTTGCCGCTTGAGCTACCAACTCTGCTGTTTCACCAATAGAATCAGATACTACAACAATTTCAGGTTTCGAATTATTTCCCATTATACCTCCTTTTTATGTGTTATACTATTTATGACTAAATTAGGTATAGTATAACACATATTTTTAATGATTTTAATATTTTTTTTCCTTTTTTTATGATATATTTTATATATAGACTATGTTAGGATGAATAATATGAATTATGATATTTTGCTTAGATATATCTCCCAAGAAAATTTAGATATTATTATTAACTTTATTGATAAATATGGTTTTATAGCCGGCATACTGCTGCCTATTATAGAAACTTTCTTTCCGTTTTTACCCCTAGTGTTTTTTGTTACTATAAATATTTTGATTTTTGGTTTTTTCCAGGGGTATTTATATTCTTATTTAGGTAATATAATAGGCTCTTTAATGCTGTTTTTACTGATAAGATATATTAGAAGAAAGAAATTTACTGAAAGCACTAATAAAGACAGCCGATTTAATAAAATTCAAAAAAAGTTGAAAAAAAATGATTTCAGCTTCCTTTTTATACTTTTTTGCTTTCCTTTTACTCCTTCATTTTTAGTAACTGGGATAGCTGCTGTATCTGATTTTAAGCTTAATCATTTTGTTATATCTTTGTTTTTAGGCAAACTAATTATGATTTTTTCTTTATCCTATATTGGATACAATATTTCTTCGTTTTTTGAAACTCCAGGTAAGTCTATAGCCCTTATTGTTGTAATAATAGCTATAAATTTTATTGGTAAATATTTTGTAGAAAAGTATACTCACGGCAGTTAATAATCCTTAAGTCTTTCACCTCCTGTATATAGGTTAAATCTCTCTCCTCTAGCGAATCCTATTACAAGCATATCAATCTCTGATGCAGTTTCAACTGCATTTTTTGTTACTGCAGCCTTTGATACTATTCCTTCAATAGATTTAGGAATAAGTTTACCAATTACCTCGGTAGTGATTCTTCCGGAAAATAAAATTAATACCTCTTTTAATTTATTTTCATTCCTTATTACATATCCTACTGCTTTATCTAGAGCATTTTGTCTACCAATATCATCTGCAAAATATACTATTTCTCTATTTATTAACACTGCTGAACTGTGAACTCCTCCTGTTTCCGAAAAGAGTGAAGACATTTTAGTAAATCTTTCCATTGCTTCTATTACGTCTTTACCTGTAGTACTGTAATTTTTTGACTTTTTAGTTAACTTATTTGGATTTTTATCAATTATACAGTAGCATAGTCCTTCTTTTTCTCTTTCAATTTTAAAGTCTATTTTTTCAACATCTTCCATTGTAGATATATATCCTTCAGTAACTAAAAAACCAACTACCATATCCTCTAAGTTTTCCTTTAGGCACAATCTTTCCAAAACAGGTCGGTTGTTAACAAATATTTTTAATTTAAACTCTACTACAGAAGTATCTATTTTCTTTTCATACTTATCATAATGGTATCTTTTGATCTCAATTTTATCCTTTATCATAGCTCCATCTCATTTTCTTTAAGGTAAGTTTCTACATCCTCTTTAGTATTAAAATTAATAAACATATTCCAATTTGGACTGTATTTTCTAGCAATTTTTTCTTCTATAAAAACACATTTCAACTCTTTTACCAATTGATGTATTGAATAGCCACCTTTACTAATGTATTCCTCTACTCTTTTTATCATATCCTTTGAATAAAAAGCATTGAAGGGTTCAATCCATTCTCCTAACAATGTTATACAAGCCATGGGTTCTTCTTTATTTATCTTATCTTTTAAAAACTTTACATATTCAATGTTTAAGACCGGCATGTCGCAGGCTAAAAAGAAGGTATACCTACTGGAGGAATTTACCAATCCTGAATATATTCCTCCTATAGGTCCCTTATCCTTTATTATATCTTCGTAGGTTTTACAGTTTAATCCGTGGTAATAATGAGGATGATTTGTTATTACAAGTATCTCCTCAAATATCTTTTCCAGTTTAGAAATCTGCACCTCAACTAGCCTTCTATTATTAATATTTAGAAGCTCTTTATTTTGGCCCATTCTTTTACTTTTCCCACCGGCTAAAATGACTGCCGTTCCAAATTTCTTCATAAAATCACTCTTTATATTTATTTTCCGCAGGATGAATTTAACACTTCTTCTTGGTCGTAAAGTTTCCTTATGTTTACAGTACTAACTTTTAATTCTGGTATCTTTGCAATAGGATCAAGTTTTGGATTTGTAAGGCAGTTAGCAGGACCATCTGCAAAGTGAAATGGTATAAACACCACATCTTCTTGAATATCATCAGTTACAAAAGCTTTAACTTTTATACTACCTCTTCTAGAACTTACAACTATCATTTCCCCATCTTCAATGTCTAATCCTCTTGCCGTCATTGGATTTATTTCTACAAATGATTCAGAATAAAGGTTGTTTAGCCCTTCTATCCTTCCCGTCATAGTTCTGGTATGATAATGGTATAAAATTCTACCCGTTGTTAGTATGTATGGGTAATCCTCACAAGGTCTCTCATCACTTTCTGCATATTCTGCCGGTATAAATAAACCTTTACCTCTAGCTGGATGTTCTTTATGTAGGTATTTAGTTCCCGGATGATTTTCATCAGGGCAAGGCCACTGCAATCCTGTTTCTTCTATTCTACTGTACTTGATTCCTCCATATTGAGGAGTAAGAGAAGATATTTCTTCAGCTATTTCTTCCACACTACTGTAATCTTCCTTCATTCCTAGTCTCTTAAGTATATCTCTTATTATTATCCAGTCGGCTTTTGATTCTCCTACTGGTTCTACAGCCTTTCTTACTCTTTGAACTCTTCTCTCTGAGTTAGTAAATGTACCATCTTTTTCTGCAAAAGATGCAGCTGGTAGTACGACATCAGCGAATTCTGCTGTTTCGTTCATAAATATATCTTGGACAACTATAAAATCAATTTTTTCCAGTGATTCCCTCACATGTCTAATGTCCGGATCAGAAATCATTGGATTTTCTCCCATGATGTATAAAAATTTCAGTTTATCTTCTAATCCTTTTTTAAACATTTCTGTTACTGTTAGTCCTACCATAGAATCTAGCTGCCTATCCCAAGCTTTTTCAAATTTCTTCTTGTATTCATCAACATTAACACCTTGATACCCAGGATATACATTTGGAAGTGCACCTAAGTCGCAAGCTCCCTGAACATTATTCTGCCCTCTTAGAGGATTTATTCCTGAAGATTCTTTTCCAATATTTCCAGTAAGCATTGCAAGATTTGCTAAGCTCATTACACCTTGAGTCCCTGTAGTATGTTGAGTTACACCCATTGAATAAAATATGCTTGCTTTTTCACCTTGTCCATAATATCTTGCAGCTTTAATTATATCCTCAGGATCAACACCGCATATTTCAGCTACTCTTTCAGGGTTGTATTTTTCTACAACCTCCACTAATTTATCGTAATCTTCAGTTTTAGATTTAATATATTCCATATCCTGGAGATTTTCTTTTATTATAACGTGCATCAATCCATTTGCTAAAGCTACATTTGTCCCTGGTAGTATAGGAAGATAAATATCTGCTTTATCTGCTAAAGGTATTTTTCTAGGGTCTGCTACTATTAATTTAGCTCCTTTATTTTTTGCCTGTTTTATAAAAGCTCCTAATACTGGATGAGTTTCTGTAGTGTTAGACCCCGTTACAAATATAACATCAGAATCAAGTATTTCTCTATTGCTATTGGTCATAGCACCACTTCCTAAAGTAGTTGCCAATCCCGTAACTGTAGATGCATGACATAGTCTAGCACAGTGGTCTACGTTATTATTGCCGAAATACCCTCTGACCATTTTTTGGAACAAATAATTTTCTTCATTAGTTACTCTCGCTGAAGAAAGACCCGCTAAGGTATCCTTTCCGTATTTTTCTTGAGTTTCTAATATTTTACTTACTATCAGTTCATAGGCTTCATCCCAAGTAGATTCTACAAATTCCCCGTCCTTTTTTATTAAAGGTTTTTTTAACCTATCTTTATGGTTTACGAATCCGTAGGCAAACTTGCCTTTTACACATAAAAGACCTTTGTTGCTTTCTCCGTAGTAAGGTTCTACTTCTACAATTTCATTATCTTTTACAATTAAATTCATCTGACAACCTACTCCACAGTAAGGGCAGGTTGTTCTTATTTTTTTAGTTTCCCAGGTTCTGAACTTTGTTTTCTTCTTTGGTGTTAGAGCATCTACAGGACAAAGTGAAACGCATGTGCCGCATGATACACATGGACTTTCAGATAATTTATCGTGAAATCCAGTAGTCACATACATCTCCTCGCCTCTATTTGCGAAAGCTAAAGCATCTATCACCTGTAATTCTGAACAAGCTCTTACACACAAACCGCATAATATACATTTATTGTTATCTCTAATAAAAAATTCATTGGTATAATCTAAGTCCATAGGTGGTCTACTTTTTTTATATTTCGGTTCCTTAATATCGTATCTATAGCAGTAATCTTGTAGTTTACAGTTTCCAGCTTTTTCACAGGTTAGACAGTCTAGAGGATGGTCGGAAATCATCATATCCAAAATCATTTTTCGATTTTTTACAGCTCTTTCGCTTTCCGTCTCTACCTTCATTCCTTCCTGTACTTTTGTTGCACAGGCTGGTACTAGTTTATCTACACCTTCTATGTCTACTAAACACAATCTACAGGCTGCTCCATTTTCTATTTTTAAATCCTGATGGTAGCACATATTTGGAATTTCTATATCATTATCCAAAGCTACCTTAAGTAGAGATTCTCCTTCTTTTGCTAAAATTTCTCTACCATTAATGCTTATTTTTACATTTGACATTTATAATCCTCCACTCTTGAAATCTTATGCCTACTCAGACATAAGTCTTTTTTCCCCTGTTATTTCCTGTATAGGTCTTATATTTTGAGTTAGTTCTACTACTCCTATATACTCTCCATCTTCATTTCTTACTGCAAAGTATCTTATTAATATATATTTATCTTCCATTTTTATCCAAAAATCTTCCTTATCTTTCCTGCCGCTTTTAAAGTCTTCAACGATTTTTTCGACTATATGAACGCTAGCCGGTGGATGACAGTTGGACACCTTTCTCCCGATAATCGCTTTTGTTCTTGGAAAAGTCCTTTCTCCTTCGGAAAAGTATTTCACAAAATCATTTTTATCTACAAAGGTGATATCAAAAGGTAGTGTATTCATCATACCTTCAAATTCTTCCAATTTCAGCATACCAGTAGATAAGTTAATCAACCCTTCTATAGGCTTTTTCTCTTCTTTCTTCTTTTCAACTTTTTCATCAGGATTCCAGTTCGGAACATTTTTTACTATATATCCTAATTCTTCGCTCTCCTCATAAACTGTTTTCCATTCATCTTTAGTAAGATTATCCATTAGCATTGGAAGCATTATATTTTCTTCTTTAAATATCATTTCAATTATTTTTTCTGATGTACTAGTCGATTTTTCTTTTAAAGCTTCAACGTCGATATCTTTTTTATCTACAAATTTTATAATGGATTTTATTTCTGCCCTTATCTCATCATCTACTCCCCACATTACTTGTGGTGGGGCGGTAATTCCGTATTTTTCCATAAAAGGAAATAGTAGGTTTTCTTTTTTTACATAATGAAGATCTATTAATTCTAAAAGCTCTTCCATTCTTGATTTGAATTTCAATAAAAACTCTTCTTTAAACAGTTTTGAAATTAAGGGTTTAATTTCATCTTCTATAAAGGTTTCTATTACTTTATTTTCTCTTATTAAAATATTTGCCGGATGTCCAGGAATTTCAGATTCATTTGAAGGTTTATGAATATCTTCTATAGAACCTTTAAATACTGATGCATGAACATCACAAAGCTTTTGAACTTCTGTAACAGGAAGTCCTTCTGCTATTAATGCATTTTCTGCTTCAGTTATTTCAGCTGCCGATACTCCTTCAAAAGCTTCAGCAAATTGTTTTTTTACTTCTTCTACATCTTTTCCTTCATGAAGCTGTTTGATTATATCTTTTATCACTTTTTTTCTATATTCTCTATTGTTAATATTCTCGCTCATAACTACCTCCTTGTAATTTGAAAACTGTTACTTTATTTTATCATATATTTATAAAATTTTTAAAATATATTTGAAAATAAATAAGAGGCTGGTACCCAGCCCCTTATAAATATATTTATTTTCTTAGAATAATCCTGTAATTAACCCGTCTTCTGTTACGTCTATAAGTTCCGAGGATGGTACTTTTGGTAGTCCAGGCATTTTCATTATGTCTCCTGTTGATACTACTATGAATCCTGCTCCTGCTGATACTGTGGCTTTACTTACTGTTATGTTAAATCCTTCTGGTCTTCCAATTACTTTTGGATCATCGGATAGTGAAGCCTGGGTCTTTGCCATACATATTGGTAGATTTCCAAATCCAAGTTCCGTTAATCGCTTGATTTCTTTTTCGGCTTTTTTAGTATAGTCTACTCCGTCAGCTCCATATATTCTTGTTGCTATTTTCTCTATCTTTTCTTTTATAGTGTCTCCATCATCGTATATGAAGTTGAATTTGTCATTTTCCTGTTCTGTCAGTCTAAGTACTTCTTTTGCTAGGTCAACTCCACCTTCTGATCCTTTTTCCCATACTTCTGATAGGGCTACGTTTACTCCTAGTTCTTTACATTTGTCTTCTACTAGTTTTAGTTCTGCTTCTGTATCAAATGGGAATTTGTTTATTGCCACTACTGCTCCCAGTCCGAATTCTTTTGTTATGTTTTCTACGTGTTTTAGTAGGTTTGGTATTCCTTTTTCTAGTGCTACTAAATCTTCTTCATTAAGCTTATCTTTTGCAGCTCCTCCGTGGTGCTTAAGGGCTCTTACTGTTGCTACTATTACTACTGCATCCGGCTTGAATCCTGCCATTCTTGATTTGATGTCTAAGAACTTTTCTGCTCCTAAATCTGCTCCAAATCCTGCTTCTGTTACTACGTAATCTGCAAAGTGTTTTGCCATTCTTGTAGCCATTAGAGAGTTACATCCATGAGCTATATTTGCAAATGGTCCACCGTGAATAAATGCTGGTGTGCCTTCTAAGGTTTGTACTAGGTTTGGCTTTAGTGCATCTTTAAGTAGTGCTGCCATAGCTCCCTGGGCTTTTAGGTCTCCTGCTGTTACTGGATTTTTATCTTGGTCGTATGCTACTATTATCTTTGCCATTCTTTCTTTTAAATCACTTATATCTTTTGCTAGACAAAAGGCTGCCATTACTTCACTGGCTACGGTTATATCAAATCCGTCTTCTCTTGGTACTCCGTTAGCTTTTCCTCCCAGACCGCAGGTTATGTTTCTAAGCTGTCTGTCGTTCATATCTACTACTCTTCTCCAGGTTATGTTTGTTACGTCTATATTTAATTCATTTCCCTGTTTTATGTGGTTATCGAGCATTGCTGCTAAAAGATTGTTTGCCGCTCCTATAGCATGTATATCTCCTGTAAAGTGAAGGTTGATATCTTCCATAGGTACTACCTGGGCATATCCTCCTCCTGCTGCTCCTCCCTTTATTCCAAATACTGGACCTAGTGATGGTTCTCTTAAGGCTACTATAGTATTTTTACCTAAACTAGACAGTGCATCAGCTGTACCGATAGTAGTTGTTGTTTTTCCTTCTCCTGCCGGCGTTGGTGTTATAGCTGTTACTAAGATTATTTTTCCATCTTTACTTTCAGTTTTATTTAATACGTTGTAATCAATTTTTCCCTTGTACTTACCGTACATTTCTACGTCATCTTCTGTTAGATTTAGTTTCTTTGCTACTTCTCTTATGTCTTTCATTTTTGCTTCTTGTGCAATTTCAATATCACTTTTAAATCCCATTATGACCTCCATTGATTTTTTTATTATTTTATAATATAAACGTCTATAAAACGTCTATATATTTTTCGATAAAAATTTAACGTTTAATGTTCATATCTCTTGTATTACGTACTATTATAATTTATCATATTTATAAAGAATTTAAAAGTAAAAGGAGCCTAAAATGTTTACTTAAAGAAATAAAATTGATAATATGTTAATATACTTAAAAGAAAAGGATGATAAATTTGGAAATAAAAATTAATTTTTTAGGTTCACCAAAAGTATTTGTAGATAAAAAAAGAATATACTTCCCTTATAAAAAAGCGGAAGCTTTATTTTATTATCTATATTTCAAAAAATCATCCTCCAGAAATAGTCTTACTGAAATCTTCTGGTGTGATTTCGACGAAAAATCTGCTAAAAAAAATTTAAGAGATGCTCTTTATAAAATCAAAAAAACTTTTGGATTTGATATCCTTATTTCACCTAAAAGAGCTTCCTTAATGATAAATACAGAGTACAATATAAGCTCTGATATAGATAATTTCGATAAAAATAATGCAGCAGAATTATACAAAGGAGATTTTCTAGAAAACTTTGTTGTAAAAGATTGCTACGGCTTTGAAGAATGGCTTTATGAAAAAAGAGAACATTATAAAAAAATATATATTGATGCAATTAAAGAAAAGCTATATGAAAACATGAACTATACAGGTATTAAAGATATCGAATACTATGCAAATATTATATTAAAGGAAAATCCTTTTGATGAGAAAAATTATAGGGATATAATGAAAATATACTCTTTTAGAGGAGATTTTAATAGAGCCCTATCTTTGTATTATGAATTATCGGATTTATTAAAAGAAGAACTAGATGTAGCTCCACAACCTGCAACTAAAAAAATATTTAATGAGATTTTAGAACTCAGAAGTTTCGAAGCTAAGGAAGAAAAAAAAGACAAAACTTTTATAGGTAGGTATGAAGAATTTCATTTTTTAAAAACCCACCTAGATAATTTTGTTAAAAATAATAGTAAATCTCTTTTTATATCTGGAGAAGCCGGGATTGGCAAAAGCACTATTACTGATAAATTTATAGATTTAGCTAGAAGAAAAAAAATATCCGTATTTAAAAGTCAATGCTTTGAAGCTGAACAAAACTACTTTCTTAAACCCTGGGATGACATTTTTTCTCAAATTTCAGGTATAATAAAGGAAAAAAATATAAAAATACCACCTCTTTGGGAAGACGTCGTAACATATATATTCCCTTCCTTTAACTTGTATAATAAACCATTGAAGATAGATTCCATCGAAAAAATTGAATCTGTAAAATACAAGGTAACCTTTGATGCTGTATTAAAGATATTGGAGAAAATATCTTTAAATAATAAAATAATTATACTATTCGAAGATATTCAGTGGGTGGATTCTTTTAGTCTTAATCTCATAACTACTTTAATTCCTAAACTCCACAACATAATGTTTTACTGTACTTATAGAAATTCCCATAACAAAGAATTGGAACCAAAGATACTTCCTACTTTGAAAAGAAGTTTAGGAGAAAGTTTGGAGCTTAAAAGGCTTACTAAAGAACAAACAAATAATTTTATTAAAGAATATTCTAGTAATAGTCAACTAGATAAAAATATATTAGATAAAATATATAGTGAAACCGAGGGAAATCCTTTATTTATAACTGAGTCTTTAAAATTATTAAAAGAATATTCTGATTTGAATCATTTCTCAGATAAAATGGAAAATATTATAAAGAGCAGATTGTATAGTCTATCTTATTTAGAGAAAAAAGTGTTAGATATTGCATCTATGTTTTTCGATCAGATAGATTTAGACTTCATTTTAAAGATATTAAAAGAAGAACAGTTTGAAGTTTTCGATGCCTTAGAAAGCCTTCAAGATAAACAACTCATCAATGAATATACAGTGGAAGGTAGCATCTTTTATAAATTTACCCACTCAAAATTTAGGGAGTATATTTATCTAAATCAACCTGAAGTTAAAAAGCAAGTTTTACACAGTAAAATAGCCGAGTTTTTAGAGGAAAAACTATACGGAGACAACAGGGATAGACATTTATACCCTAAGATAATTTACCATTATTCTAATTCAAATAATATTGAAAAAAACTTAGAATACACTATAAAGAATTTATCTTTATACAGCAGTGTTAAATATGAAATGTATCCTTCTTTTTATAATTATCAAGATATACTTCAAGATAAGTTTAATATTGAGGAAAGTTTTAATGAAGTAGAGAACCTCTTAAACAAATGCAAGGAAAAATCTTTATCTTACACTAATTACAAAATGAAATTTCTTTACATCAAAGGTAGGTACAACATCAGCAACGGAAACTATAAAGAAGGTTTGAAAAATATTCATGAATTTATAGACTATGCTGAAAAAATAGATGATAAGAGCAACCGCATAGATGGTTATAAACAAATGATTTTTTACGGTATCCAGGTTAATAACACTATTGTTATGAACAAATATATAAAGAATTTACAAGAAGTAATAAATGAAAAAGAAGATTTAAAAGAAAAGGGAAATTTATATAGATTTAAAGGATTATACAATATAAAGACAAAGAAATACGATACCGGGGAAAAACATCTAAGAAAATCAATAAAAATCTTTGAAAATTTAAATAAAATCAACAATAGTTATGTATTAAATATAGCTGCTTGTTACAATTATCTCGGGAATATTAACAAATTCAAAGAAAACTATGAAGATGCACTAAAACACTATCAAGAGGCTATTAATCTATGCGAATCAAATAATATTGTAAAAGGGTTGGACGTCTTCTATACTGAGGCCGGGCAGGTATGCTACGAACTTGATAAATTCGAAATGTCCACCGACTATATAAAAAAAGCTTTAAATTACTTCGAAAAATATGAAAATATTTGGGGAAGAGCCATTGCTGAGGGTTACTACTCTCTTCTACTATCTAGAAATGGTAAAAAAGATTCAGCAAAAAAGCATCTTGAATTAGGAGAAAAATATGCTGAAAAAATGAACAATCCTTATTCAATTAATTTAATTAAAAAAATCAAAAAGCAAATTTAGCTTTTTGATTTTTTTATTATTTCTTAAAATTCATCTTCTTTCCAGTTTCGTCCAACAGTTGGTCTATACTAAGTTGTTCAAGGTTTATGTCCGGCACTCCAATTGTTCTGTCCAAATAATCACCGTGACAGTCGGACCCTCCTGATATCATCAGGTTATTTTTTATGCAGTAATTTTTGTAGTATTTCGTCTGAAAATCACCCATTGCATAAGGAGTATAGCATTCTATGCCGTCTAAACCTACACTTTTCCAATAATCAAGTTCCTCTTCAGGCATGCAGCTGTTTCTGTAGTAGTAGGAAGGGTGGGCTAAAAATATCTTGCCTCCTGATCTTTTCACAATATCAACTACTTCTTCAGGACTCTTGAAAACCAATTTTAAACCTGAATCTTTTAATTTATGAAAATATCCTCCTATATCCTTAAATATTTTCTTATCAATAAAATAATTTAAAGCTTTCCAACCACCTTTGCTCGGGTCTTCTCTATAGTTATTAAAATAATCATCCAAAGATATTCCTTCATACTCTTTCGACATTAAATCAATAAACTCGTAATTATAATTTAATCTTGATTCATCGTTAAATCTTAATAGATTTATTAACTCATCGGTTTTATTATAATTGTATACTGTCAGATGATACTCCCTATCTTTATAAGTAGAAGCTATTTCTACCCCTGGAATAAAAAAGCAGTTGTCCCTTAGCTTTTTTTCCTTCATCTTTTCAGAATATTCTACAGTATCATGGTCAGTTATTGAAAAAATATTAATATTCTTTTTATAAACTTCTTCTAGTACCTGGTCCAAAGTCCAGGTACCATCAGAAGCCATAGTATGCATGTGTAAATCAACTTTTGTACTCAATTTTTTACCTCACTACTTTAAATTTTCAGGATTTAACCCCTTAAGTTCATCAATTACAAATTTTCCGTCCTTACGTATTAAAACATCATCAAACCATATTTCTCCTCCACCAAATTCTGGTGTCTGTATTAATACTATGTCCCAGTGAACTTTAGAATCATTTCCGTTAGAAGCATCATCGTAGGATTTACCCGGTGTAAAGTGAATGCTTCCCATTATTTTCTCATCAAATAAAATATTCTCCATCGGTTTAGTTATATAAGGATTTACACCTATGGCAAATTCCCCTATATATCTCGCACCCTCATCAGTGTCTAACAGTTCATTTATTTTTTCTGTATCATTAGCTTCTGCTTTTACTATCTTTCCATTTTCAAATTCTAATCTTATATCCTTATATGTAAACCCTTGATAATTAGATGGGGTATTGTATGTAATATAACCGTTTACTGAATCTTTTACCGGTGCTGTATATACTTCTCCATCTGGTATATTAGCTTCTCCTGCACATGGTATTACATTTATATCTTTTATAGAAAATCTCAAATCTGTACCCGGACCCTTGATATGAACCTTATCAGTTTTTTCCATAAGGGAAACTAAACTTTCCATCTCTTCAGCCATTTTGGAATAATCTAAATTACAAACATCGTAGAAAAAATCTTCGAATTTTTCTAAACTCATATCGGACTTTTGAGCCATTGCATTTGTAGGGTATCTAAGTACTACCCACTTTGTATTGTTTACTCTTTCATCTAGTACCGGCTTATCTGAATCCATCATTTCTGTAATTTTCTTTACAGGTATATCACTCATTTCCGAAAAATTATCCGTAGCAGTAACGGATATATAAGCATCCATTTCTTTCATTAACTGTAGGTCTGCTTTACTCTGAACATCCTGCTTATCTTTACTACATTGAAGTGCTATCTCTCTAGTTATACTTTGGTCCTTTATTTCTACAAAAGGGTAACCTCCTGCAGCATATACTTCTTTTATCAACTGCAAAGCTAGAGGTTTTCCACTTAATCCCCCTATTCTTACTAATACATTTTCACCTTTTTGAATCTTTGTTGAATAATTTACTAAATTATTTGCTAATTTTTTAATTCTTTTATCCATATCTTTACGCTCCTTATAAATTTAGTTACTTATACATTATATCATTATTAATCTTATTGTAAAACATAGCCTTAACCTGGTCATAATCTTTTGTTATGCCCATTATCCACATTAGCTTAGTGATTGCAGACTCAACAGTCATATCATAAGCCTGTAGTATTTGATATCTCTTAATGGTTTTAAGCCCAACTTCGTAGGTTTTTAAATCACTTCCTTCTTCTGCAACCTGGGTAGATATGACAACTATTTTCCCCTTCGATGTCAGGTCTCCCAATTTTTCTAGAAAGTTTCTTCTATCTTCAAAGGGTAATCCTCCGGAACCGTAGCTCTCTATTACTACACCTTCATATTTTTTCCCAATGTAGTCTATAACATCAGGATCCATGCCGGGCGCTAGTTTAAGTAAGAATACATTTGGATATAAGTTTTCATAAAACTTCACTCCGATTTTACTGTTCTTATTATGTATATAGTGTGCTATCCTATCATCGTCTATAAAGGCTGCATAGGGAAAATTAATACTTTCGAAGGCATTAAAACTTTTCGTTCTGGTTTTTCTTGCTCTTGTTCCAACGATTCCTTTACCATCAAATACTATGTATACACCTTTAACGTCATCTTCTACAGCAAATCGAATAGCATCTTTTAAATTCTTTTTTGCATCTGTAGTATCTACATTAATTGGTTTCTGAGATCCCGTAAGAATAATTGGTTTTTCAATATCCTGAATTAAGTAGGATAGAGCTGCTGAAGTATAAGCTAAGGTATCGGTACCGTGAGTTATGACAAAGCCATCATATTTTTCATACTTTTCTTTAATGAATTTTACTATGTCAATCCAGTGTTCCGGTTGTATATTCGTACTATCAATGTTAAGAAGCTGATGAGAATCAATTTCACATAATTCATCTATATTTTTAAGATATTTAAGCATCTCCTCCGGTTTAATAGTTGGAGTCAATCCGTCATCACTTACAGTACTTGCTATAGTCCCGCCTGTTGATATAAGTAGTATTTTTTTCATCTGCTCTCCTCCATTATTTTTTTAAAGTCTTCAGGAATCAGTGCCTTAACTGTGATAATTTCTTTTCTTCTAGTTCCTTTAAAATTCATCTCACTACAGTGCAGTGCCTGTCTATTGATTAGTTTGCTCTTCCTCCCGTAAAGTTCATCTCCTATTACTGGATGACCTATATGTGACATATGGACTCTAATCTGGTGTGTTCTTCCTGTTTCTATTTCTATTTCCACTAAAGTAATATTATTATACTCCTCAACTACCCTGTATTTACTTATTGAATAGTCTCCTGATTTTATAACTGCTCTTTTTATATTTTCACCTTCCAGCAACCCTATTGGAAGGTCGATTGTATCTTCTTTTTTATTAAAGGTTCCCTCAACAAAAGCTAAATATTTTTTTACTACTATGTTATTATTCATTTCCTTCATAAGTCTGCTGTGACCGAAAGAATTTTTAGCTATTAAAACAACCCCGGAGGTGTTCATATCCAACCTGTTAATAAATCTAATCTTCCTTTTCAATCCTTTTTCTTTAAAATACCATACAACCCCATTGGCTAATGTATCAATCCTATCATCCTTCGATGGGTGAACGAGCATAAAAGGAGGCTTGTCTATTCCTAAAATATCTTCATCTTCATATAGTATTTTAAGGTTCATTTTACACTCTTTATAAATATTATCCTCGTCCCTAAAATCTACTCTTAAAACATCATCAATATAAGTATTTTTATCTAAACTAGCTTTTTTATCATTTAGATAGATATTTTCCTCTTCTTCCAATTTATTCATTAATCGGTTTGAAAAATCAAATTTTTCAACTAATACTTTTCTTATTTTATCTCCATGTTTTTCTATATATATTTCTATACTATCTTCATTCATATTTTACCTCATTGATATTTTTATTCTTATCTTATATTATATAATAAGATAGACAATATTTATTATATATTTTATATTAATTTCTTACAAATAAAGAGAGGTATATATGTCAAAAAAAATCATCAACATAATGAAAAACACAAAGGAATATTCCTTGGAAATAGCTGAAAACTTAAGAAATGAACTTAATAAATACGGATACGAAACTACTTATGAATTCAATCCTAAAGCCGAACTGTGCATATCTGTAGGTGGGGATGGGTCTTTTCTTAAAAGTGTAAGGGATAATAATTTTCCTCAGATGCCTTTTATAGGAGTTAACACAGGCACTCTAGGATTCTATCCAGAGTTATCACCTGAAGATATAGGGTTTTTTGTTAGGGAGTACAGTAGTGGAAACTATTCACTAAATAAATTAAATTTATTAAAAGGCGAAATACACTCTGAAGATTCTGTAAAAGAAATGTATGCTATTAATGATATCTCGATTAAAAACGAAATATGCAAGGCTATACATCTAGATGTTTTTATTGATGATAACCACCTTCAAACTATAAGCGGTGACGGAGTTATCATATCCACTCCAATGGGTTCTTCCGCTTACAATTATTCGGCTGGTGGAGCTTTAGTTTATCCATCTTTAAATACAATGCAAATAACACCTATAGCGCCGTTAATATCCAACGCATATAGGTGCTTAAGTTCTGGTGTGATTGTACCGCCAAAAACCAAAATAGTAATAAAACCTGAGTTAAATTACATGAGTTCAGCAGTTTTATGTGTAGATGGAGAAAGCTGTGTTATGAACAAGCTAACTAAGTGTCAGTTTTTCATAAGCGATAAAACCATCTCCATCTTATCTCTCGGTACTTTTAACTACTGGAAAGTTATAAAGGAAAAATTCCTTTAAATTACAGCTTCAGCCTTTTCATATTCGTCGAACTTTCTTCTTTCTAAAAAGTCTTTGGCAGATTGTGGAAACAGTGCGTAGGATAATACATCTTCCATAGTGTTCCATAAATCTCCTAATTCTTTTTTAGCTTTTGGAAGTTCGTCTTCTAATAATTCAGCTGGACGTACATCTATTGTTTCTTCATCACCAATAATTTTTTTCTTAATTTCTTCATTTACTTTTCCTGGTGCTCTTCCGTATTCTCCTCTTAAATATTTTTTAATTTCAGTTGGTACAGCAGAGTACCTTTTTTTATTTAAAACGTTAAATACAGCCTGAGCCCCTACCATTTGACTCATAGGAGTAACTAGTGGTGGATAACCTAAATCTTCTCTTACTCTTGGCACTTCATTAAGTACTTCTTCAAATTTATTTTCAGCATTTAAACTCTTAAGCTGAGATAATAGATTAGAAAGCATTCCTCCAGGTATTTGGTATACTAATGTTTTTGGTTCTGTCATCAAAACCTTTGGATTTAAAATACCTTCTTCTAAATATTTATCTCTTATATCCTTCAAATAGCCTGCTACATCTTCTAATATATCTAAATTTAACCCGGTGTCTCTATCAGTATCTTTAAAAACAGAAACTATGGTTTCTGTTGGAGGTTGAGATGTTCCGGCACCAAAAGGCGACATAGCTGTATCTACAATATCAACTCCTGCTTCCGCAGCTTTTAAAAGACTCATTTCTCCTGTTCCGCCGGTACAATGATTGTGTAGTTCAACTGGCAAATCTGTAACCTCTTTTATTGCTTTTACGTATTTGTATGCTTCATAAGGAACGAGAATTCCTGACATATCTTTTATGCATATTGAATCCGCACCTGCTTCTTCCAATTTTTTAACTAAATTAGTATAATACTCTAAAGTATGAACAGGACTTTTAGTGTAAGATATAGCGGCTTGACATTCAGCTCCGTATTTTTTAGTAAGCTGTATGGACTTTTCCATATTTCTCACGTCATTTAAAGCATCAAATACTCTTATAATATCTATACCGTTTTCTACTGCTCTTTTAATAAATTCTTCCAATACATCATCAGCATAATGTCTGTACCCTAAAATATTCTGACCTCTAAGTAACATTTGTAACTTTGTGTTTTTTACATGTTTTCTAATAGTTCTCAGTCTTTCCCATGGATCTTCATCTAAATACCTAAGGCATGAATCAAAGGTAGCTCCACCCCAAATCTCTAAGGCATGAAAACCTACTTTATCCATTTTTTCTAGAATAGGTATCATTTCTTCCGTCTTAAGTCTAGTAGCTATAAGAGACTGATGTCCATCTCTTAGAGTTGTGTCTGTGATTTTTAATTTATTCATGAAAACTCCTTTCCCATTTTAAAGATTAATAAAATCCATAAACTTTACCTAAATAATTCTTATTTAGTCCTAATTTTTCTATTTAAATTAAGTTAATTATTGATTTCCTTAATAAAATAATGTATAATCTTTATTAAGAATCGACTTTATGATAACATCTAGAAGTTTATTTGTAAATACATTATATTATCCATTTTGTGCATATAGACTTTTTATATTAAGTTTCATCTAAAAATATTTTAAATTGTGAGGTGAATTATGGATTATACAGATTTTAAAATTATTTCATATTTACAAAAAGACGGCAGAATTTCTATGAAGGATTTAGCAAAAGAAATTTCTTTGAGTCCACCTGCTACAGCTGAAAGAGTAAGAAGATTAGAAGAAAACGGCACTATAAAACAGTATAAAGCAATAATCGACTCGGAAAAAGTTGGTAAACCGATTAGAGTTTTTATCAATGTAGACATGAAGGCAGATAAACAGACTAAATTTTTAGAATTTGCAAAAGAATCAGAAGAAATAGTGGATTGCTACCATGTTACAGGACCTTACAGCATGATTCTTATGGCTCATTTAAAAGAGATGTCCCATTTAGAAGAACTAGTAGGAAAGGTTCAAATGTATGGAAATACCGAGACCCACATAATCATGTCCAGCCCAATAGAAAATAAACCAATTTAAAAAAACCGGCTCAGCCGGTTTTTTGCTGGTCATTTTTATTTTCCTTACAGGCAGTTTCCTCCTGTACCATTATGAAAAAACCAAAAAGTAGTAATATATCTCCTATACTAATTGCCTTTGTGAAAGGATAGGGATCTCGTAAAACAAATATATCTCCGAGAAAGTTCAACCTAGTACTATTATCCATAAGAGTATGAATCAAATCTTTGCTGCTGTTTAAATAAACAAAATTTTCCCAGGCATTAGCCATATCTAATGGAAGTCTGACAGGCATTTTCATGCCGTTCAATAAAATAACAGTGAAATTCAAAAGCGTTCCAACAAAAAAGACTTTCATATAATTTTTTTCTAAATTTAAAGCTATTCCAATAAGTATTAGTTGGTAAGATATACAGTGTAACCAGATAAAATTTTCTTTCAGAAAATTCACAACTACCCAATCATTGTAATTTAAGGCAAGATAAACCCCACCACTCTGTATGAGTAAACTTAATATAAAAAATCCCAGACCCTTGATTTTTATATTTTCAAGGGTTGAGATATCTTTCTTTCTAAAATAAGCGATTCCTAGTGATATTAAGGCTATTATAATTAGTTCTTGAATCATGATACCATTTCCTTATTTACCTTATCTACAAAAACACATTTGCTTAATGCCTTAACAGCATCATCAACCACATTTGGATTAAATTGTGTTCCAGCATTATTTTTTATTTCTTTTATTGCTTTTTCAAAGGAAAAAGCTTTTCTATATGGCCTATCCGTTGTCATAGCATCAAAGGAATCAGCAATAGTAAGTATAGATACCAAAGGAGAAATTTCTTCTCCCTTTAATCCATCAGGATATCCTTTACCATCCCATCTTTCATGGTGATGTTTAACAATTTCAATAGCACCTTTTAAAAACTCTATATCCTTTATTATTTCATATCCTGTGGAAGGATGATTCTTAATTACTTCATATTCTAAATTTGTAAGACCGGTATTTTTATTTAATATCCTGTCATCTACACCTATCTTTCCAATATCGTGAAGTAGGGCTGCATTTTTAATTTTTTCAAGTTCAAAAGTAGTTAAACCTACTTCTTTACCAATTTCTACAGCATACTTTCCTACTCTAGATGCATGACCGCTGGTATATGGGTCCTTTGCTTCTACAGCATTTATTAGAGCTTTTACAGTATCCATGTAGTTCTTTCTCATATCTACGTAAAGCTTAAAAGAATATCTAGCCAGTAGCAAAGGTACAAAAAATAGTACTACAGAGCCTATTCCGTAGGCATTGTAGGTAAAAGCTACTATTATCCCCAGCAATCCTATTGCTGCTGAGTTTAAAAAGGTACCTTTAAAGTTTTCTCCCCATATTTGGAGAGTTTTACCGCCCTTTAGGAACTTGATTAAAAGAGACATAATAGAAGTATTTAAAATAACATAGGCAATTACTGTAAATACCAGGGCAATAGTATCTCCGGCAACTCCTAAATATCCAAAATTATTCTGTATATATATGAATAAAATCCCCGCCAGTCCAGCACAAAGAATACTTTGAGATGCATTGTAAATAGTTTTATATGGAGGAGAATTGAATATATGTACATATCCTCTTCCTTCTAAATAAGGTCTTCTAAAAGTAACTCCAATTACGGTAATTAAAGCAGCTGTTAATGGCCCTCCTATAATTATCCCGGCAAAGCTTAGGGCAAAACTTACCGATACTGCTCCAAATCCAGGTAGCAGTATTAAAAAAGTTTCAGCTATAATCATCAATATACTGAGGATTATAAAGGAAACTGTATTTATTAGTTGGTAGTTCAAAATCAAATAGGCTAGAAGAGCTGCTGCTGATATAGATAAGAAAGTTATATACAGCCTTAGGCTTTTTGGTATACCCATATGTAATCCTCCTATAAATAAAAGACCGGCGAAGTTAACATTTCATCTTAGATCCAAGTATAGTTAGCACCACTTGCAAGTACCAATGCTAGTAAAGATACTAATGCAGCTATTATTTTTTTCATGAATATAGCCTCCTTATAATCATCTCTGCCAATTCGCTAGTTAGCAGGCTATATTCGCTTCGCTTAATTTTCGCTTATAATATAATGCCGGTCTTTATTTAACTAAATATTTATGTATTTTAATGCTCTTCTGTTAACAGCACTTAAACATGCTTTTACAGTAGCTTCTAATCTTGAAAATTCAACAAAGGCAGATCCACATAGGACATCTTCCCTATTGTTTTCTATTACGCTTATTGCCACTAATACTATTTCCCTCCCGGAAAAAGATTTTAATTCTAGGGATTCTAATAGAAATGTATTGTATTTTTTGGTAATATCTTCTACTGATTTTAATAGTGCTTCTGCACCAATTTTTAGAGTATTTCTTTCAGTCCTAACTCCACCAGCAGTTCCTTGATATATTTTATCATTTAATTTTAAAGTAACTTGAACACTAATGTTATCTTTACATGTTTCATAATTAATTGATTCTAATTTAATCCTTCTATTGACATTGAACTCTGCTTTTTCGTTTATCTGGGCTATACTAATTTTTTTATAATCTATGTCAATGTTAAATTTAGATAATAAAGTAGATTGTATATCCCTGGATATTTGTTTGCTATTTCTACCGTTATCCGCCAGCACATGTATTTCTTCAATCTGGTCACTACCATTAGAAACGATTTTACATGAGTTAACAGATTTTAACTCCGTTAAAAATTTTTCAACATCAATATATTTCATAATTCCCTCCCAAAATCTACACTTATGTTTATTTTACAACACTTTGAGCAATTTTAAAATGTTTTTTTTAATTTTAACGAAAAAAAACAGTAAAATGCCATGTTTTTTTGACATTTTACCGTTTTTTATGATTTTTGTCATTAAATAAATAACGATGCGTCGGAATTTTCTGCTGATGATAGGAATGTCGCTACTCCAGCATACTCTATTCCATCTAGAAGTTCTTCCTCTTTTATACCCATAACATCCATAGACATGGTACAAGCTACCATTCTAACTCCGTTATTTTGAGCCTGTTTTATTAAAGCTTCTAGACTATCTACATTTTTATCTTTCATAATCTTTTTCATCATTGCAGAACCCATTCCGCCCATGTTCATTTTCGATAATTTTAACTTCTTACTACCTCTAGGCATCATGGCTCCAAACATTTTTTCCATAAAGTTCTTTTTAACGTTTATTTTTTCATCTTTCCTAAGTACATTTAAGCCCCAGAAAGTAAAGAACATTGTAACCTTTCTTCCCATAGCTGCAGCTCCATTGGCTATAATAAAGGATGCTAAGGCTTTGTCCAAATCACCGCTAAATACAACCATTGATTTATCTGTTTTTTCCATGATGTTTTGCATTTTCCCATTATCTTCTTTTTCTACTTCTACACCTTTTTTAAGTAAAACTACGAACTCTTTATTTTTCTTCTCAGTCTTTATTAAAGTATTTCCTGTTCTCTGGCACCAGGATGCTATATCTGCAAAAAATCCAGGATCACTTGCTCTAACTTCAAGATATTCGCCATCCTCCATTGTTTTTATCTTTTCATATACCTTCATTATAGGTCCTGGGCACTGCAAACCACTGCAGTTTAAAGTAGTTTTTTCTATACTATCTAAATCAATATCTTCAACTGCTTCAGTTTTTACTTCTTCTTGAGAAACTCCTCCAGCTACCGGAGAATCTTTCAAATCAAAATCAACATCGCTGTATGTAGTGAATCCTCCTGATAAGTTTTTAACTTTATCGAAACCATTTTGCAGAAGTATTCTAGTAGCTACGTAAGCTCTTATTCCCGTAGCACAGTAAAGCACTATAGTTTTATTTTTATCTAACTTATCTAAATTATCTCTTAGATCATCTACCGAGATATTTATTGAATTAGGTACAAATCCTAAGTCTCTTTCTTCTGCTTCCCTTACATCTAATATTGTATATTCATCACTATTTAAATCATCCAATTCAAACCACTGAATCACATCCATTTTTCCTTCTAAAATATTTTCTCCTAAGAATCCAAGCATATTTACCGGATCTTTTGCAGAACCATAAGGAGGTGCATAGGCAAGTTCTAAGTCTGCTAAATCGTATACAGTACCATCATATCTCATCGCCGTAGCTATAACATCAACTCTTTTTTCTACTCCATCCATACCTACAGCTTGAACACCAAGGATTTTTCCACCTTCTTTTTCAAAAATAATCTTCATATTTATTTTTGAAGAGCCTGGATAGTATCCTGCATGGTTGTTGTTGTGAGCATAGGCTACTAAATAATCTTCATTGTATTTTTTGCCCAGTCTTTTTAAAGTCTTTTCGTTAGCACCTGTAGACGAAACCGTAAAGTCAAATACTTTAGCGACAGATGTTCCTTGAGTACCTTTATAAACATCATTTATGCCTGCTATATTATTTGCCGCTATTCTTCCCTGCTTATTTGCTGGTCCTGCAAGAGGCACCATTGTTTTGCCACCGTTTACAAAATCCTCGACTTCAATAACATCTCCTACTGCATAAATATCCTCATCGGAAGTTTTTAGAGTATCATCTACTAATATTCCACCTTTATCGTTAATTTTTAAACCGCTATCTTTTGCCAGTTTACTATTTGGGCGTACACCTATTGATAAAATTACTATATCTGCATCAATTTTATTACCGCTGTTTAAGGTGATTTCAGTTACACCATCTTTGTAGTTGAATTCTTTAACTCCGTCATTTAATCTTAAATCTACTCCATTAGTTACTATATTTTTGTGAAGTATTTGAGCCATTTCGTAATCTATAGGAGCCATTACCTGGTCAGCAAGCTCAACTATAGAAACATCATATCCTAGTTCATGCAAGTTTTCAGCCATTTCTAACCCGATAAATCCTCCACCTACAACTGCTGCTTTCTTTATTTCCTTTGTGTCTACATAATTTTTAATAGCATCTGTATCCGGAATATTCCATATAGTAAATATATTTGGTGCGTCTATTCCCGGTATCGGAGGCTTTAGTGGAGAAGATCCTGGTGATAGTATAAGTTTGTCGTAACTTTCACTGTATTCTTCTCCAGTTTTTAAATTTTTAACCTTTACTTTTTTATTATCTCTATCTATTGATAAAACTTCGTTGTTAACCCTAATATCAATTTTAAACCTCTTATTCATTTCTTCCGGGGTTTCTACCAACAAAGCATCTCTTTCTTCAATAACATTACCTATATAATAAGGTAATCCACAGTTTGCAAAGGAAATATATTCTCCCCTTTCAAACATAATAATTTCAGCATTTTCGTCATTTCTCCTAAGTCTAGCTGCTGCACTAGCACCGCCAGCTACTCCACCAACAATTAAAACTTTTTTTGACATCTTACTCTCCTTTGTTTTTTCTTAGTATTTTTAGTATTTCTATTACTTTTTTATCAACTATTTTATAGTTTATTTCTGTACCGTTTCTTTCTCCTCTTAAAATTCCTAAAGTTCTCAATTTAGCTACATGCTGAGAAACAGTAGATTGAGGTTCGTTTAGACAACTCCGCATTTCCGAGACTGTTCCTTCTTTTTGTTCTATAAGGTTGTACAAAATACACAACCTTGAAGGATGACCTAGAGCTTTAAAAATTTCTGCACTATCTTCAAGAAAAAAATCTTCAAATTCTAATTTTTTCATAATAATCCTTTCTTTTGAATTTATGTATCTATATATTACGATATTTCGATATATTCGTCAAGATAATATCTTAACAATTTATTAATAAGTTGAATATTTGTTTTTTTCTTTACCTTTGATTTTTCTTGACAAGAATTATTACTAGGATTATAATTCTAAAGAAGAGGGAGTAACTATCTTTTATTAGAATCTGAATCGTCACTACGGAATAATATTTCCCGGTTTAGATGGCATATATATATGCTATGTGAGACTCTACAATTTACTTAATAATTTTTGTTGGGTAACTTGTGGAGTTTTTTATTTATGAAAGGAGTTTTATCAAATGGAAGCATTTATACACAATTTTTTAATAAACTTACCAACAATACTATTAATACTAGTTGGTGTATTTTCATTGTTTACTTTAAGTAAAGGTGCAGATATTTTAGTTAACCAGGCTGTTAGCTTATCTATACGATGGGGAGTCCCTAAGATTATCATAGGAGCTACTATTGTATCCTTAGGTACTACTCTCCCCGAGGCATCTGTTTCGGTATTGGCTGCTGTAAACGGCAACCCTGATTTAGCTCTAGGAAATGCAGTAGGTTCTATTATAGCTGATACAGGATTAATTATCGGATTAGCTTCCCTACTAGGTCATCTACCCTTAGATAAGGGAACTGTAGATAAGCAGGGTCGCATTCAATATTTAGCAGGAATATTGTTAGTTTTAGTAAGTTTACCTTTTCTATCAGCGGGACCGGAAGGTAATATATCTCAAGCTGTTGGAATTATTTTTTTAGTACTACTTGCATTTTACATTTATTATTCAATTAAACTTGCAAAGGAAACTCCTGCTGAAGATGTTTCTCTTGATGACATTCCGGAAAATCCTGAAGATAAGCCGTTAATACTTCAATTGAATCTTTTGATTTTAGGAATAGCATTAGTTATATTGTCATCTAAAATCTTAATCCCTACAGTAGAAATAGGAGCGACCAGAGTCGGTATACCACAAAGTATAATCGCTGCTACTTTGGTAGCCTTCGGCACTAGTCTTCCTGAACTTATTACTGCAGTTACAGCGGTAAGAAAAGGTCATGGAGAATTAGCTATAGGTAATATAATAGGTGCAGATATATTAAATGTACTTTTCGTTGTAGGTGGAGCTGCTGCTGCTACCTCTGGAGGTCTTGTAGTACCATCGAGCTTTTACAAACTTCAGTTTCCTACCATGCTTATAATACTATTTGCCTTTAGATATTTTTCTAAAAAAAGTTCTGATATTAATAGAAAAGAAGGAATATTTCTACTTGGAATGTATGTAATTTATATTGTTTTAAACTATACTTGGATATAGTTTAAAAAATTATTTCTTGACATTAATAGGTTTATAGTATATTATAAAGAAAATTTAAAATCTTTGATCAAGAGAAGTAGCTGATAGGTTTTACTTAGAGAGAGTCGACGTTGGTGGGAGTTCGATATTAATATCTTCAGTGAATGGACTTGTGAGATGCTAGGTGAATTATAGTACCCGATGCCGGTTGTCCCCGTTAAAAGAATAGGATATCGATTAATATCTGTATCTGAAGCTGAGGTTTTTTAATACCTAATTTGGGTGGCACCGCGGAAAGTTAAGCTTTTCGTCCCTTTGTGGACGAAAAGCTTTTTTATTTTTTTGAAAGGAGGGGTAAAGATGTTGTGAAAATTATTTAGTAATTTAATTCATAAAAATACTATCGTTAAAAAAATAAAAAATAATTTCAAAAATACAGGAGGATTTAAAATGGAAAAAAATATTGAATTAAGAAAAAATTTAGTTACATCTTTACTCTTAGCAGTTGGGTTTATATTGAGAAACTTTATCCCAATAGGTATAGGAAGCATGAAGGGAGATATAATGTTGGGAATAACTTTTGTTTGTATTTTAATTAATCCAACAGTAAAAAATACTATTCTCACAGGTCTATTAGCCGGAATTATAACAGCAATGACAACAGCTTTTCCTGGAGGTCAAGTAGCAAACTTAGTAGATAAATTTCTAACTGCTTTCTTAGTTTTAGGAATGGTTAAGGTTTTTGGTAAATATAATCATAAAATTATACCTATCGGAATAATTGGGTTAATTGGGACAATTTTTAGTGGTTCAATTTTCCTTCTTACAGCTTTAGCTCTAGTAGGATTACCTGTAGGATTTAATGTTTTGTTTGCAACCGTTGTTCTTCCTACAGCTGTTATTAATACCCCTATTACGATTTTGCTTTACAAATTAGTTTTAAAATCCATTAACGCTACAAATTTAGGTAGTTTATATAGACAAAAGGCTGCATAAAAAATATGGACTGCAGATTAAAATCTGCGGTCCATATTATAAATTTTTTTTATTATGCTGCTGTGTTTAAATATAAATAAGATACTTCATCAACGGTTTGGATTCTTCCTTCTACTGGAGATCCTTCAGTACCGTATTCTCTAATATATTCTACAAGAATCTCATCAAGTCCAGGATAAAGAGCCGTTAGTTCTTTACCACCAAACATTGTATAGTCATCTCCACCTGCAGCTAAAAAGTCGTTAGTTGCTAGTGAGTAAGTAGCTTCCATGTCTAATTCTTCTCCACCAATTGTTACTTCTACTACTCTACTTCCTGCTTCTTGGCTAGGATCGAAAACAACGTTCATTCCAGCTATATGTGGGAATGCACCTAATGTTTCTGGATAAGCACTTAAACCATGCTCAAGAGCCTCTACTATTTCTGCACCTGTAACATCTATAGTTACCACATAGTTTCCAAATGGAAGTACAGTAATTACGTCTCCTACAGTAATATCACCAGCTGGTATTGATGCTCTAATTCCACCACCATTTGTAAGGGCTACGTCCGCTCCAGTAAATTCAACCATGGAATCTGTAATTAAATTACCAAGATTGGTTTCGCCGGTTCTAACAAATTCCCTTTCTCCTACTAGTTCAATAGAATTTTCAGATACAAATTCTTCAGTTATCAAGTCGTTTGCTTCTTTTACTTCTGCAATAATTGCTGTAATAGCTGGGTCTGGTTCTAATTCTGCTGCTTCTTCCTTATTGATTAGTCTAGCTGATTTAGAAGTTACCATTCCGTTCTTTACTACTAAATCTACTATACCTACGTTGTTATCGTATCCACCTGCTTGAGCAATTAATGTATTACCAACCATAAGGCCTTCCGGTAATTCGGTATGGCTATGGCCGTCTACTATTAAATCGATACCTTCAACATTTTCAGCTACCAATCTACTTGTGTGTATACTACTTTCATCTAATCCTAGATGAACCAATCCAACAATAACATCTACATCATCTTCAAGTTTTGCTACCATTAGTTTTGATGCTATTACAGGATCAAAGAATTCTAATCCTTCTGTATTTGCTGGATGAGATTTATATACAGTTTCAGGAGTTGCTATCCCGAATATTCCTACCTTGACTCCATCAATCTCTTTTACTGTAAAGCCAGGTAAAAATTCAGAGTAATCATCATAGTATACATTTGCTGCTACTATAGGGAATTCTGCCATTTCATCTAATTCTAACAATCTTTCCTTACCGTAGTTAAAGTCGTGGTTACCCGGTGTCATTACATCATACCCTATTTCATTAAATATTTTTACAATACTTTCACCTTCATTTAATGTAGCTATAGTTTGTCCGTGGAAAGCATCACCAGCGTCTAATACTAGTGTATTAGGATTTGCAGCTTCGATTTGACTAACTATAGTTGCAACTCTTTCAAAGCCCATTCCATCGTATCCACCAGCTTCAACTCTAGCATGAGTATCGTTGGTGTGAACAATAGAAATCATTACCTCTTCGTCAGTCGCCGGCTCTTCTACTACTTCTGTTCCTGGAATTTGCAACACATCTCCAGGATAAATAAGGTTTCTGTTCTCAATTCCGTTAACTTCTACAAGGGCATCAACTGTAACTCCGTACATATCAGCGATTTTCCAAAGTGCATCTCCGCTCTGCACTGTGTAACTTTCAGCAAATGCAGGCATAACCATTGTAGAGATAACTAAAACAAATGTTAAGATGAAAATTAAAAGTTTTCTTTGTTTCATGTGAACCTCCCTTTAATATTTTAGATTCCCACTCCATTAATATTATACCACATATTATGACATTTATAACAAAAAGGTGATTAATTATTTGGAAATAATTAATCACCTTTTCTTTTTATCCTTATAAAAGCTCTTCTTTAACTTCTTTAAAAGCTTTTAGTGCAAAGTCCAAATCTTCTTTAGAATGAGCTGCTGAAATTTGAGTTCTAATTCTAGCTTGACCTTTTGGTACTACAGGGAAGTAGAAGCCTATTACGTAAACTCCCTTTTCCAGTAATCTATCAGCCATTTTCTGAGAAAGTACTGCATCTCCAAGCATTATTGGTACTATTGGATGCTCTCCTTCTATAATTTCAAATCCTATTTCTTTAATCTTTTCTCTGAAGTACTTAGTATTTTCTTCAAGTTTATCTCTATATTTAGTATCTTCCGTTAGCATATCTAGTACTGTAAGAGAAGCTGCTGTAATAGCCGGAGATAAGGTGTTGGAGAATAGGTAAGGTCTTGATCTCTGTCTGAGTAAGTCTATTATTTCTTTTCTTCCACTTGTGTATCCTCCGCTAGCTCCACCTAATGCTTTACCTAAAGTACCAGTTATGATGTCAACCCTATCCATTACATTTCTGTATTCATGAGTTCCTCTACCTTTTTTACCAACAAAACCAACTGCATGAGAATCATCTACCATTACTAGTGCATCATATTTATCAGCTAGGTCGCAAATACCTTCTAAATCTGCAATGATACCGTCCATTGAAAAAACTCCATCAGTTGCTATAAGTTTGATTCTAACTCCATCTTCATCAGCTTTTTTAAGCTGTTCTTCTAAACTCTTCATATCATTATTTTTATACCTATATCTCATTGCCTTACTTAATCTAACTCCATCAATTATACTAGCATGGTTTAATTCATCACTTATTATAGCATCTTTTTCGGTAGTTATGGTTTCAAACAGTCCTCCGTTAGCATCAAAGCAAGAAGAATATAGTATAGTATCTTCAGTTTTAAGAAATTCTGAAAGTTTATTTTCAAGCTGCTTGTGAATATCCTGCGTACCGCAGATAAATCTTACAGAAGATAATCCATATCCCCAGTTATCATAGCTTTTCTTAGCTGCTTCCCTAACTTTTTCATTATTTGAAAGTCCAAGGTAGTTGTTTGCACACATATTTAACACTCCGTTTGCCATAGTAGTATTAATACGGCTACTTTGAGGAGTAGTTATTATACGTTCATCTTTCCAAAGTCCGCTATCTTTTATTTCTTGTAGTTCATTTTCATAAATTTCTTTACTTGTTTTATACATATAAACCTCCTAAATCAATAATTAGATCCAATTTAATATAACTTTACCGCTGTTTCCACTCTTCATAATATCGAAACCCTTTTGAAAATCTTTATAATGAAATTCGTGAGTTATAACCTTTGATACATCAAGTCCCGATTGAAGCATAGCATTCATCTTGTACCAGGTTTCATACATTTCTCTACCGTATATTCCCTTTAGATGCAATCCATTAAATACTATTTTGTTCCAATCAACACTAGTTTCCTTGTCCTGAATTCCTAATATAGCAATTTTACCACCGTGAACCATAGAGTCTATCATGTCATTTAAAGCTTTTGCATTTCCAGACATTTCCAAACCTACATCGAAACCTTCAGTCATTCCAAGTTCAAACATTACATCTGAGATTTTTTCTTCTTTAACATTTACAACTCTATCAGCACCTAGTTCCTTTGCTAAATCTAATCTGTATTCATTTAAATCAGTAATAACTACATTTCTAGCACCTGCATGTTTAGCTACTGCAGCGGCCATAGCACCAATAGGACCTGCTCCAGTTATTAGTACATCTTCTCCTAGAAGATCAAAAGATAAAGCTGTATGAACTGCGTTACCAAGAGGATCAAAAATACTCATAATATTTTCCGGAATATTTCCGTGAGGCACCCATATATTTGATGCAGGCAAAGCTACGTAGTTAGAGAATATTCCCGTCCTATTAACTCCTACACCCATTGTATCTTTACATAAATGTCTGCGTCCTGCAAGGCAGTTTCTACATTTTCCGCACACTATATGACCCTCACCTGATACTATTTGCCCAAGGTGAAGATCCACCACACCTTTACCAAGTTCTACAATTTCTCCTACAAACTCATGTCCTATAGTCATTGGTACTGGTATAGTTTCCTGAGCCCACTCGTTCCAATCGTATATATGTACATCCGTTCCGCATATTGAAGTTTTATGGATTTTAACAAGTACTTCACCGTATTTTAACTCCGGTACCGGCACTTTTTCCATCCATATTCCTTCTTTTGGATATTTTTTTACTAAAGCATCCATCATTTCAGCCATAAAATCCCTCCTACTTTTTTATTATATTTTACTACTGATATGTTTACTTGTCAATTACAAACAGTAGCTTTTGTTCTTTAATCGCGAACAAGCTCTGGGTTAAAAAAGGTTACCCATTAAATTGATTTACAAATTTACAGGTAACCTAGTTAGTCTTATTTATCTAATACTTTTTTTATTTTTTCTGGAGCTGTTTTACACTTTTCTTCTGAAACTGCACATATAGCGAATCTTAATCCCTTTTGTAAAGGAACTACGAAGATATTTTCTTCCATTAGCTTTTGACTAGCTCCTTGCGGGTCATCACATGGAATACTTACAAAAAATCCATCTCTATAAGGTAGTATATCCAATCCTACCTTTTCAGCTTCTTCTACAAAAGCTTCCGCCCTTTTCCTTAATAGTTTTTTATATTTGCTTTTTTCTTCTTCATATTGATTTCTAAGTTGATCATCATTAGTTATCTTTGCTACAGTTGCCATAGCTCCTCTTGTACCGTTTGACCAGTTTGCTCTTGCAGTGTGTAGGCAGGCATAATAGAATTCTTCAACTATTTCTTCATTGCTTGAAATCCCTATTACAGCACCACTTCTAAGTCCGTACATAGTATGGCTTTTTGATGTACTGAATGCAACTATGATAAATAAATTGTCAGGAAGATTTGTGAATTTCTTGAAGAATTTTTTTCTTTCATCCTTTTCTCCAGCAAATTCAATATAAGCAGCATCTACTAAAACTGTTATTTTATTTTCCTTGTTTTCTGCCTTTTCTTTTAAAAACCCTATTATTTGGTCCCATTCATCGTCGGATACGCTGTATCCAGTAGGATTATGAGCCGGTGTATTAAGTACTAGTAAAAGTCTTTTCTGTTTTTCTAGTAAGTCTGATGATTTTTCCTTCAATCCTTTTAAGTTATAGTTTCCATCTTCATCAAATATATCAAAGGTTTCAACGCCTCTATCTATTTCTTCTGTAATGGTGTTGTACGGCGACCAGTACCAGTTTGTTGTAAGAATACTATCTCCAGGGTTTGTATAATTCCATACAGCCTGTTTTACTCCTCCAGTTCCTCCTGGTGTCGCAACTGCTCTTATGTAAGCATCGGGTCTATATTTACCAAAACAATTTTCTTCAGCTGCTTCTAAAAATTCTTTTGTTCCCTGAATTGGTGCGTAAGCCGCTATCTCAGCATTATCTAAATTTTTAAGTGTTGAGTATACTGAATCAAAAGCCACTAAACTTCCATCATCTTCCATTAAAGCTCCTAATGTTGAGTTTATAACCTTATCAGCACCGTATTTTTCCTTAGCTTCTGCTGCCTTTCCTGCTATCATAAATATTGGGTCGCTTTTAGCAGGCCACTTGCCGTGTTCTCCTACCATTAATGTTGCCATTATATCACCTCTTATTTTTATTTATTAAATGATACTACTTATTTACATATTTTTCAATGGGTATTCATGAAAGTCACCTATTTAAAATTCGAATATTTATAAAACTCTTGCTTCTCCTCTGTATATTACTCCTCTTCTACCGTTCACGGTCAAAAATTCTCCATCTTCTATTTCTTCAAAAGCTTTATCAAAGCCTACTACTACTTCTAAGCCTAGATTCATGCCGGCTATAAAGGCGTGAGAAGTAAGACCTCCTTCAGTAGTAATAACAGCACTTGCTTTTTCCATAAAAGGAACCATGTCTTTTTCCGTCATATTTGTAATAATTATGTCTCCTTCATTAAACTTTTTATCTATTTCTTCCGCTGTTTTACCGACAACTGCTTTTCCATATATAGTCTTCTTTCCTGCACCTACTCCTTTAAATAAAAGTTCACTTACTACATGAACCTTAATAAGGTTGGTACTTCCTGCTATTCCTACTGGAACTCCAGCTGTTACAACAACTAAATCTCCGTTGTTTAAGTATCCTTTTTCTAAAGCCTCGCTTACAGAGTAATCGATGACCTCATCAGTAGACTTAACCTTATCTATTTTTATAGGGTAAGCTCCCCAAACTAGGGACATCCTTCTCATAACCTTATCAGAGTGAGTTGCCGCTATAATAGGTACCTTAGGTCTAAATTTTGATACCTCTCTTGCAGTATAGCCTGAAGAAGTTGCTGTAATAATTGCTGATGCTTCTAAAGATAATGTAGTTCTACAGGTTGCTACACTAATTGCATTGGTAATAGTATTATCTGAAATATCCGACTTAGCCCTGAAAATTTCTTCATAATCTAGGGAATTTTCAATTCTACATGCTATGTTTACCATAGTTTCTACGGCCTCTACTGGATATTTTCCTGCTGCTGTTTCTCCAGAAAGCATTATAGCATCAGAACCTTCAAATATAGCTGTTGCAACGTCGCTCACTTCAGCTCTTGTAGGTCTAGGATTCCTTATCATTGAATCAAGCATCTGAGTAGCCGTTATTACAGGCTCTCCAACCTTATTGCACTTGTTGATAATATCCTTTTGTACTAGAGGTACTTCTTCTGCTTTTATTTCTACACCTAGGTCTCCTCTAGCTACCATAATACCGTTTGATACCCTAAGGATATCATCAATATTTTCTACACCTTCTCTATTCTCTATCTTTGAAATTATACCTATTTCATCGCATCCGTTATCTTCTAAAAATTTTCTGATTTCCAGTACGTCTTCTTTTTTTCTAATAAATGAAGCTGCTACAAAATCTACATTGTTTTTAATACCGAAAATTAAATCCTTCTTATCTTTTTCAGTTAAGGAAGGTAAGTTTAACTTGACGTTTGGTATATTAACTCCTTTTTTATTCTTTATTTCACCAGAGTTTAAAACCTTACATTTCACATCATCCTTGCTGATTACTTCTATAACTCTTAGGCTTATCAAGCCATCATCAATAAGGATTTCATCTCCCACATCTAGGTCTTTACCTAGATTTTTATATTGAATATGTCCTTCTTCTTGATTTCCTAATATTTCTCTTGATGTAAGTATGTATTCATCGTCTTCATCTAGTTTTACAATTCCGTTTTCAAAGTCTCCTGTTCTAATTTCAGGACCTTTAGTATCCAACATGAGTCCTATATGGACCCCCATCTCTTTTGAAATCTCCTTCACCATATCCATTCTTTTCTTTTGCTCTTCATGGGTACCGTGGGAGAAATTAAATCTAGCTACATTTAAACCAGCTTTAATAAGTTTCCTCAAAATTTCCTTATCATCTGTTGCCGGCCCTAATGTACAAACAATCTTAGTTTTTCTCATAACTACCTCCTAAATCGATAGAATCTTTGTTAATTCAAATGCTTCACTATCAAATTTTTTCTTCATATTTAATGCTTTTTCTATATCCATATGGAATATTTTTCCGTCTTTTGTTCCAAGTACTACATTGTTATTTCCTTCGATAAGACATTTAACAGCTTGGGCTCCCATTCTGCTACCTAAAAGCCTATCGTAGGATACTGGAGTACCTCCTCTTTGTATATACCCAAGGACTGTGCATCTTATAGGTATATCTATAAATTTATTTATTTTATCTCTTATATCGTAGGCATCTCCTGCTCCTTCTGCCAAGAGAATTATACTGTGTTTCTTTCCTCTAGCCATACCGCTGGTTATCTTTTCAGCAATATTTTCAATATCTATTTTTGCTTCTGGAATTAATACCATTTCGGCACCACCAGCTAAACCAGAATACAGAGCTAAATCACCGCAGTTTCTTCCCATTACTTCAATTATTATTGTCCTTTCATGAGAAGATGAGGTGTCTCTTATTTTAGTCACAGCATCTAAGATTGTTTCCAGTGCCGTACTAAATCCAATAGTATACTCTGTATAAGCCAAGTCATTGTCTATGGTTCCTGGTATACCTATGGTCTTAACTCCAGCTTCACTTAACTCTTTAGCTCCTCGGAAAGAACCATCTCCACCTATTACAACCAACCCATCAATATCTCTGTACTTAATAGTCTCTAAAGCTTCATTAAATCCCTCTTTGGTCATAAATTTTTCACACCTGGCTGTACCTAATGTGGTCCCTCCTCTGTGAATAATATCCGCAACAGAAGATAGGTCCATTTTCTCCATATCGTTATCTATAAGTCCTCTGTATCCTTTTTTTATTCCTAGTACATTTATATCATTGTAAATTCCGTATCTTACTACCGCTCTTATTGCAGCGTTCATGCCCGGGGCATCTCCACCGCTTGTTAATACTCCTATTGTTCTCATTATTCCTCCTTTATGGACTTATATAGTCCCTGTTGAATTCTTTTTGTCCCTGCTATTGTATCATAAATTTACTTACAAATAAATTCTTTATTTAATCACAACATTATCATTTCCTAAAATTTCTTTAAGCTCGACTTCAAACAATTTGTTGGATCCATCACCCCTGTATTTTTTTGGTAGTTTATAGCTTTTGTCATCCTTTTCAACATAAACAGAAACTTCGTTCATTCCAGGATAATTTTTTATAAGCTTTACAATTTTTCTTTTTTCTTCTTTAAGATTTTTATCTTTTTCTATTTTTAGATATATTTTTTTCTTCAAATCCTTATTTATAGATTTTATTCTTTCACAAATAATCTTAGGATTCTCATCTTCTTTGTAGCTCAACTTACCTTCTACAAAGACTATACTGTCTTCTTGAATTATCTCTCCGTATTTATCCAGGGTATTTGGAAATATTATTAGTTCTACAGACCCATATAAGTCTTCTAGTGTTGCAAATGCCATAAGGTTATTATTTCTAGTTACTTTATTTTGTTTTTTAATTATTATACCACCTAAGTTTATCTTTGCTCCATCGTAAAGTCTTCTATCCATTTCTACACTGTGTTCGTGGCTTAATTCCATTAGTTCAGAACTATTTGTATTGCTCATTTCTTCTATTACTTCTTCAAATTCTGATAAAGGATGTCCGCTTAGATATATCCCAAGCATTTCCTTTTCTAAATTCAACTTAACTTTTTCATTAAATTCTTTTAGCTTTGGCAGATTGTCTCTAGGTATAAATTTTTCAGATATACTATTACTATCAAATAAAGATACCTGTCCATCTACGTTGTTTTTTCTCTGTTTACTGATACCATCTATGGTTTTTTCATAAATGGCCATAAGCTGAGCTCTTTTTGCTCCCGTACTGTCAAAAGCTCCCGCTTTAATCAAAGATTCAATCTGTCTTTTATTTAAAACTGTAGTAGGTACTTTTTCGCAGAAATCGATAAAACTTTCAAATTTGCCCTTTTCTTTTCTTATCTTTACTATTTCTTCTATTGCTGCGGAACCAACATTTTTAACTGCAGCCATACCGTATCTAATTTTACCTTCTTTTACTATAAACTTTCCTTCGCTGTAATTTATATCAGGAGGTAAAACTTCAATATTTAATCTTCTACATTCTCTAATATATTTTGACACCGAGTCGGAGCTACCCATCATACTTGAAATCTGTGCTGCCATAAATTCCACAGGATAGTACTTTTTCAACCATGCAGACCTGTATGCCAAAGCTGCATAGGCTGCCGAGTGAGACTTGTTGAAAGCGTACTTAGCAAAATCAATCATCAAGTCGTATATTTGATTTGCAGTTTTTTCATCTACACCATTTCTTACTGCTCCCCTTATTTCAAGATTTCCAGATTTATCCTTTTTACCGTGGATAAAATACCGTCTCTCTTCTTCCATTACCTTCATTTTCTTTTTACTCATGGCTCTTCTAACTAAATCCGACCTACCCATCGAGAAACCACCAATATCTCTAACTATCTGCATAACCTGCTCCTGATAAACCATACAGCCGTAGGTTACGTTTAGGATTTTTTCAAGTTTAGGATGGAGATAGGCTATATTGTTAGGATTTGATTTGTTTTGAATATATGTAGGTATTTGAGACATGGGTCCCGGTCTGTAAAGAGCATTGGCAGCTACAATATTCTCGAAATTATCCGGTTTCATATCCTTAAGTATAGCTCTCATTCCTGTGCTTTCAAACTGGAATATTCCGAGAGTATTTCCTTCTGCAAACATTTCATAAACTTCGGGGTCATCAAAACTCATATTGTCAAAATCTATTTCTATATCATAATTTTTTTCTATAAGTTCTTTGGCATCCCTAGTCACAGTAAGTGTCCTAAGGCCTAAAAAATCCATTTTTAAAAGTCCTAATTCTTCCAGCTCAGTCATGTTGTACTGAGTAGTTATAACGTCTTTATTTCTGGATAATGGTACGTATTCAGTGATAGGAAGCTTGGATATTACCACTCCAGCTGCATGAGTAGATGTGTGTCTAGGTAATCCTTCTACCTTTCTAGATATATCTATAAGTTCTTTAACATCGTCATCAGTCTCATAAAGTTCTCTTAATTTTTCGTTCATTTCTAGAGCTTTTTTTATAGTAATCCCTAATTCCATAGGTATTCTTTTTGCTATAAAATCCACTTCTTTATAGCTGAAATTCATTGCCCTACCTACATCTCTTATTGCACCTCTAGCTGCCATAGTACCAAAGGTAACTATCTGTGCTACCTTATCAGACCCGTATTTTTCAACTACATAATCTATTACTTCTTCTCTTCTTTCATAGCAAAAGTCAATATCTATATCCGGCATTGATATTCTCTCCGGATTTAAAAACCTTTCAAAAATAAGGCTGTATCTCAAGGGATCTATATCCGTTATTTTTAAAGCATAGGCTACCAAACTTCCTACAGCAGAACCACGACCCGGTCCTACCATAATATCCTTTTCTTTGGCATATCTAATAAAATCCCAAACTATAAGGAAATAGTCAACATATTCCATGCTTTTTATAACCCCAAGTTCATATTCCAGTCTTTCTTTTATCTCATCTGTAATATTATCGTACCTATCTTCTAAACCTTCATTACATAATTCTTCTAAGTATTCATACTTTCCATACCCTTCCGGAACATCGAAATTAGGTAAATGAGTAGTAGAAAAGTCAAGTTCTACATTACATCTTTCTGCTATCTTGTTTGTGTTTTCCGCCGCTTCCTCCATTCCGGGAAATATCTCCATCATTTCATCATAAGATTTAAGATAAAACTCCTCTGAAGGAAACCTCATTCTTTCTTCATCGACTGTTTTTTGAGTTTGTATGCAGAGCAAGATATCGTGAAATTTTGCATCTTCTTTATTTATGTAGTGAGTATCATTTGTCAGTACTAAAGGTATATCTAAATCTTTCCCAAAATCTATTAATTTTTCATTAATCAACTGCTGCTCTTCTATTCCGTGTTCCTGGAGCTCAAGAAAGAAGTTGTTTTCTCCAAATATATTCTTGTATTCTAGGGCAGTTTGTTTTGCCCTTTCAAAATTGCCATCTAAAATTTGAGAAGGAATCTCTCCGGCTATACAGGCACTTAGACAAATTAATCCTTCTGAATATTTCTTTAGTACCTCCTTATCGACCCTAGGTCTGTAGTAAAACCCATTGATGAATCCTTCCGATACTATCTTCATTAAATTCTTGTATCCCTGCTGGTTTTCAGCAAGTAAAATTAAATGATATTGGTTTTTATCCTTCACAGGATCTTTATCTAATCGGCTTCTTTCAGCTATATATACTTCACATCCTATAATTGGTTTGATACCGTGAGCTTTTGCTTGCTTATAAAACTCTACTGCACCGTACATAACACCGTGATCAGTTACAGCAATATTTTTCATGCCCAATTCTGAGGCTCTTTCCATAAGTTTTGTGATTCTTGTAGCACCGTCTAAAAGACTGTACTCTGTATGTAAATGTAAATGAGTAAAATTCCTATCCATTAATATTCCACCTTTGATTATTACTATGTCTCTTTATATAATATATTCTTTATTTTATCATATTTACAGTCAATCCTAAAATAAATTATTTCTGGTGAAATAACTAAAATAATCCTTTATTTCTTATTTATATTTGTAACAATTCATGATATACTACTATGATATAATAGTGTGTTGACAGAGGTGTATTTATGATTGAAGAATTAAGTGCAGGTGGTGTTGTATTTTTTAGAAATACAATTCTTCTTTTGAAAAAATTCAACGGAGACTACGTACTTCCGAAAGGGCGGGTCGAAGAAGGTGAAACTTTAAAGACAGCTGCTAAAAGAGAAGTAATGGAAGAAAGCGGCGCAAGGGTAAATGTGCTCCAGTACCTATCAAAGATCTCCTACGAATTTACTAGAAATACTACTGCTTCCAGCGTTAAAATCAGAAAAGTGGTCCACTGGTACATAATGGAAGCACGAGATATGGATTGCCACCCACAAAAAAACGAAGGCTTTATAGAAGCCGGGTTTTATCCTCTAGATACAGCTGTAGAACTTGCTCGTTATGATGACGAAAGAAGCGTAATTAAAAGAGCAATTGATGAAATGGACTACATAAACTTCAATTGGAATTAGACTAATACCAGGAGGTCGTTAAAATGTCTTTTTCAGCAACTGTAAAAAACGAAATATGCAGGAAAATAGCTCCTGAAGAAAACTGCCTCACAGGTGAATTGGCAGCAATACTAAGATCTACAAAATCAATAAGTATAGAGAACAACAGCATCTCACTATCTATAAATACCGAAAACTCAGCCGTAGCAAGAAGAATATACTCTATAATTAAAGATAGGGATACAACTCATGTAGAAGTGAAGATAGCTAAAAATAGAAGATTAAAAAAACACCACTCATACATTGTAAATATAAGTAATCTGTCAGATGATATAATCAAGAAAACCATGTTTTTAAAATCTGATTCTAAAACTTATAGAAATATAAACAAAAGAATTCCTATGGATATTCTAAAGATTAGAAATTGCAAGAAAGCTTATTTAAGAAGCTATTTTTTAAGCAACGGCTCAATAACTAATCCGGAAAAATCATACCACCTGGAATTTGTAAGCTACAATCAAAAACATGCTAAAGACTTGGCAGACCTTCTTTCCTGCTTTGATTTAAAAGGTAAATACATAAAACGAAACAACTACTATATTACCTACCTGAAAGAAAGCGAACAGATTGTAGATCTCTTAAATGTATTTGGTGCATACAACTCCCTACTTGATGTTGAAAATATTAGAATAATAAAAGATATGAGAAACAACATCAATCGAGTCGTAAACTGTGAAACGGCTAACCTGAGCAAGACGGTAAACACTGCCGTAAGACAGATACGAGCTATAAGAAAAATTGAAGAAAAAATGGGTTTAGAAAATCTTCCCGACAATCTTAGAGAACTAGCAAAGCTTAGATTAAGAAATAAAGAAGCATCTTTAAAAGAACTTGGAGAGCTATTAAATCCACCTGTTGGAAAATCTGGTGTGAATTATAGATTGAAAAAAATAGAAAAAATTGCAGAAGGTCTGTAGAAAGGAGGTTTATATGAAAACAATTGAATATACAATAAAAAATAGTATAGGTCTCCATGCTAGACCAGCAGCTATTTTTGTAAAGAAGGCAAACGAATTCATAAGTGATATTAAGATTCTTAAAGATGGTAAAGAAGCAAATGCAAAAAGTATTATTAATGTCATGTCCTTAGGGGCTGTAAAAGGTTCGGAGATTTCATTACAAGCAAAAGGCGATGATGAATCCGAAGCATTGGACGCCTTAACAGAATTACTTGATTCTTTTGTAGAAGAGTACTAAAAAATAATCCCTTTAATCGGGGATTATTTTAGTTATTAGGAGACCCAGTTTATCTGAATCATGTTTGATATACTGCTTCTCAACTTCCAAAAAATCTTCTTCAACTAATTCTATGTTCATATCCGTAATAATTTTTCTCTGATTGTCATCCAGAAGCACCGGTTCCGATTTTTCTTTTTTATACTTATTCAGTATACTTTCTTCAGCTAGTTTATTATTTACAAATACATAATCAATTATGTTCTGACCGCAGTGTTCTATCAAAGCATTTAGATGATTTAATACATTATATCCATCGGTTTCCCCTGGCTGGGTCATAATATTAGCTATATAAACAACCTTCGCCTTAGATTCTTTAATATGTCTTACTACATCCTTAACCAAGATATTTGGTATAACACTGGTGTATAACGACCCCGGTCCTAATACAACTACATCCGCCTCCCTTATGCTGGCTACTGTTTCGTACATCGGTTGAGACTCTTCCGGTATCAACATCATCTTCTTTATTGTATCTCCTGTTTTTCTTACATACTCCGGTATGTAATTTTCGCCGTAAATTATTTCCCCGCTCTTAAGTTCAGCCTTTAAACTTGCATCTTCTAAAGTCATGGGAAGTATTTTGCCGGTTATCCTAAATATACTGCCAAGTTCTTTTAAGGCATGTTCAAAATCTCCGAAAATTTCATACATAGCTGCTATAAATAAATTTCCAAAGGATTGGCCTTTTAAATATCCTTCTTTAAACCTATGCTGCATAAGTTTTTCAGTTATAGGCTCTACATCTGACAGGGAAATTAAGCAGTTTCTAATATCTCCTGGGGGTAGCATTCCCATGTCTTCACGGAGCTTTCCCGATCCTCCACCATCATCAGCAACGGTTACTACTGCTGTAATATTATCCGTATAATTTTTTAAACCTCTAAGTAGTATTGAAAGTCCTGTACCTCCACCAAATACTACTACATTTTTCCCTTTATTTTTACTCATAACCATCATCCCTTACAGCATTCGCTGGTGATATCCCCTTCTCTGTATAAAGTTAGAATATCTCCCTGTTTTTTTTCTTCTACAAACCCAAGTTTTTCAAAAAAACCAGATGTATCATCCCGGCATTCTACATACACTCTTTCTATACCTAAATCATAGGCTTTTCTAATAAGGATTCTAAGCATGAAATCACCATAATATTTATTTCTATAACCTTCTTTTACTCCAAAATTATCAATATAAAATTTTCCATCTTTAGTAAATAACCTTCCTATTCCGACTAATTCTTCATCTTCCTCATATATTCCTATGTTGAAAGAGAATTCATCATAAAAATCCTCCCCACCTACTCCAAAAATTTCTTTTCTTAATCCTACTACTTCTCCTAAGTCTTTATTTCCTTTAAACCATTTGCTAGTAATCATATTACTTCCTTTCTAAAGCCATCTTTTGTTTTTGAAATATACTATCATACTTAAAAATATGATGATACATACTATCCAAAATATAAAAAAGCTGTGTTGATATCCTAATCCCGGCATATGTACGAAATTCATGCCGTATACTCCTGTAATAAAAGTCAAAGGTATGAAAATAGCTGAAAATATTGTTAAAATAGTCATTATTTTGTTCATTTTATTACTTAAGTTTGATATGTATATTTCATAGATACCGTTTATCATCTCCCTCAATACATTTATATTCTCTGTCATTTGAAAAATATGGTCAAAGAGGTAGTTGTAATATCTCTTATTATCATCATCAGCATTATCTCTTAAAGCTTTTAGTATATCCTTTAAGGGTGATACTGAACTTCTCAGCTTTGCCAGTTCCTTTTTGTATACATAAATTTCTTTCAATATATCATCACTGTCATCTTCCATAGCATCTTCTTCTAGTTTTTCTATGGAATCATCCATTTCCGTCATATATTTGAAATAGTTGTCCAAAATCAAATCTATTAACAAATACAACAGATAATCTTTATTCTTATCCCTAACTATGCCTTCTTTTTTTTCTAATCTTTCTCTTATTGGATTAAACACATCTCCTATTATTTCTTGAAAGGTAATAATAGTATTTCCTTTAGAAAAAATAGAAATTTGCTCGTACATTACCGATGCATTTCTTTTGAGCATATTCATAAGTATGAAGGTAAAGTCTTCATTTGCATCAATTTTTGGTCTCTGCCCAATATCAAGGATATCTCCTATATGAATATTGGAAATTTCTAACTTCTCTCCCAAAAATCTCATTAATTCGATATTACTTAGTCCGTATACATTTATCCAAAGTACACCCTTTTCTTTTTCTTTAATTATTTTACCTTCCAAGGTTTCAAAGTCTTCAAATTCAAAGGTTTCACGTATTAATTTGTCACTATCGTAACTAATTATTTCAATTTTTACTTTTTCTAATTTATTACCTGTATAATAAAAACTGCTCGGTACCTTGCCTGTTCTGTAGTTATATTTTTTTATTAATCCCAATTATTCATTCAACTCCTTAATAGATTTATATGGAAGTTTATATCCAAAGGCTTGCAGACCCATTAAGTTAATTCCATCCTCAGTTTTATGGGTATCAGGAACTTCTACTGCAAAAACCCCTACTTCCATATCCTTTTTTAATTTTAAAAAAGTAACCGGCTTCAATGTCTCTAAATCAATTGCAGCTATGATATCCGGTGATGTACAAGATATTTTTTGATTGTTGTAGCTCAATAAAAATTGATCCTTAGCTAAAATACTAAAAATTCCCTTCTTATTTTCTTCGATACCGATAAATGAAAATCGGGTCCATTCTTTATTAAATTTTGCTTCTTCTACACTAATTACCCTAGCTTTAAAAAGTTTAACAACCTTGCCGTAAGGTGTCTTTTCTGCAGCATTTTTAATATCTTCAATTATTTCTTCATAACTGCTATTGTTGAATGCATCACCTATATTTTTAGCAAAACTAAGGGTCCCGGGTATCAGTAATTTTTTAAGCATTTCTCCTTTTTCTATACCAGAAGCAAAAAATCCCAGATCATCTATCCTGCTTAAAACCTTTCTAATTTCGGATTCTATTTCCCTAGTATCTTTCCCATTAAATACGTGCATGATATTCATAGTATCTTTAAGTATGAAAGGAGAGATACTGATATTATTTAGTTCAAGAGTAGTCATTTGAAGTTGAGTAAAACATCTTCCCATTATATCTCCGTCAATTATAGGTAGATCCATCAACTTAGCCGTAATTATTGGATATAAAAGGTTGATTCCAGCTCCTTCGTAGGGATAAATCCCCGATATTTTGCATTCTTCTACATCTTCCATCCTCTTTATAGTATCAACACCATTGCTACCGGTAAACTCGTAGCTATCTATAACATTAGATATACCCATCATACCGTTGGAACAGTAATATGAATTATCAAAAATATCATCTACATTTATTAATTGAATCTTTCCCTTTTTTTCTATTATATCTTCCAATATTGTTTCAAAATTTTTTGTGTCTCCTCCCCCTCCAGAACTTAATACCTGTCCTCCTAGGGCAAGAGATTTAACCCAGCTACTATCAATATACTTCATTATAAACCTCTCTTTACTGTAACCTCTTATTATTATATTATTTTTTTACCAAAGTCTCAATGTATATATTAAATTAGTATTTCTTTATAATTATATAAATTATTATAATTTTTGTTTATTTTATTTAATTACGGGTATAAAAATAATAATATTGATATGTATTATCATTAATTAAGATTATATAAGGAGTGAAATATATGAAAAATTTAAATACAAAATTGGTTTTAATAATGCTGGTTGCAATCTTAATACTTGCAGGATGCAGCCCCACTGATACAAACGGTTCAGGTGATGAACCTCAAGAAGAACCTGAAAGAACCTTTACAGAAGAGGAACTCTCTCAGTATAACGGAAAAGATGGAAATCCAGCCTATGTAGCTGTAGATGGGGTAGTTTACGACTTTACAGAATTAGAACTATGGGTTAATGGAGAACACAATGGTTTTGAAGCAGGCCAAGATTTGACAGAAGAGATTAAAGACATCTCTCCTCATGGATTATCAGTGTTAGACAGAGCAACTGTTGTGGGAACCCTTGAAGAATAAATATCGGAGGTGATTTATGTATTCTATTTTAGGATGGTTAAACGTTGTAATACTAGGTATACTGGTAACACCCTATATACTTAAATATCTAAATAAAAACATTTTAAAATCAAACAGCAATGGTATTAGGAATACAATTAAGTTCCTAAGAAGACTGCATAAACCATTAGGACTAACCCTTGCAGTAGTGGCACTAATTCACGGATACTTAGCACTTGGTAGTTTGCGACTTCACACAGGAAGTTTACTATATCTGTCTATAATAATTACTGCTGTTTTAGGTGGTAGTTTTTACAGACTTAAGAAAAAAATATTGTTTACATGGCATAAAAGATTTGCCTTGATATCTATTATAATCCTCCTGATACATTTATTTTATCCTAACGCATTATATTATCTACTCAATTAAAATAACCACCTGAAAATAGGTGGTTATTTTTTCTTTATTCAGCTAACTCTTTAAGGGTATCCCCAGAAATCCTATAAGTTGTCCATTCATCCATTTGTTCAGCGCCTAAGGATAGATAAAAATCTATGCTGGATTTGTTCCAGTCTAGGCACCACCATTCTAGACGACCGCAACCTCTTTCTAACGCTATTTTAGCCAACTGTTTAAGCAAGGCCTTTCCATATCCCTTGCCTCTGTATTCCGGTATAACAAAGAGATCCTCTAAGTATATACCAGCTCTTCCTAAAAAGGTTGAGAAGTTATGAAAAAACAAAGCAAAACCTACTTCTTTTCCATCTTCTAAAGCAAAAATTACTTCTGCCTTTTCCTTTTCAAATATCCACTTGTGAAGTAGTTCTTCCGTTGCTACCACTTCATCAAGAAGTTTTTCATAATCCGCAAGTTCCTTAATGAAATGTAAAATTAAAGATGTATCTTCTTCTTTTGCATACCTGAAACTAAGTTTTTCTGACATTAAATCATCTCCTTTATATAACTCTAACCATTCCCATTCTTTCTTTACAATACTATAATTATCTTTTATGTTCAATACCTTCTAAAGTCAATAACCAACTCTTTACATCCAATCCTCCACCAAAACCAACTAAGGCACCACCTGTGCCGATTACCCTATGTCATGGTACAAAATAGGAAACAGGATTGTGGTGATTAGCCTGGCCTACTGCCCTTGAAGCTTTTGGATTTCCTATTTGTTTAGCTATTTGTCCATAAGTACGAGTCTCACCATAAGGTATAGTTTTTAAAGCTTCCCATACTTTTATTCTGAATGATGTTCCTATTAACTTTAATGGCACATCCAATAGCTCACTTTTTTTTGAAAAATAAGCATTTAGTTGTACCTTTGCAGTATTTAAAATATCATTACTACCTTCTTTTAAAATGTAATCCGGTAAGTATTTTTCAAGCCAATCATGCATTTCTGAACCATCTACCCTCGGGCTAGCACAATATACCAATCCTTCATCTGTAGCCGCCAAATAAATTAAACCTATTGGCGAATCTATTTTATCCCAATAACAAATCATAATATTTAACTCCTATCATTTTTATTAATTTATCTTTTTATACATATTAATATTATATCAGAATTCATGGTGTTATTGTGACATAATATTTTCTCCATTTCCATTACGTCTTTCATTTATATTATATTATAAAAAATTTTAAAGAAAGTTTCAAAAAATGAACTTTTTTTCGAAACTTGTGTTATAATACCTAAGAATTAATAATGGAGGAATATAATGTTAAGTATAAATAATTTAAGTTTAATCTTTCCTGACAAAAAACTCTTTGATGATGTAAATATTGTGTTTACACCGGGCAACTGCTACGGAATCATCGGAGCCAATGGAGCAGGAAAATCAACATTTTTGAAAATTATTTCTGGTGAGATGGATTCAACATCAGGAAATGTAAGTCTAATTAAAAACAAGAGAATGTCAAAATTAAACCAGGACCACTATGCCTTTGATGATGAATTAGTAATAGACACAGTTTTAATGGGCAATAGAAAGCTTTATGATATAGGTAAAGAAAAGGATGCTATTTACATGAAACCAGACTTCAGCGATAAAGATGGTATGAGAGCCGGGGAACTGGAAGCAGAATTTGCTGAAATGGGTGGTTATGAAATGGAGACAGAAGCATCATCACTACTTCAAGGACTAGGAATTCCTATAAGCTTACATACAAAGCATATGAAAGACTTGAAAGAATCTGACAAAGTAAAGGTCTTGCTAGCACAAGCACTGTTTGGACATCCAGATGTTCTATTATTGGATGAGCCTACCAACGGTTTGGATTTGAAAGCAGTCTTATGGTTAGAAGATTTTCTTGGAAACTTTGATGGTGTAGTTTTGATCGTTTCCCATGATAGATATTTTTTAAATGAAGTCTGTACCCATATGGTAGATATAAACTACGAAAAAATTAACATGTTTGTTGGGAACTATGATTTCTGGTATGAATCTTCTCAATTAGCTTCTAGAATGCTGAAGGAACAGAATAAGAAAAAAGAAGAAAAAATAAAAGATCTACAAGCATTTATTGATCGCTTTTCTGCTAATGCATCTAAATCTAAGCAAGCAACTTCCAGGAAGAAGCTTTTAGAGAAAATCACTTTAGATGATATTAAGCCTTCGAGTAGAAGATATCCTTTTGTAGGTTTTACCCTCTCTCGAGAAGTTGGAAATGAAATTCTACTTGTTGAAAGTTTAACAGTGGAAGACAAGGGGAAAAAACTTATAGATAACCTAACTTTTAGGGTGAACAAAGAGGATAAAATCGGATTTATTGGTAATGAAATTGCCATTACCAAATTCTTTGAAATAATAAATAAAAAGTCTGATGATTACGTGGGAGAATTCAAATGGGGACAGACAATTACAAGGGAATATTTTCCAAAGGATAATTCTGAGTATTTTGAAGATGCCAATTTTAATTTAGTTGAATGGCTTAGACAGTTTTCTAAAGAAAAATCAGAAATTTTCATCAGGGGATTTTTAGGAAAAATGCTTTTTTCTGGAGAGGAAGCAACTAAAATGGCCAATGTCTTATCTGGTGGAGAAATGGTGAGGATGATGTTCGCAAAGATGATGGTTGAACCATCAAATGTACTAATTCTTGACCAACCTACCAACCACCTGGATTTGGAATCAATAGAGGCAGTAAACAATGGATTGCTTTCATATAAGTCTAATATTCTCTTTACCTCTCTTGACCACCAATTTGTATCATCTGTAGCCAATCGAATTATTGAAATATTTGATGATGGAACTTATAGGGATGAATCAATAAATTATGAAGATTACATAGAAAAATACGTTAGACATTAAACAAAAATTAATCCCCTCCTAACATTTAGAGGGGATTAATTTTCACTATTCTTTTTTATCCTTCAATAATAAGTTATCTACAATGGTGGTGGCTTGCATAAGTCTCTCATTATAGTTACCACTTATTTCTATTATCTTATCACCATATCCGTATTCAATATACATGTTTTTTAGTTTTGTATGTAGGTCTTCTCTTACTTCAATACCTGAACTACGTCTGTATCCATCATCAACCCATTCCACATCAGGTTTAAAGAGCAAAACTAAATCATACCTATTTGGATCAATAAATTTATCTATTAAGTCACTCTTAGTATTAAGAAACATATCTAAATAAAATTGAGTTACTAATGCACCAGTATCAAAGAAAGTTACTTTATTTGCTGTTTTTAAAGCATGGTATTCTAACTCCCTTTGTAGATAAGCAATCCTTTCGAAATCTTCTACTGTATAGACATCCTCGTTTCCTCCCAAGTATTTTTCATTATAGTAACGTCCTTCTTCTTCTGTCCAAGATGTATGATATATCTTAGCTAGGTACTTGCTTATCGTAGTCTTCATACAACTTTCCGTACCACTTATCAGTACCTTTTTAGTAAAGAAAGGTCTTGCACTACCTAGTATATAGTCCCAATTCTTATAAGGCTCACTTCTTATTTCTGCAGCACTTATAGGATATTTCTTTATATTATAGTCAAAAATTTCATATTTTGCATTAGGAAAGTTCTTTTTATATTGTTCTTTGTATTCTATCTCTCCTCCAAATATAACATCAAATTCTTCTGGTATAAGTTTTTTCAATCTATTAGACCATTTTGTCCAATCGTATGGATATTCCTCTATCCCAGTTTCATCAAGCATTACTACTTTGATATGATCAAATCCGTAAAGTTCTACCGATAGCCATTTTGCTCTTGTCTTTAAATCCATAATCTTTAACCCATCTTTATCGCACAATCTCTTAGTTATCTTTGGATGGTCAGATACAACAACATATAACAATTCCGATTTTGTTGCTGCGTTAATTATAGAATTTAAATGTCCTCTATGAGGAGGCATGAACTTGCCAGGAAATACTCCTATTTTATACATAACTTCTCATTCTCCTATTATATTGATAACCCAATTATCAGAATTAAACTAATTATTTCACCTTCGCCCTTTGGGCTTGATTCAAGGGTGACTACCCCAATCTTTACTCCAGTTCTATGGTTGCCGGTGGTTTACTTGTAATGTCGTACATAACTCTATTAACATTGTCTACTTCATTTACTATTCGGTTTGAAATTTTCTCAAGTACTTCGTGAGGTATCCTAGCCCAGTCGGAAGTCATTCCGTCGGTGCTTGTGACAGCCCTAAGTACTACTGTATGGGTATAGGTTCTTTCATCACCCATTACTCCTACACTTTTTATTCCCGGTAGTGCAGCAAAGTACTGCCATATCTGTCCCTGTAAGCCAGCCTTCTTTACTTCATCCCTAAATATAAAATCAGCTTCTCTTACAATATGTAATTTATCTTCAGTTATTTCTCCAAGGACTCTTATACCTAGTCCTGGCCCAGGGAAAGGCTGTCTCTCAACTATCTCAGAAGGAATTCCAAGCTCTCTACCTACTTTTCTTACTTCATCTTTAAACAGCTGATCTAGTGGTTCTAAAAGTTCAAAATCAACATCTTCCGGCAATCCACCTACATTATGATGGCTTTTTATTACAGCTGCTGTATCAGTACCGCTTTCAATTACATCTGGATATATAGTTCCCTGAACAAGATAATCTATATGTCCAAATTCTTCCTTAAGTTTTCCTTTTTCTTCTTCAAAAACTCTAATAAATTCTTCTCCAATTATCTTTCGCTTTTTCTCAGGATCTGATACTCCTTTTAATTTTCCTAGAAACCTATCCTGTGCATTAACTCTAATAAGATTCATATCAAATTTTTCTTTAAACAATTTTTCTACCTGGTCTCCTTCATCTTTTCTCAAAAGACCGTGGTCAACAAATACACATATCAAATTTTTACCAATAGCTTCATGAACAAGTACTGCCGCTACTGAGGAGTCAACGCCTCCTGACAAGGCACAGAGAGCCTTTTTATCTCCAACTTTTTCTTTGATTTCTTCAATAGTATCCTTTGCAAAACTTCCCATAGTCCAATTTCTATCTACTTCGCAAATTTCAAATAAAAAGTTTTCAATAATTTCTCTGCCAAAATCTGTATGCTGTACTTCTGGATGGAATTGTACAGCGTATATTTTCTTTTCATCGTTTTTAATTGCTGCTGCTGGGCAGGTCTCGGATTTAGCCGTAATTTCAAATCCTGCTGGTGGTTCCTCGATATAATCTGTGTGGCTCATCCAGCACTTCATTTCTTCATTTATATCTTTAAATAAACCTTTTTTATCTAAGATATCAAGTTTTACCCTTCCGTATTCTCTAGTATCAGCTCTGCTTACTCTACCCTTAAAGGTTTGAGCAATAAATTGTCCCCCATAGCATATTCCTAAAACCGGTACATCTAATCCAAATATACTTTCATCAGCCTTAGGTGCACTATCTGCATATACACTTGCAGGACCTCCAGAAAGAATAATTCCTTCAGGATTTTTTTCTTTTATCCTATCTATACTTACATTATATGGTAAAATCTCACAGTACACATTTGCTTCTCTTACTCTTCTAGCTATAAGTTGGCTGTACTGAGCTCCAAAATCCAAAATTAATATCATTTTATGTTCTCCTTATTTTCTACTAAATACTAACGCTGTAATTTGATGATTCTTTTGTAATTTGAATATCATGAGGATGACTTTCTTTAAGGCCAGCTCCTGTAATCCTTACAAATTGAGCATAATTAACCAAACTTTTTAAATCTTTAGATCCGCAGTAACCCATGCCGGCTCTAAGACCACCAACCATCTGATAAACTACTTCAGATATAGGACCCTTGTAAGGAACTCTTCCTTCTACGCCTTCCGGTACAAACTTCTTAGCATCTTCCTGGAAGTATCTATCCTTGCTTCCCTGGTTCATAGCTCCTTCAGAACCCATACCTCTGTAAACCTTGTATCTTCTACCTTGATACAGCACTGTTTCTCCTGGGCTTTCTTCCGTACCGGCAAATAAAGAACCAATCATTACTACACTTGCGCCAGCTGCTAAAGCTTTTGGTATATCTCCGGAAAATTTAATCCCACCGTCTGCAATTATTGGAATATCGTATTTATCAGCCTCTTCTGCACAGTTAAATATTGCTGAAAGTTGAGGTACACCTACTCCTGCCACTACTCTAGTTGTACATATAGAACCTGGTCCTATTCCTACCTTCACACAATCAGCTCCAGCTTCTGCTAAAAACCTAACCCCTTCAGGTGTAGCAACATTTCCTGCTATTACCTGAGCTTCTGGATACTTTTCTTTGATTTGTTTTACAGCATCAAATACACCTTGAGAATGACCGTGGGCTGTATCAACAACTAATACATCAGTTTTTACTTTCATAAGAGCATCTACCCTATCCATCATATCACTGGTTACACCTACAGCAGCTCCAACTAAAAGTCTAGATTTTTTATCCTTTGCAGCATCTGGATATTTAATTGATTTTTCAATATCTTTAATGGTAATAAGTCCAGCTAAAGTATCGTCTTCATAAACAAGAGGAAGCTTTTCTATCTTGTGCTTTTTCATTATTGATAAAGCATCTTCCATACTTATATCTTCTTGAGCAGTTATCAAACTTTCTTTAGTCATAGCTTCGTTGATTTTTTTCTTTAAATCAGTTTCAAACCTTACATCCCTATTTGTTATTATACCAATTAGCTTCCTATCTTCATCAACAATAGGCACCCCTGAAATTCTGTACCTACTCATTAATTCAAGAGCATCTTCAACTAGATGTTCCGGTGATAAAAAAAATGGATCCGTTATAACCCCGTGTTCAGACCTTTTTACCTTATCTACCTCTAAAGCCTGTTCTTCTATAGACATATTTTTGTGGATAATACCTATTCCACCTTCTCTAGCCATAGCAACAGCTAGTCTCGCCTCAGTTACCGTATCCATACTTGCACTCATAAGTGGTATATTTAGTTTAATCTTTTTAGTCAAATTCGTTGTAATGTCCACATCCTTAGGTAGTACATCTGATTTTGCAGGAATCAGCAGCACATCATCAAATGTTAAACCCTCTCCAATAAACTTCTCCATTTGCATTTCTCCTTTCCAATTTATAACTCTATAAACCATTATCTGATAAATCTAATTTTATATAAATTATCAAAAAATAACAAGTCTGTCAACATATTGAAATCTGAATAGTGAATATAGATATTGATATTTTAAAAGAAACTGATATAATTAACATAGTAATTATGAAAGGATGATGTTTATGGAAAGACGAGTAATAGTTGATAGCTGTGTGGATACAAACGATGAGATTAAGGACTTATTCGATACCGTACCTTTATCAATTTTAATAGATGACGAAGAAATAATCGATGATAATTTAGATCAAGGATTTTTAATAAAAAAATTAGCTGATGCCAAAGATAGCATAAAAACTGCCTGTCCATCTCCTGAAAAATATTTGGAAAAAATGAAAAAGTATAAAGAAAGTTTTGTAGTAACACTATCTGCAAAATTAAGCGGCTCATACAATAGCGCTGTGTTAGCTTCAAACTTGCTTTTAGAGAAAGGAACTGATACTTTTACTCATGTTTTCAACACTAAAAGTGCCAGCGCCGGCGAAACCTTAGTGGCTCTTAAAATTAAAGAACTAATGGATAACAGCTTAGGTAGGGAAGAAATTATAAAAATAACTAATGATTATATAGAAAAAATGCAAACACTATTTGTTTTGGACTCTTACGAAGTATTAAAGAAAACTGGAAGGCTAAGTAACATTAAGGCCGGACTTTTAAATATTCTTAATATTGCCCCAATTATGGGCTCAACTGAGGAAGGAAGCATCCGTGTAGTAAAAAAAGTTAGGGGTAAAAAGAAAGCCCTAAAAAAACTTGTAGATGTAATCGGTGACTTTGATGTTGATTATCCAAATACTGTCTTAGGCATATCCCACTGCAATGCAGAAGATAAAGCATTTATGTTAAAGGAAGATATAGAAAAGAAATATAACTTTAAAGATATAAAAATATTTGAAACCAGAGGTATAAGTACTGTATATGCTAGCGACGGCGGTATAGTATTATCCTTCTAAGTAAGTACTAAAAAAAGTTCTCGACTGAGAACTTTTTTTATACCCTATAAAATTATTTTTGTACAGGTGCTTCAACAGGACAAACACTTGCGCAAGCTCCACAATCTATACAAGCATCTTCATCAATTACATAAATATCTTCACCAGCGCTTATAGCATCTACTGGACACTCAGGTTCACAAGCTCCACAGCTGATACACGCATCAGTTATAACATATGCCATCTAGTACACCTCCTTGTACAGTATTTCACAATAAATATTCTAACACTTTTTAGTTCTTTAATAAAGAACTTTTTAAATAACTTTTATTTCATCTGATTCAAATACCTTAATCTCATCTAAATTGTCTTTTTCTGATTTAAATTTTACCTTTACTCTGCACATTAAGGTGTTTACACCTATTACTACCCCTACTCCATCGGATGTTTTTACCTGCTCGCCAACATCCGGTAAAACTTCATTGTTTTTTTCGTAGGTATCATTTTCGTAGTTCAAACAGCACATTAATCTACCGCAAATTCCTGAAATTTTCGCAGGATTTAGAGATAAATTTTGTTCCTTTGCATTTTTTATAGAGACAGGTTTGAAATCCCCAAGCCAGGAAGAACAGCAAAGCCTCCTACCGCATGGCCCTAAGCCACCTATCATCTTAGCTTCATCTCTTACACCTATCTGTCTCAGTTCAATTCTTGTTCTAAATACACCAGCTAAATCCTTTACTAAATCTCTAAAATCTATTCTTCCGTCTGCTGTAAAGTAAAATATTATCTTGTTGTTGTCAAAGGTGTATTCAACATCGACAAGTTTCATTTCTAATTCGTGTTTCTCAATCTTTTCTAGGCAAATACCAAAAGCTTCATTTTCTTTTATTTTATTTTCCTTGTTTTTATATATATCATCTTCTGTTGCTACTCTCAGTACCTTTTTCAATGGTTGATATACTTCATCATCGGAGACAAGTTTAGGTCCTACAACCACCTGACCAAATTCTATACCTCTTGATGTTTCTACTATTATATTATCTTCTTCTTTTATAAGTTTACCGTCGGGATCAAAATAATATATCTTCCCGGCGTCTTTAAATCTTACTCCTACAACTTTTATCATCTATCTTAAACCTCCTGTATTTTCAATAGCATGTTATCTATTATAAGGTTGTAATTTACATTTTTATTAAAATCATCATACGTATTCTGTACTATATCGTATACTTCTGCCAGTCTTATGGAATTTTTTCCACTGCTTTGCTTTTTCAATGTTTCTAATTTATCCTTGTTTATTATCATATCACTAATATATTCTTTTACAAACAACAAATCTCTAAACCATACCAGCAGAATATCTAAAATTTCATCAATACTGTCCTTTCTACTGTTAAAATATTTTTCATAATCAAATACGGCTCTTTTACCCTTTTCAAATATCTCATCTATCATATCTACTACTTCATCTCTATAAATTAGAGTTTTATCTTCTCCATCTAAAATCTTTAAAGCTTTATATACATTTCCTTTAGAATATCCAGCAAGTAACTTAGATTTTTCTTCATCTATTTTATATTCCTTAATTAATATTTTTTCTACTTCTTTACTGGCTAACATATCAAAATTAATTATCTGACATCTTGAAACGATGGTATCTAACAACAAATCCTTGTTTATAGTTAGCATTATTATTATTGTGTCTTCAGGTGGTTCTTCCAAAGTTTTTAAAAATGTATTGGCAGCCTGCACGGTCATTTTATGGCTGTCATCTATTATATAGATTTTCTTTTTTGATTCATAGGGTTTTTTATATATGCTGCTTTGGAGTTCATCTACATCTTTTCTTTTAATGCTGTTTTCATCTAATTTCAATATGTGGATATCGGGATGACTACCAGCATTAGCCTTTATGCAGGAAGGACATTTCTCACAGGGTTTTTCCTTTGAATTTTTACATAAAATAAGTTGAGCAAAAACCTCTGCTATCTCAAGTTTACCTATATTTTTAGGTCCTTCAAAAATATACCCATGTGTTAGATTATCTTTTTTTACAGAATTAGTCAAATATTCCTTTATCCTATCCTGGCCTACTACTCTATCAAACTGCATAAAAAACTCCCATTATATCTTAATAAAATCATCTACCTCAACTATAAATACCGTCGCTCCACCGATTTTTACGTTAATAGTTCTCGATACAAACCCACTGGAACTGGTATAAGCATTTGGAACTGCTGCTGTTGTAACCTTTTCTCTTGTTTTGCAAACATCTCTAATTATATCTAAAACATCATCAACCTTTTCTTTATCTACACCTATTAACAGGGTTGTATTTCCAGAACTTAAAAACCCACCGGTAGATGCCAGTTTGGTAAGCATATAATTATTTTGTCTTAGTTTTTTTACTAACTTATGTGAATCTTCATCTTGAATTACGGCAATAATTAATTTCATATCTACCTACCCTCCAATATATCATTCAACAATATTTTTACTTCTTTGTATATCTCTTCCTTGTCTCTGTCTGCATTCACTACGGAGATCTCCGGAAGTATGTCTATAATTTCTTTGTAGCCCCTATATACTTCCCTGTGAAAGTCTATATCTTCTATTTCAAGTCTATCCAGGTCTCCATCGTCTTCTTTCCTTAAAAGGGCTTTTTTAGGATCTATGTCCAGAAATATTACAAGATCTGGATATACTCCCTGTATAGCAAATTCATTAAAATGTTTTACCACATCTATACCTAATTTTCTACCTATACCCTGGTAAACTAAACTACTATAATAAAATCTTTCACAGATTAAATCTTTTCCCGATTCTATAGTAGGTCTGATTTTTTCTGTGACATGCTGGGCTCTGGAAGCTGCATAAAGAAGTGCTTCAGCTTCATTTCCCATTTCCTCATTTTCTACATCTAGTATTATATCTCTAATTTTTTCGCCGATCTTTGTCCCTCCCGGCTCTCTTGAAAATTCTATCTCATGACCTTTATCTTCCAGGTATTTAGCCATAAAATGAGCTAAACTACTTTTACCAGAACCATCCGGGCCCTCTAAAACTATAAACAATCCTCTTTTCAAATCAGTCATCCTTTCATTTAAGTATGGATATACAATTATCTTCTATTCCTAATATGTCTACATTTTCTTCCATCAATCTTTTAAAGTATTCGACATGTTTATCTTCAATAAGTTCACCAGGACAAATCACTGGGATTCCCGGTGGATAGGGTATTATAAAATCTCCACTTGTTGAGTTAATCCCATCTTCTAAGTTTACTTTCTCTTTATTTGAATAAAATGCTTCTCTTATAGATAATTTTTTATTAGGTTTGAAAACTTCAAATTCAGGTGATTCTTGTAATTCATCTTTGAAATTTTCAGAAATCTCCTTTACTGAATTAAAAAGATATCTAATATCATCTATGCTGTCAGCAGGACTTACATATGCTAAATCATACTGTATATCCCATAACTCAGTATAAACTCCATAGGATTCCCTCAATACCTTTTCAACAGTACCTCCAGTAATCCCTTTATCATATAAATTTATTAAAAGTTTACTTTCATCATAATTACACCCAAGCTGATTTTCTACTTCTTCTTTATCTAAAAATAGTCCCCTATGTCTCTTCTTTAAAATTCTTATTTCTTCTACAACATTATCTATATTTTCACTGCCTTTTTCAACCATATAATCTAGTGCTTTATCTACGGATGCCATAAGTACGTAACTGGGACTTGAACTCTGAAGCATCTTTAAAAAACTTTCAAGTCTCTGTATATCAACCCTATTGCTGCATACATGTAGGGCTGAAGTTTGGGTGAAAGCCGGTAGTGTCTTGTGAAGGCTCTGCACTACTATGTCTGCTCCTAACTCCTCTGCTGGTTTTGGTAATTTTTTACTGAATTTCAAATGAGCACCGTGAGCTTCATCTACTATTAATAGGGCATTGTTATCGTGGGTTATTTGAGCTATTTTTTCTATATCGCTGCATATTCCGTAGTAGGTGGGATAGGTAACTACCACCACTTTTACCCCACTGTTTTTAATTTGCTTTTCAAAACTATCTATATTTACTGGTTCCTTAATTCCTATATCTTTATTAAAATTTGTCCATATATATTCCTGATTTAAATCTCCTAGTATAATAGAGTTGTATACAGCTTTATGGCAGTCTCTCTGGATTATAATCTTATCCTTAGGTACTGTCTGGGATAGTATAGCCGACTGAAGTCCTACTGTAGAACCATTAATCAACACATAAGTCTTTCTAGTTCCGTAAATTTCACTGAGTCTCTTTTGTAAATCTTTAATTATCCCTTGAGGATTGTGAAGGTTATCCGTACCTTCAACTTCAGTAAAATCTATACCTACAATATTTTTTTCAAAGTCGCCAAAAATATCCTTCTTACCCTTGTGACCGGGCATATGATACCTGTAACTATCTTTTTCAGCAGCTTTTAAAAGTCCTTTATAAAACTCCACCTAATCACCTCAATCTGATAGTTTTCTATCTAATATCCTGTTTATCCTCTCGTTAGGATTAAATATTACTCTGTATTTCTTATCTTCCTTATAGTACTCAGCAAACCTAGTGGTTTCTCTAGGTTCTCCGTATATGAAATAATAAGTATTTGAAAGTTCTGTATCTACTTCCATCTCTGAGATACTCTCGTATTTAACAATATCTTTTATTGGTATTTCTAAAGTAATATGTTCTCTCTTACCGACTTTTCTGCCGAAGCCAAGATATTTTTCCGTCAGCAAATATATGTACACAGAAATTATCTTCTCTACTACTAGATAAATAATTATACCAAATACAATTAAAAGCAGGACAGAAGCTATATTTTTTATTTGATTTAAATTATTAGTCAGGGTAATTAGAATATTTAAAACTACAACAAGAACAATTCCCGATATGATCATGAAAGCTAAAGACTTTCTTCTTTTTCTTAATATTTGAACGACGGCCTTATCTCTATCCAAATTATGCCTCCTATTTATATCTGTCGAAATAGTCATCTTTATTTGAATCGTACATCTTCAATTTTTCTTTTATTTTTTTATTTCTTTTTTTTACTACTTCTTTATTTGTATGTATTGTCTCCACCCACAGTATAACCATGAAAGCAGCCACAATAAAAACATATATTCCTAAAACTATATAACTCAACATATTATCATCTACCTAAATTATTATATAATATTATACATTATTAATTTTACTATATAAAGCATTTTCTACTTAACCTTACCTTCTACCTTTGTATTTAAAGACTGATCTTCTCTTTTTTCAATCAATGCTGCTAGAACAACTGCAGCAAGGATAAATAAACTTCCCACTATATGTTGGGGAAAAAGCACCTCATCTAATATTACCACTCCCACTATTAATGATGTAAGAGGTTCAAAAGTACTTAAAATAGCTGCCGTTACTGTATTTATAAGCTCTAGACCTTTTTTAAAGGTTACTGTACCTAATAGAGAAAGTATTGATAAAATAACAATAAAAAAATAACCTTCTGTAGTAATATTAAACCTCATATTATTAGTTATTAAACTAAATACTATAAAGTAAAAAATATTGTAAAGAGATACGTAAAACACTAGGGTATAGGAGCTAATATTTTTCAAACTTCCTGTACCAACTACAAGGATATAGTAAGCGTACAGGACTCCCGATCCAACGGCCAAAACCAATCCTATAAGGGTAATATCTCCTGAACTACCGTATCCTACTATAAAGTATATGCCTGTAAAAGCTATAATTAATACAACTACTTTAGATAAATTTACCTTATTATTATAAAATAGGACTCCACCAACCATTACAACCAGAGGATAAACAAAATGTAGGGAAGATGCTATTCCCGTAGGCATGTAGTGAAAGGCCATTAAAAGGGTATAATACATCAGACCGTAACCTAGAAAACTTACTTTAATCATGTCTATGTTTTCTTTTTTGTTCAACTTTATATCTATACCTTTTTTCTTTATAAAAATATATAAAAACAAAGTTGCAAAAACACATCTTGCTAATATGTAGGTCATTTCATTAAACCCGTTTGCAAAAGATAGTTTAGCAAAAAAAGGTGTGAACCCAAAAATTACAGCTGCAAAAATAACGTAAGCTATACCTCTTACTTTATCCATAATATCCTACCTATCTAAAAGACTTTCATTCTTTACATTTCTTAGCTGAGCAAATTCTAAAATTTCCTTTACTTTATCTACATCTTCCTGTCTTTCATCATTGAGATTTTGATTATTATCTATCTTAATTAAAATCCTATCAAGTGTATTGTAATCTATGCCTAAAGCATACTCATCGTCTATTCCCGGTGCTATATCCGGAGTAGGTTTTTTCTTCTGTATTTTCTCAGGTATGTCTAGATATTCTCCCAACTTTTGAACCTGGGTCTTATACAGATGAAGTATCGGTTCCATATCGCTGGATTCATCTCCCCATTTTACGTAAAATCCAGTCTTCATTTCTGTCTTATTTGTGGCTCCAGCTACAGCATATCCTCTTTTTTCTGCTTCAAGATAAAGATAGGTCATTCTAAGTCTGTGCTTTACCCTATAGTATGCTAAATTTTTTCTGTTTTCGTCTCCGCCGGAATTTTTCAAATCCTTAATATATGGACTTTCTACATTTTCCCACTGCTTCTTTGCATATTTTTCCTGATACTTTCTAGGAAATATTTTCGCCGGTGGCTTCATTTTGTATACATCCATTTTTCTTAATACCGGTGACAAATCCTGAACCTTATATTTAATGCCTAAATATTCACACACCATTTTAGAATCCTTTAAAGTATCTTTATATGAATCCCTCTCAGGCATTAAAAGTCCAAAGACTCTTTTTTTACCCAGTGCTTCTACTAAAAGCTTTGCAGTAACTGTAGAGTCTATACCACCACTTATGCCGATAACTACACCAAAATATTTATATTTTTTAAATTCATCTTGTATGAACTTTACTATTTCATTTTTAATTTCTTCCATCAATCATACCTCCTAAAATCTCAACCTTGAACCCACTCTTTATATTAACATTTATTCATTAAAAATCAAATAAATTAAGTTTTATTATTCTTGAAAAGAAACCTCCACTATTATATACTCTATTATATTATAACAAAAGGATAAAATAATGAAAAATACGAAAGAAATAGAAAACAAACACCTTATAAAATTTATATTGATATCCCTTTTAGGTATTATAATTTTCACTGCTAAAATCATCCCCGGATCGGATAAAACCATTTTGCTCTTTATCATCCACGGTGTTCAAGATTTAGTAGCTGATTATTTTCCCCACATATCTTTAATATTTACTTTTTTTGCTGCATTATTTAGTATAGTGGTTAAGTTTTCTAAAAATTCTAAAATTACCACCTACGAATTTATGAAAAGAAACTTCAAGATAAGCTACACCCAGTTGATAATAAGGATATCTGCTTTTTTACTTTCCCTACTTTACATATTGAGAAATGAAATCCCTTTAGATACTATAAACCAATCCAGCGGCGAATTAATAGTAATGTGCGGCAGCATTATTGTCTTTATAATTGGAGCTAATATGTTCCTACCCTTACTTAGTGATTTTGGACTGGCTGAATTTTTAGAAGTTTTACTAACTAAATTTATCAAGCCATTATTTAAAGTGCCTGCTTATGCTGTAATGAGTATAATTACTGCATTTTTTGTTGGGTCCACTATGAGCATGTTTCTCACGGGAACCCAATACGAAAAGGGTCTGTACAACAAGCAGGAAGCATTAAAAACCATGACCGCTTTAGCAGTTCCATCCATCCCTACCTGTCTTTTGTTTTGGGCTCTATTTGGAGATGACAGCTACTTCGGTACCTACTACCTTATGGTGGTAGCAGTCTTTTTTACTGTAGCTTTAATACTAGTTAGGATTCCTCCTCTTACTACCAAAAATAAAGAGTACTTAGTTCCTAAAAAAGAAGAAGAAATTGAAAAGGGAAATATCTTTAAAAGAGCATTGACTAAAGCATCAAACAAGGCTTCTAAGGCCAAATATAGGCCTTCTAAGAACATAAAGTCAGTACTTAGTATACTGCTGTCTTTTATACCATTCTTGATTGCTTTAGGTACTTTATCCGTCTATATAATAAACAACTTCACCATAATAGACACCCTATCCTATCCCTTTGCCTTATATTTAAAGATATTTGGCATAGAAGAATACATACAGGCAGCTCCTACCTTTATACTAAATTTTGTAGATCTGGCTATGCCGGCAGTTATACTTAAAAACATCGCTTCCGTGGAGACTAGGTTAATCATGGGTACTATATCTATAAACATACTGCTATTTATAGCCCCATTGCTTATTATTACTTCCTTTAAAAAGCTTACAAATATAAAAGAACTAATCAGCATTATGTTTATAAGAATAATACTGTTAGTTCCTATCACCGTTCTTTGGGCTAAGTTACTTATTTAATTAAAAATATATGAATTTAAAATATATTCAAATGGATAAATCAAAGCTGAAATTCCATTACCATCGTAGTAGTATTTCAAAACAAATTCGTTTGATAAAAAGATTACCAGCAAGTACAGGATAAATGTTAGAGAGTATAAAATTGCTCTCTTTTTTAATACTTCATTTATCTTTTTACTTATTTCATCCACCGCATCTCTACACAGGTTTTCCTGTTCTTCTTTAACTCTGTCGCTTTTTTTCCTAAACTTATTAAAAACCTTATAGGCAAAACCTTTTATTCCGGACTTTTCTTGAGTTTTATCTATTATTTTTTTATCTACATAATTGTTCAAAAGTACTGCTAAAGCTTCCTTATTAGTCTTCCCTTTTTTAGCCTTGAGATATTTAGGCAGATACTGTTTTATCAACTCTTTATTATTTCTATAGATTATTATCCACTTTACCATTCTATATATAAAGAGTCCAAACAAAAGCAGGTAAATGCTGCTAATTAAAAACATAGGAATAGATGAATCCAGCAAAAATTTATTTATAATCAATGCACTTATAAGTACTATAATATAAAGAACCAGCTTAGTAACTAAAAAAATCTGCATGCTGATTAAGTCGCTTTCAATTTTACGAATATTTTTTTCTACTTCTTCAGCAGCAAGTTTTCTGAAAAATCTATTTCCTTTTTTAAATCCTAGTTCTATAAGTAACTTAATATCTAGTAAATAAATTAATCTTGAAAAAATCATAACCCCTCATGCCTTTCTATAAAAGAATATCATTGCTATCAGTATAATACCATATCACAGCCTATTATAATAGTCGAAATTATTTAATAATTATAAAACGTTTATTCTCCACCATTCTGGGTAATAATAAAATGAGTGTAATACTTTTTAAGGAGGTTAAATAATGAATCTAATTACAAAAGATGACGTCAGAAATCTAATTGAAAAAAGTAAAGATATTTCTGTCTCTATATTTTTACCTACCGAAAAAGGCGGAAAAGAAGCAATGCACGGGAAAATTCGTCTAAAAAATCTACTAAAAGAGACTGAAGACAGCTTAAAGAAAAATCAAGTTCAAGATAGCGAAATCGAAAGTATGCTTGACCCAGCTTACAAACTTGTAGATGATACTACCTTCTGGCAGTATCAAAAAGACGGCCTGGCAATATTCATAACGAAAGATAGTTTTGATTACTTCAAAGTTCCAGTAAAATTCAACGAAGTATCCCTTGTGGCAGACCAATTTTATATAGTACCTATACTATCCCAATTTACAGGAGATGGTGAGTTTTATCTGCTATCATTAAATCAAAGCAACATCAAGCTCTACCAGTGCAGTCAGTATACTATAGAAGAAACCGAACTGAAAGATACTCCGAAAAGCCTATCAGAAGCATTGAAATACGATGTTTTTGAAAAACAAATGTCCGGTCACTCCGGTTCAGGATCATCAGCTATAATGCACGGTATAGAAACTGAAGATAAAAAAAATCAGGTCTTTAGATTTTTCCAAGAAGTAGACTCTGGAGTAATAAACAGCGTAAAAAATCGAAATATACCTTTGGTTTTAGCAGGAGTTAAAAATGTTCAGGCTATATACAGAAAAGCAAGCAAATACTCTAATCTAATGGATGAAGGAGTAGAAGGCAATCCGGAAGATGTAAGAGAAGATGTTCTACATAAAAAAGCATGGGAAATTGTACAATCATACTTTAAGAAATCTTACGAAGAAGTTATAGAAAACTACGAGGAAATTAAAAACACAGACCAAACATCTAACAAAATAGACGACATTGCTCCGGCAGCATACAATGGAAGAATTGAAAATCTAATTTTAGCTTCAGGATTTCAGCAGTGGGGTATGTACAATAAAGATACCAACACTGTAGATGTTCAAAAAAGAAGTAACAAAGACAATGTTGAACTTCTAAACTTTTCAGCTATACATACCTTTATGACAAATGGAAACGTATATGTAGTAAACGCTGAAAATATTCCAACAAATAAGCCATACATAGCTAAATTTAGATATTAAAAATACATATTTAAGGGGCTGTCGGTAAATAGCTCCTCAGAAAATCGGCATAACAAATAAAGTTATGCTGATTTTTTTATACAAAAAAGAAAAAAGATGGCTAAAAAAAGCCATCTTTCCTCCGTTATATGATAAAATATAACTACAATGAATAATACATATTATACAGAATAT
>Ga0182234_10019_pt1 | contig 111139 bp, 90 predicted proteins | sample hydfratesGB_TM_A_FD_145595 | JGI IMG/M metagenome (GOLD analysis project Ga0182234, IMG submission 145595) | Subsurface microbial communities from deep shales in Ohio, USA - hydraulic fracturing test GB_TM_A | ecosystem: Environmental > Aquatic > Deep subsurface > Shale gas/oil reservoir >...
TGCTGGAGCTGGGTGATACTTACAAAGCTGCAGGAAAAATAGAGCCCCTTTTCGTCTGCCAAGATGGAGAAGTAAAGGCAATAATAATGCCTGTAAGATATGTAGATGATATGTCGCTAAAAGATAAAATAAAAGAACTAATTGCTTAAGGAAAGGAGCTAAAAAATGAGACTACTAACTAAAGAGATCGAGAAAAAGCTACCCTCAATTGAAGAGGCTAAAGCTTTCGATGATCCTGTTGTACAGGTCAAGTTCTTTCATCCGCTAAGTAATTGGACATGGTATGCAGCTGGCTACAGTGATGATCATTTCTGGGGACTTGTAGATGGTGATTTCCTTGAAATTGGGATTTTTTGTCTTTCTGAGATGAAAAGTATTCGGGTTTTTGAACTCGGGATTGAAAGAGATCTGCATTTTGAACCTAAGCCGTTGTCGGAAGTACGACAGGAAATACAAAAAAGGAGGAGGTGAAGTAGATTGGCTAATGTGAATTGGGCCGTTGTTTTGGTGTTGGTGATTCGATTGATTTTGGAAGGAATGGAAGCTGCAGAAGCTGCTGATAGAGTAGCTGGTAGTTCAAATATGATCTCCTCAGAAAAAATACTCTCACTCCTTCCTGATCGATACCTGTAGAATGATTGAAAAAGGATACCTTGAACGTGAGGTGTTCTTTTTTTGCAAAGATAGCGGGGTTCGGTGGTCATACGGTATTCAAACCGGGGGTTGATTAGCCCTGTTTTGACAGTGATGATGGAGGCGACTCCCGAAAACCCGGTGGGAATTCCTTTCAGAGCTTAGTGTAGTATTTTTGGAGGCCGGAGGACAGAGAAAAAACAACCCACCTAGAGTACATTTCTATTATTTTCAGAAAAAATCTATTGAAATATATTAATCTATTACTAAATTACTAAAGAAACGGAATTGAAAAATATATTTTCCCAAAAACATTACCACAAAAAAAAATGGGAAAATGATATTTTTCAATTTCTCCTAATTATCTCTTTTTTTATCTACGGTTTAACGGGTATTATTATTATGATTATTGTCATGTCAGTAATTTTTGTAAACCGTACTAGTTCCCACTAAATTCCCGTAACCCGTAAAAATATTGCAGCTACAGTATATTTTAGATACAATTAAGTTAAATTATTTAATAGTGAGGGGATGATTTAAAATGTCAGAGTGGAATCAAAAAGAACTTGTAGAATTGATTAAAAAGTATGAAAGTTCAGTGGGAAACAATATCTTACCAGGTTTATCTTCTATAAGAAAAAAAGTTGTTGAAATAAGTAATTTATTAAAAAAAGAAGAGTTTTCTGATATATTTAAGATAAAACCTATAAAAGAGAAAGAAAAAGGAGGATATTCTTTTGATGAAAAACAACTGAACGCAATTTTTTTAATTTTATTACTAAAATATGATGAGAATGAAGATTTATTTGAGCAATTAATAAACAAAAAGAGGCTAGTAAATAGTACAAATGATAGAATTAAAAAACTTTATGAAAAAAGTATGAAATTGAGAAATAATAAAAAGAATAAAGAAGAACATGCTGAACTATTAGAAAAAATTATAAAAGAAAGTTTTCAACTTCAAAAGCTAATGGAAGAATATTCTAAGATTGTATCTGAGATTAAAGATTATGATTATAAAAGGTTAGATAAATATGAAAGTAAATTTGATCACATAAAAACAGGAAAGATTATTAATCAGTATAAAGATTATATTGGGTTCATGTCGATGGAGAAAGAAGTAAAATCTTATTTATCACAGATATTTGAGCATATATCATCATATACTCCAGAAGTAGCTCAAGAAATTATCGAAGAATTAAAAGAAGAAGAATTAACTATAATTAATGTAAAGAAAAAATTAATGGAAATTAAAATGTCCCATTCAGATCAAATTGAAAAGGAGAATCATGAATTAATTAAATTAGTTGAAAGCTTAGAATTAAATGAACAGCAATATAATGAGTAATTATAGTAGTTAAAATAGAATAGTTTAGAAATCCTCTTTAGAGTCAGACCATGTAATAGTGGTCTGGCTTTTTTTTTTTGATTTCAGTCCTATTTTCAACAGAAAAAAATAAAAAGTTTTTCCAGTCCATTAAGATTATTTATCTTGAGATTTCTATTATATCAAGCTTTTGCTCTCAGCAAGGTTAATAGTACCGGAAGTTAAAATTGGTTTCTTCCACTGATATATCTTAAAATGCTTTATTTTTATATAATTTATTTATAGTCAAGAAAGAAAACAAATATCGACGGATTAATTTTAGGATGGTGATAAACTTCAACAAAAACTAAATATTTTAAATTATAAAGAATAAATGAATTTATTTTTAGTTTGAGCCATATTTTCAGCGGAAAAAAATAAATAATTCTTCCGGTTATTTAAGACTATTTAGATCAAGATCACTATTATATCAAGCTTTTGCTCTCAGTAAGGTTAATAGTACCGGAAGTTAAAATTGACTTTTTCCTTTACTCTCGATTTTTAAGAGTTTAGTAATTATACTGTATATAGACTTAATCAAACAAAAATTATTACAAGATAAATTTAAAGGAAGGTGATGCCTACAATAAAAATTAATATTGCAAATCTGCTTTTTAGCAGACGGCCATAGGAGGGATCCGAAAGGGTGCTGAGTCAGCGGGCCGTTATCGGGCTGACACAACAAGACAACATTTATTAGGCACAGAAACATTTATTATTACCACCAAAAATATTAAGGAGGAATTATTATTATGAAAACTGCTAACGTAATCGAATTTGACAAGGATCTATTTAAGGTAGAAGAACTTTATGAGCGAGCTGGTATTATTGTAGAAACATTTAACGGAGTTGAACCTTATTTAGTAAGTGATGAAGAAATTGAATCATATATTCTTGAACTCAGAAATTACCTCGCAGAATCAGAGTTATCTCCTAGCCATATATTTTTAAGACCAGACGGAAAGATCGAATTACTTTTTTACCCTATCAATGCTAGAGGATTTACTGAAGATGAATTAAATACCCTGGCCTATGAACTTGATATTGTTTTTACATTTTATAATAAGCTAAAAGTTGAAATTCCAGAAAACATTATTTCAGATTACAAACCAGAGCTTACTCAGGCCGAGATGTATTATCTATTTGTAACTGGAGTAGAAAAGAACACTAAAGATTTTAAGAATAATATTTTAGGAGAAATTCCAACTCCTAATGATAAACAAGCTATTGAAATTAAAGCTGCTCAGTAAATTAAGACTAAAAATTATAAGGAGGAATTACTATTATGGATTTTGTATTTAGCGAAGGTTATTTCGAAGATGATATTCTAGAAGAGGGAAATTACAGGGCAGAATTCACGAACTTTGAACTGGAAGAGAATGTAGACACAAAATATGGTGTAAGAGATCGACTTGTCCTTAGATTTGTAGTTCAAGATAAACATATAGTAGAGAAGTGTCTGGTATCAAAATCTCGTAACTCAAAAATGTATAGATTTATTTCCGGTATGACGGATAATGATATAGGTGGAAACTTTCGTTTTGAAGATTATATTAACTCTGAGTTCTTAGTTGAGATTAAAAATAATACAGATGATCAAGGTAAAGTTTGGTCCAATATCGTAGCTATAGAAACTATAAACAATACTAAAGAAATTGATTAACTCAATTCTCCCTGAGTGGTTATTTGCTCAGGGAGTAATTAAACATCATTATTTAAGGAGGGCCTTTTATTTATGGAGAAGAAAAAACCGAAGATAAAGAATGTTGATAAAGACAAAGCAAAGCTGATGGAGATCAAAAAGCTTAACCCGGGTATCTTTTCAAAAAATGGTTATATAGTTCGAGGGATTAAAGGTGATTATCAGATTATTGCCCGGGATATTAAAGTGAGAAGTATTAAAGAAGTTTTAGAGACTGGTAATGAATTTTTAGAATTAGAAATAGCTACCAGAAATAATAACCGTAAAAATGTTACCATTCCACGAGAATTATTCGGAAATAAACGTAAGTTATCAGAAGTAATGGTTGCTCAGGGTGCAGATGTATATGAGCACAATTCAAAAGATGTAATTAAGCATCTGGTTAACCAAGAAATTAAAACAAAAAAGAATATTATTCACCACAGCTTAGGCTGGGGTGAAAATGATGAAGATAAATTATACTTTAAGCATTTTGATGGTATAGGAATTAAGTCTAAATATGATGGTGATTATGATATTGAGCCCAAGGGTGATTTGAAAGATTATCTTCAGCTTATTAAAAATGAAGTTATAGGAAATAGAAAATTGGAATTAGCTTTTACAATTGGCTTTACTTCAGCAGTAATTGGTCTGATAGGTCGAAGTATCGAGGCTGATTCCATGTCAATCCATATTTTTGGAGAATCAACTACGGGTAAGACAACTGCTGCCCAACTAGCTACCTCGGTCTGGGGTAATCCATCGAGAACAGGCTCTGGTCTTTTACGGGATTGGAACTCAACTCAGAATGCTCTTATTGCAGAACTTAGAAATAATACAGGGGTTACAGTTGCTTTTGACGAGGCATCTATGGCTAACCTTTATGATTTTACTAACACCATTTACAAATTAGCATCAGGCAGGGACAAATCCAGGCTGAACCGTGACGCTCAAATGAAAGAAACTGCTACCTGGTATACGACGATTATCAGTACTGGGGAACACGCACTTACTACGAAATCAAATAATAATATTGGACTTTTGATGAGGGTGATTGAAATTGGTGATATTACATGGACTAATTCTGGAGCTCATGCAGATAGAATTAAGCATGGTGTTACAGCAAACTATGGTTTGGTTGGCCCATTATTTGCCGAGGATCTTATTGTAACTGGCAAAGAAGAGATTATTAATCTCTGGAGCGATGAACAGCAGAAGATATTTGATTATGCTGATGAGGATGATAGATTTCAACACAGAATGGCCAACAAGCTAGCTATTATTACAACCACTGCTATTTTAGTTAATGAATGTTTTGAGATTGAGCTGGATGTTGATGCTATTTTAGATCTACTCTTTGAAGCAGAAAAGACACGTTTACCTGATCGAGATCTGTCTGGTAGAGCTTATGATTATTTGATGGAACAGGTTGCTATTGCTTCAAGAAAGAATTTTAATAGTGATTATGGTGGACATATTGGAAAGATGGAAGGTGCTAATTATTCAGAGTTCTGGGGCAAAAAAATCATGAAAAATGGGAAAAATGAGCTGGTTATTTTCCCTTCAATATTTGAAAAATTGATGAATGATGGTGGCTTTGAAGAGCCACAGTCTATTCTTAGAAAATGGAAAGAGCAGGATGTTTTAAATGCTGAAAAGGATAGATTGACCAGACGCAGGAAAATTGGAGGCAGCAGGACTCCTGTTCATGTTATTAAAATAAAGGATGATGAAGATGATGAGGATGAAGAAGAAGTGAAAGAAAAAAAGGAAGTAGATCAGGAAGCAATCAATGCTAAATTTAATATGGAAGATATTGATGTTAATTAATTAGACTTAGACTAAAGGTATTATACTAACCCACCAATCATTATTATAAGTGATTGGTGGGAACAAAATGGAGGAGATTATTATGCAAAATTATGATCCTAGAGATTGTGAAGGCTATCAAAATACAGATCATTTTAAGAAGCTTGAGTTTATGAAGAATTTGAAAGAGGAAATGCTTGATTATCCAGAACGACTTAGCATTGATGCTCTTTATCATTATGCACCTTTTGAACTGAAAGAAGAGGTGGGAGAAGCTGTAGAAACTGGCTCTTTAGCTTCCATTTACAGCAATGGTGAAGAGATGGTCGAAAAGCAGAACTTTATTTTATGGTGTGCAGAACAAATTACATCAAGCTATGCTCAACCAGTTTATTGATTGAACTTACTTTTTGCGGGACCCGGGTTGGAAACGGGGATGTTTGTGGGTGGCAGAATTTGATGTCATTTAGTGCTTTACAGCCACTTTTCCCGTTTGCCCGTTACTTTTTACTCTCAGAGCTTAGGTTGTTATTTATTGCTGTTGTACATTAGTTCCAACAAAAATGACCTTTTATTCTACTATTTTTTCTAGCGGGAGAACGGGAATTATTATTATCTTTGTTGACATTACATGAATTTTATTTCCCCGTTATGCTAACCGTTAGTTCACCGTTCCCCGTTGAATCATTACACTGCTCAATTATATTTTATTATTTGCATTAGTCATTATTTTGGGTGGTCCTACTTTTCATCATTAGTTATTTATTATTATTCGCTGTTTGTTTTAGACTTGGTGTTGCTCCAACTTCAAATTCAATCCATTCTTTTGTTCTATTTATTTCAAAAATTTGAGTATTAAAAAAACCTGAGCTTACTGAGTTTATGATTATATATTATTATAAAAATTATGAAAGGAAGGGATATTCATGTTATTTACAGAAGCAATTGAGAAGTTCAAAGATTACCTTACCAAAAAAGATTATGCTGAAAAGACCATATACAATTATTCCAAGATATTGGAGGTTTTCAACCAGCACCTGGAAAAGAAGTACAACGGGCAGGTGTACCTCACTGATGTTGTGACAGAAGATATTGAGGATTACATCTACCAGCGGAAACTTGAGGGTGACAGCTCCTCGACTCGCACTCTTAATGGTTATACTATGCGTAGTTTTTATAAATTTATTGCCAGAAAAGATTTTGGTAAAAATATTACTTTAGATTACGAACCACCGAAAGCAAAAATTAAGGAAAGAGAATACCTGACAGCAGAGGAGATGGAAAGAGTTTTAGCAGAAATAGAAAAACCTCTTATTCGTATTGTAGCTTTGTTTATTTTCAACACCGCAGCTCGCATCAGTGAGGCTTTGGATCTTAAGATCGATGAGATTTCTTTCGAAAATGATTTAATTAAGATTATTGATGGAAAAAATAGTAAGGATAGAACTATACCTTTGAATTCCACATTGAAAAGAGAGCTTAAATATTACTTTGCAAATATTAGACCAAAAAATATTGATTCTGACTTTGTATTTGCCACCGCAAAATCTGGGAGTCTTAGTTCAGCATATTTCAACAGAAGACTAAAAAAGGCTGTAGCAAAAGCAGGTATCAACAAATCAATTTCTGCTCACTGCTTGAGGCATTCTTGTGCAGTATTTCTGACAACTCAGCAAGATGTTGCCTTACCTACTATTCAGCGGATATTAGGCCACGAGAATCTGCAGACCACATCCGTGTACCTGCATGCAGACCCGAGTCAGATGAGAGATGCACTAGAAGCTATGTAGAAAGGAGATGTTATTATGGCTTTAGCAAATGTAGAGGGTCCAAAATACAATGAGAAAGTGGAATATATTTTACAGGAGTTGGGAAAAGGTCGATCCAGAGAAGACTTAGCAGCTGAGTATGATTATTCAAATTACAAAAGTTTAGATATCTATTTACGCAGACGAGGTTTTCGCTATGATTCAGAAAAAGAAAATTATGTTCCAGACCTACCGGAAGAAGAGGTTGTAGTACCGGAAAATGCAAATTCCAAAGTGACTCTTATTATTACCATGTTTATAAAAGAGAATGCTGATCCAAAAAAGATTGCAGAAAGTGCGGGCTTTGAGGACCACAGGGAGATGGCAAACTATATGCAGCGTCAGGGTTACAGCTGGTCTACAACACAGCAGAATTATCGTCCTGCAAAAAACAAGGGTGTAGAAGAAGAGAAGGAAGATGACTCTGGTCCAGAAAGTGCAGAAGTACTGACAGAAAAGAAAGAGATGTTACAATCTTCATCTTTACAGAAGTTTATTCCTTTACTGCAGAAACTGCAGCAGAAGGAGGAAGAACTCTTTGCTCTGGTTGATGGAAATTCAGATGGAACTGTACCAAAGTACGCAGTGCCGGGCCAGTCGACTACGAAAAGTATTTATATGTCGAAAAGTCTGGCTCATTTTCTGGAAGAGTTCAGTGATGTCAAAAACCTTAGTCAGCGAGAAATTGTTGAGGCAGCATTGGTTCAATTTCTCAAGCAGTATGGATTCAAAACAGAAATGGAGACCTTACTATCTTCTTAGGGCAAAAAAGAGAGCAGTCTTTCTACGGGGAGACTGTTTTCTTTTTTTTACAGCATCAGAGCAACAATCACTCTTTTTTCGACAAAAATCATCAGCAACACTTGTTATTGCTGGGGTTGCAGATGACTCCTTTAGTTTTTATTTCTATTTATTTTCTTTTCATTGTCTATCTATGGAACAACTTTTCTATTGGCGAATTATCCATAGTTTTTCTATAGAACAACAAATGGTAGAAAAAAGAGAACAACTATCTTTATTGTTATGACAGGGATTACAGGCACTTTCTATTTTGCTGGAAAAATATGTTATCTTCGTCCTTAATGGAAAAGAACACTCAGGACAGCTTAACTGATGCTCAGGCTGAAGAAGTAGCAGATATCGTTGATGCTTTAACATTTGAATTAAAAGCTGAACTTAAAGTATTAGGCGCAGACGTTGACGCTTTAGGTAAAGATATGGCTGAATTAGAAGCTAAAGTAGACGCTATGGACGTTCCACAGGATAACATTGAGTTTACAGCTACTATAGATACATTTGCAGAAGTTGCTAACTATGGTGATAACGCAGATGCTGTTATAGAACTGTGGGCTGATGGAGACGCGCTAGATATTACTGCACCAACTACTTCTGATGAAGAAGATGCAGAAGATTTCCCAGCAGAAAAGAAATTCTGGCAGGAAATTGGAATTAACGCTGCTGGTGAATTAAATGGAGCTAGCTTTAATCTTGCTGTAGATACTACTACTAATGTATTTGCTAAAGAAGATACTGTTTTTGATAGCAGTGTTTATAGTGTTGAAGAAGATGGATTAGATTTAGCTGTTGATAGTGCTTTATTAGAAGTAGCATATAATGATTATGAATTTAAGTTTGGTGACTTAGATGGATATACAGCTTCTTCATACTTCATTGATGATGAAGATATGGAAGGTATGGAAATGACAGCTTCTTACATGGGTAATGACATCACTGCTTTTGTTTTAGGAGAAGATTATGATGTTGATACAGATTATTATGGTGTTCATGTAAGTAGAGAAATGGACTTCGGTACTGTTACTGGAAAAGTATATCAGGCTAGTTTTGATTTAGAAACTAAAGATGTTACTGATGTAGCAGTAGAAGTTTCTGATGTAGCTGTTACTGATATGGTAACTGTTGGTGGAGAAGTTGTGTTTAATGATACTGATACAGAAAGTGATACACTATTCAATGTTAATGCTGAAGCAAAAGTTAGTGACGCATTAACTGTTGATGGTATGTTTGAAACTGTTGGCGAGAATTTTGAGTCAGCAAGTGTATTAGGAGATCTTGAAGAAGCTAATGACTATAACAAGTTTAATGTAGGTGCATCATATGTATTAAATGAAAATAATACGGTTACTGGTGACTATACATTAGTTCAAGATGAATCTAATGACAATAACGAAGATAAAAATACTGTAGAAGTAGCATTAGATAATAGTTATGGTAAGTTTACTAATAGTGCATCTGTTGCTTATACTATGAATGATACTTACAAAGATGGATATGATACTACTATCATCACTTTGGGTACTGAGTATGCTTGGAACGATACAACTACTCTTGGTGCAGAATTAGTTAATAAAGATGAAGATGATAATGGTGCCACTGTAATTAGTTATAACTACCTGAAAGGTTATATGACAAAAGAACTTTCAGATAATATGACTTGGAATACAGAAGCTAAGTGGATTGACGGAGAAGATGACGTTGAGGGCGAAGGTACAGGTAATGCTGTAACTACTTCCTTATCTGTAAGCTTCTAATCATAGTCTAATATAAAGAAATAAAAACAACCCGGGGGATTTATCCCTCGGGTTTTCTATGTTTATAGGAAAAAAATAACAAACTATAGGAGGAATTTAAAGAATGAAGAATAAAATTATAATATTAATGATGGCCTTAATGATAGTAGGGTTGTTAGCAGGAAGTGCAGCTGCATCTGATTGGGAAGCTGTTGGTGGGATTTCTATTACAAATGTTACATTAGATAAATGGAATTCTACAATAGATGATTTAAATAATTTAGTTGCAAGCAATTTTCAGGGTTCAATATCAACAAGTAATATTGAAAAAATGGACAATATTGATAAAGTTCCTATGCTTTATTTAGGAGCGAAAAAGAAAGTAAGTGATAAATGGACAGCAAATATTCAGTATGAACATATCTTTGGTGCAGTAGAAACAAATTTTGATTCTGCTGTTGGAAAAGGATCAGCTGAAATTGATGTTGCACTTAATGGTCTTGCTCTTTTAGCTGATTATGAATTAAGTGAAAGATGGACAACTGGTGGAGGAGTAGCTTTTTATAAAGGTACTAAAGATAAGAATTTTGAAGGTCAAGCTTTTGCTGCTTCAGGTTTAGTAGATGAAAAAGTAGATTTAGATGCGGTTAGTTATAGATGGGGTATTGGTTATAAACGTCAATTTGCTGATAGCTGGGATTTTAATGCTGGTATAGATTATCTATATCTTGAAATGGATGATGAGGATGAAGGAGATGTTTACAGTAACGGATTTTCATATAAAGCTGGTTTAACATATAGTTTCTAAGCGATAAATTAATAATTAATAAGAAGCCCTTAAGGCAGATATTCAAATTTTGACTTAAGGGCTTTTTAAAACAATAATTTAATTAGTCAAAAATAAATCTCTGTATTTTTTTACTGCTTCATCAAATTTATTTAAATCATAGTTTAATTCATTTCCTGCTGTAGGATCTGGAAGTTTAAAGCTTCCTATATTTAAGCTTTCATGAGTCATCATTTTTTCAATCAATTCTTTTTCCAGCTGGTCAGGAAGGTAAAGACTTTTTCTTTCCTGAGAAACCTCACAAACAACTCTATTAGTTACACCATCATCGAATTGATAATATATTTCGTATTCATTACCTAGTTCTTCTATTTTATAAGGCTTCATAACTATCATTATCTCGCCATTTTTCCAAATCACCCTTAAAGGTATAGCATAATCTGATTGGTATATTTCTACAGTAGTATTCCCTGATTCAGAATCTTTACTTTTACTTGTAATCCAATTATCAAAAATATCTATTTCGGGTGCTGCAAATACAGTTCCACTTAAAAATAAAATTAAAGTCAATATAAGTACTAATATATGTTTTCTTTTTTCCATAGATTATCTCTCCCGAGGTTATTTATTTTGTACCATGATATATAATTCTTTGCAAATTATTAGTCTCCTTTATTTTTAAATATGAAACTCAATTTTAAGCTACTGATCAAGATAATGTTCTTAAAAGTTTTTGTTATAAGGTATCTTTTGAAATTTAAAGCAGCATTCTATTTAAAACTTCCAGATAACCACTGATCATTAAAAATCCAAAAATAATTAGTAATATTCCTGTTATTTTGTTTACTAATGGTAGATACTTATTAAAAGCTTTTAACTTTGGCAGGAGATAGTCCATGAAAATTGCTGATAAGAAAAAAGGAACTGATAGGCCAATGGAATAAAATAAAAGGAGCAATCCTCCTCCCATGATGTTGGACCTTGTGCTGGCAGCGATCAGAATTGAACTTAAAATAGGTCCTATACAGGGAGTCCAACCGAGGGCCAGAATTAATCCCATTACAAAGGAACGTAAATTACCCTGCAGATAATCCGGTAACTCAAATTTCTTTTCTCGATAGAAATAGCTTATTTCAAGAATTCCTGTTAAATGAAGACCAAAAATAATAATAATAATGCCGCCAATGTTTGTCAGGATATTCTGATTTCTAATTAAAAATTTGCCTAAAAATGTGGCTGATAGGCCCAGCAAAATAAATATAATAGTAAAACCAGCAATAAAGCTGAGAGAAGAGATTACAATTGAAATATTCTTATTTTTTTCTTTTGCTTTTGCATAATCACCGACCAGATAAGATAGGTAGGTCGGTATTAATGGTAAAATACAGGGAGAAAAGAAAGATAACAGTCCTGCCGAAAGAGCTGCAATCAAACCTATATCTGCTGACATATGATCACCTCAAATATATTTTTATTAATTAGATTATATAATACTATATCGAAATAGACAAATATAATAAATTGGAAAATAAAAGGTTTTCTTATCTGGATTATTCAGGCCAGATCTGTTATAATTAAAGTGTGTAATTATAAAAGAAAGGAGGCAGGGAAAGATGAAGAGGGTATTGATATTTACTGCCATTATTTTGTTAATTTTTACTTTCAATATTTCGGCTAAGGAAGCAGATCAGACCAATACTGATCCTGAAACAGAAAATCTTAAAAGTCTGGACCTGTCTCAGGAAAAGTCGTTTTCCGATTCTGCCAGGGAAGAACTGCTGGGTATTGCTTCTCAGTTTGAAAGTACAACCAACATCGAAGATATTGAAATAGACAACAGCAGCTTTAATCTTACTGGTAATGGAAGCCAGCAGAATACAGGTTTACAGCTTTTATCTGATCTTAATTTTAATACGGATTATAGTCAGCAGATTATTGATGATGAAGTCATTAGTGAAACCCAGCTGCAGCTTGAATATGCCATTAACTCGCGAGCTCTGATTAGAGCAGGTTACAGTCTTGCTAACCGAGAATGGTGGGAGGTGCAGAGTGTAAATTCTTCCACGGTTGATTCGGAAGCCAATCCGAATCTTACTATTAACAGTGAGGAAAACCTATTAACACCTGCCAGTTCTGAGAGAGTTTTTAGAGAAGAAAATGAAAGTCGGCGCAGTCTGGGACTTGCCTATCAAACCAGTGATCGGCTTACAGTTTCTGCTGATTTTATAGAAAATAATGATTTAAATACATTTAATGATGATTATGACTTAAATGCTGATACTACAGTTTTTGGATTGCAGTATAATGACCCAATGGGAACAATTAGAGCCAGCTATCAGATTGATTTAAATGACGAACTGACTCAGAGAATAACTGGTGTTGAGCTTGATTTTAATAATTTGGCAACTTTTAGTGCTTCCTATAAACTGCTGAACCCAGAGGACCTGGAGTCAACTTTAAAATCTCAGACAGCCTGGGATTTAGGTCTGGGAGTAACTTTTGATGAAAATTATGGTTTGAATCTTGGTTATGAATTAATCGAAAATGACGAAAATAAGGATGATAGCGAAAGAAATATTAGTGCTTCTTTCGAAATAAACTTTTAAGGATGGTGCAGTATTTTGTCAATAAATATAAAAAAAATTACAGTACTGATTTTAGTATTTTCAATTATTATGACACCTATTTTGCCTTATTCCCAGCTGCAGGCTGCGGGAATTATCCCGCTCGATGGTCTGGCAGATGCGGAAAGGCTTTTATATGGTTCTGTGTCGGATAAGCCGATTTTAGAACGGGTTAGTGATGTTGAACAGAGTTTATATCAAAAAAAACAGCCGGGATCCATTGTCGAAAGAACAGAAAAAATAATTTCAGATCTTTTTGAAACAACAGAAAAGTCTCCTTCTCTTGTTTTTCTCTTTAATACAGTTGAGTGGGCAATAAGTGGAGAAATCGGGAGATCTAATCTGCTTGAACGGATCAGTAATTTAGAGAAGATGGTAAGTGGTCAAGTTACTGAAGGCCCACTTAAAGAAAGGATTAAGGAGCTTTATCAGCTAACAATCAGCGGGCGGGAAATGCCAATTCAGCTTGTAAAAAGCAGAGAGGATCAGCTAATCAGGATCGAATTGCTGGAAGAAATTGATTCTAAAACTGCCAGCCGGGGTAAGAAAGTTCCCTATCAGGTGATAGAAGATATTAAAATTGGGGATGTTTTAATCATACCTGCAGGTACTACAGGAGAGCTGGAAGTTACAGAAATTAAAGAAGCCGGGAAAATGGGTCAGGATGGAGACATTAAAATTGGTTTTCCTCAACTGACTGCTATTGATGGTAGTTCACTGGATGTTGCAATTGAAGATGAGGCCCGAGAAGAGAACGAATCACAGAAACTGGCTATTGGTGCCAGTGTGCTGGGAACGGCCCTTCTTGGTTTGCCGGGAGTAGTTGTCGGTTATTTTGTTGAAGGTGAAGATGAGACAATTCCTGCTGGTTCAGAGTTATATATCCAGCTGATTGAAGAAAAAGAAATTAGGGGTATAGTTTTAAAATAGATCTAACCTGCCAGAAAGGCGGGTTTTTTCATATTATTTTAGATGAGCAGAAAACTGATTTGAAAAGGAGTTAGAATCTTGCAGAAAAATAATTATAGACATTGTCAGTTAAATCAAATTGGAGGATTTTTGCTGCTTGTTTTTGCCTTTCTTTTTTTACTTTCGTTTTCAGTATCTGCAGCAGATTATGTTGTTCAAGGAGAAGAAATTACTTTTATTGAGCAAACAGGTCTGGTAGTTTTTGAAGGTTCACCTGTTTTCAAATCAGCTGATTTTACTGTTAGAGCAGATAAATTTGAACTTGATACCGAAAATAAAAAGTTAAAAGCTTATAAAAATGTTTTAATTGAATCTGATAAAGATGATCTGCGGGGTGACAGCCTGGAGTATAATTATCAACTGGAAACGGGAAGTCTTTACGATGCGAAAGGAAGTGTTGGCCAGATATATTTTTCTGGTTCGGAGCTAAATATACTTTCGGCTTCACCAGTAGAAGGTGTCATGCAGTCAGCAGAATTTACTCCCTGCAGTCGTCCGGAAGCGCACTATCATTTTAAGGCTAAAGAGGTCAGAATTAATCCTGATAATACGATTACTATTCATCATATAGTTCCTTACATAGCCAATATACCTGTTTTTTACTTTCCATATTATTCTGTTACCTATGATCCTGACGGAAAAGAGGGAGAAGAACTTAGAAACACCTTTCCCCTGCCCAGATTCGGCTATGATGCTGAAAAAGGAGTTACAGTTGAGTTGTCCTATCCCTACCAGATTGGAGATTCTAACAGCGGCCGAATTTATTACTGGCGGGAAGGGTCCGGAGAGGAAAGAGATGAACGCAGAGAGTATCTTAATATCCAGCGATTTACTGAGAATTTAAGTTTCAAAAATCGTTATTATTATCTTTATGATTATGATTTTGAGGATGAGGTTTTAGACGAAGAAGAAAAAGAATTTAGAAGTTCACTGCTTTATACTCCTGGCAATTTAAGTTTGGAAGCAGGACTTTTGCGAGATTTACTGCCTGCAGAGCCGGTCAATCGATATTTTGTTGAGGCAAATTACCAATTTGAAAGTGGTTTGAAAACTGGTCTTTTTAAGAAATACGATCCGGAACAGAAAGAAATAATTGAAACAGTTTATACAGCTGACTATCGCTTTGGGACAGGGGTCAATGCATCTTTGAGAAGAGAATATAATAGCGAAGAACTGATTAAAGAAAATTACAGTTTAAGCCATAATCAGACAGCTGTTAACTGGAATCTTAAATATGTGGCAGGAGAAGACTACAATTACTATCCTTATCTTGAACTTTCATTTCCTGCTTTTTATTCTTTTAAAACTTCCCTGGGGACAGGACGGGTCGAAAATGGAGGAGTAGAGTTAAATAAATCCAGATTAAATTTAAACTACAACAATAGCTGGCAGCTTCCAGCTGGTTTCTCCTACCACTTAACTCATAATTATCGACTTGATCATTATCAGAGCGGCTATGATCAGAATTATCACTTTTCGGTTTTAAATACCGGTCTTCGCTATCGAAATCAATTAAATAAAAAGTTGCTTTTTAAATCTGCCCTTTTTTATCGGCAGGATAGAGTGATGGGCAGTACCCCATTAGTCGATGATCGGGAAGAAGAGGAAAGATTGCTTAAACCTTCAATTTCTCTAGATATCAGAGGTGATTATCCAGATTCAGCCTGGGCACTTGAGGCTGATGGCAGTTTTGATTTATCTAGCGAAGAATGGGACGAAATAAACCTTCGACTTAGAAAAAAAGAAGACTGTTTTGATTTTTTTATTGGCTATGAATTTGTTGGTAAAAGTATTAATTTTGGTCTTTCTATTTAAATCTAATCTAATTTATTAAAACCCTGTCTGATTAAAGGACAGGGTTTTGAATATTTTTTCACAAAATTGCAGGAATTTTCCTTTTAATCGTGAAAAATAAAGAAAAAGGGGGATTTTTGTGAAAAAGAACACAATAACTTTTCTGATAGTTTCTATTCTTTTAATTTTCTCTGCTTTGACTTTAACTGGTTTTTATGCAGCCCCGGTGGCAGCTAAAGACTATAGGCCGGAAATTAGTGGCAGTTTTGAGAGTGGAGATAGGCTTTATACTGATCCGGGAGACCTGGAAGAAAATGAAGATAACATTGTTGATTATTATCAGTATAACAAACAGTGGCTGCGATATAAACAGAAGCTGGCTGTAGGTGAATATTATTATTTGAAAGCTCAACGGCAGCAGCGCATTTATGAACAGAGTCAGACCTATGATAATTTGAATTTAGAAGTTGAGGGTAATTATACCTTTTATTTAACTGAGAAACTGCGCAATCGATTTAAACTTTTGCTGCGAGATAAGGATTATCTGGAGGCGGAAACAAAAGACTATCAGCTGGCCCGAGTGCAGTACACACTGCAGTATGATTTAAATGAAAAACACGATTATGAAATTTTATTTCAAAGACAGTGGACTGAATATAAGATCAGTCCGGAAGATGACTATCGATTGAATCGAGTTTCCTTAAAGTGGGGCTGGAAATTTAGCGAAAATCTTGATCTGGACACAAAGCTGCAGTTTGACCAGCAGATAAATACGAAAAATTCCGGTCGAACTGATAAGAGTGGCCGCAAAATTTCTTTGAAATTTAAATATAAACTCTAATTTTTCTTAATTCTTTAAAAACTTTATAAAAAAAATTATTTGTGATATAATATTTTCAATGAGTAGCATAAATACTTTAGATCGTTTATCAACAAAGGAGTTGATCAATTTTGAGTTATATGTCCAGATATCGCGATTGGCTTTTAAGTGACTATTTTGATAAGGAGACAAAAGAAGAGCTGGAAGCCATCCAGGATGATGAAGCAGAAATTGAAGATCGCTTTTATAAAAATATTGATTTTGGTACAGGTGGTATGAGAGGAAAAATGGGGGCCGGAACTAATAGAATTAATAAATATGTGATCCGGAAAGCCACTCAGGGTCTGGCCAATTATATAATTAATTACAGTGATGATGGTCAGGAAAAAGGTGTTGTAATTGCCTACGATTCAAGACATAATTCGCCGGAATTTTCACTGGAAGCAGCACTTGTGCTGGCTGCAAATGGCATCAAAACATATTTATTTACCGGAATGAGAGCAACTCCGGAGCTTTCTTATGCAGTTAGAGAATTAGATGCAATCGGTGGCATAGTAGTTACCGCCAGTCATAATCCACCGGAATATAATGGCTATAAGGTCTACTGGGAAGATGGGGGACAGGTAGTACCTGAGCAGGCTCGAGATATTATTGCTGAAATTGAAGAAATAGATGATTTTTCTATTGTTAAAACTATGGATGAGATGGAGGCAGTTGATAAGGGATTATTAAATTACATTGGTGCCGAAGTTGATGATAGTTATCAAAAAACTTTAATAGATATTTTACCAGATACAGATCTAGCAGCAGAGAAGGGCAGCAATTTATCAGTGGTTTATACTCCACTACATGGAACAGGCAGTACAGTAATTCCAAAACTTCTCAGTGATTTAGGTTTTTCTAACCTGCATCTTGTGGAAGAACAATCAGATGGAGATTCAGAATTTTCTACCGTAGAAAGTCCAAACCCTGAAGACAGAGAGGCTTTTGATCTGGCATTAAAGCTGGCTGAGGAAGAAGAAGCCGATCTGGTTATTGCAACTGATCCTGACTGTGATCGGATGGCACCTGCAGTTAGAGATGCTGAGGGGAACTATCAGTTTTTAAATGGGAATGAAACAGGTGTTTTATTTGCTGATTTTCTTTTAAAAGAAGCAAAGGCAGCAGGTAAGCTACCTGATAATGGAGTTATTGTTAAGTCAATTGTTTCTACAGATATGGTTTTAGATATTGCTGCTGAGTACGGGGTGGAAGTACTCGATGTACTGACAGGATTTAAATTTATTGGAGAAAAAATTACAGAGTTTGAAGCATCAGGGGAAAAAGAATTTATTCTGGGTTTTGAAGAAAGCCTCGGATATTTAATTGGTAAACATGCGCGCGATAAAGATGCTGCGGTTGCCGCTGGTCTGGCAGCAATTATGGCTCTAAAATATAAAGAAGAAGGAACAAATCTGCTGGAGCGTCTGGCAGAATTGCGAGAAGAATTTGGTTATTATCTGGAAGATTTAGAGTCGATTCGCCTGGAAGGAAAGGAAGGTCAGGAAGTAATAACTAAAACAATAGCCAGACTGAGAGAAGAGAGTCCCGAAAAAATAGCAGGCCGCAGGGTTAAGGTGGTTAAGGATTATAAATTATCTACAATTAATTATTTAGATGAAAATCAGGAAGAAGAAATAAAGCTGCCTAAATCAAATGTGCTTCAATATTTACTGGAAGGTGATGCTAAACTCACTATTAGGCCCTCCGGAACTGAACCCAAACTTAAATTTTATTTTGCAGTTCGCGAAAAAGATCAGGCAACAGCAGAAAAAGTGCTGGCCGGATTTAAGGAGAATTTAATGTCTGAAGTTGAGGAGATAATGAACAGCTTCTAAGTATTTGGCATGCAAGAAGAGTAATAGAAAAATAAGAGGCAGAATTAAAAAAATAAAAGGGAGGCTCTGCCTCCCTTTGCTGTTTTATTCAGCTTTTCCCGAACAGAGGTGTTTATTATGAAAAAAATAATTTTCATTTTTATTCTAGTTATTATTTTCACTACTTTATTTTCCGGGCTTCTTTTTGCTGAATCAGAGCCCGAAAGATCTGCAGCAGAAAATAGTCTGCAGGAAATAGAATTTGATGGCGAGAGCTATCTGGTGGAAAATTATCAGCATTTTAAAAACAGGATTGGAGCAAAAAGTGAGCCGGCCGTGGGGCTGGCACTTTCTGGTGGAGGAGCCAGAGCAATTGCAAATCTGGGGGTCATAAAAGCTCTGGTAGAAAATAACATTCCCATTGATTTAATGACTGGAACCAGTATGGGTTCAATTATTGCTACTCTCTATGGTAGTGGTCTGTCGGTGGATCAGATCGAAGAAATTGTAACTGATACTCCTTTTGCCAGACTTTTTAATTTCGGTCGGGGTGCTCTTTTGAATAGTAAAAAAGTAAATATTTTTATGGAATCAGTTGCACCGCAAAAAAAATTGGAAGATTTTTTGATTCCGACAGCTCAGCTTAGTTTTGATCTGGCAGAAGGAAAAAAATATTTAACAACAGAGGGTAAAATCTCAGAGGTGCTGCAGGCGGCCTATTCAATTCCCGGTTATTTTCCAATCCATTCTCAGAATGAGCATTATTTTATTGATGCAGGGGTACTGGAATCATCTCCTGCAAAATCAGCTGCTCTGCTGGGAGCTGATTATGTTATTGCCACTCACACACCTGAAGATGAGAAAAGATATGATTATGGAAGTCCTTTTCAATCAGCAAACCGTTTTTTAGAAATTATTCAGGATGAGTATTCCGGCCAGATACTGGACAGATATGCTGATTTTATTATTACTGCCGATGTTGAAAACTATACGTTTATGGATTTTAATTATGCCAGCAGACTGGTAGAAATAGGTTACCTGGAAACTTTAAAGAAAATTCCACAGTTAAAAGCTGAATTAAAAAAAGCAGGTATACCTCTCCGACAACCAGTTCCTCGTCAAAATTATAGTTTGGACAGCATACTGCGAGATCTTGAATTCGACCGGCTGATTGTAGAAGAAAGGGGAATAAGTCCTCTGATTTATTATGGAAGAGATTTTTCGCCTTTCAGCCAGGAATTATTTCGTACACCACTGGATCAATTTCAGGTAGGTGCTGAGATCTATTATAACAGGGCCAGGCTTGCTCTATTGGGAGAGGACAGCTGGGAGGATGCTTACTCAGCTGCTCTAAGAATAAAAAAAATTACGGATAGTCTTGATCTATATTTAAAATATAGAAATGATTATGATTCGGCTACTAAAAGTGATTATGAAGCAGAACTTAAATATTTTGGTAGAAGATTTAATTTATCTGCCGGCTATGGCAGGAGACAGGGGACTGAATATTTGCTTTTTGGAAATGATTTTCGCTATCTGGGTGATGACTTTCAGTGGCAGTCCGAAAATGATCTTTTTTTAAATTATCAGCAGGGTGATGTTGATATTTTGAGTTCACACCTTATTAATTATGACTTTACTGAGGCCTGGAGTATTGGGACCGAAGTTATTTATAATAGCAGTGATTTTGTGGAATCTCCACTTATCTATAGGGGTCAAAAACTGGACAGTAATACCAATCTGCAGGCTTCTTTAAATTTCAATTATAATTATAATTTGCAGCTGCCGATGGAACTTCTAAATTTCTTGCAGTTAACTGATATTGGAGGTTACCTATTTGTTGACTATTACAGTGATCAGCAGTGGTCAGAGGAGGGACTGGCAGTTGGGCCTGCTTTTAATTCGAGATTATATTTATTAGGTTTAAAACCAATAGAAGTTGATTTATTTGTGGCCCATGATTTTGAAATTAAAGATCAACGCTATGGACTTCAGTTTTCCTACAGTTTTTAACATCTATCTGATTTAATGTTATAATATTAATAAGAGAAATTTTGATTAATCTGACTTAGACTTAGCGAAAATTATTTGGGAGTGATATAATGAAGATTAAAAAAGCAGTAATTCCAGCAGCCGGCTGGGGAACCAGACTATTACCGGCAACCAAGGCTCAACCCAAAGAGATGCTGCCGATTGTTGACAAACCTTCTATTCAGTATATAGTTGAGGAGGCAGTTGCAGCAGGAATTGAGGATATTTTAATCATTACCTCTAAAGATAAACAGAGCATTGAAGATCATTTTGATAAATCTCAGGCCCTGGAAGCAGCTTTAAAAAGACAGGGTAAAACAGAGCTTTTAAATATGGTTGAAGATATTTCGGAGATGATTACTATTCATTCAGTCAGGCAAAAGGAGCAGAAAGGTCTGGGCCATGCTATTTATTGTGCCAAAACATTTGTGGGTAATGATCCTTTTGCAGTCCTGCTTGGGGATGATATAATCCATTCTAAAAAGCCAGTTATTCAGCAGATGATGGAGATTTATGAAGAAAAAGAGACTGCTGTTCTGGGCTGTAAAACTGTTGCCGAAAAAGACGTAAATAAATATGGAATAGTTGATTATAGCCGCAAAGATGGTGATGTTTATCGGGTCGAAGATATGGTAGAAAAACCATCACTGGAAGAGGCGCCTTCCAATCTTGCAATTTTAGGACGTTACATTATTACTCCTGATATTTTTAATATTTTAGAAAACACGCCTCCAGGCAAAGGAGGAGAGATCCAGCTAACTGATGCTTTAAAGACTCTGCTTGATAAGCGAGTAGTTTATGGTTATGATTTCGAAGGAAAACGTTATGATGTTGGAAATAAAATGGGTTTTTTAAAAACCACAGTTGAGCTGGCTCTGGCAAGAGAAGATTTGGGGCCTGAATTTAAAAAATACTTAAAGGAACTGACAGCAGATTTTTAATCAGTATTTAGAATTGAAAAAAATGGGAAAGAGTTTTCTGATCAAAATCTGGCCCCAGTAGAGCAGATAATTCTTTAATATCTGCTGGTTTTTCCAGTATTAGTCGGGAAGCTCTTTTGCTTCCGATTCCCGGGATAGCTTCCAATTCTTTTTTACTATAATCATTAAATTTTTTGGGCCATTTGAGAGCTGTAATTGAGCGATAACCGTGATCAACAACTTTTACTTTTTGAAAAAAATTGTCATTTTGATCGATGACTGCTGTTAGTATCGGGTAGGTACCCAGCTGTCTGCAGTAGTTGAGACTGCCCTTTTTCTTTTCGGAATAGAGGTCAGTTAAAACAACACCTGCCGGAAATACTTTTTTTAGCATTTGCTGATTAATTTCTTTATTTATTTTTTGTTTGTATTTTTTGAATTCACCCTGGGAGTACTTAACTTCAGGATAACTGCCCAGGCGGACAACCTGTCTGATATTAATTCTTCTGAGCATTAAATTATCAGTCAGTAATTTTTTTAAGAACTGATAATTATAATTAAGAGTTTTTCGGCTTTCTCCAATCAGGCCGTGGAGAAAATTGAGACCTGGAAGCAGTTTGGGGATGCCGTTTTCTCTTCTGCCGCCAATTTCATTCATTAGTTTAATGGCAAAATAATTATCCTTACTGCTGCTGTCTATATTATTTTTCTTTAAGACTTCTGGGTCGGCTGATTCCAGCCCAAAGGCTGCTGTATCACCGGGAGTGTTATATTTAGCAATGGTTTCTATAATTTGAGCTGATTTTTCTGGATTGCGGGCAATTTCAGCCGGGTTCATATTATCCATATGCAGCACTTTGAGATCAGGATCCGCTCTGCGAATGCCCTGATAGAGTTCCTTGATCTGATCTGGGTTTAAAATAAAATTTTCATTTTTCAGCTGAGCCCCATAGAGCAGTAGATCTGTCTGGCTTCCAAGGCGGTAGTGATGAATACCTACTTCAGCCAGAGCCTTAACTTCTGCGGCAATATTTTCCGGGCTGCGGCTGTAAGTTAAATTCTTTAGGCGTTCACTGCAGAAAGCACAGTGGCTGCTCCGGGGACAGCCTCGAAAAGTTTCCAGTTCGGCAATTATTTTTGGATAATTGGGGTGTCTTTTGAGTAAATGACTGCCGCTTAAGGCAAATTTGTTTATATACTTGTCAATTTCAGCTGGTAAAATTTCTGTTTGGGTCAGCCTTTTAAAAATATCTACTGCAGCGATTTCCGCTGCTATAATATCAAAATTATCTTTAAATTTTTCTTTCATGTTTTCAATTAAGGTGATTGGCCCCCCCAGAACTTTGGTGGGATAAAAAACTTTTTTGCCTATTTCTTTAATTTCTGCCGCTGTAGCTGGCTGTCCCCCGAGATAATGTCCGGGAACTGTGGTTCCGGCAATCATAATTACTATGTCTGCGGTTTCCATTTTTTTTAGTTCTAAATCTTTATTTTCTCTTAGGCTGTCAATGGTCAGGTAGTTAAGATTATCGTCTCGCACGCCTGCTTCCAGGAGAGCACCCCAGAGATAGCGGATATGAGGAGAAATATAAGGTGGAACTCCGAGGCAGGAGGGTTCATCTAAATATCCATCTATTACTGTGATTTTTAACTGGTTATTTTTCATGGTTAGGTCCTTTCTCACTATTAATTTGCTGTTTTAAGCTCTTAAAAAGAGTTTAAAAGAGCTTTTTAATGTCTCAACTTTAGTTTTATGTAATCTTGATAAGTGATTTTTAACAGTTTCTTTGACTTTATTATAACATAAAGCTTAACCCGAGGAAAAATACCTGAATAAATCAAAAATCCAGGCAGGATTTGCGGCTTTGAGATTAAATATATATAAGTAGGGAAAAAAGATCTCTCGGAAAAGTTTTGGATTTATACGGATTATTGAAAATCGGATAATAATAAATGGAGATGAAAATTGTGATTAAATTAAATTCATTTGTTTTAAAAATTTTTGGTTTTGCTCTAATTATATTGCTTTTGCTGGCGTTTCCTGTTTCTGCAGAGTATTATCAATCCGGATTAATTGATTTTATCCAGTCCAACCATCAGATAACAGTACCTATTTTTTCTCCAACAGCTGAGATCAGCCTGCGGGCTGAGAAAGATACAGTTCTAATAGCAGCAGGAGCTGAAAATCTGAAGTTGGAAGCTGGCAAAGAGTATTACATAACTCAGGGAGAGATCAACCTGCAGCAGCCTGAATTAAAAAGTGGCTGGGGAGTTCAGATAATGGCCAGTTCTACCGCTGAAAATGCCAGTCAGTTTAAAAACCAGGTAGAAATAGATTTTGAGGAACAGATAATTGTAAAAGAAGAAGAGGGGCTTTTTAAAGTTCTGGCTGGAGCCTTTAACGAGCGCGAACAGGCAGAAGCATTTCAGCAAAAATTGCAGCAAGCCGGCTATAATGGCTGGATAAGAGAGATTAAGATTAAGAATCAGGATACTGACCCTCAGCAAAAAGCAGAAAATCAGCAGGTTCAGCCCTACAATCAGGAAGTTGGAGAAGGGCTTAATTTCTATAATGATGCTGGTGAGAAAATACGAGCGGCTCATGTTTTTAAGATCAGGGGTCAGTTTAAGGTTGAAGATAGAAAAATGCAGGGAGAGTTTCAATTTGGACCGATTGGAAATTCAGTCTTATTCAGCTATAAAACTAATCTGGAGGAGATGACAGCTTATCTGCTGCAGAGTTCTTTTAATGCAGGTGCTCCGGTGGAGGCACTAAAGGCCCAGTCTATTCTTTATAGGACTTCACTGCTCTATCAGTTGGAAGTTCAGGGTGCACGCCTGGAAAACTTTAATAAGCTAGCCTTTGGTCGTTTGAGTCCGGTGTTTAAAGAAGCTGTAGCAGCGACTTCAGGCCAGGTACTTACCAGGGATAAGGAGTTTTATTATAATAGTGATTTTTCTTTAAAAGAAATTAACAGTCCCAGAGCTGGTATTGTTCCCCTGGCTCAGGCAGATTATAATTTTCAGGAGATTATAGAATATTATTATGATCGAGCGGAAATTGCGGAACTGACAGAACTTATAGATAGTGAGCTTAAATTTACTGCTCGTATTAACCGGGGACTTAATTTTAAGGAAATCAGGCAAAAGAGCTGGGCCGGACCCCGAGTAATTACGGTTGTTGATTATGACCTCTCAGTTGATGAACTTAATTTAAAGCCAGTGCTGGCTCAGGGAGTTGTACCGGGAAGGGAAGATCTTGGTGATATCATTCGTGATCATTCTGCTCTGGCTGGTGTTAATGGAGGCTATTTTCATTACAGCGGCAGACCGCTGGGGCTGCTTTATCTTGATGGAACTCTGGTCAGTGAACCGCTTTATCAACGAACTGCACTTTTAATTGCTCAGGACAAAGAACTTTCTTTTGCTCAGGTAGACTGGGAGGGAGAACTGTTAATAACTGATCTTTCCAGAAGCTTTAAAATAAATGGTGTTAACAGGTCAGTTCATGCTGATGAAGCAGTTGTTTTTAACAGTTATTATGGGGCTCGAATGCCGGCCTTAAGTAAGGGCTATTATGATCTTGTTATTCGTTCGGGAAAAATTTTGGGTACAGAAACTGAGCCAGGAGCTGAAACTCCAATTCCCCCGGATGGATTTGTGGTCCGGGTTGGTTCCGAAAGAAGAGATTTGATATATTTAACACCCGAATTAAAGAACCAGAGGGTAAAGATTAATAACAAGTTTTCGCCTGATTTAGAAGAGAAGAATATTATTTATGCTGTCGGTGGTGGCCCGCGTCTATTGAAAAATGGAGAAATAAAAATTACAGGTAAGCAAGAAAAATTTCAACCTGACATTTTAAATGGTAGAGCGCCGAGAACAGCACTTGGATTAACAGCGGATAATCATCTTTTGATGCTGACTATTGATGGTAGACAGGAAAAATTGAGCATTGGAATGAGTTTAGAAGAAACAGCTAAAATTTTAAGAGAGCTGGGTGCTGTTGAAGCTATGAATCTTGATGGTGGTGCCTCAGCCAGAATGGTGATCAGAGGTTTTACAATGAATCGTCCCAGTGCAGATCGTTTGATTTCGAATGGAGTCATAGTTAATCGCGAAGATTAAAGCTCTGCATTGGAAAGTAACTTTTGCAGAAATAATTTTAAATATAGCTTTATCTAATATATAATAAAATTACACTAGAGGAGAGATAAAATGACTAAAAAAATAATGATATTAATGATTACAGTAAGCTTAATTTTTACAGTTTTTACAGCAGTTAATGCAGCTGAACTGAAAGAGGTAAATTACCTTATTTCAGGTGATTCAATGGAGATTGACACCCTGCAGTTAGAGCCAAAGTTTATTCTTAATGGTGGCCATCAGGGGAAGCTGAACCTCGCTTTTGATGGAGACGATTTTCATATTGGTGCAGATATTGGTTTGAATATGATTTCCCAGCCTGAGTTTAAAATGGATCTGCATCTGATGCTGACAGACAAAGTTGATGCTCAAGACTTTGGTAAAGGGGTAGGAATTTCGGCTGCAACTTTAAATAAGGATCTAAACTTTTTCTGGCAGACCTATTACTTTGTTGATGAGGACTTAACTGATCACAGTTATTACAGAGGTGGTGCCAGATATAATATTGGTCCCCGCAGTGATTTGGAGATAAGTATTGGTAATCAGTACTGGGATCTCAGCAATCGAGTTATAAATTTTGGTCTGACCTATAAAATGTAGGGGGCTGAGATGGGAAACTATAGTTCAGAGGAATTAATAAAATATATAAATAAATTTAGCGAAAAAAGAATAATGGTTCTGGGAGATTTAATAGCTGATAAGTTTATTATCGCTGATCCAGAAAGGCTTTCTCGCGAGGCACCGGTTCTGATTTTAAAACATCAGCAGGAGAAAATTCTGCCTGGTGGTGGAGCCAATGCAGCTGCCAATATTGCCAGCCTGGGAGCAGAGGTTGATCTGCTTGGTGTTGTAGGAGAGGATCTGGCAGCAGAAGCTCTGATTGAAGAGCTTGAAGAACGGCAGATTTTAACTGCAGGAGTCTTTAAGGACAGAAGCAGGCCGACTGCTGAGAAAACAAGGATTCTGGCCGGTGGTGAGCAGATTGTTCGCCAGCAGGTGGTAAGGGTTGATAAAGTTAAGAGTTTTGATATCAGTACTCAGCTTCAGCAGAAATTAAATTCTTACCTTAAGGAAAATATCGCCAGCAGTGATGCGATTCTTTTTTCGGATTACGGAAACGGAATTTTTAATCAGAATAGTACGGCTCAGTTTGTAGAAGCTGCCGCTGCTGCCGGAAAAGAGTCAGCTGTAGACAGCCGTTATCAGTTAAATCAGTTTAAAGGAGCTGTAATTGCAACTCCTAATTTAGAAGAAGCCTCTGCTATTTATGGCAGGGAACTGAGATCTCAGGCTGAAGTAGAAAAAGCTGGTCTAGAAATGAGGAGAAAGCTGGAATTAAAATATCTACTTATAACTCAGGGTGGAGATGGAATGACTCTTTTTGCACCCGGAGATAAAATAGAGCATATTGCCGCTGCTAATTTTAGTGAAGTTTTTGATGTAACAGGTGCTGGAGATACCGTGGTTGGTACACTGGTTCTGGCCCTGGCGGCAGGTGCACCGGCAGAGATTGCGATTAGAATTGCCAATTATGCTGCCGGGATTGTTGTCCGCAAAAGTGGAGTTGCTTCAGTTACAGGCGCCGAATTAATCAGGGAAGTGAATAAAAATGACAGCTAAAATTATGGACCTCGATGCTTTGAAAAAAGAAATTGATGCCCGAAAAGAGGCGGGAGAATTAATTGTTTTTACAAATGGTTGCTTTGATATCCTGCATGTTGGTCATATTCGCTATTTGAAAAAAGCTGCTTCTCTGGGTGATAAGCTGGTGCTGGCTGTAAATAGTGACAGTTCAGTTAGAAAGCTGAAAGGGAAAACACGTCCTCTGATGCCGGAGGCTGACAGACTCGAAATGCTGGCTGCTCTGGAAATGGTCGATTATCTAATACTCTTTTCGGAAGCTGATGCCACTAACTTACTGGAGCAGATTAAACCACAGGTTTATGTTAAAGGTGGAGATTACAGAATTGAAGATCTACCTGAGGCGGAGACAGTTTACAGTTATGGTGGAAAAATAGTTTTAATTACCGAGGTTAAGGGAAAATCAACAACAAATTTAATTAAAAAGATAAGGCAGATTAAAGATGAAAAATAGTCAACTTCAAATTCTTATTCTGCTGACCCTCTTACTTTTAGGAGTGACAATGCTGGAATTGGGTATTTCATTTCAGGATTTGATGAGTTTTTGAGGGAAAACTGAGACCAGGATGGGGGGATATTCTTGTTTAAAGAGAAGGAAGAAGAAGAGATTATAGAGATGGCCCAGGCTGGAAATGACTTTGCAATAGAATATCTAATAGATCAAAATATGGATATAGTCTATGCTAAGGCCAGATTCTTTTTTATCAAGGGTCTGGATCGGGATGATGTTATTCAGGAGGGACGAGTTGGACTGTACAAAGCAATCCGGGATTTTAAAGAAGATAAAGGAGCTTCTTTTCGAGGTTTTTCTCAGCTTTGTGTACACAGACAGCTGGTTTCTGCTATAAAAAAGGCAAATCGCCAGAAACACATGCCTTTAAATACCTCTGCTTCTCTTGATAAAAGCCTGGACTATGGCAATGAAACGGGAAGAACTTTTAATGAAATTTTACCAGATGAAGGAGAAAATCTAGAAAAGAAATTTATCTGTCAGGAAACTTTAACTACAATTATTGACGAACTCTCGGAAGAATTAACAGATCTTGAATGGAATGTGTTTATGCTTTATCTGGATAGTAAATCCTATCAGGAAATATCCGAAGATCTTGATATTAATGTCAAAACGGTTGACAATGCTCTGCAGAGGGCCAGAAAGAAAATTGATGATCTGCGTGAACATTACAACCTCAAAGGAGTTGTTAATTAAAATTGAAAGTACTGGATATTTTAAAAGATTTGGTTTATCCTGAAAAACCTGTCTGTCTTGCCTGTGGTCGCAGATATGATCATTCCGAAATAGAAGGGGTTTGTGACCGCTGTCTGGCCCGTTTTTCTTTTATTACAGATGCCTGCCCGGTCTGTGGAAGAGAGGTTGTTCCGGCAACCTTAATTGAAGGGCAGCCCTGTCCGGAATGTAAGGAAGAAAGACCGCCTTACAATTATGCCCGCAGTGTTTTCACTTATTCAGGTTATGCCAGAGAAGTACTTTTGGAATATAAATATGGTCACCGGCCAGATCTGGCTGAGCCATTTTCGCAGATGTTATTTCTCTATTATGATGAATATTTTAAAGATCGGGATATAGATTTTTTAATTCCAGTACCAATGCATGGTGACCGCAAAACATATCGCGGTTATAATCAGGCTGCCAGACTGGCAAAAGAGCTTTCCAAAAAAATAAAAGTCGAATATAAGGATGTGCTTTTTCGAGTTAAAAATTCACTCCCACTTTATACTTTGACCAAGAAGGCAAGAAAACTGGAGCTGGAGGGAGCTTTTGAGTTAAAAGATAAGATTGATCCCGCTATTTTTGAGAACAAAAACATTTTGATTATTGACGATATAATTACAACAGGTACCACTTCTTCTGAGATTTCGCATTTTGTTTTAAAAGAGATGGGTGCCAAAAATGTTTATGTGCTGACAGCAGCTTCAGTACCGGTTAAGTTAGACTAGTTTTTGAATTACGCTTCTTTCTGAACTTAAATTAAAACTATTTAGATTAAAATTAAATTAAGATTTTTAATAATTATTTTTTAAGGCAGGAATTATTTTCACTTTGTAGAATAATATAATATACAGAGAAAAGCAAAATATAATAATAATAATAGTTGTATGAGAGGAGTGAGCTTCATGAAAATTATGACCTATGGTAAAAACATTGATGTTACCCCGGCTCTAAAGAAGCACGCAGAGGAGAAGGTAGAGAAGCTGGAGAAGTATTTCAATGGAGAACCGATGGAAGTTCAGATCTCCATGGAAGTAGAAAAAGAAAGACATATTGTCGAAGTTACAGCCTTTGTTAAGGGTCTTATCCTTAGAGGTGAGGAAGCTTCCGGTGATATGTATGCTTCTATCGATGGTGTAATGGATAAACTTGAGCGCCAGGTTAGAAAATATAAAACTAAGATTCACGATAGATATATTGAGAAGAAACAGGAATACAAAGAAGAATATAAGGAGAAGCGCAAAGAACAGGTCTTAAATCATCAGTTAGGTAATGAGGAAGAAAATATTGATACTGATGTATTTGAGCCGCAGGTTGTGAGGACCAAGCGTTTTCCAATGAAGCCGATGAATGTAGAAGAGGCCTGTATGCAGATGGACCTCTTAGATCATGACTTCTTTGTTTTCCATAATGCTGATACAGAAGAAACCAATGTGGTTTATAAGCGAAACGATGGAAATTATGGCTTGATTGAGCCGACATTTGGTTAAGCTAATAATAGTATTAGATAAGATTGAATTAAGAGGGATGCCCTGGCGGGCTCCCTTTTTTTATACCATTATGAGAAATAATTCACTATAAATAAGAAAATAGATCTTTTGATCGGGGATTAATCAATAATCTAATCTGCCTTTAATTGTGTTTTAGGGTTTAAGATGATATAATTACTTTGATTGAGATAGCAGGAATGCATTAGATTTGTAAATGGAATTATATTATTATAATACGATTGAAAATTTTTTAATCGTCAAATTTAGGGAGGAAGATAAATGTTTGAGTTCCTCAAGAACTTATTTAAAGATCCAAACGAAAAAGAACTGGAAAAATTGGAACCGATTGTAGAAAAAATTAATGCTCTTGAACCTGAAATGCAGGCGTTGAGCGATCAGAATTTAAAAGCGAAGACTGCAGAGTTTAAAAATAGATATCAGGAGGGAGAAAGTCTGGATGAGCTTTTACCGGAGGCTTTTGCTGTTGTAAGAGAAGCTTCTCAGAGAGCAACTGAAGCTGGTTTTCGTCACTATGATGTTCAGCTGATTGGAGGAATTGTTCTTCATCAGGGGAAAATAGCAGAAATGAAGACCGGGGAAGGAAAAACGCTGGCTGCAACCCTACCTGTTTATCTTAATGCTCTGAGTGGACAGGGGGTACATGTAGTAACAGTTAATGACTATCTGGCCGAAAGAGATAGTGAGTGGATGGGCCAGATTTATCGTTTTTTAGGGATGTCTGTGGGAGTAATTTTAAGTGGAATGTCTCCTGGTGAGAGAAGAGAAGCTTATAACTGTGATATTACCTATGGTACCAACAACGAGTTTGGCTTTGATTATCTGAGAGATAATATGGCCTATAAGGAAGAGGATCTGGTTCAGCGAGAGCATCATTATGCAATTTTAGATGAGGTCGACAGTATACTAATTGATGAAGCCCGGACACCGCTGATTATTTCGGGGCCGGTTCAGGAAAAAAGTTCGGATTACCGTAAATTTAATCGAGTTATTCCAGCCTTAAAACGTGAGGAAGACTTTGAAATAGATGAAAAAAACAAACTGGTAACTCTGACTGAATCAGGAGTAAAAAAGGCTGAAAGCAAGTTGAATGTGGACAACCTTTATTCAGAAGAAAATTTTAAACTCAATCATCAATTAAATCAGGCCTTAAAAGCTCATACTTTAATGAAAAAGGATAGAGACTATATAGTTAAAGATGGTGCCGTAAAAATTGTGGACGAATTTACCGGTCGAGTAATGGAAGGCCGACGCTACAGTGAAGGGCTGCATCAGGCTATTGAGGCTAAAGAAGGAGTAGAGGTCCAGAAAGGAAGTCAGACCTTTGCCAAAATTACTTTGCAAAACTTTTTTAGAATGTATAATAAACTGGCTGGAATGACAGGTACTGCTGAGACTGAAGAGGAAGAATTTATAAAAATTTATGATATGCCCGTAGTAGTTGTGCCTACAAATGAGCCGATGATCAGGGATGATATGCCGGATTTAGTTTTTACCAATAAAGAGGCTAAATATAAGGCAGTTATTAATGAAATTAAAGATTTATATAAAACCGGTCAGCCGGTGCTGGTTGGTACAGCAGATATTGAAAATTCGGAGATGTTAAGCCGCCAGTTAAAAAGAGAAAATGTACCGCATGAGGTTTTAAATGCGAAAAACCATGAACGGGAAGCAGATATAATTAAGGATGCCGGACAGAAAAAAAGTGTAACAATTGCAACCAATATGGCCGGTCGTGGTACAGATATTGTTTTAGGAGAAGGTGTCAAAGAACTTGGCGGTTTGCATGTGCTGGGTACAGAACGCCATGAGAGCCGCCGGATAGACAATCAGCTTCGCGGCCGTTCTGGACGTCAGGGAGATCCAGGTTCTTCCCAATTTTATGTTTCACTGGAAGATGATCTTTTAAGACTTTTTGGTTCTGATAAGATCAACGGTATTCTCGATAAATTGGGTGTTGATGAGGATCAGCCAGTTGAACATAAAATGATTTCTAACTCAATTGAGCGGGCTCAACAGAAAGTAGAGAGCCGCAATTTTGATATCAGAAAAGCAATTCTAGAATATGATGATATCTTAAATAAACAGCGGGAGGTTATTTACGATCAGCGCCGCACACTTTTAACTACAGCCGAATTGGAAGCAAAAATAGCTGGAATGATGGAACAGCTTTTGGATGATGTAATCGAGATGTTTATGTCTGAGGATCTCCATCCAGATGAGTGGGATTTAGCTGGAATGTTTGAATATCTGCATGGAATTGGACTGGCCAGTGAGTTAGAAGCAGCAGATTTAGACAGCCTGGAGAGAAATGAAATTAAAGAGAAAATAACTTTAAGTTCGCTGGGAGCTTACCAGCAGAAGCGAGAAAAAATAGATTCAGAGAGATTTAATAAAATAATTAAATTTTTAGCTTTAAGAGTAATTGACCGCAAGTGGATGACTCATCTGGATAATATGGATGAGCTTCGCCAGGGAATAGGTTTAAGAGCTTATGGTCAGAAAGATCCTCTAACAGAATATAAATTCGAATCCTTTGATATGTTTAATGAGCTAACTGCTTCTATCCGGGAAGATATAGTTGAGACTGCCTTTAAAGTTGAAGTTGAAGAAAGAGAAAATATTCCGAGACAGGAAATTAATCAGCGTCAGTTAAACTATTCTTCACCTCAGTCAGCTCTAGAGGGGAAATCAAAGGGAAATGATAGATCAACAGCTGGTGATGGCAGTGTTGGTCAGGCAACTGTTGTAAAAGAAGAAGAACCTGGGCGTAATGATCCCTGCCCCTGTGGTAGTGGTAAAAAATATAAAAAATGTTGTGGGAGATGATTTAAATGAATAATAGTTTTAAGGACAAATTTTCAGAATTAAAACAGAGATTTAAGGAATTGAGTGATTTACTTTGACCGGGAAAAATTACTGCAGGATAAAAAAGATATAGAATCTGAGATGTCAGCAGGTGGATTCTGGGATGATAAAGAAAATGCTCGTAAAAAATCGCAGAAACTGGACTGGATTAAAAAACGTCTTAAAGTGATCAAGAGCCTGGAAGAAAAATTTGAAGAGGCTGAAGTTTATCTTGAACTTGCTGCTGAAGAAGACGAAAGTCTGGAGAGTGAACTTAAAGTAACTCTCACTGAACTGGAAAAGGAACTTGAAAAACTTGAGTTGAAACTGAGATTAAATGAGCCTTATGATGATCACAATGCTATTTTATCTATTCATCCGGGAGCAGGTGGAACTGAATCTCAGGACTGGGCTCAGATGCTGCTTAGAATGTACAGCCGCTGGGCAGAAGCAAATGGTTATCAGCTTCAAACTCTGGATTTTAATCCAGGTGATGAAGCCGGAATTAAGAGTGTGACGCTGATGATCGAAGGAGATTATGCATTTGGTTATTTAAAGGGTGAACGAGGGGTGCATCGTCTGGTCAGAATTTCTCCTTTTGATTCCTCTGGCCGCAGGCATACTTCTTTTGCTTCGGTTGATGTAATGCCGGAGATTGATGATGATATTGAGGTTGATATTGACGAAAGTGATTTGAAGATTGATACTTATCGGGCCAGTGGAGCTGGCGGGCAGCATGTCAATAAAACTGATTCTGCTGTAAGAATTACCCATCAGCCTACAGGTGTGGTAGTCCAGTGTCAGAATGAAAGATCACAGCATAAAAATAAAGAAACAGCAATGAAGATTTTAACTGCCAAATTGCTGGAATTAAAAGAAGAGGCTCAGGCAGAAAAAATTGATGAGTTAAGCGGTGAACATAAGGAGATTGCCTGGGGGAGCCAGATCAGATCCTATGTTTTTCATCCTTATAACATGATTAAAGATCACCGAACTGATTTTGAAGAAGGTAATGTAGATAAAGTAATGGACGGTTATCTTGATGAATTTATAGGGGCTTATTTAAAATATCAGAGCGCTCAATAAATTTTAGCACAATAAAACCTGCGGGGATAAATAGGCGCTCCTTTTTATGAGTTCTGTAATTAATTATTTTAGAGGAAAAGGTGAATTTTGTTGAAAAAAATATTGATTGGAGTTATTTTAATAACTTTTATTGCAGCTGCCTGGACACTGAATGCAAGAATTAACAAAGTTGATCAAAATCCAGGTATAGAAGTAATAATGGATGGAGAAGCTTATACAGAATTAAAGTCTCTGGAACCAGAACTTGATCTTCGGCAGTTAAAAGAAAGTGGGGTTACAGGTCTGGCTATTTATCAACAGAGTCTGGAAGACTTTGTTGAGAGAGGGGCTTTAAAAAGAATTGAAGCACTGGATATTATTCTGGGTGGTGAGCAATTAAAAGCTGAACTGGCCTCCAGCCGGATTGAAATTTCAGAACTTGAAAATTCAGCTCTTTTTGCTGTTTTTAGTGACTCACTGTGGCAGCAGATCAATAAACTGGCACCAGAATTAAAGGCAGATTATGCAGCCAGGACTATTAAAACTGGTACTTATAATTTTCTTTATTTTCCCAGCTGGCACAAGAACCTCGAAGATATTAATCTTGGTTATAACGAAAGCCAGTTTAAGGAGGCAAAAGCAAATGATTTAAAAATTGCTTTTAGAAGTAATAATAAATTAAATGCGCTATCTGCCCTGAAAAACAACCTTGAGTTATTAAAAGCAGATTATTTGATTTTTGATGGGGAAGAGGTTACCGGTTATCCTGACAGGCTTGATCAAACGGCTGCTTTAATGCAGGAGCACAATCTGATTTTTGGTAATGTTGAAGCTTTTATTGCTGCTCAGGCTGGAGCTGAAAAGCTGGCTAAGTTAAATGATTTTCAGCTGCTGCGGACTCATAGTATGCAGCAGGAAGAAGTTGAAAAGGCAGATGATCAGGAAATTATAAATCGTTATTTGCTCTCAGTCAGAGAAAGAAATGTAAAGATTCTTTATCACAAACCTTATCTTAAAGGTGATCAACTGAAAGAAAAAAATCTGACACTGCTTGGGGAGTTAACTTCCAGCCTCAAAAAGGAAGGTTATCTACCGGGGAGTGCAGAAACAGCGCCCTATTTTAGTAATTCAGGCTGGGATGTACTGTTGATATTGCTTGGAGTAACAGCTGCCGGAATTTTACTCCTCAATTATTTTACTGCTTTTAAATACGAAAAACTAATGATTCTCCTGCTGCCAACAGCTGCTGTTGTTGGATTTCTATTCTTAAGTTCAGGCAGGGAAATTTTGCTGCGACAAATAACTGCACTGGGCTCAGCTGTGATTTTTCCATCGCTGGCAGTGATCGTTTTTCTGCTGGAAAAAAAGCAGGGAGGGGAAAATCTGGAAGGTGGTTTAAAACTGGCTTTTCTATTCTTTAATTTTACTGCTGCTGTTTTGACAGCACTGGTCGGAGGAATATTAGTTAGCGCTGTTTTAAATAGCAGTGAATTTATCTTTAAAATCAATGATTTTAGAGGTGTAAAAGTTGCTTTTTTAATGCCTCTGATTATAATATCACTTTATTATCTTTTCCAGCCTGGCTCAAAGGATTTACGTCATAAAATACCTCAGCTTCTGGAAAGTGTAATTAAGGTTAAACATATTATTCTGGCAGGAGGTTTGGCTTTAATTGCAGTTATTTACATTGGTAGAACAGGTAATTTTCCTCTGCTGCCTGTGCCAGCCTGGGAATTAACTATTCGCAGTCTGCTGGAGAAAATTCTTTATGTGAGACCTCGTTTTAAAGAGTTTTTAATAGGTCATCCGTTATTTATTTTCTCACTGTATTTGAGTGTTCAAAAAAGAAAAGAGCTTTATTTTTATCCGCTGTTAATGCTGGCTTCAGTAGGTGTTATAACTATAGTCAATACTTTTTCACACCTGCATACACCAGTGCTGATCTCACTGCTTAGAACTTTTCATGCTTACTGGTTGAGTTTTGCAGTTGCTGCAGTTTTTATTCTTGTCTATAAGCTCTTTACTAACTTATATAAAAAATACTATCTGGTTGGGGTTAAATAATGAAGAAAATCGTGATTTCGGGCTATTATGGTTTTAATAATCTTGGTGATGAAGCTGTACTGGCTGGAATAACTTCACTTTTAAAAGCAAAAAACGAAGATCTGAAAATTACTGTTCTTTCAGCAGAACCTGCAAAAACTTCTGAACGATACAAACTTAATGCTGTAAATCGAAATTCGATTATTCAGATTCTGGCTGCTCTGGCTGAAGCGGATCTTTTTATTAGTGGTGGTGGCAGTCTGCTGCAGGATGTGACTGGAAATTTTTCGGTTCCTTATTATCTGGGGCTTTGCTGGCTGGCCAGAATACAGGGAGTAAAAACAGTTTATTATGCTCAGGGTGCAGGTCCACTTGATAAAAAGTGGAGTCAGTATTTAACTGCTCTGACGTTAAATAGATTTGAACTGCTTGGCGTCAGAGATCAGACTTCTAAAAAGCTGCTGAGAGAGATCGGAGTTAAAAATGAGATTGAACTAACAGTTGACCCAGTATTTGCTCTTTTTGATCCTATTAACAATCTGAGACAGCAGATTAAAGGACAAATCGAAGTTGGAATTTCGGTGCGCCCCTGGTCGGTTGATTATATATCTGAACTTGCTGATGCTTTAAATCAATTTGCCCGGGGGAAGAGGGTAAAATTTAATATTTTCCCAATGCACCAGGGTTCAGATGAAAAAATTTCACTTCAGCTTAAAAAGAAGCTGGAGGCTGAAACAGAAATTAAGGAGCTTTCTTTGATTCCGGAAAAAGCTTTAAAATCTTTTTCTCAGCTTGATTTATTTGTTGGAGTTCGTCTCCACAGTTTGATTTTTGCGCTTTTAAATCAGATTCCGGTGCTGGCTTTAAGTTATGACCCCAAAATTGAGGGACTAATGACGGAACTAGATTACCTGCCGTTAATGAAGCTCGAAAACTTAGAGTCTTCTCAGGTGTTGGAAAAGCTGGAATCTATTTTTGCTGAACGTTACAGTCTGCGCAAAAAAATCAAAGAATTTTTGAAGCTCAAAAAAGCAGAGGCAGAAGAATTTGCCGAACTGGTTCTAAAGGAGGTTGACTCTTGCGAGAGCTGATTAAAATACTGGATATAAATATAGATAAACTCAATATGCGGCAGGCAGTTGAGAGGGTAAAAGAACTAACTTTTGATCACAGCAGCCCTTCTTTAGTAGTAACTCCAAATTCGGAGATGCTGGCCCTGGCCATTGAAGATCAAAAGCTGGCGGAAATTTTAAATTCAGCTGATCTGGCAACTGCTGACGGGATTGGGGTTGTTATTGCTTCCAAAATTTTAGGTGATCCACTGGAAGAGAGAGTGGCCGGTTTTGATCTGATAAGCTTATTATTTAAAGAACTGGCTGCAGAAAATATTAACTTTTATTTTTTGGGTGGTAAGCCAGGAATTGTTGACCGGGCGACAGCAAATTTAAAAAGAGATTTTCCTGATTTAAATATTAGCGGTTACCATCACGGCTATTTAGATCGAGAAAATCAGCAGCAGGTGATTGCAGAAATAAATGAAAAAGATGTTGATCTGCTGCTGGTCGGGATGGGTGTTCCTCTGCAGGAAAAATTTTTGGCTAATAATTTGGAGAATTTAAATGTAGGAGCTGCGATTACAGTTGGCGGCAGTTTTGATGTGCTGGCCGGTGAGGTTGAAAGAGCTCCGCTCTGGATGCAGAAGGCTGCCCTGGAGTGGTTTTATCGATTGCTGCAGGAGCCATCTCGATTTGGGAGAATGTTGTCTCTGCCGCGATTTATTTACCTTGTAATTAAATCTAAATACTTTAAGCTGGACTAATTAAATAAAAAACTAAATTTGCACAGGGAGCTAAGTATAAGAGGGGGAGATAGCTTGAAAAAAAGAATTTTTATCGATTATCTTGGAATTACAGCTGGTTCATTTTTGATTGCACTGGCTTTAACAGTTTTTCTGGTTCCCAACAAAATTGCTGCCGGAGGGGTCAGTGGACTGGCAACCGTCATTTATTATCTGACATCTTTTCCGATTGGTATAACCATGCTGGTTATTAATATTCCACTTTTTCTGGCTGGCATTAAGATTATGGGGATGAGTTTTGGGATTAGAACTATTTATGGGATTGTTTCGCTTTCTGTTTTTACTGATCTGCTGCAGCCTCATATGACGGCTCTGACTGATGATCTTTTGCTGGCTTCAATTTATGGTGGGGTAGTTGGAGGAGTAGGTCTGGGAATAGTTTTTAGATCCCGCGGTACTACAGGAGGTACTGATTTAATAGCCTCCCTGATCAATTATTTTACGGGGATCACAGTTGGAGAAGGACTTTTAATTGCAGATGGAGTTGTAGTTGCTCTGGCCGGAATCTTTTTTAATCTTGAAGTTGCACTCTATGCAGCCGTTACTATTTTTATTACTTCTCAAACTATTGATGTTGTGCAGGAGGGTTTAAACTTTAAAAAAGGTGTGTTAATTATCTCCGATAAAGCTGAAAAGATTAATCAGATGGTTGTTAACGATTTAAATAGAGGGATAACTGAATTTGAGGCTAAGGGTGGTTATACCGGTGATCGCAAGCGAGTTCTGCTCTGTATAATTTCACGTTCCGAGGTTTCAGAGCTAAAAAAGGCAGTGTCCCAAATCGATCAGGAAGCTTTTGTTATTATTAGTAATGTTCATGAAGTTCTGGGCGAAGGTTTTACTGAAATAGTTCATTAGCTGATTTAGTATATCATATTTTAATTTATTAATTTAAGAAAGCGGGTGGCGAATTTAATGAAAATAATTAGAGATAAATTTAAACATAAGGTCTGGCTGATAGCCATAACATTTTTATTATTATTTACTTTTGCAGTTTCTGCACAGGATAGTGCAGTGGACAAACAGCTTCCACAGGAGCCTCAGCAGGATGAAAATTACACCAAGGCTGATGCTTTTCAGGATGTAATGTTTCTGCTGCAGAATTATTATGTTGAGGATGTAAAATTTGAAACACTGATTGAAGGTGCCATTGATGGAATGCTAAATAAGGTTGATCGATATTCTTATTTTATGTCTCCTTCGGAATATGAGGAAATGCAGCAGGAATATGAGGGTCATTATGGTGGAATTGGAATTGTAATTACAATGAGAGATAATAAATTAACAATAGTTTCTCCGATAAAAAATACTCCCGGAGAGAGAGCAGGTCTGAGATCTGGAGATATCATTACTGCAATTGATGGTCAGGAGACAGCTGAGATGTCACAGATGAAGGCAGTAGATTTGATGCGCGGAGAAGAAGGCACAGATGTTACTCTGACTATTGATCGAGGAGATGAAGATCCATTTGAGGTTAAAATTACTCGCGAAGATATAGAAGTGCCCTATGTTGAAACTGAAATGAAAACTGATGAGATCGGCTATATTAGTCTGGCCCAGTTCATTGAGAATGTAGGTACAAAAGTAGAAACTGCTGTGGCTGATTTAAAAGAACAGGGAGCTCGAGGTATTATTCTTGATTTAAGAAATAATCCTGGAGGCCTGCTGAATGAGGCTGTAAATGTTTCTTCAGTATTTTTAGAAGAAGGAGTTGTAGTTTCTGTCAGGCAGAAGGATGAGACAGAAAGAATACTGAAAGTAAATCAGGATATTAATTCGAATACTGAAATTCCTTTAATTATTTTAATTAATAAAGGTTCTGCCAGTGCCTCCGAAATTGTTTCAGGGGCTATCAAAGATTATGATCGCGGTAAGTTAATTGGAACAACAACTTTTGGTAAAGGAGTTGTACAATCAGTTGTACCGCTTAAGGATGGTTCTGCAGTGAGTTTAACTACTGCTCGCTATTATACTCCTGATGGCAATTATATTCATGAAAAAGGAATTAAGCCTGACGTAAAAGTAGAGCTGGATATTGAGGCAGCTCAGGAAGATGGTAGTGATAATCAGCTGGAGCGGGCAATAGATGAGATGGAAAATATGATCTTTGTGCGTGAATTTCAGGATAAAAAGGCTGCAGGAGAGTAAAAACGATCGGGATAAATCATTGATATTTAGGAGCTGAAAAAAATGAGTATTTTTGAGATTATGGGACCGGCTATGATCGGTCCCTCCAGCTCTCATACTGCTGGAGCCGCCAGAATTGGTAGAATGGCCAGACTTTTATTTGCAGATAAAATTGACCGGGCAGTGGTTAAGCTGCATGGTTCTTTTGCAGATACTGCAGTCGGTCACGGAACTGATCGGGCAATAATTGGTGGGCTACTTGGATTTTTGCCTGATGATGAGCGGCTGCGTAGTTCTTTTGAGCTGGCGGATAAGCAGGGGATGGAATTTTCTCTGGAAGAAGTTAAGCTGAGAGAAGTGCATCCCAATACTGCAAAGATTGAGTTATATAATGAAGAAAATAATAAGAAGCTGGAAATTGTAGCTTCTTCCATTGGTGGAGGCCGAATTAAAGTTACAGAAATAAACGGCAGTCCTGTTGAATTAACCGGCAGAATGCCCACTCTCTGGATTCTACACCATGATCGGCCGGGAGAAGTTGGAATTATTACTTCAATTTTGGGCAGTTATAAGATTAATATTGCCTTTATGCAGGTTTATAGAAATCGAAAGGGTGATATTGGCTCCTGTATTATTGAAATGGACCATAAGCCAAATGAATATGTAATCAAACATCTAGAAAATAGTGAAGACATAATTCAGGTGCGATATTTACCGCGGATATGAGGTGGAGTTAATGGAATATGCTACAATAGAAGAACTTGTTTCCCTGGCTGAGGCCGCTGAAACTTCTATTTCGGAGATTGTGCTCCAGGTTGAAGTTGAAGAGGAAGAAATTACTGAAGCAGAGATCAAAAAATCAATGCTTGCCAATTTAAAAGTAATGAAAGATGCTGTTGCTTATGGCCGTCAGAATAATATTCAGACTGGTGGTGGTCTGGTGGGTGATGAGGCTCTAAAACTGGGACAGTATTTGACTGCGGCCGCAGAGTCTGAAAAAAATAATATATACAATAAAATTATTACTTTTGCTCTGGCAACTGCAGAAGTAAATGCTGGTATGGGTAAAATAGTTGCTGGACCAACTGCAGGTGCGAGTGGAATAGTTCCTGCTGTTATCTTAGCAATTGGAGAAGAAAATGATTTAAATGATCAGTCAATGTCTGAAGCACTTTTTACTGCTGCCGGACTGGGATATGTTGTTTCCAAAAAAGCGACTCTGGCCGGTGCTGCAGGTGGCTGTCAGGCTGAATGTGGAGTTGGAGCTGCGATGGCAGCCGGTGCGGCTGTGGAACTTAGAGGTGGTACCCCCAGAATGGCAGCTGATGCTTTTGCCATGGCTTTAAAAAATATGCTGGGGCTTGTCTGTGATCCTGTGGCCGGGTTGGTTGAGGTCCCCTGTGTAAAGAGAAATGCTTTTGCTGCCGCTCATGCCTACACGGCTTCGACAATGGCTCTGGCTGGAATTAGAAGTGTAATTCCCGCTGATGAAGTAATTATGGCTATGACAGAAATTGGAGATCAGATGCCTACCTGTCTTAAAGAAACTTCCCGTGGGGGGCTGGCAGTTACCCCAACAGCTCTTAAAATTAAAGAAGAACTCAGGGATTAAATTTTGTCTTAATTTGAATTAAAGAGGATGAAAACGGGATTAATTTATCGTTTTCATCCTCTTTTATAATAATTATAATTTATTTTTTAGTTCTGCAACGTCAGCAAAAACATAATCAAAGTATTTTTGTCCGGAAGCAAGATTTTTTATATCCTCTCTTTTTGTTTCTCCACTTAAAACTAAGATTCCTGTTATACCTGCATCGTGAGCCATTCGCATATCAGTATATAAACGATCTCCAACCATTGCCAGTTCTGATTTTTCTAGATCAAATCTTTTTAAAATATAATCAATAGTAAGTCCTGAAGGCTTACCTACTATTAAAGGCCTTTTTCCGGTTGATGCAGCCAGTAGTTCGATCATTGCTCCGGTATCCGGCTGAGTTTTACCTTCACTAAGAGGACATACCAGATCAGGATGGGTGGCTACATAGTCCACACCGGAGAGAATTAACTGGTGTGCATCCCAGAGTTTTTTATAAGTTAATGTTTTGTCAAAACCTAAAACTACAAAGTCAACACTGTCCGCTTTTTCTCTGATATTTTTCTCTTCATTTACAATCTGATGGCCAAAGCGTTCCATTTCTTCTCTTAAAGAATCTGTTCCCAACAAATAAATTCTTTTACCCTGCTTAGTGCCCTGTTCAGCTAAATAAGAAGCTGTAATCTCACCGGAATTAATAATTTTTTCTGCAGCAATATTAATATTCATCTGTTCCAGTTTCTGCTGATAATCCGCTCTGTTTTTAGAAGAATTATTGGTTAAAAATATGTAATCTCTATTTGTTGCTTCAACTTCTGCCAGGAAATCAAGACTTCCTTTAAGTATATCGTTTTCTAAATAAATTGTTCCATCCATGTCCAGTATAAAAAATTTAATTTCATTTAGTTCATTCATCTGCTGCCCCTTTCGAAATCTTAATTGTGTAATATTAATTAGCAGTGTAAAGCTGCTGAAGTTTTGTCTGAAGTTTTGTCTTATAAATAAATCTCATAGTACTAATTTATCAATACTTTCAACTAAATTCAAGTGTTAAATTAAAACCCGGCCGCAGAAAATGCAGCCGGGTAGTAATCAGTCTATTTTAGATTATTTATTCTCCAAATAGTTCAGTGTAATCCTGGAGAACTTTATCAGCTTCCTCATCAGCTTTGTTTAAAGCTTCTTCAGCAGTGGAAACCCCAGTAAAAGCTTCTTCAACTGCTGTATCAACAATATCTCTAATTTCTACAAAGTTACCTAAGAGTACACCATTAGCTGCAGGAGACTGAACTCCACTTAATACCTGCAGGAAAGCAGTTAGATAGTTAGGATTTTCGCTAAACCAGCGGTTATCCATTAGAGTTTTAACTGCTGCGTTTGTAGAGGGGAAATAACCGGTATCTTTGTGCCACTGAATAGTAACATCAGTTTGACTTAGATATTTAAAGAATTCTACAACTGCGTCATATTCTTCCTGGCTGTGTCCTTTCATTACCCAGAGTGAAGCACCACCAATAACTGAATTACCAATTCCCTGACCTTCAAACCGGGGGAGGAAAGTAGTACCAACTTCAAAATCAGCTGAGTCCATAATTGAACTTAAAGAAGAAGTTGACTGAATCAGCATAGCTACTTCTCCAGCTAAGAAATCCTGATTAGCAGAATATTCGCGGCCGCCATAAGCTACAACATCTTTTTCTACTAAATCTGTCCAGTAACCTAAAACCATTTTCGCAAAGTCACGATCAAGATAAACTTCAGTTGCTCTGCCGCTGCGGCCATTATCATTGTTGGCATAGGGTTTATTATGATAGGCATGCATCTGTTCTAAAATCCAGGCTGGCCAGCCAAAAGATAGTCCATGATTGGCAGCGCCACTATCAATTATTTTTAAACCCATTTCTTCAATATCTGCCCAGGTTTCCGGAACATCTTCTATACCAGCTTTGGCAAAAGCATCTTTATTGTAATAAAGCATTGCAGTTGAAGAATTAAAGGGCATTGAGTAGAGGTGACCGTCAACACTGTAGTAATTTAAAATTGGTTGAATAACACTGCCAAAGTCAATTTTTCCTTCTGCGATTTCATAAACAGGTACAATTGCTTCACTATCTAACATGGTCTGAGTACCTACTTCGTAAACTTGAATAATGTGGGGCGGATTACCTGAACGAACTGCAGAAATACCCTGAGTTAGAGTTTCAGCATAACTCCCGGTAAACTGAGCTGTTACATGAATGTCATCATGTTCTGCATTAAACCCATCAACAATTTTTTCTACTGCTGCAGTACGACCACCACTCATGGCATGCCAGAATTCCAGCTCGATTGTCTGAGCAGATACCATTGCTGCGCTAAAAGCAAAGAGAGTCACCAAGGTTAAAATGATAATAGATTTTTTTAACATAGATTTTCTTCATTTAAGTAAATAAATGAAGATCACACCTCCTTTTTTTGTTGAAAAATGAATCAGATTAGACCACTTATTTTGAGATCACCATTCAACTTCCCAAATTGAATACTGAAAATCTCACCCCCAGTTATTAATTATTTTCTGAAGTTAACCTCAGCTTATCCCTCCTTTTAGAATTTTAGTCATATTTTTATATTATTTGTCCTGCTGCATGGCAAAACCTTCGACAAGGCTTTTCTGCAGGGTCAAATAAACCAGTAGTGGTGGAATAACACCAATTATTAAAGCTGCCATAATTACATTCCACTCCGGCTGAGCGTCAGAGGGAATTAACATTTTGAGACCAATTTGAACTACCCGTACTCGGGCACTGTTAGTTGTAACCAGTGGCCAGAGATATTGATTCCAGACCCAGATAAATTCTATAGTAAATAAGGCGACTATATTACTTTTAGAAAGAGGTATCAGAATTGACAAGAGAAATCTAAGTGGTGTAATACCATCGATTAGACTGGCTTCCAGAAGTGATTCTGGTACTGTCATATAGAACTGTTTAAATAAAAGAACGCCTGTGGCACTGGCAAAAAACGGAATTGTTAAGGCATAATAAGTATCGAGCCAGCCCAAATTATCCATTAACTGGTAGGTTGGCACTATTCTAATTGGCAGCGGCAGCATATGGGTAATTAAAATCATAATAAAAAGCAGATTTTTGCCTGGGAAATCCCCAAAATAGACAAAAGCAAAGGCTGCCGAAACAGATAGAATAATTTTTCCTACAGCAGTAACTATCGAAATAAAAGAACTGTTAAAAAGAAGTTTCCCCATGTTTGAACGTTCCCAGGCTTCCCGGTAATTATTTATTAAGTTATCTCCCAGCTGTAATTTGGGTGGGGATGAATATACTTGATTAATATTTAAAGTACTGACCATAAATGCATAAATTATTGGAAAAGAAACTAAAAAAACAGAAACTATTAAAAAAAGATGAATAAATATTGTTGTAGTTTTTTTACGCTTCATTGCTCAGATCTCCCCTTTATTGATAAAATACTTTTTCTCCGGCATATTTAAACTGAATAATAGTTATTATTGCTACAAAAATAAAAAGTATTATTGACTGTGCGGATGCATAGCCGGTTCTCATACTCAAAAAAGCATCTCTAAATAATTTGTAGGTAACTATATCTGTAGCTCGAGCTGGTCCCCCCTGGGTTAAAACATCAACAACACCAAATGTTAGAAAGAAAACCTGCAGGGTATTCATAATCAACAGAAAAAAAGTGATAGGCGAAATTAAGGGAAAGGTAATTCGCCAGAATTTTGTAAAGGGACTGGCTCCATCAATATCAGCTGCCTCTAATAGTTCAGGTGAAACATTTTGCAGAGCAGCAATAAAAAAGATAAAGTTATAACCGAGCATTCGCCAGCTAGAGGCAATAATAATTAGAATAAATGCGGCTGTACCATTACTAATCCAGTCAAAATTTAAAGTTGTGAGTAATTTAATATAATAAGCCATGATTCCCACATTAGGATGCATTAAAACTCCCCAGATAATTCCAGCAAAAGCAAAGGAAAAAGCAAAGGGCCAGATTAATAAACTTTTATAGATTTTAGCACCTCTGATGTTTTTATTGGTAACAACTGCCAGAATTAAAGCTGAGGCAATAGAAATAAAAACTGTAATTGCTGTAAAAACAAGAGAACGAACTAAACTGTTCCAATAGGCGGAAGAGGTTAAAAGCCGCTGAAAGTTCTCCAGACCAACATAGATTTGTCTGTTGCCAAAGGGGGTAGAGCGAAAAAAACTTAAGTAAAGTGACTGGAGCGAAGGATAGATCAAAAAGGTTGTAACTATAATGATTGATGGTGCAATTAAAAGATAGGCTAAATAACGATATTTTTTAGCAAACTTACTATTCAATCTGATTACCTCCCAAAAGTAATAATATTATGAATATTTAAAATAAAAAAACAGAAGATGCTAATTCTATATTTCGCTGTTAGAGAAAAAAACCCTGCCTTAAATTTATAAAACAGGGCTTAAAATTTAATTTTTTTGACTGTATTCAATTCTATGCAGCAAATAAAAATAGCTGAGGCCAGCAATGAGCGAAATTGCACTCCCAAAAGCATACATGGCTGCTCCTCCAGCACCATCATAAATCATACCGCCCAGTAAACTACTGACAACGGTGCTGACACTGATAATTGAGGCATAAAGATTTTGACCGGTTGAACGAAATTTCTCTCCTACAAGTTTTGAAATATATCCAACAGCTGTGACATGGAATAAAGCATAAGTCAGACCGTGAAAAAGTTGAGTCAGTAAAATTAGAATTGGTGAAGACCAGATAGCGATTAAAAACCAGCGAAAAGCAAAGGCCATTGCCGATAATAATAATACCTTCTTCAGTTTAAATTTTTTCAAAAATATATCTGCTTTTTGAAAAATAATTAGTTCACTTCCTGCTGCAATAAACATTCCCAGGCCCAGCAGAGTTTCTCCTCCACCGATTGATTTAAAATAAATTGGAAAATAAACAAAATTTGCAGTTAATGGAGCCTGAATAAAAAATGTAAAGATTAGAAAGTACAGCAGATCTTTATTTTTAAATAAGAGTTTAAAACTGCCCATACTGGTTACTTTAATGGTTCGATTACTTTTGGGTAATTTGTAGGCAAAAAACAGGGATAAAAATAATCCTGCAGCTGCCAGTAAAAAAGTAGTTTCAGACTGAGTCCGTTCTATAATCCAGCCAAAGGGCATAATTCCCAGCATATAGCCAAGTGATCCCCAGACTCTAAACTGGCCGTACTGTTCTGCTCGATCCCCCAGATGATTTAGCAGGAGAGAGTCTGACAGAGGGACAATTGAGCTGCTGAAAACCATAAAGAAGCTGTAGAGAATAAAAATAATTAAAAAACTCTGGCTCAAAAGAAAACTGAGAGAAAAAAGAAGAGTCCCGGTGATAGTAAAAAGTAATATTTTTTTATTGGCTTCAAAATAATCAGACATCATTCCCCAGACCGGTAGAGCAGTGATCGCCAGTGTTTTGGCAACTGATGTCATCAGACCAATCTGAGTTGCGCTGAAGCCAATTGATTCCATATGAATATTAATGTAAGTAGTTGCTGCTACATAAATATAATAGATAAAATAGTATGATTTAAATAAGATAGTAATTCCTTCTTTCTATAGGTGCTTATCATAGTATAAGCATTTTAAATCTTTTTTGCAAGCATATTTAGTAAATTGATTTAACTTTTAAATTAAGTTGTGAAAGAATATTCAAAATTGACAAATAATTAAAATATATATATAATTATAAATGCAGAGGAATCAAAATTTGTAATATTTTAGTTTCTTTGTAGTTGGAGATTAAGAATTCCAAAATATATCTAAGGGGGGATGGACTAAAAGTAAAATTTTTTGTTCAAAATCTAACAAGGGGAGTGAATTATTTAATGAGAAAACTGACTTTTTTAATGGTGATTTTATTTGCTTTTATCCTGACATTTTCAGCTGCAGCTCAGGAGCCAGTAACTATTGAATTCTGGCATGCCATGGGTGGCTACAATGGTGAAATTGTAAATACTATTGTGGAGAGATTTAATGAAAGTCATGATGATATTCAAGTTGAAGCCCAAAATACAGGTAGTTATAATGATACTTTAACTAAAACACAGGCTGCAGTTCAGAGTGGATCAGCACCTCATATTGTTCAGATTTATGAGATTGGAACTCAGGTTATGCTTGATAGTGGTATTATAATTCCTGTAGAAGAATTAGGAAGAGAAGTGGCTCAGGATGACAGCTTCGATTGGGGTAAATTTTTAATTCCTGTTTCTAATTATTATAATGTAAATGGCCAGCTGAATTCAATGCCTTTTAATTCATCTACACCTATTTTATATTATAATAAAGATGCTTTTGAAGAAGCAGGTCTGGATCCAAATGATCCTCCACAGACTTTTGAAGAGTTAAAAGAATATGCTCGTAAACTTACAATTCGTAATGAAGATGGAGATGTAGAGCGTTATGGATTTACCTTAGGTATAGTTGGCTGGTTTGTTGAACAGATGACAGCTAACCAGGATGCCTTACTTGTTAACAATAATAATGGTCGTGATGGACGAGCTACTGAGTCTTATTTAGATCGGGAACCAGTAGTGAGATTTATTGAACTCTGGAAAGAAATGGTTGATGAAGGTATAATGTTAAATCCAGGTCGCGGCTGGGATGGAGCCAAGCAAGCCTTCCTTTCTGGTAGAGCTGCAATGATGATTGAGTCAACCGCACAGGTTACTAACTTTACCAATAATGCTGAAAACGATGGTTATGAACTGGGTACAGCTTTCCTACCTCGTCCTCAGGGCGTAGATCGTGGTGGAGTTGTAATTGGTGGAGCAAGCCTCTGGGCTGTAAGAGACCATCCTGAAGAAGAACTTAAAGCTGCCTGGGAATTCTTAAGTTTCCTTTCCGAAATGGAGCAGCAGGTATACTGGTTTGAAAATACCGGTTATTTCCCGGTAACAAAAGCAGCTGTAGAGCATGAAATGAATGGCCAATTCTTTGCACAGAATCCAAACCATTTAACTGCATTTCTACAGTTATTATTGAGTAAAAGATCTCCTTCTACTCAGGGTGCATTAATTGGTACCTTCCCTGAAGTAAGACAGATTGTGGAAGAGGCAGTAGAAAAGACTCTGCAGGGAGATATGACTCCTCAGGAAGCTATGGACGAAGCAGCTTCCAGAGTTGACAGATCATTAGAACAGTATAACTCACTATATGAATAAAAGGCATAGAAAGTAGAAAAGTTTGTTATGCCTCTTAACCCCTTCCTCGCTTATTGAGGAGGGGGATTTTTCCATTAAAAATTAATAATCTATAAATTACTAGATATTCCAGGGGAGGTAGAAAAAATTGAAAGAACAAGATTATGACTCACATTTTTCGGTTCCATATTTATTAATATTACCGTCAATGATTATTTTAACTCTTTTTTTATACTGGCCTACAATCCAGTCTGTGATTTTAAGTTTATATCGGACAGCTCCATTTGGTGCCCGTAGAATTTATTCCGGCTTTGATAATTATATAAATTTATTTACTGATCCAGTTTACAGAGCAAGTCTGCTCAGATCAGCCGTTTTTGTTTTAATTACTATTTTTGGTGGTCTGGCTGTATCTCTAATTTTGTCTGTGCTGGTTAATCAGAAATTGAAGGGGATTAAAATTTACCGGACTATATTTTTTATACCTTATGCTATTTCTCCCACAGTAGCCGGTTCTCTCTGGGTATTCCTTTTAAACCCGGTAGCTGGTCATGTGAATTACTTTTTAGATCTTTTATTTAATGTTCAGGTGCCCTGGCTGACCAATGGGTTTTTTGCTTTTATAGCTATTATAATTGCAACTATCTGGAAAAACATGGGGTTTAATATTATATTTTTTCTGGCTGGGCTGCAGTCAATTCCAGACAGTGTTTATGAATCTGCCAGAATTGATGGAGCGAATTCTTTTCAAATTTTTAGAAAAATAACTATTCCTCTGCTTTCTCCTACAACTTTTTATCTAATTATTATGAACATTATTTTTACTGTTTTTCAGTCTTTTGGTATTGTAGATATTATGACTCAGGGTGGACCTGCAGATGCTACTAATATTGTAATCTACAAATTATACCGGGATATGTTTGTTAATTTCCGTCCGGGACTGGCGGCAGCACAATCAGTAATTTTGCTTATTCTGGTATTAATAGTAACCTTCTTCCACTTTAGATTTGGCAGTAGAGGTGTTCATTACCAGTAAAAGATAAAAAAATTCTGATAAGATAAAATTAATCAATTTTAAAATCAACTAAATTATAAAAGGAGAAATATTATAGAAGGAGTGGTTATCTGATGCGCAAATCTCGAAAAGATTTAATAAATAAAATTTCAACCCATCTGCTCTTAATGGTAATTAGCTTTATAGTTTTAATGCCTATTTTACTGGCATTAAGTGTAAGTTTTCAACCCAGAGCGCAGATTTTTTCTTATCCACCGTCATTGATTCCGGATAAATTATATTTTGGCAACTATATTAATGCCTGGAATTTAGTCAATATGGATCGGCTGCTAGTTAACAGTCTTTTAGCTTCGGCAATTGTAATGTTTGGTAAACTGGCTCTTGGAGTTTTAAGTGGTTATGCATTTTCTCACTTTGAATTTAAATACAAAAAAACACTGTTTTTTGCTATTTTATTTACTCTGATGCTGCCGATGCAGGTAAGAGTAGTTCCCCTATTTGAATTTGTCAGTAAACTTGGCCTGGCAAATACATATTCAGGATTGGTTCTTCCTTTTCTGGCAAGTGCAACAACAACTTTTTTAATGAGGCAGCATTTTTTGACAATTCCCACCTCTCTTATGGAGTCTGCACAGCTCGATGGCTGTGGCCCTTTTAGGTTCTTATTTCAAATTCTGATCCCGCTTTCCGGTCCAACTCTGGCCGGTCTGGCAACAGTAAATTTTCTAGTTATGTGGAATGCTTATCTCTGGCCTTTAATCATTTTGAATTCTGACGAAATGAAGGTTGCCCAACAGGGGGTAAAAATGTTATTCACCAGTGCTTCAGAACGAGACTGGGGACTAATTATGGCTGGTACAATCATGGTGGTTATTCCAACTTTAATTGTTTTTTTGCTGGCTCAAAAGTTCTTTGTTAAAGGTATTGCGACTCAGGGACTGAAAGAATAAACTTGCAGCTTGTTTAAAAAAACTGTATTATAATATTAAATTTTAATTAAGATGGATAGAGGAAGTGATAGTTTTGAGGACAAAGATTATTGGACACCGCGGTGGAGCAGCTGGCTATCCCGAAAATACTCTGGCAGCTTTTAAAAAAGCTGTTGATTTTGGAGCTGATGGGGTGGAATTTGATGTACAGCTGACCAGGGATGGAGAAGTAGTGGTAATTCATGATGAATTAATTGACAGGACAATGACCGGAAGTGGTCTGGTTAAAGATTATACTCTTGCTGAACTGCGTGAAATGAGTGCTGGAGAATTTTTTAGTCCTGAATTTAAAGCCGAAAAAATTCCAACCCTGGCAGAAGTTCTGAAAGTTGTTAAGGGGCTGGAAGTAATTAATATTGAATTGAAAAATTATCTCCCCTACCCTCGACTGGAGGAAAAGGTCTTAAAACTGGTTGATCAGTTTGGATTAAGAGAACAGGTAATCATTTCTTCTTTTAATCATTACAGTCTGCAGAAAATAAAGAGATTACAGCCGGAAATGAAAACCGGATGTCTTTTGATGTCAAAAATGATAAATGCTGCTGATTATGCATTTAAAAGAGGCTTTAATGCTTTGCACCTCCATTTTTTAACAGCTGACCAGGAGGTGGTCGAAAAAGCTCATTTTATGGGTCTGCAGCTGAATGTTTACACAGTTAATTTTCCCGATGCAGTTGTCGGGCTGCTTGAAAAAAAGGTTGATATGATTATGACTGATGACATTGAGATGGCTCTTGAAATCAGAGATAAAATTGAGAACAAGTCCTGAACCAGTCTTTGAACCAGTCTTAAAGTATAGCTTTTTAAGTTTCAATATTCCTCTTAAATTTTTAATCAAAACTTAATTTCTATAGTTTGAATTAGCTGTTAATCTTTATTATAATTAATTTAGAAGGAGATAAACTTAAATAGATTGATCTTCCGTTTTGAGGCGAAAATTTAAGAGAGGTGAGCAGTTATGTTAAGAAAGCTCAAAAATCTCGAAGGATTTACTGTTCAGGGTCGTGATGAAAAGCTGGGTAAGACAAAAGACTTTTATTTTGATCAACATCGTTTTGTATTGAGGTATCTTGTTATAGATACAGGTAACTGGCTTAAACACGAAAAAACCTTAATTTCTACAGATTCATTTGAGGAAATAAATTATGATAATCAGGAAATCATTGTCAATCTGACAGCAGAAGATCTGGAAGCAGGACCAAGTATTCAGAAAAACAAACCAGTTTCCAGAGTGATGGAGGAAAAAGTAGTTAAACATTTTGACTGGCCAATTTACTGGACAAGTCCTCATCCTGCCGATGGACCTGCTATTCAGGCAGGCAGCATAATTAGAGAGAAATTATTTAATTTCGAGAATCTAACTGATGAGGAAAAACAGGCAAAAGAGAAAGAAATCGAATCCAATCTGCGCAGCTTTAACGAAATTCGTGGTTATCACATTCAGGCTCAGGATAAAGAATTTGGCCATTTAGAAGATCTATTTGTTGACGAAGAAAACTGGGTGATTCGCTACCTGTTAATCGATACTCGAAATATTCTGCCTGGAAAAGATGTTCTGATAGCACCGGAGTGGCTGCAGAATATTAGCTGGAATAAAGAAAAATTATATGTCAGCAAAACCAGGGAAGAAATTAAAAATGCTCCGGAGTATAGAGAAGAAAGCAGCGATTATCTGGTTGATCGTAGGTACGAAGAAAAACTCTATAATCACTATGATGAGATTAAATACTGGCAGCAGTAAATTTCAAATAGAATTCAAATAATTATCTAATAAACACTGTTAGGATTTTAAAAGTGAGATATAAAAACAGCAAATTAAAAGAAGAGCCCTCTGAGGGGCTCTTTTTTTTATATAGGAAATTATGCTTTTGCAGGAATGTGGATAACCTTGTTGCCAGGAAATTATAACTATAATATTTTTAATGATGATATTTTTATTCCAGAAAGTAATTTAATTTAAGTCTTTAAATTAATAATGATTATTGCTATAATAGAAGAGCAGACTAAACATACATTCACTTATTTATTAAAAATGTCAATAATTTTACTGAAAATTATTTGATTTAAATATATAATAGTTAATTAACCATTGATTTTGAATTCAGTGGTTAAGAGTTTAATTAGTTTGCAAATTATATTTGGGGGGATTATTGTGAAAGAAGGACAATTTAAATTAAAGGCCCCTTTTGAGCCAAAGGGTGATCAGCCTGAGGCGATAGAAAAATTGGCTGAAGGAATAAAAAAAGGATATCGTCATCAGACTCTACTTGGTGCGACAGGTACCGGAAAAACTTTTACTATGGCCAAACTGGTGGAAGAGGTAAACAAACCAACCCTGGTTATTGCTCATAATAAAACTCTGGCAGCTCAGCTGACCAGTGAATTTAAAGAGTTTTTTCCTGATAATGCTGTAGAATATTTTGTTAGTTATTATGACTACTATCAGCCTGAGGCTTATGTACCTCAGACTGATACCTATATAGAAAAAGATGCTTCTGTTAATGACGAAATAGAGAAACTCAGACTTTCGGCTACCACTTCACTTTTTGAGAGGCGAGATGTGCTGATTGTGGCCAGTGTCTCCTGCATTTATGGTCTGGGTTCGCCGGATGATTATTTAAATCTTTCACTTGATTTGAAAGTGGGCAAGATAATGGATCGCAAGGATATTACCCGGAGCCTGACATTTATGCAGTACAGCCGCAATGATATGGATACCTCACGCGGCCACTTTCGGGTTAAGGGAGATGTTGTTGATATTTTTCCTGCTTATCGTGACATTGCAATCAGAGTGGAACTTTTTGGAGATGAAATTGACAGAATTACAAGAATTAATACAGTTACAGGTGAGGTTGAGGCCGAAATTAATGAGATGACAATTTATCCGGCCAGTCACTTTGTTACTCCAGAAGATAAGGTTGAAAGGGCAATTAAGACAATTTCAGCGGAGCTGGAAGAGAGACTTAAAGAACTGCGTGCAGAAAATCGACTGGTTGAGGCTCAACGGCTTGAACAGAGAACCCGATATGATCTGGAAATGCTGGAGCAGATGGGTTTTTGCTCAGGGATTGAAAACTATGCCCGGCATCTTGCTGGTCGTGAACCTGGTTCCAGACCGATGGCTCTTTTAGATTACTTTCCTGATGATTTTATGGTAATTATTGATGAGTCACACATGACAGTTCCTCAGATTGGTGGAATGTTTGCTGGTGACAGGTCTCGTAAAGAAAAGCTGGTAGAATATGGATTTCGTTTACCGTCAGCTCTGGATAATAGACCGCTAAACTTTGAGGAGTTTGAAGAGGTTGTACCCCAGGCGGTGTATGTTTCGGCAACACCTGGTCCTTACGAAGAAAAAAACAGTCAGCAGATTGTAGAACAGATTATTCGACCGACTGGACTGGTTGATCCCGAAATTGATGTTCGACCAACCAGGGGCCAGATTGATGATCTGCTAGAAGAGATCCGTCAGGTTGTAGGAGATGAAGAGAGGGTCCTGGTTACTACTCTGACTAAAAAGATGTCAGAGGATCTGACTGAGTATCTGGCTGAAGCAGGTATCAGAGTCCGCTATCTACATTCTGATATCGACACAATTGAGCGTTCAGAGATCATTCGTGATCTGCGCCTGGGTGAATTTGATGTACTTGTAGGAATTAATCTGCTGCGTGAAGGGCTTGATCTGCCTGAAGTTTCTCGAGTGGCAATTTTAGATGCCGATAAAGAGGGGTTTCTGCGTTCTGAGCGAGCGCTGGTTCAGACTATTGGGCGTGCTGCTCGTAATGTTGGGGGTAAGGTGATTATGTATGCTGATAAAATAACTGATTCAATGCGGAATGCTATTGATGAAACAGAGAGAAGAAGAGAGATTCAGATTCAGCATAACAAAGATAATAATATTACTCCGGAAACAATTATTAAACCTGTTCGCGAAGTAGTGAGACCGGTTGAGATGGTAGTTTCTGAGGATAAGAGCCGCTATTATGATAAAAGTCAGGATAATGAAGATCCGGATGATAACAGTCAGAATTATGATCAGATGAGTCGTAAAGAAATTCAACATTTAATTATAGATCTGGAAGCTGAAATGGAAGAAGCAGCTGATAATCTGGAGTTTGAAATAGCTGCTCAGATTAGAGATGAAATTGAAGAATTAGAAAATAAATTATAATCGGGACCGGTTATCTGTAGAATATACTAAATAACTATAAAAATTAGATGCAGATATTTTTCAGGTAACTGGTGCCTTAGAAGAGGTGTTATTATAAATGGGATTAGATCGTTTGATAGTTAAGGGTGCTGAAGAGCATAATCTTAAAAAAGTAGATTTAGATATACCCCGGGATGAACTTGTGGTAATTACTGGACTCAGTGGTTCTGGTAAATCTTCGCTTGCTTTTGATACTATTTATGCAGAGGGGCAGAGGCGTTATGTAGAATCACTTTCTGCTTATGCTCGCCAGTTTTTGGGACAAATGGAAAAGCCAAAGGTGGAATATATTGAAGGGCTTTCGCCAGCTATTTCTATTGATCAGAAAACAACAAGCCGTAATCCACGCTCAACAGTTGGTACAGTAACTGAGATTCATGATTATTTGCGCCTGCTTTATGCCAGAGTTGGGGTTCCTCACTGTCCTATCTGTGGTAAAGAAATAAAGTCGCAGACGGTAGATGAGATTGTGGATCAGGTGCTTGAACTGCCAGAAAGAACAAAAATTCAGGTGCTGGCCCCCATTGTTCGCGGGCGAAAAGGTGAGCATGAGCGTACTTTTCTGCAGGCTCAGCGCGATGGATTTGTTAGAGCCAGAGTTGATGGTGAGACAATTTTGCTTGAAGATGCAGAAAAGCTGGATAAAAACTTTAAACATGATATAGAGATTATAGTTGACCGCCTTGTAATCAAGGCTGGGATCAGAGAACGACTGGCTGATTCAATAGAAACAGCTCTCGATTATGCAGAGGGTCTGGTAATGATTGACGAAATAGAAGGAGAAATTACAACTTATAGTGAAAAATTTGCCTGTCCAGAGCATAATATCAGTCTGGAAGAAATGTCACCTCGTATGTTCTCATTTAATTCTCCTTATGGAGCCTGTGAGAATTGCGATGGACTGGGAGTAAAAAAAGAATTTGATCCAGATTTAATCCTGGATAAAGATAAATCGATTGCTGATGGTGGAATTATCCCCTGGGCCAGCTCATCCAGCCGCTATTACCCGGCGCTGCTGGAAGCAATGGCCGCTGAGTATGATTTCAGTCTGGAAACAAAAATTGAAGATCTGGATTCTGAGATTATTGACAGGTTGGTTTATGGTGATGACAAAAAGATTACTTTCCCATATACAAATCGTTATGGTCGGACCAGGGATCATACCACCAGGTTTAAGGGGATAATTGGCTATCTTAAAGAAAGAATGAATAAATCTGACAGTGCTTCGACCCACCGGAAAATGGAAAGGTATATGAATGAAATTCCCTGTCATGTCTGTGAAGGCCAGCGCCTAAAACCTGAAGTCCTGGCAGTTACAGTTGGTGGAATTTCAATAGCTAAATTTAGTTCGTTTACTATTAAAGAAGCCCATGAATTTCTACAGGGAGTAGAGCTGGATGATAGACGAGCAAAAATTGGTAAGGAAATTTTAAAAGAAATCCGAGAGAGATTGCGCTTTTTACTGGATGTAGGACTTGATTATCTGAGTCTTGATCGTTCGGCCGGAACACTCTCTGGAGGAGAAGCGCAGCGGATCAGGCTTGCTACTCAGATTGGATCAGGATTAATGGGAGTTTTATATATCCTCGATGAACCAAGTATTGGTCTTCATCAGCGTGATAATAATCGTCTCATCAGTACTCTGGAGCATATCAGAGATCTGGGTAATACAGTAATAGTTGTTGAACATGATGAAGATACAATTCGCTCGGCAGACTATATTATTGATATGGGACCGGGTGCCGGAAAACATGGTGGTGAAATTGTTGCTGAAGGCAGTCTTGAGGATATAATTGCTGAAGAACGTTCACTGACCGGGCAGTATCTTTCCGGAAAAAAGAAGATCCATGTACCTGCAGATAGATATCAGACTGGCGAAAAATGGCTTAAATTGAAAGGAGCCAGACAGCATAATCTAAAAAATATTGATGTTGATTTTCCACTGGGAACATTCACCTGTGTAACAGGGGTCTCAGGTTCTGGTAAAAGTACACTAATTAATAACACTTTAAAAAGACAGTTGATGCGGGATATCTATGATTCAACCCTTCATCCAGGAAAACATGATTCAATTGAAGGGATTGATAATATTGATAAGGTGATTAATATTGATCAGTCTCCGATTGGCAGAACTCCTCGCTCAAATGCTGTAACTTATACTAAAGTTTTTAATTATATTCGGGATGTCTTTGCCAGCACTCCGGAAGCCAAGCAGCGCGGTTATGAGATTGGACGTTTTAGTTTTAATGTTAAGGGAGGACGCTGTGAAGCCTGTAAGGGACAGGGAATTGAGGAAATTGAAATGCACTTTTTACCTGATGTGTATGTACCCTGTGATGTCTGTAATGGTAAGCGTTATAATCGAGAAACTTTGGAAATTAAATATAAAGGAAAAACAATTGCAGATGTACTTGAAATGACAGTAGAAGAAGCACTTGAGTTTTTCGAAAATATCGAGCCGATTCGCCGCCGTCTGCAGACTCTTTATGATGTGGGTTTAAGTTATATTCGTCTGGGACAGCCGGCTACAACTTTTTCTGGTGGAGAAGCTCAAAGAATTAAAATTGCCAAAGAGCTGGGAAAGAGAAGTACCGGGCAGACTCTCTATCTACTTGATGAGCCAACAACAGGACTTCATTTTGCTGATATTAAAAAACTGCTTGAAGTACTGCATCGCCTGCGGGAAGATGGCAATACTGTAATTGTAATTGAACACAATCTTGATGTAATCAAATCAGCTGATTATTTAATTGATCTCGGACCAGAAGGTGGAGAAAAGGGAGGAGAAATAGTTGCCACTGGCACTCCGGAAGAAGTGGCTCAGAGCGAAAATTCTTATACCGGCAAGTTTTTAAAAGAAGTGCTCTAGACACCAGAGTCTGGATATTATTCCCAATAACTTTAATTAAATTATTCCTTTTACTGTAAATATGTAGTATAATAGTTATATAATATCACGAGGAAAGTTATAATTGAGGACTAAAAGGGAGGTGCAGCATTTGAAGAAGAGAGATAAGAGAGAATCGATGCAGGGCAAAACTGGAGAGTTCATTAGCGAAGAAAAGATGAAGGAACGGATTAAACAGCGGGAAAAAATGTTTGCCAGCGCTTTAAATGAGGCACCGATTCCAGTTATGATTCATGCTGAGGATGGGGAAGTTGTAATAGTAAATAATACCTGGATTGAAATTAGTGGTTATAGCAAAGAAGAAATCAAGACAATTTTTCAGTGGATAAAAAAAGCTCATCGCGGTAATATAAAAGAGATAAAACAGGAAATAAACAAATCATTTGCAGCTAATAAAAGTATTGGTGGCGAGTTTGAAATTCTCACAAAGGATGGAGAAAAAAGAATTTGGGATTTTAAAACAGCCCCCCTGGGACGTGATGAAGAGGGGCGTAAACTGGTAATCAGTACTGCTGTAGACATAAGCCGCCGCAAAAAAGCAGAAGCTGACCTGCAGAAATTAAACGAAATTTACCGAACTTTAAGTATGGTAAATCAGCTAATAGTCAGAGAAAGATCGCTGGAGAATCTGCTGGTAGAAGCAGCTCAGCTTACTTTTGATTACGGCAAATATAGTAATATTTGGATCGGTAAATTTAGTAAAGATCAGGAAAAATTAAAAATTTTAACTTCAACAGAACAGAATTGTGACTTAATTAGAAAGGGAGATAATTACAGCTTATTTTCGAAGGATTTAGGTTTTGATTTTAAGGATGCAATGATTAATAATAATCAGGATAAAGTGATTCAGAACAGCTGTCAGAATTCTTCTGGCTCTGAGTTTTCTTTTCCTAAACACTGTGGTTCCAGAGCTTTTTTTCTATTGGAAGTTATGGACCAACCCTGGGGAATATTTTCTTTTTGCTCAACTGAGGATGACGAGTTTGATGAAATGGAGATTAAACTACTGTCTGAACTGACAGGAGATATTTCTCTGGGAATTGAAAAGATTATTAATGAGCAGCTAAGACTGGAGTCAGAAAGGCGGTTGAAAAAAAGTGAGGAGAATTATCGCAGATTATTTGAAAATTCTCCGGTGGGGATTTTCAAAACTACATCGACCGGTCAGGTGAAAATGATTAACCCTCATATGGCTCAAATTTTAGGTTTTGATTCAATATCTGAAACTATAACTTATTATAATGATCTCAAAAATTCTCTTTATGTAAATTCTGAACGCCGGGATCAATTTTTAAACCAGATTAAAACAGAGGGTATGGTTGATAATTTCGCTTATCAGGCCTATGATCGGGAAGGGAATATTTTGTGGCTGGAAATGAATGCACGAGTCAGTCAGAAAGATGAAGACGGCAGTTTTATGATCGATGGATTCTGTCGAAATATAACTGAGCGGCGTCAGAGTGAAGCGAAAATTCGTTATCTCGGTTTTCATGATAAACTTACCGGGTTATATAATCGGGCTTTTTTAGAGGAAGAAATTAAAAGGGTAGACACATTGCGTCAGCTGCCGATTAGTATAATTATGGGTGATTTAAATAATTTGAAATTGATTAATGATACTTATGGTCATGCCAGTGGAGATAGATTGATTAAAGAGGCTGCTGACATTTTCCGAAAATCATGCCGGGATGAAGATATAGTTGCCCGCTGGGGTGGGGATGAATTTGTTGTGTTATTACCTCAGACAGATAGGGCTGAGAGTGAAGATATCATTAAAAGAATTAATGCTTATTTAGAGCAGGAGGCTGGAGAACTGCAGGTTTCTATTTCACTGGGGACTGCTGCTAAAACAGATATTGAAGAGGATTTGATGGTTGTTTTAGGTAGGGCAGAAGATAGAATGTATAAAAATAAAATTGCCAGCAGAAAAAGTGCACGCAGTAGTGTATTGGCAGCTTTTTTAAGTTCGTTAAGAGAAAAAAGTTCAGAAACTGAAGAACATGTACAGAGGATGAGTAGTCTCGCGGCTGATTTTGCCCAGAAAATTGGACTTTCTAGCTCTGAGCAGGACCGGCTTTATCTTTTAACTCAAATGCATGATATTGGTAAAATTGCAGTACCGGAAGAAATATTAAACAAAACAGAAGAGTTGAGTGATGAAGAATGGGAGATAATCAAAAAACATACTGAAACTGGTTTTAGAATAACTTCTAACATCGAAGATTTTGCCCATATATCTTCCGAAATACTGCATCATCATGAGTGCTGGGATGGTTCAGGTTATCCAGAAGGAATCAGTGGTAAAGATATCCCACTCCTTTCACGGATGCTGACAATAGTTGATTCTTATGATGTAATGATTAGCGGCCGACCTTACAAGAAGGCATTGACTAGAGCTGAGGCTTTAGCAGAACTGAAAAGATTTGCCGGAGTTCAGTTTGATCCAGAATTAGTGGAAAAATTTATTGAGAGTTTAGATTAGCTAATATTATATCATTTATTTTTAAAAGATTGTTTTGTAACAGTTGAAGAAGTAATTATTCACAAATTAAGGTGATATTTATGACAGACAATGAAAATAGAAAAGAACACATAGAAGCACAGCTCAAGGAATTACCCCGACAGCCCGGTGTTTATTTAATGAAAGATGAGACCGGAATGATTATTTATGTTGGTAAAGCTAAATCTTTACGCAGTCGGGTAAGATCATATTTCCGTAAAAATGATCAGACTTATAAGACCAGAATGCTGGTTAAATATATAGATGATTTTGATTATATTATAACTGATACAGAAGTTGAAGCCTATATTCTAGAGGCTAATTTAATCAAAAAACACCAGCCCAAATTTAACATCCGCCTTAAGGATGATAAAACTTATCCCTATATTAAAGTGACTAAAAATGTTGATTTTCCAAGGGTGTTTAAAACCAGAATTGTAAAAAATGATGGAGCAAAATATTTTGGCCCCTTTGCTGATGTTGATGCAATTTATAAGACTCTTGATGTGATCAAAGATATTTTTAAGCTTAGAAGCTGTAAAAAGGAATTGAAGGCAGATGATCCAGAAGATCGCCCCTGCTTAAATTATCATATTGATAAATGTCTTGGTCCCTGTATTGGAGCTATCAGTAAAGAGGATTATCATGAGCTGATTGACCAGGCCTGCCTTTTTCTCTCCGGGCGTCAGGTGGAGCTTAAACATCAGGTCGAGGAGAAAATGAAAGAAGCGGCCGCTGAAAGAAATTTTGAAAAAGCAGCTCGTTTCAGAGATGCCCTGGAGGCATTTGAAAAATTAAGTGAAAGTCAGAAAGTAATGACAGATAAAAATGTTGATCAGGATGTGGTGGCCCTGGTTCAGGGAGAAGAGGATAATGCCTGTGCTCAGCTGCTTTTAGTCCGCAATGGCCGTCTGATTGGACAGGAATACTTTATTCTTCAGGGAACTGAAGAGGAAAGTGAAGCAGAAACCATGGCTTCATTTTTGCAGCAGTATTATGAGCAGGCAGCTGGAATCCCTGATGAGCTCTTATTAAATACGGAAATAAACTATCAGAGTTTACTTGCCGAAAGACTGGCAGATATTAAAGGTAAGAAAGTAAGCATCCAGTACCCGCAAAAAGGTGATAAGAAAAAAATGCTGGAGATGGCTGAACGAAATGCCGAACAGAATTTAAAGAAGGAAGATATTCGCAGCAAATATGAAAAACAGCGTACCTCAGGAGCTGTAGAGAAGCTGGGAGAAATTCTGGAAATGGAAAATGATCCCTATCATATTGAGGGATTTGACATCTCAAATATACAGGGTACAGATTCTGTTGCTTCAATGGTTGTTTTCAAAAATGGACGACCTTCCAAGCAGGATTACCGGCGTTTTAAAATTAAAACTGTGGAAGGACCCGATGATTTTTCCAGTATGAAAGAAGTGGTGGAACGCCGCTATGCAAGACTTTTGCGTGAAGATAGAAAACTTCCGGATCTGATTCTAATAGATGGTGGTAAAGGCCAGCTTAATGCAGCCTATGAGATTTTGGAACTCTTAGGTATAGAAGACCTGCCGATTATTGGTTTGGCTAAAAGAGAAGAAGAGATCTTTAGGCCTGGAGAAAGTGAACCGATCACTTTACCTCACCATACTCCTACTCTGCAGCTGCTGCAGCGGGTAAGAGATGAAGCCCACCGCTTTGCAGTCAGTTATCACCGCAAACTTAGATCAAGGCGTCTGACCCATTCGATGTTAGATGAGATTCCAGGAGTGGGAGAAACCAGAAGGAATGCCCTGCTCCAGCACTTTGGTTCTCTGGCAAAAATAAGAGAGGCTAAAATCTGGCAGCTTAAACAGGTGGATGGAATCAGCGGCAAAACAGCGCGTAAGATCTATGATTATTTAAGAGAAAATATGAGAGCCTATTGATTTCAGGCTTAAAAGAGGTGAAGATTATGGATTTTAGCAGAGATGAAAAGGGACGAATAAAAAGAGATAGTTTAATTGAGGAAATAAGAAAAGAACTTAAGCGATTATATTTTCTTGAACAAATTAACAATATAGATTTAAGAATTGATTTATCTAACCATTTTTCTAAACTGACAGGAATAGAAACTGATATAATAATATTAAACTCTGCTAAACCATTATTGAAATTTCAGGTTTTGAAGCATGGAAAACCAATATATGTAAATGATGATTTTGACTATCCAGGTTATTTTTCTAAAAGTCTGAGGGAACACTTTGATTTTAAATATTATAAGGAATATCATTATCAAAAGATGAGAGAAAGATTAACTAAATCAACTTAGGTAAACTGAATTTTGATAAGAGGATGTGTTATACATGGTAGATAAAGATGTGGTTTTAAAATATTTATAGATTTTTTATTTTTTTTGCAGGAGAATTAACTTCAGTGTTGAATATGTAATATAGAGAATCTGATATATCACAGAAAAAATTAGGAAGTGTTACTATGGCAATTAATAAAAAAAGCCTGACAGATCAGGTTTATTCAATGTTAAAGGAAAAGATTTTAAATAGAGAGGTAGAACTTGGAGAGCAGTTAAATACCAGAGAGATTGCCGAAGAGCACGGTATTTCTTTGATGCCTGTTCGTGATGCTCTGCGTCGTCTGGCAAATGAGGATCTGGTTGAAAATAAACCGCGAGTTGGCTTTTTTGTTAAGAATTTTTCGGAAGCTGAAGTCAATGAAATTTTAGAGGTCCGCAAAATGCATGAAATTTACTGTCTTAAAAATTATTTTACTGATATTAATAGAGAAGTTATTTCTGATCTAAAAGATAAATTTGAGAATGGGCATAAAAAGTATTTTACCAGTTATGACAGTAAATTGCACAAAGAAATTGTGCTAGCCTCTCATAACGATTATTTAATTGACAGCTATCTAAAAATGATAAATCACTATACAATGCTGTTTAGTTATTTAAATTATAAGCGTTCGGAGACTTCTCATCAGGAGCATATTGATTTGATTGACTGTATTTTAAATGATAAAAAAGAAAAAGCAATGGAAATTTTATACCGTCATTTAGATAGAGTTGAGATTGCTGAAGATGCAGCAATAAAAAGAAGAGCTTAAAATTTGATGGTAAAAATGCAAATTTTATTTGCATTTTGTTGCTAAATGTTGTAATATTAAAAATAGAAAGAAAATAAAGGCAACAGAATAATTAAAAAATCTTTATTTAACAAATAAAGAATATTTTTTGCTCAACTCTGATATATCACATATCAAATAGTAGATAAATGATATCAGTAAAAGTTATTAATAAAATTTTTATTAAGATTATTCAGGCAGGAGTTGATTCTTGTGCAAATTAAAAAAATTGAACTTTTTAAGGTTCCACCCCGCTGGCTTTTCCTTAAAATTACTACTGATCAGGGGTTATCTGGTTGGGGAGAAGCAATTGTAGAAGGGAAAGCTGATACAGTAAGAGCAGCAGTAAAAGAAATGGAAAGCTACTTAATTGATAAAAACCCAATGCAGATAGAAGATATCTGGCAGACTTTATACAGAGGTGCTTTTTACCGGGGAGGGCCTGTTTTAATGAGTGCAATTGCTGGTATTGATCAGGCACTCTGGGATATCAAAGGTAAGTATCTGCAGCAGCCTGTTTACGAGCTGTTGGGAGGAAAGGTTAGAGATAAAGTTAGAGTTTATTCCTGGATTGGTGGAGATAGACCTGATAATGTAGCTCAGGCGGCTCAGGAAAAAAAGGATGCCGGATTTACAGCTGTTAAAATGAATGGAACTGAGGAATTACATTACATAGATAGTTATAAAAAAATTGATCAGGCAGCTGCCAGAGTTGCAGCTATTAGGGAAAAACTTGGCCCTGATTTTGGAATTGCAGTTGATTTTCATGGAAGAGTACATAAAGGAATGGCTCGAATTCTGTTTAAAGAATTAGAACCCTATCGTTTAATGTTTATTGAAGAACCAGTACTGTCTGAAAATATAGAAGCACTGGCTACAATGGATACTTTTGGAATTCCAATTGCTCTGGGAGAGAGATTATTTAGCCGCTGGGATTACAAAAAAGTTTTTGAGCTCAATAAAGTTGATATAATCCAACCTGATCTATCACATGCAGGTGGTATATCGGAGGTTAAAAAGATTGCAGCAATGGCTGAAGCCTATGATACAGCAGTAGCTCCTCATTCTCCACTGGGACCAATTAATTTAGCTGCCAGTTTGCAGATTGATGCTGTTACACCAAATGTTTTCATTCAGGAACAGAGCCTTGGTATTCATTATAACCAGGGAAATGGCCTTTTGGATTATTTAGTAAATAAGGAAGTATTTAAATATAAAGATGGATATGCGGAAATTTCTGACCAGGCTGGACTTGGTATAGAAATTGATGAGGAGCTGGTAAGAGCGGAAGCAAAATCAGCCCATAACTGGAAAAATCCTGTCTGGCGCAACCAGGATGGAACTATTGCAGAGTGGTAAAAATTTTAATTGCTTATTGTTTTCTCTAAACCATAATTAGGAGAGAAGAAAATGAATAAAATCAAATCCGAAATTATCAGTCAGGGTAAATATCTTAATGAAGCAGAAATTGATAAATATTTATCTGAACTGACCAGAGATATAATAGATGCAAAAATAAATAACCTCTTACTTATTCCACCTGATTACACACGTAAATCATCAGCTCTGGGACCAATAACTGAGAAATTATATTTTAAGCTGGTTGAACAGGTTAAAAATATTGAAATTTTGCCTGCATCTGGAACCCACGATCCAATGGACAGAAAAAGTCTTAAGTCTATGTTTGGGGAAATACCCTCAGATAGATTTTTAGCTCATAACTGGAGAAGTGAAACAATCAAAGTTGGCGAAATACCAGCTGCTAAGATGAAAGAATTTTCTCAGGGAGAATTAACTGAAGCGATTCCCTTAGAAATTAACAGGCACCTATTTGATGATAAATATGATCTTATTATCTCTATTGGCCAGGTTATTCCACATGAGGTTGTAGGGATGGCAAATTATACTAAAAATATTGTAGTTGGCTGTGGAGGAGATCAGATAATTAATAAATCACATTTTCTGGGAGCTCTTGCCGGAATGGAAAAAATAATGGGAAAAGATCATTCTCCGGTTAGGAAGCTTTATGACTACTGTCAGCAGAAATTTTTAGCTCAACTTCCGCTTTTATATTTAATGTCTGTTAACTCGCCAGTAGGAGACAGCAAAACTGGTTTGACAAAGATTAAAGGTATTTTTGCTGGAAGTGAGAGAGATAGTTTTGAAAAGGCAGTTGCTTTGAGTCAGCAGCAAAATATAATAAAAGTAGAAAAACCACTGGAAAAAGTTGTAGTTTACTTAAAAGAAGATAAATTTAAAAGCACCTGGATTGGTGGTAAGGCAATTTATCGAACCAGAATGGCAGTTGCCGATGGGGGAGATTTAATTATCATTGCTCCGGGTATCCATAAGTTTGGAGAAGACAAAGAAATAGATAGACTGCTGCGTAAATATGGCTATCGGGGGACAGAAAAAACTCTGGAGAACTTGCATAATAATTCGGAGTTACAGGAAAATCTTTCGGCAGCAGCCCATTTGATTCATGGTTCTTCTGAAGGCAGATTTACAATTTCACTGGCGTCGCCAAAATTAAGTCAACAAGAAATTGAAGCTATAAATTTTAATTATTTAGATTATCAGCAAACAATTGAAAAATACAAAATAGATGAGTTAGAAAATGGTTTTAATAATGTAAATGAAGAAGAGATCTTTTATATCAACAATCCTGCTACAGGATTGTGGGTATATCAAGATAAATAAGTAAAACAGGAGCAAGTTTATAATCCTATAAGCCCTTTAAAAAATCTTGGTGCAGGAGGTGGTAGTTTAAAAGAGGGGAGATTCATAGTATAATATGTTTGGTCAATTTATTTTAATTAATTAACTTAAACTAAAAAATATCTTACAGGAGGAAATTATCTTGAGAAAAAATTTAATTATTAACTTATCACTTGCTCTATTATTGGTTTTAACATTCACAGTGTCTACAATGGCGGCAGAATATACTATTAATGCTGGTATCGGTCTTAACGATAAATCCGCTCAGTACAAGTCTCTGGAATTCTTTAAAGAATTAGTTGAGAAAAATAGTGACGGTCAGATTGAAGTAAACCTTTATCACTCCAGTCAGCTTGGTGACGATAGAGAGATGATGGAAGCTCTGCAGATGGGTGTACAGGAAATGACCTGTCCTTCTACAGCTCCTATCGCTCCTTTTGTTAATGGATTTAAAGTCTTTGATTTACCTTTCTTATTCCCAACTCACGAAGCAGCAGACTATGTTCTTGATGGACCTGTTGGTCAGGATCTATTAAAGCAGTTAGAAGATGTTGGTATTGTTGGTCTGGCATTCTGGGAAAATGGATACCGTCAGTTAACAAACAGTGTTAGACCTGTTGAAACTCCAGAAGATGTTAAAGGTCTAAAAATTAGAACTATGGAAAATCCAATGCATCTGGCTGCCTGGAAAGAAATGGGAGCTAACCCTACACCAATGGCATTTGGTGAGTTATTCTCAGCTATGCAGCAGGGTGTTGTAGATGGTCAGGAAAACCCATGGGGTACAATTTACCTACAGAATTTCTTTGAAGTACAGGACTACACAACAAACACAGGACACGTATATTCTCCATTTGTACTTATGATTTCCAAGCAGTTCTATGACAAATTACCTTCTGACTTACAGGATGTAGTTTATGAAGCTGCTCAGAAAGCTAAAGATCACAACAGAAGAACAAACAGAGCAATGAACGCTGAATACTTAGAAAAACTGAAAGATGTTATGAATGTAACTATTTTAACTCCTGAGCAAAAAGCTGCTTTCCAGGAAGCTGTTCAGCCAGTATACGATCAGTTTAAAGATGAAATTGGTGCAGACTTAGTTGAAGAAGTACAGGCTCAGGTAAAAGAATTTCAGGCACAGCAGTAATTAGTCTGATATTTTAAGCAAAGAATCTTTAGAAGAATAATTAACTGATGAAGGGGGAGCTAATCCCCCTTCATTTTAAAATTCAAGCCAAATGGGTTTAAAGGGGAGAATATTATGGAAGACAAAGGGTTTTCTAATTTATTTTTTAGCATTTATAAATTTTTATTAATTTTATTAACTCTGGTAATGTTTATTATTGTAGGAGCAAATGTTTTCAGCCGTTTTGTTTTAAACAATTCACTTGGCTGGGCAGATGAACTGTCTCGATTTATTTTTATCTGGATTTCATTTCTGGGGGCTGTACTTGCTTATAATACTGATGACCATGTTGGTTTAAATTTTGTAATAGCAAGAATTCCATCAGCAAAAGTACAGAACATAGTAAATCTTATTTCTGATATTTTAATTTTACTGGTCGTATCATTTATAACCTATTATGGCTATATAGTGGCAACTTCAGCTACCAATGTATCACCTGCTTTATATATACCAATGAGCTATGTTTATTCGGTAGTTCCAGTTAGTGGTCTAATGATGGTAATAATTAATTTATCAAAAATCAAAAAACATATTGACTTATTTAAAGAAAATGAAAAAGAAATATCTGTTTCGGCTGAAGAATATGGAGGTGCTGAATAATGCTCTGGTTATTTTTAGGAACTTTATTTACTTTTGTACTGGCAGGGATACCTGTAGTATTTAGTCTGGGATTATCAAATATCGCAATTATGAATGCAATGGACCTGCCTTTTATGGTGCTTCCCTCAAAAATGATCTCCGGTATGAATAGTTTTCCACTGCTGGCGATTCCATTTTTTATGTTTGTAGGAGAGGTTATGAACCGTGGTGGAATTGCAAAAAGACTGGTTGATTTTGCGGATGCAATTGTAGGGCATATTACTGGAGGTTTAGGACATGTAAATATTCTGGCCAGTATGTTTTTTGGTGGGATTTCTGGTTCTGCGATTGCTGACACAGCTGCTATTGGTGGATTACTGATTCCACCAATGATTAAGCAGGATTATCCAGCTGATTATTCAGCTGCTATTACTGCTTCCTCAGCTGTAATTGGAATTATTATTCCTCCCAGCATTCCCTTTATTTTATATGGAATTATTACCAGTACTTCTATTGCCAGATTATTTTTGGCCGGTATTATTCCCGGTATTATTGTTGGGCTGGCTTTAATGATCACAACTTATTTTACTACTAAAAAACATGGTTATGGTCATATAGTTGAGTCCGAACAGGTAGCAGAATTTACTCTGGGTAGACTCTGGAAGACATTTAAGCGGGCCTGGCTTGCTTTAACAATTCCGGTACTTGTTGTAGGTGGAATATTAGGTGGTATTTTTACTGCAACTGAAGCGGGAGTTGTGGCAGCTTTTGTGGCTTTATTACTCGGTCTTTTTGCTTATAAAGAAATTACAGTAAAAGATTTACCCGAGATCTTTTTGGCTACTGCTAAAACAACTGCAATTGTATTATTTTTATGTGGAATGGCAATGGTAACTGCCTGGCTTTTAACAATGGCCCGAGTACCATTTACCTTATCAAATCTGCTGACTTCAATTACTAATAGTCCAATCGGAGTTTTATTAATTGCCAATGTTTTGCTATTTTTAGTAGGTTTTGTAATGGATTTAACCCCTGCAATGCTGATTTTAGCTCCGATTTTACTGCCGGTTATGGAATCAGTTGGTGTTGATCCTGTTTATTTTGGAGTTATTATGTCGATCAACCTGGGTATTGGTTTAATTACACCTCCTGTGGGAACAGTACTTTATGTTGCAACCGGGGTGGCTAATATAACATTAGAAGAACTTGTAAGGTCAATACTGCCCTTCTTATTTACTCTGCTGGCAGTACTGGGATTACTACTTGCTTTTCCCCAGTTAGTAATGTTTATTCCTAATTTAGTAAGTTAATTTTAAAAATAACATAAGCTATATTACTAGCAAGATTGGTTAAATAGATTTTAATTAGTTAGAAAAAGTTAATTAAGTGTAAGTGTTTTTAATAAGGAGTTGATTTTATTGCTTAGAAGTCAGGAAATTAGAAAGCAGGGTCCGGAAATTGATGCTCTGCGTATGGGAATGGACTGGAAAGCAGAAGATTTAGATAAAATGCAGATTGTAATTGCCAATACTTATGGCAATGGTCATCCAGGAAGTTTTCATCTTGATAAATATGTAAGTTTACTAAAAAAAGAATTAAAAGAGATTGATGTGATGGGCAGCAGAATGACAACCTCTGATATCTGTGATGGAATTGCCCAGGGACATGATGGGATGAATTATTCCCTGGTTTCCAGAGAAATGATCGCTAATATGGTTGAGATTCAGGCAATGGCAGCTCCTTATGATGGGATTGCTCTTTTTTCCAGCTGTGATAAGTCGGTGCCTGCACATTTAATGTCGATAATGAGACTTGATTTACCTGCGGTTCATATACCGGGTGGCTCTATGGCTCCGGGACCAGATGGTTTGACTTTAGAAATGATCGGAACTTATTCTGCTGAGCTGCAGCGGGGTGAAATTACAGAAGAGGAATTTAAAGAATATCAGTATTCAGCCTGTCCCAGCTGTGGAGCCTGTCAGTTTATGGGAACAGCTTCTACAATGCAGCTAATGGCGGAAGCTTTAGGTCTTGCTTTACCGGGGGCAGCATTAATACCTTCAACAAGCCAGGCACTGTCAGAAATGACAAAAGAGGCAGGACATTATTTAGTTGAGCTGGTCAAAAAAGGTCTGAAACCATCGGATATTATTAGCCGTAAATCATTTGAGAATGCAATAATGATTCATGCTGCTATCGGAGGTTCTACTAATGCCTTACTCCATCTGCCGGCAATTGCGCACGAATTTGGAATTGAAATTGAACTGGATGAGTTTGATGAGATCCACCGTAAAATTCCCTTTATTGCCAATGTCAAGACCAGTGGTCAATATCCAACCCACTATTTCTGGTATGCAGGTGGTCTGCCTGCAGTAATGAAGGAGCTAAAAGATTACCTACATCTTGACCAGATGACTATTACTGGAAAGACTTTGGGAGAGAATCTTGCAGAACTGGAGAGATTCAGCTATTTAGAATATATGGAAAGTGAAGCACCTGCTAATCTGCCTGATGATGTAATTTATCCTGCAGCAGAACCAATTAATAACGAAGGTTCACTGGCTGTGCTCAAGGGTAATCTGGCACCAATGGGGGCGGTTGTAAAACATTCAGCCGTTGAACCGGAAATGCATAAATTTAAAGGTAAAATTAAAGCCTTTGACACGGAAGAGGATGCTATGGAAGCAGTTCTTTCTGGTGATATTGTCTCAGGTGATGCAGTAATTATCCGTTATGAAGGACCCAAAGGGACTGGAATGCCTGAAATGTTCTACACCAGTGAGGCGATAGCTTCTGATGAAGTTTTAAATACTTCTACGGCCTTAATCACAGATGGCCGTTACTCGGGAGCTACCCGGGGGCCAGCAATTGGACATGTTTCTCCCGAGGCAGTAGATGGAGGCCCCATTGCTCTGGTTGAAGATGGAGACCTGATAGAAATTAATATTCCAGAACGGAGTTTAAATATTATTGGAATAGCGGGTGAGGAAAAATCTGCCGCAGAAATTGAGCAGGTACTGGCCCGGAGAAAAGAGAAGTGGGTTAAACCTGAACTAAAGTTTAATAGTGGAACTCTGGGGCTTTATGTCCGGCACGCAGTTCCAGCTGCTAAAGGTGCCTATATTGGTATGGACTAATAAATATTTTGGTTTGGACAGAAAATTAACTATAAATCATTTTGCTATGAGGTGAAAAAGATGACTAAAAAAGTTAAATTAGATCCCCAGACGGCTTATCTGCAGGCGGCTCCAGCACAGTATATCAATGAAAAAGGAATTCTGAAAAAAGCTGGCGCCTATGTCAGTGAATGGGGAGAGAGAGTTTTAATTACTGGTGGTGTGAGGGCACTTAGAGCTGCCGAGGAAGATTTAACAGCTTCTTTAGACGAATATGGTATCTACTGGGAGAAGAATGTTTTTAAGGGTGAGGTTTCTCAGTCTAATATGGAGATTATCAAAGAAAAAGCAGAAAAGATGAAGGCTGATTTGATTATTGGAGTTGGTGGTGGTAAAGCAATTGATACTGCCAAAGCAGCTGCCGAAGATCTCAGACTTCCAGTTGCAGCTGTGCCGACAATTGCAGCTACCTGTGCGGCAGGTTCAGCCTTTGCTGTTGTTTATACAGAAGATGGTCAGTTTGAAAGAGATTATTTTATGACTCAGAATCCGAGACTGGTAATGGTTGATCCTGAGATTATTGCTGAGGCACCTGCTAAATATTTAAAGTCGGGAATTTTAGATTCTTTAGCAAAATGGTATGAGGGTAAAGCAGTAGAAAGTGGAATAGAAAATCCCAGTCTGGAAACTGTTGTAGCTATGAATCTGGCAGAAATATTATATAATAAAATGCGAGCAGAGGCGATTACAGCCGTCGAACAGTGTGAAAATAATGACTTGGGTCCGGAGTTAAAGGAAGTTATTGATCTAAATATTTATCTAACTACAATTATTCAGAGTCTGGGCCAGAATACTTCTCGAGGAGCAGCTGCACATGGTATTCACAACGGAATGACAGCACTGGCTGAATCCCACGAATTACTACACGGGTTAAAAGTAGGTTATGGAATTATTGTACAGCTTTATCTGGAGGAAAAGGATCAGGACTATATAGATGATGTGATTGAGTTTTTTAATCAGCTTGGTTTGGTTCCTTCCTTTAAAGGTCTGGGACTTCCGTTTACCGAGGAAAATCTTGCGAAAATAGCAGCTAAATCTGTCAATGATACAGTAATGCTCAAGATGCCCATTAAAGTAACCGAAGAGATGATAATTGAGGCTATGCAGAAGGTAGAAAAAAAGGTAAATTAGTAAGATTAAAAAAACGAAGTTGAAAAAGCTATAAATTATTTAAATTTCTCCCTCCGAGGAATTAACATTAAAGCCAGCCCATTTGGGCTGGCTTATTATTTTAGTCAGGATAATCCTTCGTATTTATAAAAAGACTGGAAGATTTTATCCAGACCATACTTTTCAGGTGAAAATATATATTCGGTGTTGCCGAGGAAAAAATAACCGCCTGGATTTAAGACCGAAGTAAACTTTTTAATCAGCTCGTCTTTCATGTCTTTGGTTAAATAAATAAAGAAATTGCGGCTTAAAATTAAATCCCAGTCGTTTTTAAAACGAGCATTGATTAAATCCTTCTGCTCGAAATTTACCATTCTTTTGATTTCAGAACTGAGAGCATAAGTTTTGCCATCACTGCTTTCTTTAAAGTATCTCTTTAAAAGCTTATCGGAAACATTTTTAAGAGAGTTTTCCTTATATTCAGCTCTGCGGGCGGTATCCAGAATTGTGTGATCTAAATCTGTAGCATAAATTTCAAATTTAGATGGTCTGATCCCCATCTCCTTTAAAATAATGGCCAGAGTATATGGTTCCGAACCATTAGAACAGGGAGCACTCCAGATTTTAACTTTTTCATTTGTTTCAAATAATTTTGGAAAAACATCTGACTTTAAAAACTCAAAATTTTCTGGATTGCGAAAAAACTCCGAGGTGTTAATGGTAAAATGGTTTAAATATGCATCTTTAAATTCCCCATCATTTTTGATTAAGTTAATACACTGATCAAAATCATCAACCTGATATCGGCGCATCAGGCTCTTAGTCCTTCGCTCAACTCGATCCAGTTTATAGCCATCTAAATCAATATTTAAAATTTCCTTAGCCTGATCTTTAAATTCTGTAAAAGTAATAGCCATTAAATTTATCCCTCCACGATTTCTGTAATTCTCCTGCCAATTTCATCTATTCTTTTAATTTCATGATAGGCACCAGCCTTTGCCGCCGCTGAAGGCATGCCATAAACAAGTGCAGTCTCTTTAGATTCTATTATACCATATCCACCCTGGTTTACAATGGCAGACATTCCTTCTGCTCCATCATGACCCATTCCGGTTAAAATAACTCCCAGGAGTCTATCTCCACTGAAGTTTTCAGCAATACTTTTCATCATATAGTCCACACAGGGGCGAACACCGTGCAGTCTGTCTTTCTGATTCAATTTAACTTTTCCCTGGGCGTCAATTTCTAAATGATAATCTCCAGGAGCTAAAAGTCCATGACCGGGTTTAAGCTGGTCGCCAGCTTCTGCCTCTTTAATTTTAAGGCCAGAAATATTATTCAATCTTTCAGCTAGAGTTTCTGTAAATCCCGCCGGCATATGCTGTACTATCACAAAAGCAGCCGGAGAATTTTTTCCGATATCTGCAAACAGCTTATTTAAAGCTCGCGGTCCTCCCGAAGAGGAGCCAACTGCCACAATCGGAAAACCTCGATTTTTTTTGATAACTTTTTTCTTAGCCTTCTTATTTGTTATTCTGCCTTTAGAATCAGCAGCAGCCTTCAATTTAAGCAGCAGTTCTTCTTTGATTGAGTCAATATTTAAAGAAATAGAGCCTGAAGGTTTGGGGATAAAGTCAAAAGCACCCAGCTCCAGTGCTCTAAATACTGTTTCGCGATTATCCAGAGCACTGACCATAATTACAGGTATTTCGGGATATTTTTCTTTAACAATTTCTAAGGTTTCAAGGCCGTTAAGTTCAGGCATTTCAACATCCAGCATCAAAAGATCTATATCAATTTTTTTGAGTTTGCGCAGAGCATCTTTACCGTTATAGGCAGTTGCCGCAACTTTGAGTTCTGAATCTTTTTCAATAGTATCCGAAAAAATTTTTCTCATAAAAGCGGAATCATCACAGATTAAAACTTTAAGCATGATTTTAACCTCCCTTATTATCTCTGTCTCTAATTTATATATTCTTTGTTTGCCCTAAAAAACCTCTTTAAATATCTGATTATTATCCTAATAATTATCGAATTTTGCTCAATCTGTCAAAAAATGTCTCAAAATATCTGGAGCCTCAAATGACTCTATGTTATAATATAGATAAAGAAACTTTAAAAGTAACTCTTTAATCAATTTTTATAAAAATGTTAACAGGAGTGAGACTCATGGAGCTTATAAATTGTAAAGAATGTGGTAAGTTGTTTTCTTCAGGTGGACAGAAAGTCTGTCCTGATTGTCGTCAGAGTGAAGAGGAAAAGTTTGAGCTGGTCAAGGAATATCTCTGGGAAAATCCTAATTCAACGGTTAAAAAAGTCTCAGAGGATACTGGAGTAGAAAAAGAATTAATTATTAAGTTTATGCGGGAAGACAGACTGGCTGCTGAGGGGCTGCTGGTTGACTACAGCCTGAAGTGTAAACGCTGTGGAACTGAAATTCAGTCGGGACTCTTTTGTTCAAGCTGTCGTTCCAAGATGATTAGTGACTTTAATCAGGGTTCTGAGCCAGAGGAAGAAAAGAAAAAAAGCAGTCAGGAAATGTTTTTAAAGGAACGTTTTAAAAGGAATAATTAGTTAAAATAATGAATGAAAAATTAAAGGACAAATAATCTGCTTTCTATTTAAGATTAAAATATTAGTTTAAAAATGCCAGGCTGAATGATCAGAGTTTATATTTTCAGTCTGACATTTTTGAGAAAGAATTTTCAAAATAATCTTTTAATTTAGTGAGGATATGATATAATAATAGTTGAAGTCGGATTTTTTTGTCTGAATTCTAATTCGATTTAGTTAAGTTAAAAAAGGAAAATGAGTTCAGTGGAGGTGGTAGCTGGATAGTATAAATTAGATTCTGTTTTCAACATTTGTTAAAGTCTGAATACAAAAATAAGGAGGACAAAAAATGTTATTGAAAAAAAGTGCTGTGTTGAGTGTTCTGGTTATGGTGGCTTTGCTTTTTGTCTTCAGTTTTTCAGCTCTGGCTCAAGAAGGAGAAGTTGAAATTTTTAGCTGGTGGACCGGTGGTGGAGAAGAAGAAGGTCTAAATGCTTTAATTGAACTTTTCAATGAACAATATCCTGATGTTGAAGTGATTAACGCTACAGTTGCAGGTGGTGCAGGTTCTAATGCTAAGGCTGTACTAAAAACCAGAATGGTTGGGGGTAATCCTCCAGACTCATTCCAGGTACATGGTGGTGCAGAACTGGTTGATACTTATGTTGAAACCGGTATGATGGAACCAATTACCGGCCTGCTGGAAGAATGGGGAGTAAAAGACAAATTTAATCAGCAGATTTTAGAAATGTCTTCTTATGAAGGCGAATATTATTCTATTCCTGTTAATGTTCACCGCTCAAATATTATGTTTTATAACAATCAGGTACTTTCCGAAAACAATGTTGAACCTCCAACAGATCTAGCAAGCTTTAAAGAAGCTCTGGCTAAGCTGGATGAAGCTGGTGTAGTTCCACTGGCACTTGGTGATACTAATAAGTGGCCTGCCGGTCAAATTTTTGAAACATTATTGGTAGCTACTTTAGGTCCTGATGGCTATAATGGTCTCTGGGATGGCTCTACAGCACCAGATGATCCTGCAGTCAGAGAAGCACTAGTTCACTTTAAAGATATTATGCAGTATGTAAATGAAGATCACTCTGCTCTTACCTGGCAGGATGCTACTCAACTGGTAAATGAGGGAGAAGCAGGATTTAATATTATGGGTGACTGGGCAGAAGGTTATCTTAAAACATTAGGCTGGACTCCCGGTGAAGAATTTGGCTGGACACCTGTGCCAGGCTCAGAAGGAACTTTTATAGTTGTAACTGATACCTTTGGTCTGCCAAAAGGTGCTCCTCATCCAGAAAACGCTAAGAAATGGTTGAAAATTATTTCCTCTAAAGCAGGTCAGGATACATTTAACCCAATTAAGGGTTCAATTCCTGCTCGTTTAGATGCTGATAAGAGTAAATATGATCCTTATTTAACAAGTGCAATGGAAGATTTTGCAAGTGATACTCTGGCACCTTCTATTGTTCACGGTTCTGCTGCTCCAGAAGGATTTATTACAGCAATGAATGATACAATTAACTCCTTTATTACAACTGGAGATGTTGATCAGGCATTTAAAAGCTTCCAGCAGAATTATGAGGAATATGTTCAGTAATTGATCTAGATTTATTTTAGATCTGGTTAAAATTGAGGTACTGATGCAGTAAACTATTTCGGTAGGGAATGCAATATCTCCCCTCCTGTAAATTTTCAGGAGGGGAAGATTTATTTTATGGAGTGATAGCTATGAAAAGAAAACATAAAGAATCACTTACTTCACTTGCAATTTTATCACCGTCAATAATTACTCTGGCAGTATTTGTCTATGGTTTTATCAGCCGCAGTGTTCAGATTTCTCTGCTTGACTGGGACACTTTTTCCAGTTTTATGCGGAAGGCAAAGGATTATGTAGGTTTAGAAAATTATGCCGGACTCTTTCGGGAAGCGAGGTTTCAGACTGATCTCTGGAACACCCTTTATTTTACTCTCTTTTTTATCCTGGGCTGTCTGGCAATTGGTATTTTACTGTCTTTAATTTTGAATAATAAGCCTAAAGGAGGATATTTCTTTCAGAATCTTTATCTTTTCCCGATGGCAATTTCCTTTGTAGTAACAGGTACAGTCTGGCGCTGGATTTTTGCTCCTGGTCGTTTACCCGATAATCCCCGGGGTATTAATCTGCTCTTTGAGCAGCTGGGGCTCGATGTTTTTCAGTGGGGCTGGTTTACCAGCACCGGTAACTTTTTGGGTTTCAATATTGCGCTGGTAGCTGTAATAATTGCTGCTGTCTGGCAGTACTCAGGTTATACAATGGCCATGTGGCTGGCCGGTCTGCGGGGAATTGATCAGCAGCTGATAGAAGCAGCCCGGATTGATGGTGCCAGTAAGTGGCAGATTTTTACCAAAATACTATTTCCAATCCAAAAGCCAATTACTCTTTCGGCGATTATAGTACTGGCTCACGTATCACTAAAAGCCTTTGCTTTAATCTATGCGATGACAGGTAGTGGACCAAATAATGTAACTGATATTCCAGCAGTCTATATGTTTGAGGCCACCTTTAGATCCAACCGCTATTCAACAGGTTCGGCAATAGCAATTGTACTTTTAATGATGGTTGGACTGCTGATTATACCTTATCTGGTCAACAGCTTTAAGGAGGAGTAAGCAATGGACGAAAAAATGACAACTCAAGAAAAAATAATTAGATATGCTATTTTAATTGCCTTTGCCATATTTTTTCTGATTCCAATGTATGTACTTTTATCTACCAGTTTAAAAAGTTTTTCCGAAGTTTCAATTAACACAATGTGGCAGCTGCCCGACTCGCTTTCTTTTGAAGGATTTAGAGAGGCTTTTACCAAATTGGCTCCCAATGTGTTAAACAGTTTTTATCTGGTAATTCCGGCCACTCTGCTTTCTGCCATTATGGGCTCAATGAATGGTTATGTATTATCACACTGGAAATTTAAAGGTTCAGATACACTCTTTGCTTTAATTTTATTTGGGATGTTTATTCCCTACCAGAGTGTACTTTTTCCTCTGGTCCAGTTTATGCAGACAATAGGACTTTATGGTTCAATTCCGGGTCTTATTTTAGTTCATGTTGTTTATGGTCTGCCAATTACCACCTTAATGTTTAGAAATTATTATCAGGATGTTCCGGAGGCTCTAACAGAGGCGGCAAAAGTTGATGGAGCGAATATTTTTAGTATTTATCGTCATATCTTTTTTCCAATTTCCATTCCGTCTTTTGTAGTAGTCTTTATCTGGCAGTTTACAAATATCTGGAACGAATTTCTCTTTGCTGTTTCTTTAACTGATACCCAGAGTCAGCCAATTACGGTAGCACTAACCAATCTGGCCGGAAGTCAGGTTGTAGAGTGGAATGTGCAGATGAGTGGAGCAATAATTACTGCTCTACCAACCCTTTTAGTTTATATTATTTTTGGTCGTTACTTTATTAAGGGGATGCTGGCCGGTTCAGTTAAGGGATAATTTTTACTTAAACTTAAAAATGAATAAAACAGAGATATACTCAGTCACTAATGGCTGGGTTTTATCTTTTTTAAAAGCTAAAAAATAATGTTTAACAGAATATGGTTTTAAATTACAGTTTTCAAACGAGCTTTTTCCGGGTTAAAATTATACTCTGAGAGAGGAATTGCAGCTTTTTTCAAGAAATAAATAAAGAGTGGTTAATTAGCTGTATATTTTTTGATATTTAAAATAGTAAGGCATTCTACTTAATTTATCTAAATTTATCACTAATAAAGTACTTAAAAATTTTTAAATTAGAGGAGTGAGTTGTTAATGGAGAAAATTAAATGGGGAATTTTAGGCTGTGCAAATATTGCTCGCAAGGCTGTAATACCAGGCATTATAGCTGCCGAAAATTCAGAATTATATGCTGTAGCCAGTCGGAGTCAGGAAAAAGCGGCTGATTTTGCGGAGCAATTTGGAGCTGCTGTCTATTATGATGATTATGATAAACTGCTGGCTGACGAAGAGATAGAAGCTGTTTATATTCCACTGCCCAATGGAATGCATAAGGAATGGACAATAAAGGCAGCAGAAGCTGGAAAACATATTTTATGTGAAAAACCACTTTCCGGAAAAAGCAAAGCAGAAGCAGAGGAAATGTTTGCTGCTGCCAAAAAAAATGGAGTTAAGTTGATGGAGGCCTTTATGTATCGTTTTCAGCCTTTTGTGGTTAAGCTCAAAGAAATGGTTGCTGACGGAGTTATTGGAGAGATTAAAGAGATTAAAAGTAATTTTGCTTTTGATATTAGTGATCGTGATAATGACATTCGCCTCAGTGCTGAATTAGATGGAGGAGCCTTAAATGATATCGGCTGTTATACTGTTAATATCTCGCGTTATTTAATGGGAGGAATGCCAACGAAAGTTGCTAATTTCTTTCAAAAAGAAACAGCGGCAGGTGTTGATTTAAGCGGAAGTGGTACTCTCTATTTTGAAGGCGGGTCTTTTGCCAGTCTTTATTACAGCCTCAATTCTTATAATGAGCAGGACCTGGAAGTAGTAGGGACAGAAGGTATAATTAGAGTACCAGGATTTTTCTCCTGGCTGGAAGAAAATTATTTTCTGCTGGATAAAAATGGTGAGGTGGAAAAGCTTGAAGTGGAAACCGGTGCTCAATATCAGCTTGAAGTGGAAGCCTTTGCCAGAGCAATCATTTATCAGACTGAGGTGCCGCTAAAAGTAGAAGAAGAAACATATGCCAACCTGAAAGTTATGGATGCTATGCGCAGATCAGCTGCAGAGGAGACAGTGGTTAAGCTTTAGTAAAGTTTTCACATTAATTTTTTGAGATTACTGGATTTTTTGCCTGAAATCAAATACAATAATAACAATAGAGTATTTCAGCTATTTTTAATAAAATAAGAAATTTGATTTTTTGCAGTCAGTACTGACAGGAGGTTGAATTGTGGAAATAGAAAAGGTTAATCAGATTATAGAAAAATTATTGGTTTATGGTGAGTCCAACGATCTGCTGGGAGACTGGGATCGAGTTGCGGCTCGTAATCAGATCAGAAGTATTTTAGATATTAAGGAAAGTCCGGCATCTGCTTTAACGGAAGAAGATTTTGAGATTCCCGCTGAGCCCCAGGTTTTACTGGATCCACTTTTAGATTTTGCAGTTGAAAAGGGACTGATTAAGGATCGGGTAACAGAAAGAGATCTTCTGGATACTAAAATTATGGGGGCACTGACACCTCGTCAGTCGGAAATTGGGCGTCGTTTTTATCAGACCGCCGAAAGAGAAGGAATCAAAAGGGCTACTAATGAGTACTATCATTTTGCTAAAGCAAGTAATTATATCCGCCAGGCCCGAATTGCCCGCGATTTAAATTGGAAGGCCGAAAGTGATTATGGTCAGATTGAGATTACTATCAATCTTTCCAAGCCGGAGAAAGACCCGGATGAGATCGCAAAAGCAAAAGAAGAACCTCAGAGTAATTATCCAAAATGTTATCTCTGTCTTGAAAATGTGGGATATCCAGGCAATTTTAGTCATCCTGCCCGTCAGAACCACAGAGTTGTACCTTTAAAACTGCAGAATGAAGACTGGTTTTTACAGTATTCGCCCTATGTTTACTATAATGAACACTGTATAGTTTTTCATAAAGATCATATTCCAATGCAGATTGATAAAAACACTTTTGCCGTACTGCTGGACTTTATTGACCAGCTGCCGCATTATTTTATCGGTTCTAATGCTGATCTACCGCTCGTTGGTGGTTCAATTTTAAATCATGATCATTATCAGGGAGGACGACATATTTTCCCGATGGAAGAAGCGGAGGCAGAAAAGTTTTATCAGCATCCAACCTTTCCCGAAGTTGAGATCAGCCGGGTTAAGTGGCCAATGTCGGTAATCCGTCTTAAAGCGGAAGTCAGAGAAGATATTATTAATCTGGCTGCTAAAATTTTAGATAACTGGCGTCAGTATTCTGATCCGGATCTTGATATTCTTGCTTTTTCTCAGGTTGATGGCAAACAGAAAGCTCATAATACAATAACCCCAATTGCCCGGAAAAAGAACGGTCACTATGAACTGGATCTGGTGCTGAGAAATAATCGTAAAAGCGAAGAATATCCGGATGGTATTTTTCATCCACATGCAGATTTACATCATATTAAAAAAGAAAATATCGGTCTGATTGAGGTAATGGGAAGAGCTATTCTGCCGGGACGGTTAAAGACTGAATTAAACTGGATTTCTAGTTATTTAAGTGGTGATCTGGAGCTGGACGAGTTAAAAATGAAGGATGGTCTGGGAAAACATTTAGACTGGGTTGCAGAGCTTAAAAATGAATATGGTATTAATTTAAGTGAAGAAGAAGCCGAGCGAGTTGTAGAAGTTGAAGTGGCCGGTAAATTCAGCCGGGTTCTTGAGGATGCTGGAGTTTATAAAAATAATTCAATCGGATATAAGGGTTTTGAGCGATTTCTGGAAAGTGCAGGTATCGAGGTCTCAGAACTATAATAAAGAAGGAAGTGTTGAGTATGAGTAAATTTAATTTAAGTGCAATTGATTCTTACAGTTATGAACCTTTAAGAAAACAGGTTTATAAAGTTCTGCGGGAAGCCATTTTAAAAGGTGAGCTGATGATCGGGGAAAAGATAACTGAGATGGAGATCGCGGAAGAGCTCAGTGTCAGTAGAACCCCGGTGAGAGAGGCCTTTAGAATGCTGGAACAGGAGGAATTGATTAATATTATTCCTCAGCAGGGTGTTTTTGTGGCTGGAATTGAAACCAAAAAAGAAATTGACGATATTTTTCAGCTCCGGACGGAACTGGAGGGGCTGGCCGCCTATCTGGCCGCCCAGAATATTGATGAAAAACAGAAACAGCTCTTAAGGGAATATACTGAGGAGCTGGAAGACTGTATTGAACATAATGATCAGCGAGGCTGTATCCGGGTGGATGTTGCTTTTCATCGAATAATTAAAGAAGCCTCTAATAATAAGTGGCTGGAGAAATTTCTGGATACACTTTTTGAGCAGGCAACTCGCTTCCGGCGGAGCAGTTTTTCCCGCCAGGGAAGGATGCAGGAATTTCTGGCCGAGCATAAGGAGCTGGCCGAGGCAATAGCCAGTGGCGATGCTGAGCGGGCTCGAGAATGTGCCGAAGAGCATATTAGGGCAGCCTGGCAGAGTATTATTACAGTTTTTGAAAAAGAGAATAGGTAGCAAAGAAATTTATGGCTGTAGAGAGATATCTCTACAGCCTTTTTATATATATAATAAAAAATACAATAAATAGATGTAGAATATCAAATCAACTATGGAGGTATAAACTAGTAAATGAAAAAAATGTTTAAACTAATGATTCTATTTTCTCTTCTCGTAACTTTGTTAAGTGGATGTTCAAATGGTGGCAATATTGCTGGTGACTCAGGATTGGATAATACAGGTGATAGTAATAATGTGATTGTAAGTAAAGAGGGTGGCGGAGAAGTCATTTTAGAAGAGGAGGATAGTACAACTACAAAATTGATGGCCCAGGCAGCTGACAGTTATTATTTTTCTCACTGGGAAGGTGATCTGAGTGGTACTAATAATCCAGAATATATAGATAATACTGCTCCCCGAGAGGTAACTGCAGTTTTTCTCAGTCAGGAAGAGAATAATCCGGATGGTACAGATGCAAATGGAGTTTTTAAGCTGATTAATTCCTGGGGAGAAAATTGGGGGGCATTTAACGATGGGTCCTATTATATAAGTTATGAGGCTGCGATTGCCAATAATCTCGATTTATATTTAATAGCTCCTCGTGATCAGTATCAACCAAAAGCTCTGGCGGTTTTCAATATCGAAGCAGCCTCACGTAAAGACGTTGAGATAAAATTTGAGACTGCCGATGGTAGTAAACAGCTCTATCCAGCATCTGCTCCCTATGATTATGATGGCAGTATGAATAATATTCCTGTCAATCAAAAAGGAGGAGCTTCTGCTTTTCCTGAAAATAATATTGCTCTTGATATTTCAAGTCTGCTGCCAATAAATGGTGAGATTACTCTAACAGTTACTAATTCAGGTAGTAGTGATATCTATTTGAATAACTGGCAGCTAGAAGAATATTCTGCTTATCCAGGTACTCCGGTGCAAACTTACAGTTCTAATCTTAGTTCTGAACTAATTGCTGCCGGTAACTCAAAGAGTTTTACAATGAATATTAATATTGAAACCAGTGTTTCAGCTCAAGCTGACAGCAGTTCCGGTTTGGATAGTTATGTTCGCGATTATACTGAGGCTGACTGGAGGAGCAGGGAAAATAAACATTTAAGGGCTCAGAGTTATCACAATGATAGTTTTGGCAGAGGTTTAAAAGAGCTATCAGCCGAAGAGATGAAAACTGCTCTGGAAAGTGGTATAGTAAAAACAATTGATGCTGGTGCTCTTGCAGGTGATCAAATTAAAGTTGCCGGAGAAGCAAGTCTGGATTATTCTGCTTCTGAATATTTTCCTCCGGTAGGAAATCAGGGCAGTGAAGGTTCCTGTGCTTCCTGGAGTACTGTCTATTACATGCTCGGTTTCTATCAAGCTCGAGATCAGGGTTGGGATCTAAGTGCAGCTGCAGTAACTGGAGTAGATCAGAGCCAATTAATGAGCCCAGATTTTATTTATCAGCTGATTAACGGCGGCCAGGATGGAGGAAGTTATTATACTGATAACCTGATGATGCTTGCCAACCTCGGAGCTGCAAGCTGGGCCGAGATGCCGGCTGATGATAGTGAATATCTAAGCTGGGGCAGTGAAGAAGCCTGGAGAACAGCGGCTGGCCATCGAGTTGATTATCCAATATATTATCTGCAGATAAATAATTATACAGATATCAAGGCAGTAAAAGATCTTCTGGATCAGGGATATTTACTTTCAGCAGCTATTGATAGTACCCAGTATAATAGTAATGGTATCTGGACAGTTGATAATTACAGCAACCCATATTTAGATCATGCCAATACAGTAGTTGGTTATGATGACTCCTATCAAAATAGTGTTGAAGAAATTTCTATTAAATAAAGATAGTTATGAGGTGACAACCAATGAATAATTTATTTAAAAACTCAAATAGCAAAATAATTCTGCTGTTTATTATCCTGATTTGTTTAAATGGAACTGCTGCAGCAATAAACTTAAAAGCATTAAATACGGAAGAAATCAGTCAGATAAAATTGTTTGAAAATCCTGCCGCCGGTCAGCGGTGGCAGATAAAAGTTAAGAATCCGGAACTTATCTCTTTGCTTTCTGAAGGTTATGAGCCGCTGAAAAAAAGAGAGCAGCTGGCAGGTGAAGGAGGAATTCACAGCTGGTATTTTGAGGCTGCAAAGAAAGGTGCAGCTCTGGTTAATTTTAACCTTTTAAATGCTGAAGCTGGGAGTTTAGTTAGCCAAAAAACTTATCTTTTTGCTATCAATTTACTGACCAGGGAAATAGCAGTGGATGAAATTTTAGAGCTTAAACTGGCGGAAAATCCGAGTACAGGTTATCGCTGGAGTTTAATAGAATCAGAGGCTAAGATTTTGGAGCTGCTTGCAGCTGATTATCAAAGAGATGCTGCTGGCCCAGAATCAGATGTTGAGGCAGCAGAATCTAAAATAGAGGGCTCCGGGCTGTTGGTTGGCCGGGGAGGAATTAAAAGCTGGACTTTTAGGGGAGCTGCAGCCGGCTATCAGCGCTTAAGTTTTGAGCTTGCCCGCAAAGGTGGGGAGGTAATAAAAACTGTCGATTATCTAGTTTTGGTAGAATAGAGATTAAGTAATATTTGGACCCTGCATCTTTGTCAGAAAAGGGATATTATGCTAAATGGATTAATTGCTGATCTTTATTCTTAAACTATCAGGATTTTTAAGATAATAATTAAATAATTATATTGAATTAAAAACGCTGTCTTTGCCGACAGCGTTTTTTGGATAAATACGAGTTTGATTTTACTGTTGATTCAGCTTTTCAAGTTCTGTAATAATATTTTTGATCGGCTCCGGGTGGCTGTAATAATAACCCTGTAGAAGATCACAATCCACAGCTTTTAATTTTTCAGCCTGGTTTATTGTCTCTACACCTTCGGCAACAACTTCTAAATTGAGACTGTGAGCCAGGGTAATAATTGTATTAACAATCGCTCTGTTATTGTTATCAGTAATGAACTCATCAATAAAAGACTTATCAATTTTTAGAGTGTTGATTGCAAATTCCTTAATATAATTTAAAGAAGAATAACCGGTACCAAAGTCATCAATTGAGGTTTTAACCCCAAGCTCCTGCAGCTGATTTAAAGCTTTAACTGTATAATCAATATTTTCAACAGTAGTACGTTCAGTAATTTCCAGTTCCAGATTTTCAGCTTTTAGACCTGTTTTTTGCAGGGTGGATTTTACTTTTTTTATAAAATCCTGACTTATAAACTGTTCCGGACTGACATTAACCGAGATAAAATAATTTCTGTTAAAACGATTATTTAATTTTTTTATTTCTCGACAGGATTCCTCTAAAACCCAGTCGCCAATTTCTTTAATCAGACCATTTTCTTCTGCCAGTGGTATAAAAACTCCCGGTGGAATTAGACCCTTTTCGGGATGCTGCCACCTGATTAAGGCTTCAAAACCAACTATCTTTTCCTTTCTGCTGTCAATAAAGCTCTGATAGTAAAGAGTAAATTGATTTTCAGCCAGTGCATTTTGCAGCTGGTTTTCCAGCCTCTTTTTTTCGGAGATATTATTATCGATATTTATCGAATAAAAAGCCATTTTGTTTGAGCTATTTCTTTTTACATAATGCATTGCCAGACTGGCATTTTTAATCATTCTTTCCGGGTTCTGACTATCATCAGGGTAAACTGTAACTCCCAGGCTGGAACTAATATAAATTATATGGTCCTCAATAAAATAATCACTATTAATGTTTTCTAAAATATTGGCCAATTTTTTCTTAATATTTTCTTTATCCGAATTGTGGCTTAGATGAAAATAAAACTCGTCTCCAACCCGGCTGATTACTTCCTTTTCTTTTAATTGAACTGATAGTCTTTCTGCCATTTTTTTCAAAATCTCGTTACCCACATTATGTCCAAAGCTGTCATTTATCGTTTTAAAATCATCAATGCCGACTGCACAGACATATATTTTTTCATTTTGATGTTCTTTTATATACTGATTTAGCTTCTTTTTGAAAAAATTAATGTTTGGCAGCCCTGTAAGAGCATCATTAAAACTTAAATCTTTAATTACAGCCATCATTTTATTGAAACTCTGGGCAGCTTCTCCAATTTCATCATTACTTTTTATATCAGAGCGGACATTTAAGTTTCCAGAAGCACCTTTTTTAAAAGTATTTTTAAGCTGAATAATTGGTTTAGCAATATTTTCTGCCAGGTAGATACTTAAAACAACAGCAATGATAATGGTCAACACCGTTATTATAATAATTATATTATTTACTTTTTCAATCGATTGATTAAGATAACTGTGAGGCAGTATACTTACCAGTTTCCAGTTATCTGTTCCGGGTATTGTCTGGTAAAAGGCATGTTTTTCCTCTCCATTTTCTTCAAAATGAAGATCTCCTTTTTTCTGGCCTATAATATCTGCAATAAAACTGTAATCATAAGCAAAAAAGCTGCTGTAATTATAAAAATACTGGTTTTTAATTTTTTCCTGCTCGGGATGAGCAACAATATTTCCTTCTGCATTAATAATGAAAGAATAAAGACCTTCTTTAGTATTTGTATAACGGTTTATGTAATTAGATAAATCTTTAATTTTAATGGTGGCTCCCAGCAGAGAAAGCTGATCCTGATTATTAATTGGGGCGGCAAGTACTATAATTGGTTCGCCCGTTGATTTTGAAATCAAAGGATCTGAAACTACAGTTTTTCCCTTTAAAACCTCCTGGAAATATCTACGATCACTGATATTTCCGGCTTTTTTCTCAATTGTAGTGCTGTAATTGCCTTTTTGGTCAGCTATAAAGAAGAAAAAATAGTTATTTTCTCGCTTGTTCAATTCAGACTGCAGATAGGTAAGTTTTTTCTCCCAGCTGTCGGACTGAATAATTTGTGTATTGGCATAAATCTCTAAATCTGCTTTCTTCTCTTCAAACCAGTTTGCCGTCAGTTCGGATTTTTGAGCGGTTTTATTTCTTTCGTTTTCAAAAATAATTCCCTGAAGTATAGAATTAAAACTATTTGTAATTGCAATAATTACAACTAACGCAAAAATGACAATGATCGTTAAAATCAATGTCATAATCTTATTTTTAAAGCTAAAATTTTTCATTTCTGACACCTGCTTTATTTATCTATCTTGTTCTTATAGTCCATAAAAATTAACCACTATTAACAATTATTCTTTATCCGACTAAAATATCCTGTATTTTTTATAAAAATAATTTAAAATATAATCCCTGTATACAAGGATAGAAAGTTGAGAAGCTATTTACACTTTTAAACTTTGGCTCTATACTAAATAGTACACCTTATAAAAGAAAAAACATTGGTACCTGGTATCCGGTAAATTTCTTCGGCTGCTCGGTACCTTCAATCACAAGAGAGAAGGAATGATTTGCTATGACTTTTACAAAAATGCCTGAGAAGCAGGGTTTGTACAGTCCAGAATTTGAACATGATGCCTGTGGTATGGGTTTTGTAAGCCATATTAAAGGTAGAAAGTCGCATCAGATAGTTGAACAGGCTCTGGAGGTGCTGGTCAATTTAAGCCACAGGGGAGCAAGTGGTAGTGAAGAGAATACTGGTGATGGTGCCGGTATTCTTATTCAGCTTCCTGATAGTTTTTTGAGACAGCAGATGGCGGCAAAGGGAGTATCACTCCCAGAAGTCGGAGATTATGGAGCAGGAATGGTTTTTCTGCCGCAGGCTGAGAAGAAGCGAGAAGAAATTAAGGAATTAGTTGAAAATATTGTTAGAGCAGAAGGACAGAAGCTGCTTGGCTGGCGTAAGGTACCGGTTGAGACAGCAGAAATTGGAAAATCAGCTTTAGAAGTAATGCCAGATTTTTATCAAATTTTTATTGAGAAGTCGAAAGAAGTAGAGCAGGGAATAGATTTTGAGAGAGTATTATATTTAATTCGCAAAAAAATTGAAAATAAAATTCGTAATTCAGAGTATAAAGGAGAACTGTATTTTGCCTCTCTCTCCAGCCGTACTCTGGTCTATAAGGGGATGCTGACTCCTGAACAGCTGGAAGGATTCTTTCCGGATTTAAGTAAGGCAGAAATGGAGACTGCAATTGCTCTGGTACATTCACGTTTTAGTACCAATACTTTTCCCAGCTGGGAGCGGGCTCATCCAAATCGTTATTTGATTCATAATGGTGAGATCAACACAATGCTTGGTAATCAGAACTGGATGCGGGCCCGGGAAGGGATTTTTGAGAGTGAGATCTTCAGTGATGATTTAAAAGAGCTGCTGCCTGTTATTGCCCCCGAAGGTAGTGACTCGGCACGTTTTGATAATGTTTTAGAGTTTTTAGCTCTAAATGGACGCTCGCTGGCCCATTCGGTTATGATGATGATCCCCGAGCCCTGGGAGCATAACGAAGAGATGAAAAAAAAGAAGCGGGACTTTTATCATTATCACAGCACCTTAATGGAAGCCTGGGATGGTCCGGCTGCAATGGCCTTTACTGATGGGACTCAGGTTGGAGCCGTACTTGACCGTAATGGTCTGCGTCCATCCAGATATTATATAACTGAAGATGATTTATTGATTTTATCCTCTGAAGTAGGGGTTCTGGAGCTGCCTGAAGAAAGGGTTATCAGCAAACAGCGCCTGGAGCCGGGAAAAATGCTGCTCCTGGACACCGAAAAAGGGCGAATAATTAATGATCAGGAACTTAAGAGAGAAATTGCTGCCGCTGAACCGTATGGCGAGTGGCTGCAGGAGGAATTAATTGAACTAAATGATTTAAAGTCTGAGTCAGCAAGTGACCAGACTAAAATTAAAGCTGCTGCAGAAGAGAGCCTGGATTCTGCCGAACTGGTTAAAATGCAGAAAAGTTTCGGCTATAGTTATGAAGATTTGCAGAAGATTTTAATTCCAATGGCCCGCGATGGTGTAGATCCAATTGGTTCAATGGGCAATGATGCCTCCCTGGCAGTTCTATCTGACCAGCCGCAGCTTTTGTATAATTATTTTAAGCAGCGTTTTGCTCAGGTAACCAATCCTCCCATTGATTCAATTAGAGAAAAGCTGATTACAGCTACCAATACTTTTTTAGGTTCAGAAGGGAATCTGCTGCAGCCTGCAGCTAAGAGCTGTCGGCAGCTGGAGCTTGAACACCCAATTTTAACAAATGAAGAGTTAGATTTGATTAAGCAAATTGAGCAGCCAGGTTTTAAAACCGCGACCCTCGATATTATCTTTGATAAAAAAGAGGAGAGCGGCAGTCTGGCTGCAAGAATGGAAGAATTATGTACTGAAGCGGAAGAGCTGATAGCTGAGGGAGTAAATATTCTGCTTCTCTCTGACCGGGGAGTAAACGGCACTAAAGTAGCTGTGCCAGCTCTTCTGGCAGTAAGTGGACTGCATCATTATTTGATTGAAAAAGGATTGCGGACTGAAGTTAGTCTGGTTTTAGAATCAGGAGAGCCCAAAGAAGTGCATCATTTTTCCGTTTTAATTGGTTATGGAGCCGATGCAGTAAATCCCTATCTGGCGTTTGCAACCCTGGAAGATCTGGTTGAAACAGGACATCTTGAGTCTTCTAAAGAAAAAGCTGTTCAAAAATATATTAAGGCAGCAGTTAAAGGTGTAGTTAAGGTTATGGCCAAGATGGGAATTTCTACTGTTCAAAGTTACAGAGGAGCTCAGATATTTGAGGCGATTGGGATTTCAAAAGCAGTTATTGATAAATATTTCTGCCGGACAGCTTCCAGAATCGGTGGGATTGGTCTGGATGAAATTGAAAAAGAAAGTATTATGCACCATGATAGTGCTTTTAAGGGTGTTAAAGTTGAAAAGGAGACTCTCGAACCCGGCGGTCAGTTTAGCTGGCGAAAAGATGGAGAAGAACATCTTTATGATCCGGAGACTATTTATCTGCTGCAGCGGGCAGTGAGAGAAAATAATTATGAGCTATTTAAAGAATACAGAGAAAAGATAAATGATCAGAGTTCAAAAATGCTGACTCTACGAGGCCTTTTAGAACCAGAATATCAGCCAGAGCCAATACCTTTAGAAGAAGTTGAGCCGGCTGAAAAAATCATGCAGCGATTTAAAACAGGAGCTATGTCCTATGGTTCGATCAGTCAGGAGGCCCATGAGGCATTAGCGATTGCCATGAATAGAATTGGTGGTAAAAGTAATACTGGCGAAGGAGGAGAAGATCCAGAGCGCTTTACTCCCGATGCAAATGGAGATTTAAGGAGCAGTGCAATTAAACAGGTTGCTTCCGGTCGTTTTGGAGTTGATTCGAACTATCTGGTTAATGCTAAAGAAATTCAGATTAAGATGGCCCAGGGAGCCAAGCCGGGAGAAGGCGGACAGCTGCCCGGAAAAAAAGTTTACCCCTGGATAGCTGAGACCAGAGGTACAACACCTGGAGTAGGACTTATTTCCCCTCCTCCTCACCATGATATTTATTCGATTGAAGATCTGGCCCAGCTGATTCATGATCTCAAAAATGCCAATCGGGAGGCCCGGATTAATGTTAAGTTGGTCTCAGAAGTTGGAGTCGGAACTGTAGCAGCCGGAGTAGCCAAAGGAAAAGCAGATGTAATCTTAATCAGCGGCTATGATGGAGGAACAGGTGCTTCCCCGCGGACCAGTATTCGTCACGCCGGTCTGCCCTGGGAACTTGGACTTTCGGAAACCCATCAGACCCTTGTCTTAAATGATCTGCGGGACCGTGTGACCTTAGAGACTGACGGCAAGATAATGACGGGTAAAGATTTAGCGGTGGCAGCAATGCTGGGAGCGGAGGAATTTGGTTTTGCGACAACCCCTCTGGTTGCTTTAGGCTGTGTGATGATGCGGGTCTGCAGTAAAAATACCTGCCCGGTTGGGGTAGCCACTCAGGACCCTGAACTGAGGAAGAAGTTTCAGGGTAAACCGGAACATGTTGTTAACTTTATGCGCTTTATGGCAGAAGACTTTCGCCGCGAGCTGGCAGCTTTAGGTTTCCGTTCGGTTAATGAACTGGTAGGTAGAGTTGATAAGTTGAGACAGGATAAAAAAGAAGAACACTGGAAAGCAAAAGGACTCGACTATGCTTCCATTTTATATCAGCCGGAAAAAGCAAAAGAAAAGTCGATTTACTGTCAGCAAAAACAGGATCACGGGCTGGAGAAGAGTCTGGATCTGCGAGAATTACTTAAACTGACTAAAAATGCTGTGGAAAATGGAGTTCAGCTGCAGAAGGATTTAAAAATTAAAAATACAGACCGAGTTGTAGGAACAATTATGGGCAGTGAAATAACCAAACGCTATGGTGCTGATGGTTTAAAGGAAGACACCATTCAGCTTAATTTTGAAGGATCAGCCGGTCAGAGTTTTGCAGCTTATCTGCCAAAGGGGGTCAGCTTCCGTCTCAAAGGAGACAGCAATGATTATCTCGGTAAGGGACTCTCAGGAGCAAAAATAATTGTTGAGAAATCGGAGAGCTCAAAATTTAAGGCAGAAGAAAATATTATCATTGGTAATGTTGCTTTCTTTGGTGCTACAGCTGGAGAAGCCTATATAGAAGGCAAGGCAGGCGAACGTTTCTGTGTCCGCAACAGTGGTGTTAATGCTGTTGTTGAAGGACTGGGAGATCATGGCTGTGAATACATGACAGGTGGTAGAGTTGTAGTTCTCGGTCAGGTCGGCCGTAATTTTGCTGCTGGTATGACCGGTGGAACTGCTTATGTATTTGATTTAGAGTCTGATTTTAAAGATAAAGTGAATCAAGAAATGGTTGAACTTGATTATTTAACTGAAACAGAAGATGAAACAGTTGTAAAGAAAATGATAGAAGACCATTTAAAATATACCGGTAGTGATCGGGCAGCGGAAATTTTAAATAATTGGCAGCACCTGCGCGAAAAGTTTTTGCGGGTTATGCCGCGAGATTATCAGCGGATGATTACAGCTATCAATAGTTTTAAGGATCAGGGATTAAGCAGAAAAGATGCTTTAATGAAGGCTTTCGAGGAAAATGCTCATGACGAAGCCCGAGTAAGCGGAAATTAAGACAGAGGAGGAGAATAATATGGGTAAAGCAACTGGATTTATGGAATATAAGCGGGAAGTTCCAAAAGAGCGCCCGCCTAAAGAACGTATAAATGACTGGCTTGAATTTAAAAATAAATTTAGCGAAAAAGCTGCTAAAATTCAGGGAGCCCGCTGTATGGAATGTGGTATCCCCTTCTGTCACAGTGGCCTTGATATCGGAGGCATGGTTTCCGGCTGCCCGGTAAACAATTTAATTCCGGAGTGGAATGATCTAATCTATAAAGGTAAGTGGGAAGAGGCAGTAAAAAGACTGCTTAAAACCAATAACTTCCCTGAATTTACAGGCAGAGTCTGTCCGGCTCCCTGTGAGGGTTCCTGTACTGTAGGACTCAATGATCCAGCAGTTACAATTAAGGCTAATGAATATCAGATTATAGAAAAGGCTTTTGCAGAAGGCTGGATTCAGCCGGAACCACCGGAAAAAAGGACAGGTAAATCAGCAGCAGTGGTTGGTTCTGGCCCGGCCGGTCTGGCTGCAGCTGATCAGTTAAATAAGCTGGGACATAAAGTAACAGTGTATGAACGTCAGGATCGAATTGGTGGGCTTTTAGTCTACGGTATTCCTAATATGAAGCTCGACAAGAAAAAAGTACTAAAGCGTCGGCTGAAGATTATGGAAGCTGAAGGAATTGAGTTCATTACAGAAACAGAAATTGGAAAAGATTTGAGCTTAGCAGAGCTTCAAGGTGGGTTCGACGCGGTGGTCCTCACCGGAGGAGCAACCAAGGCTCGCGACCTGGAAGTGCCGGGCCGTGAGGCAGATGGGGTCCATTTTGCCGTCGATTACTTAAAAGCAAATACAAAGCATATTTTAGGCGATCAAAATGAGGACTATATTTCCGCCCAGGATAAAGATGTAATTGTAATTGGTGGTGGTGATACTGGAACTGACTGTGTAGCAACTGCTATTAGACAGGGAGCCAAAAGTGTAAACCAGTTTGAAATTATGCCTAAATCACCATCTGAACGCCAGCCAGATAACCCCTGGCCGGAATGGTCAAAAACTCTGAAGGTGGATTATGGCCAGGAAGAAGCAATTGAGCTTTTTGGCTCTGACCCTCGAGAATTTCTGATAATGACAGAAGAAATTTTAACTGAAGAAGCTGAAGGTCAAAAGATTGTCAGTGGAGTTAAAACTGTTAAAATCAACTGGGAAAGAAATGATGAAAATCGTTTTGTACCTATAGAACAGCCAGGAACAGAAAAAATCTGGTCTGCTGATTTAATTTTGATAGCGATGGGCTTTTTAGGACCTGAAGAGACTATAATAGAAAAAGCTGGACTTGAACAGGATCAGCGTTCCAATATTGATGCAGAGTACGGAGATTTCAAAACTAATATTGATGGTGTTTTTGCAGCTGGAGATATGCGCAGAGGCCAGAGTCTGATTGTAAATGCAATAGATGAAGGTCGAAAAGCTGCAGCAGAAATAGATCAATATTTAAGTTAAATTTTATTGGTACCTGGTACAAAACGATTGTTTTGTACCGGGTTATGGAATATTAATTCACAAAGTTAAAATATCTTTATTATCACCACCTGTTATGGTATAATTTAAATAATGACAGAAATCAAATAAAGCTAAATGATAAAATTAATTAATTGAAAAAATAAATACCGCTCATGGAAAAGATTAAAAGATAGGTGGTGTTAACTTTGGATCAAGAACTTTTAGATGGCATCCGACAGATAATCAGAGAGGAAATATCTGGTGTTAAAGAAGATATCTCTTCATTAAAGGACGATGTATCAACCCTAAAAAGCGATGTAACTTCACTAAAAACTGATGTTTCTTCACTAATGGACGATGTATCAACCTTAAAAAGTGATGTGTCTTCATTAAAAACTGACGTATCTTTACTAAAGGATGATGTATCAGGACTTAAAATTGATGTAGCAGGACTTAAATCTGATGTTGCAGGACTTAAATCTGATGTTGCAGCAATGAAGCCGCAGCTCGAAGAAAATACTCAAATGATTAAGACTCTGCTTGCAAGAACTGAAGCTAATGGTGCCAAAATTGATCAGTTAGATAATAAAGTTGCTCATTTACAGGGTAGCGAAAAAAGGCAGAATAAACTTGAAGATGAGCTTTATCATCACAGACATAAAATTATTATTGAAACAGGAGAACCAGAATTCAAAGCAAGTTAAAAATCAAGATTTCTTGAGCCACTATCCACTGCGGGTAGTGGTTTTTTGTTAGCTGTATGATATAATGAATTTAAGAAAGCAGGTGAGATCATGAGCAAGAAATATCCACTTTTATTTAAAGACAGCAAAAAAACGGAAAAAGCAGAGCGGAGACAGGAAGCTTTAAACAAAGCTGAACAGGCAGCTTTGATGTTAAAAGAAAAGTATAATGTCGAAAAGGTTGTTCTCTTTGGATCTGTTTTGAATGAAGATAAATTTCATCTGCATTCAGATGTTGATCTGGCTGTGTTTGGGCTTAAAGATGAACTTTTCTTTAAAGCTTATGCAGAAGTGATGAATATTTTAAGTGGATTTGAAGTTGATCTCCTTGACTATAAAGAATGTCGTGAATCTTTCAAAAAAGAAATAAAAGAGAGAGGTGTAGAATTATGACTGAAAGAAGAAATTCTTCAATTTTTGAGGTTTTTAGAATCTGATATAAACTGATTTAAAATAATAATCAAAAAATAGATTATTTTTTTAGATTAGCTGTTAAAAATAGTTAAAATGTTATATAATTAGTAACAATAACTAAAAAGAACGGATTTAAGGGGGTAAATTATGGCTAAAGCAAAAAAACAGGACATATTACTGGAAAGTGGAACTGGAGAACTGGAGATACTAAAATTTATAGTTGATGATAGTTCATATGCGATAAATGTACTTAAGGTTAGAGAAATTTTAAGAATTAATAAAGCTGATATTAAAAAGTTGCCGGAAAAATCGGATGTTATTTTAGGGATGACCAATATTCGCGGGGAAGTTATCATGATTGTTAATTTAAGTTCTTACCTTAATTCGGAGTTAGTCGAAAATGATGGGGTAATAATGTCAATTCTGGCGGAGTTTAATAATACCAAAATTTTATTTGCAGTCGACAATGTGGTTGGTATTGATCGTATTGGCTGGAACGATATTCAGCCACCTGACAGGATGATGGGAGAACTTGTTAATGGTGTTATTAAGTCAGATGAAAATAAAGATTTAATTAACTTTTTAAACTTCGAAAAGATTTTAAAAGATTTACAGCCTGAATTAGGGAATGAAGTCGATGTTCAGCCAGAAGCACCGGCTGAGGTAAGAGCACGTCGAAAAGGCAAAACTCTGGCCCTGGCTGATGACTCACCTACGACCAGAAATATGATCAAGGATACTCTGGTTGAGGCAGGTTATCAGGACTTTAAAATTTTCAGTGATGGGCAAAAGCTCTATGATCACCTAATGGAGATTAAAGAAAATTATCCAGAAGATGACATTTTAGATCATGTGCAGGGGATTATTACTGATATTGAAATGCCCAATATGGATGGACATACTCTAATCAGAAAAATTCATGAGGATCGCTACTTAAGGAAATTACCTACGGTTATCTTTTCCTCATTAATTAGCGAGGATCTGCTGCATAAAGGAAAAGAAGTGGGAGCAGACGCACAGATAACAAAACCGGAACTTGATAAAATGGTTGGTGTTATTGATCAGCTGGTTAAGGCAAAAAAACCGGTAGCAGACTATTAATAAAAGAAGATAGAATTGCGCTCCAAATTAAATTTAGAAACAACTAGAATTCACCCAAGACTTAAATTAAGCTGTCTTCCCGATTGGTACATCCTGTGCCACGGTTAGTCAGAGCCTCGTGCTCTTCAGCTTGCTTTAAGTCTTTTTTATTTAAAAAAAATCATTAAAATTAATTTACACAACTTATTATACAATGGTTAACTAAAGGTAATAAGTCGCTTAACTTTATAGTCTTTTTTGCCTGCATAAATATTTGTTAAGAAAATCAATCCTGAGAAAAGTTATCGATTTTAAATGAAAATAGAAGCCCAGTTATTGTAGAAGTCATTTTTGGCATAATTTGACCCCTGGAAGCTCTTTACTTTTTCTCCTTTTTATATAATAATCATTATTAATAAGAGAATATTAATATAATTTGTAAGTCTAAGGAGAAAATAAAATGAACATTAAAAAAATATCAATTAAGTATAAGATTTTACTGCTGGTGTTTACCGGAATCGTAATTTTAACTGGAGGAATAATTTTCAGTGTTTATGAGATTGCTTCTAAAGAAGCAAATAACGCAGCCGTTGTTAAAGCAGTTTCTGATCTGGAACTTGGCTATGAAATAATCAATTCCAAATTTCCCGGGGAATGGAGATTAGAAGGAGATCAGCTGTATAAAGGTCAAACCCTACTCAATGATAATAATCGGATTGTTGATATGATTGGAAAATTATCTCAGGGAAATATAGTAACAATTTTTGCAGACGAAATAAGGGTGGCAACCAATGTTAGAGAAAATGGCAGCAGGGCAGTTGGAACTCCAGTTTCAGCGGCAGTAAAAGAGAGAGTTTTAGTTAATGGAAAGCGTTTTACAGGAGCAGCCAGTGTACTGGGAAAAAGTTATCAGACTGCATATATGCCGCTCAGAAATGATAATAACGAAATAATTGGAATCTGGTCGCTGGGGACTTCAACAGAGTTTGTAAAAGCGATGAAATCAGGAATTACTTTCTCAACAGCCATCTTTGCTTTGATAGTGGGAGTGATATTTCTAATAGCTATCTTCATTTTTGTACTTAAAATGACAGAGCCCTTAACAGAATTAAGTTCCTATGCTGAAGAAATTGCTGATGGTAATTTAACTTTTGAAGTTAATGATAGTTATCTTAAAAAAGAAGACGAAATAGGAACTCTTGCTAAGTCTTTTGAAAAAATGAGAAATAACTTAAAGAATCTAATTGGAAATATTGATGACAGTGTAGATGAACTAAGCGAATCCAGTCAGGAGCTAACTGCTACAGGAGAGGAATTAACAGCCTCGGCAGAAGAAGTAGGAAATTCAATTCAGCAGATTGCTTCTGGTGCTGAAGAACAGTCGGCCCAGGTAGAGGAAGTCTATTCGATTTTTGAAAGACTGGTGGAAAATATTGATCAGGTCAGCCATAATTCTGATTTAATGGCCGGTCAGTCGAAAGAGGTAATGGAAAATATCAAAGAAGGAGATAATTCTTTAAAAAGTTCTGAAAAGAGCTTTAAAGAAGTTAATGATAACATTAGAGAGACCTCAGAGTTGATTAATTCTCTGGGTGAGTCTTCAGAAAAAATAGGTGAAATTATTAGTCTTATTGATAATATTGCTGCTCAAACAAATCTTTTGGCTTTAAACGCTGCTATCGAGGCGGCTAGAGCAGGAGAGGCAGGAAGAGGATTCTCTGTTGTAGCAGATGAGATTAGAGAACTGGCAGAACAGTCTGCAGCTTCAACTAAAAATATTGCAGATTTAATTGCTTCTATTCAAAAGGGGATTAATCAGACTGTCAGTAAGATGAAAGAAAATGAGCTTAAAGTCGAAGCGAGTGTAGATAATATCAACAATACTTCTGAGTTATTCAATCAGATTACTGCAGCTTCTAAGAATCTGGATCAACTGGTCCATGAGATTGACCGGATGACCAGGGAGATGAATAATGATAGTAAAGGAGCCAGAAATTCTGTTAAAGAAATCGCTGTGGTTAGTGAGGAAGCAGCCTATAATGCTGAAGGTGTAGCCGCTGCCAGTGAGGAGCAGTCAAAGTCGACAAAAATTATTGCCGAAGCCTCGGAAGATTTAACTGAACTGGCAAAAAATCTTGCAACATTAATTAAAAGATTTAAAGTTAAATAATTAAAAATAACTAAAAGTATCAGAGATCTAATTTATTTAGATTTTTGGTACTTTTTTTATTATCGTTATAAAAAATATTTTATAATTCAAATCAATAATGGTGTTAATAATACTAATCAGATGGCAATTCAATCAGATAAAGTAATGGAAAATATAAAGAGTGGAAACCAGTCCTTAAGCAGATCAGAAAAAAGCTTTTTAGATTAAATATTTTAATAAAATAGTGATACTTAAATATCATCTTCACTAAAATTAAAATTTAGCTGATTATTTTTAACAGCTTTATTTTCTCTTTTAATATTTACTTTTAGAAATTCTTTTCTAAGTTCCTCAACAGTTGATTTATCTTGAATATCTAAATTATATCCATTATTTATACTTTGATATGAAAAAGTATCAATTTTTTTCTCTAATTTTGAAATGATCTTATTTAAATATAGTCGAGTTTGGTTTCTGATATATTTTTTAGTCTCAGCGTTATTCCAAATGTCCCATACATTTATAATGTTTTTAAGAATTTCTTTTTCAATGTCTAAAATTATATTTTCATTCTTAATTAAATTATTAAGTTTTCCCAGGAAAACACCAAAATTGCTCTTTATTCTTTTATAAAAGACTATCTCGCCATATTTATCGGTGTTACCTGAACTATCAATTGGGATTAAATACAATGGAGCTAAAATATTATTTCATAACCTTTATTTGATTGTTATCACTTATTTCAGAAATTAAATCTGCATTATAAATTAAAAAGGAAACAACCTGTTTTGTGGATCTGGTGTCTTTATTATCTAAATTAAAACATTGGTTTTTACATTCGATAATAAAGTAATTTTTGTTTTCTTTATTTAATTAAGATAACTTCGGGTTTAGGGTTATCAATAAATTCAATATTATTTTGATTTAAAATGTTTACATGTTTAGGAGGTAGAGGTAATTCTGGTTCAATCACAAGAATTTCATAACCCATTTTATTAAAATACGGGTTTAACCAGCTATCCTTACCATTGAGGGACATCCATAAGAGCAGGTTTAATTGCATTAAAGGATTATTTTCTAAAGAAACTTCTATCATGATGTTAAACCTCCCTCAATAAAACTTTTTTCTAAAAACTTCTCATAGGATTCATCTCCAATATAAACATTAAAATTTGGATCTAAAAAAGTTTGAACATTGGTGATAAATCTATTAATTGTATTTCCACAAACTCCTTCTGGTAAAATTAATACAAATTGCTTGGGAGTAAGTTCCAGAAAAACTTCTTTCCAGAGATGAAGATCGAGTCCGTATATGTGATATTTTTGTTCGGAAAGCTGAAGTGGTTCTCCCCAGAGTCTAAAGTTTTTATTTCGCTGCTGAAATATCTTATAAATAAAGTTTTTAAACACTGTTAATTTCAGGTCTTCTTCAAATTCAATAATTACAGGACTACCTTTTATTGTATAACCACTGCTCTTAAAATTATATCTTTCCTGTTTTAACCAGGATTTTTCTTCTAAAAGTTTATTTAGATAGCTATAATTGTCGAGAATAAATTTTATATTATGATGTAGATCAATAAAACTTCGACTCCGATTAGTTATCTTACCATTATTATATAAATCAATCCCGCCACCACTTTTGGCAGGTATTCTAAGCATATGAATAGAGTTTACAGCCGACCAGTATTTCATTTTCCTTAATTCTGGTAATATTTTGTTCACTTTACTTATACTTTCACTTAAATTGAAATCTTTATGTGTTTCAATACTTTTTAAGTCTTCAAGCAAATCCGCGGGTTTATCTTCACTTACAATGTTTTTATTAATATTTGTTACCAATTCACTATCATATTTCATTTTAAGTTTTACATAGCGATAATCATTAAAATTATCTTTGATATAATTATAGAAATTATAATAAAATGAGTCTGCAAGCCACAAGGTATCAAGAAGTGGAGAATCATGGATGATTTTGATCAACTTATTTTCAATAGTGTCTGTAGATCTAGTTGAATAGAAAATAAAATAACGGTCATTAAAACTTTCTATCCAGGCAACCGGTTTATCATCTTCTTGATCATCATTAATTTCTACAATATTACCTTTTAATTGAGATAAATCATAATAATTATTAATCTCATCAAAAAAATCCTTTTCTTTTTTCTTACTTGAAGTTTCCACAATATATGATTTAAGTAGGGGAGATCTTGTTTTGTGGAGATCTAACTCATCTTTCTTTTCAGCTGAATGTTTATTAAGATAATTGAATAGTTCTTGTTTAGATTTGTAGTAACTCATCTTTAGCTCCCCCTTTCTTTATATTAACTTAATTATAATACATCTGTTTGATTAAGACAAGTTGATTATGAAAAAATTTCCAATAAATAAATTTAAAATTTAATCTAAAAATATTGAATTAAGTTAAAAAACAGAGTAAAAGAAAGATAATTAACTGTAAAAGTCTTAAATGGCTCCTAAATGGTCTATCGCTAGTTTAACAAATCCACTACTCTGACGATAATATAAGCAGAAGCTAAAAATGAATTACTTTTTAGGAGGGAGCAGCCATGAAGATCAACAATATTCAAGCAGGAAAAATCAATCAATACTACAGGCAGATGCAGCAGAAGCAGACTGATAAAAAACAGACTAAAGATGACAGCACTCAAATATCTGCTAAAGCTAAAGAAATCATGACTGCTAGAGCTGAACTCAAAGAGATACCTCAGCTTAGAGAAGAAAAGATAGCAGCTTTAAAAGAAAGAGTTCAATCAGGTAACTACCAGGTTGACAGCAAAAAGTTAGCTGCAAAAATTCTAAATAATGTTGAGCAGGTGTAAAAATGTCAGAGAAGCTGAGAAAAGAATTATTAAACATTTTAAAAGAAGAAAAGGCTCTCTATCAGAAACTTTTTGAGATTGCAGAAGAAAAAAATGAAGCTTTAGTAAATAACGATACAGACAAATTAATGGAAATAATAGAAAATGATAGAGAAGTCATTTCAGATATAGAAGCAAAAGATCAGGAAAGAAATAATAAGATTCAGGAAATCAAAGCTGAATTTGAAATAGAATTAGAAAAAGACTCTTACAGCAATTTAATAAAAGAGCTGCCTGAGAACTGGGGAGAAGCTTTAAATCCGATCAGAGAAGAATTGATAGAACTTACTGATGAATTTCATAATTTAAATGAGCAGAACCAGAAACTCTTACAGCAGGCAATAGAGTTAAATCAGATTTCATTTGAAACAATAATGAAAAGCATTAAAGATGAGGATACTACTTATACTAAAGATGCAAAAACAAAGAAAGAACAGCCGAGAATTATAAATAAACAGGGCTAAAGGTGGGAAGATAATGAATAATATATTCAGCGGTCTCAACCTCGGGTTAAGAGCACTAGAAACTCAGCGCAAATCACTCGATGTGACCGGACATAACATAGCAAATGCCAATAATGAAGATTATAATAAACAGCGAGCAATACATAAGGCTTCTTACCCTTATACAGCTCCTGGACTTTCCAATCACGGTGGAGCCGGACAGTTTGGTACAGGAGTTGAGATTGAGCAGGTTGAGAGAGTTAAAGATCAGTTTATTAATTCTCAAATTTTTAAGGAAAACCAAACTTCTGCTTACTGGGATGAAATGCAGAGGGGCTTAGAGAAGGTAGAATACATTTATAATGAACCTTCTGATTCCGGAATAGATACAGCAGTTAATCAGTTCTGGAACTCACTTCAGGATTTAAGCAATAATCCCAGTGATAATGCAGCCCGAAATATGGTTAGAGAAAACGCCTATAATTTAATTGATTCTTTTCAGAGTGTAGAAAATCAGCTAATCGGATATAAGGAAAGTATTAATGATAATTTAGCCAATGCAGTAACAGATATTAATCAGATTTCAACTAAAATTGCTGATTTAAATAAACAGATTGTTTCAGTTAAAGGGAGTGGACAGAATCCTAATGATTTGCTTGATCAGAGGGATGCTCTTTTTAAAGAAATGAATCAGATGATCAATGTTCAATCTAGACAGGATGCTCAGGGTAATCTAATTGTTTCTACCAATGGTCTGCAGCTTGTCAATGGTGCAGATGCCTATAACTTAGAAATTGAGCCCGGAGAACCGGGACAGTTTAATGATAAGATTATTCACAGCCGAACTAATACAGAGGTTAAACCTACAAATGGGAAGGTTGCTGCCTGGCAGCAGATGAGAGATGAGAAACTTGACTTTTATTCGGGCAGATTAAATAAACTGGCTACAACAATGGTAAAAGAGTTTAACACTCAGCATAAAGCAGGTTATGATGCCAATGGTGTTGATGGGGAAAACTTTTTTAAACCGATTGATGAAAATAGTACTGAAAGTGCAATTTCTCAACTGGATTTGACAGCGGCTATCAAAGATCTGGATACTGGTTTAGATAAAGTAGCGGCCGGAAATAAGAATATTGATTCTTTTGTAGAGATTGATACTCTTGGTAATGATCTTAGTGGAAATTATCAGGTTGAAGTTAAAGATGGTGCAGCTGCTGATGAGTTTGAGTTAAAAATTAGTGATTCAGACGGTAATCAAGTTTATCCTGCAACTTCTGGTACAACAGTAACAGTTAATGCTGGTGATCCAGTTAATTTAAAAGTTGACGGAAGTGGGAATATAACAGCAGATACTGATCTAGCGACTGACGCTCCTGGAGATTTCACCCTCACATTTACTGATACAGGCAAAAAAAATATAAGTTTAAATAAAAGTATTGGCAATGGAGAAAATGCAAATGCACTGGGAAACATATTTAATAGTAGTGAAGTAATAGAAGGAACCTCTCTTGAAGGTTATTTTAGAACAATTGTAACTTCTGTTGGTGCTGAATCATCCAGAGCTGGGAAAATGAAAAATAATCAGGATGCAGTTTTAAAGCAGTTAGATACCTTAGATAGAAGTGTCTCCGGAGTTTCTCTTGATGAAGAAATGGCTAAATTAATTAAATATCAGCAGTCATATAACGCAGCAGCAAAATATATAAATAAAACTGAAGAACTACTTGATTCACTGATGACAATAGTTTAAATTATAGGAGTTGACAGCAATGAGAGTTACCAATTCAATGATGGTTAGAAACATGTTAGATCATCTTAAAAATAATATGGGAGATTTAAATGACTTAAATGAACAGTTAAGTTCAGGTAAGTTGTTCCAGATGCCATCTGATGCTCCAATTAAGGTATCAGATAGTATGAATTATAAATCACAGCTAAATAGAAATTCTCAGTTTCAGCGCAATCTTAATCAGGCGGAAAACTGGTTAAATACAAGTGAGAGTGCTCTAAAAAGTGGAACTGAAGTTATTCAAAGAGCAAGAGAGTTAACAATCTATGCTGCCAATGATTCGATGACTCCTGATGACAGAAAAACGGTGGCTAAAGAGATGAAACAATTAAGAGATGAACTAATAGATATCTCCAATGCGAAACTTGGTGACAGTTATATTTTCTCCGGTCAGAATACGGAAGAAAAACCTTTTGAAGTTGTAGAGGGTGGTATAGATAACTATGTTAAGTACCAGGGAGATACTAATACTGTCAGTAGAAGATTAAATGAAAATGTAGAGATGGATGTTAATTTAAATGGAAAAGAAGTCTTTAAAGATGAGATAGAAAATTTAAATAAGATTTATAATCAATTAGAAGATGCTAGTGTTAAAGGTGAGGATATAGGTAATAACTTATCAGAGATGGATGAATCAATCAATAAATATGCTGAACTCAGATCCGAAGTTGGCGGGAAACTTCAGCGTACAGGGAATATTATTGATAGATTGAATGCAAATGAAGTCCATCTTAGAAGCTTAAAATCTAAAAATGAAAATGCTGACTTAGCTGAGGTAATTACAGAACTAAAGATGGAAGAGACAGTTTATAGAGCTTCTTTAGCCTCTGGGTCTAGAATTATGCAGCAGTCCTTAGTAGATTTTATTAGATAAATTTTTAGTTGCTTTTATAACTATGGTTGAAATTTTACCATAGTTGTAATGGTTACTAAAACACCGTTGCTGTTAGCACTATCGGCCGAAGTGTTGCTGCGGAGGTGCTCATATAACCACTATAAATAGATTCGCCTGGCAAGGATGCCGGGAAAAAAATTTCAAGGAGGAATAAATAATGAGAATTAACACAAACGTAGCTGCGTTGAATTCATACAATCAGCTAAAAAACACACAGAACAACTTAAGTAAGTCTTTACAGAGATTGTCTTCAGGTAAGAGAATCAATGGTGCTGCAGATGATGCTGCAGGTCTGGCGATTAGTGAGAAAATGAAATCTCAGACTAGAGGTCTCGCTCAGGCACAAAGAAATGCTCAGGATGGTATTTCTATGATTCAGACTGCTGAGGGTGCTTTAAAAGAATCTCACTCAATTTTACAGAGAATGAGAGAACTTGCTGTTCAGTCTGCAAATGATACAAATACAACAGCAGATAGAGCTGAGATTCAAAAAGAGGTAGATCAGTTAGCTAAAGAATTGACTAGAATTTCAAATACTACTGAATTTAACACTCAATCACTTTTAAATGGTGCTGTTAAGGAAGATGGAACTGGCAAAGCCACTTTCCAAATTGGTGCTAATTCAGAACAAAATATTGATTTAAGCATTAATGCTATGGATGCTGAGTCATTAGGAGTAGCTGCTGATGCTACAATAGAAAGTGAGGCAATTACTACTGCTGCTGGCACAGGTGGTTCGGGATCAATTACATTAAGTGTTGATGGTGCAACTGGTCAAAATGTTTCCATAACTAATGCAAACTCAGGTAGTGATATTGCTTCAGCACTTGATGGTGTTACCGGAGTGAATGCCTCATATGACACTGGAACAGATCAAATTACAATAAGTGCTGCTACTGGTTCTACTGTTGAAATTACTAGTGGTACAGCCGGTACTTTGAGTTTTACTGGTTTAGAAGTGGGAGATTTTGCTGGTTCATCTATTTCTGCAACTTTCAGCGGAGGCACAACTACTGATGCTTTTGCTGCGGCTGGAATAGATGTTAGTACCCAGACTAAAGCTGATGCAGCTATAACAAAGCTTGATACAGCCATAGCCGATGTTTCTGCAGAACGTTCTAAATTAGGTGCTTATCAAAATAGATTAGATCATACAATTAATAACCTAAGTGCTGCTGAAGAAAACTTAACAGCTGCCGAATCCAGAATCTCTGATGTAGATATGGCTAAAGAAATGATGAACTTTACTAAGTCTCAGATCTTAAGTCAGGCCGGTACAGCCATGTTAGCTCAGGCTAATCAGTTACCACAGGGAGTACTACAGTTACTCGGTTAATTTTTTGAAGAGAATAATATAAATATATAAAATAATTAAGCCGGCCGGTTTTCCGGCTGGCTTATTTTTTAAGAAAGGGTGATAAGCTATTATGAAAGTAGAACAAATAGATTCTCTACCAAAGCAGCAAGTAAATAGCATCCAGAAAGATCAAACTAATAAAAGAAGTAATAATAGCAGTAATCATAAACCCGACTCTCTTCAGGAAGAAAAAAAATACAATCAAAAAGAGCTTGAAGAAGATGTCAAAGAATCAGTAAGTGATCTTAATGAAATAGTAAAAAAAGTAAAAGAAGATCTAGCATTTAAAATACATGATAAAACAGATAAACTTATGGTACAGATAGTCGATTTAAAAACACAGGAAGTTATAAAAGAACTTCCGCCCGAAGAAATGCTTGATTTAGAAGCAAAGATACATGAGATGGTGGGGATTTTAATTGATGAGAAAGTTTAGAAAGAAGGTGTTAAGATGGCCGATCTTAGTTTAGGTGGTTTAGCTACCGGTATGGACACAGACTCAATAATAAATCAGTTGGTTCAATTAGAACAACGACCAATCTATAATTACCAGCAGGAGATATCAGAATTGGAGCAGACTAAAGGTGCCTGGAGAGATATCAACAGCAGATTGGACAATTTAGAGAACAAGTTAACCGATCTCAAATTATCTTCAACCTATAATTCCAGAACGGCAAGCAGCAGTAATGAAGATGTAGTTACAGCAACTGCAGCGAATAGTGCTAATGAAGCTAATTATGATATTACAGTAAATCAGGTAGCTACAGCACAGAGATTGATTGGATCAAGAAAACCTGGTTTTAGTGCTGCTGGAGATGTAATTACTTTAAATGGTACAGATGTAAATATTAGTGCAGGCGACTCTTTGAGCGATATTAGCTCTAAGATTAATGATGCTGATTCAGGATACTCAGCTTCTGTTATTGATAATGTATTGGTCATAGAAGCAGAGAAAACAGGTGTTGCAAATGCACTCCTGGATGGTAGTGATGGTTCTACTCCTACAATATCTGATAATAATGGTATTTTGAAAGATTTAGGTATTTTTGATACTACTAATGGTTATTTCACTAATGAAAAAGCAGCCACTGATGCAAAAATTGAAATCAATGGGATTACAGGCATTACAAGTTCCAGCAATGAAATTACTGATGCTGTAGATGGTATGACTTTTAATATTAATTCAGAAGCTGCTGCAGGTAGTACAGCTACTATTTCAGTTGTTAAAGATACTGGCAAAGCTACTAAAGCTGTACAGGCTTTTGTAAATCAGTATAATAGTGTAATGGATTTTATGGACAGCAAAAGTGGTTATGATGCTGAAACTGAAGAAGGTGGGATTCTTCAGGGGGATGGGACAGTAATGAGATTGCAGATGAGATTGAGAGAACTAGTAACTTCTAAAGTTAAAGATACAGGTGCTTATCAAACTTTAAGCTCTGTTGGTATTGAGATAGATAGGGATGGGGTAATGAGTTTAGATAGTGCTAAGTTAACTGAAGCTTTAGAGAACCACCCAGAAGAAACTATGAATTTATTTCAGGCAGAGTCAGATACCGAAGGTTATGATGGTATGGCTGTTCGCATGGACAGTTATCTTGACCAGGTTCTTCAATCCAATACCGGTTTGATACCTAGGAGACTTGACCTTTATGATACTCGTATAGAGGGTTTGAATGATGATATAGCAGATGTGCAGAGAAAAGTAGAAATGACTCGTGAACGTTATGTTCAGCAGTTTGCTGCCATGGAAAAATCTATTTCCGAAATGCAGAGTCAGCAGAGCTGGATGATGAGTCAGCTCCAGAGCATGGGAGGATCTACTGTTAGTAATATGATGTAAATATAAAGAGGAGTTTTTTGTTTAACTTCTCTACTTTTTATAATTGGGTTAATATACTTTTAGGATGTGTTTTTATTGAATTTTTATAAAAAAAATATGCGTGTTTTAAAATCTAAAAATAAGAAATTATATAATAAAATATTGGCATTTGAAGATAGTGATGACTTGAGTATTAAGGATTCTGACGAAGGCCACATAGCAATTGTTAATAATGAACAAGGTATAGAAATACACTTAGAAGATTCTCGTTCTGGTGATTATACTATTAGAGTTAAGTTTGAAAATAAAGAACGATATTTGCACAGCAAATATTATCCTATGAAAGAAGCTAAAAAGCAAATCGAGAATTTAAAGGTGAAAAAACAGCAGCAAATTTTTGCTTTGGGTTTTGGTCTTGGGTATCATTTAAAGGAACTTGCAAAAAGAAATAAATATGATAAAGTTTTTATCATTGAGCCATATATGTCTCTTTTCTATACAGCATTAAAGTATGTTGATTTAAGTGATTTGTTAAAAAGCAAAAATATAATTTATTTAACTGGTGGTGATATTTCCTCTCTATTTGATGTTATTCGATCATATTATTCTTTAAGTTTAGAAAAAGATATAAAATTTTTGGAACAGAAAGCTGAAGTTAATTTGTTTAATGATGAATATAAAGAAATATATAATAAAATAAAAGAGGGAATAAATTTCAAAAAGACAACCTTGGCTACTAATATTCATAGTGCAAAAAAATGGAAAAGAAATATGATTTATAATATTCCCTATATAATAAAAAAACCAAAAGTTGATGATTTTTTTAATTCTTTTAAAGATATACCGGCTATTTGTGTTGCTGCAGGACCCTCTTTAGATAAGAATATTGATCAATTAAAAAGAGTGAAAAATAATGCCTTGGTCATGTGTGTGGGAACTTCTTTAAAGCCATTATTGGAAAGAGGAATAGAACCAGATATTGTGGTTTCGGTAGATGGTAATTTAGCTAATTATAAACATTTTGAAGATATTAAAAACATTCCCAATTCATATCTTTTTGCTGAGTTGGCAAATCATTATAAAATACAAGAAAAATGGAATGATAAACAAGTTTTTTTGACAATGAAAAGAAATTTTAGTGGTTGGGTAGAAGAGATAAAAGGTGAATATACTTCTATTAATACTGGAGGGACTGTAGCTCATACAATGGTTGATCTTTCCTATAAATTTGGCGCAGATCCCATTGTGCTAATGGGCCAAGACTTAGCTTTTTCCGAAAATAGAACTCATGCAAGAGGTACTACTTATGAAGATAATAAAAGAAGTGAAGAAAATTTAATTGAGGTTGACGGTATTAATGGAGAAAAAGTGTTAACAAATAAAGTTTATTTATCAATGTTAAGTTATTTTAATAATTATTTTGCTAAAAGACCAGACCGAACCTATATTGATGCTACTGAAGGTGGAGCTAAAATTGATAATACTTTGGTGATGAAATTTAGTGAAGTTATTGATAAATATTTGAATAATAGTCATAATAATATTAATGTACGAAAAATTTTGGATCAATATTATAAAAAAAATGTTGAAAGTGATAGTGAAAAACTCGATAATGAAGTTGTTCAGCAGTTTGGTTTAACTCTACAGGAACTTGATAAAGCAATTTCAATTTCAACAAGACAATTGTCATTTATAGCTTCTGTTGAAAATCAACTGCCTAAAATTAATTCAATTACTAAAGAAGAGATAAAAGAAATAGAAAAAAAATTACTTTCATTTGAAAAGAAATTAAATAAACTAGAGTATATAAAATTTTTTATTGAAAGAATTTTGATTATAGAATCTATGCGTTATAAAGAAATAATCTCTAAATTTTATCTAGATGAAAAACAGGCGATTAAAGAAAAGATTAAATATTATCGAAGTTATAGAGTTATGTATTTAAAAGAATTAAAGAATAGCAAAAAACTTTTCGAAAAAGTTTATCAAGATTATATTGATAATTAATGGTTTTTATTGGGGGGTATATAGTGAAGATATTTTTAGATGAAAAACCTATCGGAGAAGATTATAATAATCTAACTCTCCCGGAAATACTTGCAAAAATAAAAAGCAATTTAGAAAATAATATTTTAAAAAAAATATTTCTTAATGAAGTAGAGGTAAATGAAAAATATTTTAGAGAAGCATTAATTGATATAGATGATGTGAAAAAGATAGAATTTTTCACTCAAGACACTAGTTTGCTAATTAAAGAAACATTAAAAGAAGCAAGTGAATATTTACCAAGATTAAAAGATGGAACAAAAAAGGCTGCTCAATTATTTAGAAATTCTGATGATAAATCTGTACAAAATTATCAGTTGATTTTAAATGGTTTAGAATGGTATATTGAAGCTTTATCTCAGGTTACTTCTTTAATGAATAATGAAGAGTATTATCAAAAAGGGCAGAATATTATAAATAAAATTAATAAAATCCTTTCTGATTTAATGGTTGCATATAATAAAGAGGATTTTGTTCTGGTTGCTGATATATTGGAATATGAGATAGTAGAAACGATTGAAGATTTAATTGAGTTCAATAAGGTATTAATATTACAAATAAAAGCAAGTGATAACTCCTGATTTTAAAGAATAAAACAGTTGTCCACTTAAAAAAGTAAAGTTTCTATGAAAATGGCAAAAAAATTAAGCAGAATAGGCTGATTTCAAGAAAAATAAATCAGCTTGCTCTGCTTTTTGTTCTTGAAGACACAGTTTTAATAAATTTTTAAAATTTTAGTCAGGAAAAAACATCCTTCCAAATAGAAGGATTAAAAAAATAATTTTTTTAAAGTTATTTAACCAACTTTTTCATATGTATGGTACAAACCATTTAAAACTGGAGTTGCTTTTAACTTTGTATTTTCTGCAGTTGTTGCTGGATAAGCAGGAGTTGGAATAGGTATTTTTCCATCTAAGCCTTGATGAGTTCTGTGTTTATTATAATATTTTTCAACATATTCTCTTATTGATTTTGATAAATGAATTTCATTAATTATTATAAGATGATCTGTTAATTCTCTTTTTAAAGTTCCAATAACTCTTTCAGCATAAGCATTTTACCACGGTGATCTATAAGCTGTTCTTTTTGATTTTATATTTGTTGATTTTAAAAAGTTTTGAAAATCTTTAGATTTAAAAATCGGATCATTATCATGGATTAAATATTTAGGAGCTGTTTCATATGGTGTAGCACTTTTAAACTGTTGTATAGCCCATTTTGCCTTAGGCGAATATGTAACACCAAAGTGAATTATTTTTCTAGTTTTATGTTCAATTATCACTAAAATATACTAAACTTTATTGTTTATGGTAGGAACTGTAAAGAAATCAGTAGCCCAGATATCCGGATGATGATTTTTAAGAAAAGTTTTCCGTGATTGAATTTGTTTTTCACTCGGATCTTTTCTAGTTTCTTGTATATATTTATCTATAGTATTTGGGGATGGAGGATTTATGATATTTTTAATCACTAATTGTTCATGTATTTTTTCTGGTGATAAAAGATGATTTTCTTTAGATATCTGTTTTATTAGTTTTATTATATCTTTTGAAATAGTTGGTCTTCCGGTTTTTTTTGGATAAATTTTTCCAGTGTTTTTTAAAACCTTCTCTCTGCCATCTAATAACTGTAGCGGGTGTAAAATTATAGCTTAGTTCTTTCCAGTTAGGTAATATTTTTGATAACACCACTTTACAACTTTTTATCATGCAGCATCCCTGAATGAAATAAAGCTGTGCAAACAATCCTTTAAATTCCCATAAATTTTGGTATTTTCGAAGTCTGATACGAAACTGCCTAAAATTAGTTCTTCCCTTAAATAACGGGAAAGATTATTCTTTATCTGCTGCGGACTTAAATTTATGAATTCTTCCTTATTTTCTAT